>Ga0105100_10000041_pt1 | contig 63603 bp, 54 predicted proteins | sample PPLLak12cMay2015_2_FD_87033 | JGI IMG/M metagenome (GOLD analysis project Ga0105100, IMG submission 87033) | Freshwater sediment microbial communities from Prairie Pothole Lake near Jamestown, North Dakota, USA - PPLs Lake P8 Core (1) Depth... | ecosystem: Environmental > Aquatic > Freshwater >... | reverse complement strand
TAGGCAGCGCAAAGGAAGCCAGCATGAGCAACAGAGAGCCAATGGCTGTAATGACCATGCCGATCCCTATTTTCTTGGGTGCTGAAGGCTCCTTGCCTTTCCTGTTAAGCCATCCGAAGAAAGCTATAATGACAGGGGTCAGCACAACAATGAAGAAAGGGTTGAAATGCTGAAACATCTGAGGAGTGAAGGGATTGGATTCCTGAAACCCCGAGACCCGGTAAACGGCGATGGCGGCAAAGGCAACAAAGGCAATACCTCCAATTATGCGGATAGTGTTGGTATTCTTTTTCTGAAAGACAAAAATCAATCCCAGCACGGCAAGGAAAATGGGCAACATGGTAAACAGGTCAAAAAACATGTTGGTGAATTTTCCGACACTGGTGGCGGTGTAATCCCTTGCAAAATAGGTCATGGATGCTGCGTTCTGATGAAATGCCATCCAGAAGAAAATGACGACGCCGAATACCAGCAACAACGCAATGATCCTTTCCTTGAACTGAGCGGGTGTTAGTTCTATTGCAACGGTAGCATCATTATTCCTGATTTTTTTGGATTCAGTAATATCAGCCTGCCTGTAGTGTTTCCTGAATCCAAGGAAAATGGCCATGGAAATGATCAGGCTAATACAGGCAACACCAAAACCGTAGTGATAGGACTGCGAAAGCTGGTTAAGGTAATTTTCAGAAAAGGCTCTTAACGTATCCAGGGTTATAGCGTGATCCTGCAATTTTGCAAGGGACAGGTACTCTTCGGGTGATGTCAGGGTACCATTGATAAATTTGTGTGCCATGGCGGGGATCCTTCCATCGTAAGTATAATGGCTGGCCTTCAGGATGAAATTGTTAACGGCTTCTGCGGCTGTCGGGGCAAACATGGCACCAATGTTAATGCACATGTAGAAGATATTGAAGGCACTGTCTCTTTTAGCACTGTATTTAGGATCGTCATAAAGATTACCCACCAGCGCCTGCAGGTTGCCTTTGAAAAGTCCGGTGCCCAGCGAGATCACCCCCAGCGCGATGAAGATCGAATTCAGGCCGGTCCCGTATTTTGAAGGAAAGGCAAGCAAAAGATAACCTATGAACATAATAACGATGCCCAGGGTTACTGTTCTGCCATAGCCGAGCCAGCGGTCAGCAATGATACCGCCGAGCAATGGAAGAAAATACACGGCAACCAGAAAATAGGAATAAATATGACTGGTTTTGGCTGCATCGAAACCATATTTCGCCTGTATAAACAAAGTAAAAATGGCTATCATGGTGTAAAAACCAAACCGCTCGCCCATATTGGCAAGGGAGGCTACAAATAATCCCTTGGGATGTCCTTTAAACATAATTTTAAGTTTTAGTTACAGCGTTGACAAATTTAAAAATCTTTTTGAACTAAAAAATTGACGGAAGAAAGTAATTTGAAGATCGCAGCCAGTAGCCAGTAGTTATTTCAACTACTACAACAATTACAACAATTACAACCATCACAACCATCACAACCATCACAACATTCACAACAACCATAACCTCTCTGGTTAATCTTTTTTCTCACTGTTTGATTTATGGTAGCACTTTTCCGATTAAATTTGTATAAAAGCCGTTTATGAAAATCTTTACCACCCGTCAGATCAGGGAGCTTGATGGCTACACCATAGAACACGAACCGGTGGCTTCCATTGACCTTATGGAACGGGCTGCCATGGCCTGTGCAAAATGGTTGTGTGCTCATTTCGATCGCCATGCCAGTTTGGTCATACTGGCAGGCCCGGGCAATAATGGCGGTGATGGCTGGGCTATTGCCAGGCTCCTGGCCGAAAAAGGCTACAGGGAGATTCGTTTGTACCTGGCTGCATTTTCTGCTGAGCTTTCTCCCGATGCTGCAGTAAACCGCCAGCGGCTTATGGATCAGCATCTTGTACCGGTTTCAGTTATGGATTCAGCAGACCAATTTCCGGTTATCCGGCCAACCGATATTGTTATTGATTCACTTTTTGGTTCCGGATTATCCCGTCCCTTAAGCGGACTTGCCACTAAGCTGGTAAAACATATCAATACTGCCGGATGCAGGGTAATTTCTATTGATATTCCCAGCGGCCTGATGGGGGAGGACAATACCGGCAATCAACCCGAAAATATTATCAGCGCTGATCATACCCTGACCTTCCAGTTTCCGAAATTATCTTTTTTCTTTCCTGAAAATGAGGTATTTGTGGGAGAATGGACAGTCCTGGATATAGGGCTCCACAGAAAAGGTATTGAAGATACGGGTTCCCCTTTCCATTATGTTGTAAGGGACGATATCGCTTGCTTAATGAAGCCCCGCAGCAGGTTTTCACACAAAGGTACTTATGGTCATGCCCTGCTGATAGCTGGTTCCTATGGTATGATGGGTGCTGCCATACTGGCGTCAAAAGCCTGTCTGAGGACAGGAGCCGGACTGGTTACGGCGCATGTACCGCTGAAAGGATATGAGATTATGCAAACCTCGGTTCCGGAAGCTATTGTTAATATGGACCCTGGAGAGGAATTTTTTTCCCGGGTGCCCGACATCGTCCCTTATAATGCTGTAGGTATTGGTCCCGGGATTGGAACGCGTGCGGTTGTGCAAAAAGCCTTAAAAGACCTTTTGCTGAAATGTCATGTCCCATTGGTAATAGATGCTGATGCACTGAACCTTGTGGCCGCCCGTAAGGAATTGCTTAAACAGATCCCTGAAAACAGCATTCTGACGCCTCATCCCAAAGAGTTTGAAAGGATTGCAGGCGCCTATCAGAATGGATATGACCGGTTGATGAAACAAATTGACTTCGCCCGGCATTATAAAATCATTGTAGTATATAAGGGAGCCAATACCACCATAGCCTTACCCGACGGAAGGTGTTATTTCAACAGCACCGGTAATGCGGGTATGGCATCGGGCGGAAGCGGAGATGTTCTCACCGGAATGATATTATCCTTGCTTGCGCAGGGATATAACCCTTCAGAAGCTGCCATGGCAGGCGTTTACCTCCATGGCTTTGCCGGTGACCTGGCCGCCCAGAAAATGGGCCGGCAGGCACTTATTGCCTCGGATATCATTGATCATATCGGGAAAGCGTTTTTATTTACTGAAATCCTGTGAAACCATGAAAAAATCATACCTGTACCTGCTGGCCCTGCTATTTTCTGCCTGCTTGCCCCAGTCCAGAATGACGGTCACCAACGTTAATGATGTCAGCAGCCTGGGCAACAGCTCCTGCCTTTACGCTTTACCCCTGTCGGGTTTTGCTGTCACGGTTTCTGCCTGCCATGAATCTTTTATTCCCGGTCCTTATTGCATGTATGCTGCAAAATATCTGGGCATTACCGATGTAATGACAAAACCTTATGAAAAATGGAACCTTTCAGATGTACAAATATCACCATATGAAGAGGCAGATCCCGACTTTATTTTTGCGGTGAGCAGCAGCAGGAGTGCCCGTTTGTCTGATTGGTTACAGGAGCTTAGCTATGACAGCCTGATATTGCTTCCGGGCAGTTTTGCAGCCCGCCGGATATTTGATAACAGCCGGGAAATCTTTTCCGGTAGTCTGAGTTATACTGACCTTTCGGTTAAGCGGAACTTTGAGGCCGGGAAAGGCATAGTGATCAGTGAAACATTACCGGATTCAGTCCGTGCAAGATTACCTGTTTCAAAGGTTACTCATGAACCGGTAATCAAAACAACCGAGCAAAAAGCTGAAGAAGCCGCGAATTTCATCATAAAAATCCGCAAGCGCAGGTTTAAGCTGATTTCGGGGCAGTATGATTTCATACCCGATGGTGAAGCGCTTGGCAGGGCTGTGGATGAGCTGAACCATTTAGAAGAGGAATATATTTCGTTATTCACCGGTATGAAGTCAATATCAAACCATACAAAAACCATTCATTTTATACCGGAAAGCAACCATGAAAGTTCACGGATCATATTGTTAAGGTTCTCGGAAACAGAAGGTTTTGTTTCTTCTGATGAAGCAGATGGAAAACCTTTACTGGCGGATATCCGGGATATGAACAAGACTAAAGGTCTTGATGACCTGATCATGGATCCTGACAAAACACGAAGCTACCTGTTATACCGTGTCCCTGACCAGGCGGTTATCACCATTTCATTTGGAGAGGAGATAATGTTGGAGGCTGTCTTCCCGGTTAACCAGTTTGGTTCGCTGGTAACGGCAGCGTTACCGGAGAAGAAATAAACAGCAGCAGCTTTTCTTTTCCTGCAGACCTTTTATCATATTAAACTAAACATACTGACAATGGCTCAAGAGGAAAATAACGAAAACCAAAAAAAGAAAAACCGTTTGGTGCCGCTCATCTGGCTGGGGGGGGCGGGGCTCGCCGGAGCACTTATTGTGCTGGGAGTACTCTATGCGAAAAAACAAGGGGAGGTTAGGAACCTCTCCAGGCAACTCTCTGACACCGCTGCCGTGTTTATCCGGGAAAAGGAGATGCTCAGCCATGAGCTTGCACGAACCGTTACCCGGTATGATTCTCTGATGACAGGCTATAACCAGCTAAACAGCGGATTTGCAGAACAAAAGAGCAGGAACCGTCGTCTGGAAAAAGAAAATGCCGTTTATGCCTTTCGTAATAAAGTGTGTGAAAAGGAGCGCATGATACAGTCGTTGAACGCAGAACAGCTTCGTGCCGAGAACGAAATCCTGAAAAGCGACAGGGAGAACCTGCGTACACAGTCGAATGCATTGCAGACACAGCTCCTGTACCGCGATTCATTGATTGCTGACCAGATGGCGATGCTTGGCATCCGGGATAACAAGCTGAGGAACGATTCGTCCTACCTGGCCCGGTTTATGGATTCTGTCCGTTATGAGAATACTTCAGGATATTTCAATGCTACCGAGCTAAACGGCGCCTATGGGCTGGCTAAAGTTGACATCCCATACTCGCATTACTATTATGGCCTTACCACGGTGAACGGCTATGCCGTTAACCGGCACCTCTTTGCCGGTTTGGGTTTGGGATTGCTTAATTATCACACCGGACTGACCACTCCTTTATATCTGGACTTCCGGTATCATTTTGGCAAACCAGGTTTCAATCCTTATATTTTTACCAATTGCGGTTGGATTTTCAAATGGGATGAAATCTCAGAAGATCCGATACTTTTCTTCAATCCCGGAATTGGATTCTTTAAAAGCTTCAGCGACAAGTTCGGACTGAACCTGGGAGCCGGGATTTTGATGCAGCGCGACGTGATGAAGAGTTCGTTTGTGAACCTGAAAGTTGGATTTGTATTCCTGAAAAACGGAGCATTGAAGCCCTGGGTTTATCCACGTTGAATATAGTGACGAGTGACGAGCCTGCCTGCCGGCAGGCAGGTGACAAGTGACTTCAGGACTCCCGGACTGCATGACTGCATGACTTTAAGCTGACTTGCGTTGTTTTATTCCTTCACCGGCGAAACATAGGAGGCCAGAAAATCCTCCCATTTCTCGGACTTATAATGATCGCCTCCGATGAACTTGATGATCTGATCGAATTGTTTGGCCTGAATGTAGCCCTGCAAAGGCTGTATCATATTGGCCTTTTCATCGAGAAAAACAACAGAAGGATATCCGAGATTGCCATTCAGCAGGGTTGCGGCCAGTTCGTGATAGCCCCTGCCACCGCCCGGAACAAATTTATAGGTTTTACCGTCCAGGGTCACATCACCCTTCTGTTCCGCATTGAATTTAACGGGATAGTATTTTTCATTCAGGTATCCGGCAATAAAAGGATTGTTGAAGGTGGCAGTATCCATTACTTTGCACCATTTGCACCAGGTTGTATATACATCGATCAGGATCTTGCGTGGTTCCTTTTTTGTAAGTTCCATGGCTTCTTCAATCGAATACCATTTTACGGACTGGGCATAGGTAAGGGATGCCATGGCTATTATTACGCAAGCTGCAACAAGTTTTTTCATGAGTTAATGAATCGTAAAATAAATATTAGGTACAAAACTAACCATTTAAACCGTTATTTGTTTACACTGATGTCAAACTTAATGCTTTCAGGATAAACTGAATTTCTCAGGTGATTTTTTATTAAGCCAAAACTGTACTAAAAAGGTGACAAATATCGTACCACAGAATAATTAAAATTCAATATCTTTAAAGAATACAATCCTATTAAAATATGAAAAAAATTACTGCATTGCAACCGCCGGAGATCTGGAAGCATTTTGATGCGTTAACCCAGATACCAAGACCATCCAAGAAAGAAAAGAGGGTAATCGAATTTCTTAAGGACTTCGGCCGCAAGGCCGGGTTGGAAACCCGGGTGGATACTGTCGGGAATGTGATCATCCGCAAACCTGCAACCCCCGGTATGGAAAAACGGAAAGGCATTATATTGCAGGCCCATGTAGATATGGTGCCGCAAAAAAACAGTGATAAAAAACACGACTTTGAGAAAGATCCCATCGAGACCCTTATAGACGGAGAATGGGTTAAGGCCAATGGGACCACCCTGGGGGCTGACAACGGCATAGGGGTAGCTTCCATGCTGGCTGTTCTGGAGTCGAAGTCCCTCGTTCACGGTCCGCTGGAAGCCTTGTTCACGGTGGATGAAGAGACCGGGATGACCGGAGCTTTTGCGCTTAAGCCGGGAATGCTGAAGGGCGATATCCTGCTAAACCTTGATTCAGAGGACGAAGGGGAGTTATATGTTGGCTGTGCCGGAGGTATCGACGGGAATATTTCATTCAACTATGCCTCCGATCCGGTTCCGGCCGGTTATATTACCCATGCTGTCACTATTAAAGGCTTGAGAGGTGGCCACTCAGGTTTGGATATACACCTGGGGCGGGGGAACTCAAATTTTATCCTTTTCAGGATTTTGTACGCTGCTTCCCGGATCAAAGATTTCAGAATCGCTGAGGTAGAAGGCGGTAACATGCGGAATGCAATTCCCCGCGAGGCGTCGGCATTGGTGGTCGTATCAAAATTACAGGAAGCTGAATGGTTAAAAACGCTGGAAAATACTGCGAAAACCATTAAAAATGAATTGCGCGGCCGTGAGCCTGATCTTAAAATTGAAATACAAAAAACTTCCAGGGCAAAAAGGATGATGAAGAAATCCTTTCAGAAACGCCTTATCGGTGCCATTTACGCCTGTCCCAACGGAGTTATCCGCATGAGTGACGATGTACCGGGCCTGGTTGAGACCTCTACCAATCTGGCTATTGTTAAAACCGACGGAAAACATGTAAACGTGCATTGCCTGTTGAGAAGTTCGGTTGATTCGGCCAAGCTTGCACTGGCTGACCGGATGCGGGCTTTATTTGAAATGGCAGGTGCAAAAGTGGAATTCAAAGGTTCATACCCGGGCTGGAAACCGAATATGGATTCGGGAATCATGAAGGTGATGATGAAAGTATATGAGAAAAAATACGGGATTGTACCTGTGGTAAAGGCTATTCATGCAGGCCTGGAATGTGGCCTCATTGGTGGCGTCTATCCAAAGCTTGATATGATCTCTTTTGGACCCACCATACGGCATCCGCATTCACCGGATGAAAAAGTGAATATTCCCAGTGTTGAGAAATTCTGGGCTTTCCTGAGGGAGACACTGAAGAATGTTCCCTGAAAGGATTCAGGAATCAGGATTCAAGAGTCAAGAACCAGGAGTCAAGACAGAAGATAATAGAACAAAGACCAAGGAATTAAGGCCGCATGACCTGCCTGGACGGCCGGCAGGCTGCATGACTTAGTCCTTCAATTCTTTCGGCAACGTCTCATAGATCTCAATGGTCGCCCTTGATTTATTGAGGGTATAAAAATGGATGCCGGGCGCGCCCCATTCCAACAGGTCGATGCACTGTTTGATAGTGAAATCAAGACCTATCTGGTATACTTTCTCAGGATGGTCTTTTTCTGCTTCAATTTTTTCGGCCAGAATGGCTGGTATGGCTGCTCCCGTCATATCGATGAATTTCCGTATCTGCCGGTAACTGGTAATCGGAATGATGCCGGGGATTATGCGGCAATTAATACCCTTGTTCAATGCCAGGGTTACGTATTTAAAATAAGTCTCATTATCAAAGAATAACTGGGTGATCAGGAAGTCTGCCCCGGCCTCATATTTAATCCGCATATTCTCAAGATCTTCCTTTAGTGTTGACGTCTCCGGATGTTTTTCGGGGTATGCCGCAGCCCCGATACTGAAAGGGTGCAATTTCTTAACCAGGGATATCAGATCACTGGCATGCTGAAACTCACTGTTTTGAAGAAACGGGCCATCTGCATCTTTGGGCGGATCCCCGCGGAGCAGCATCAGGTTCTCAATACCAATGGACTGCAGATGGTTCATATCTGTAACAATCTTGTCCCGTGTTGCATGCACACAGGTATAATGTGCCATGGTTGTCAGCCCGATCTTGTTTTGAAGGTAATCAACCAGGTCAAAAGTCTTTTCCCTGGTAGATCCTCCGGCACCATAGGTTACCGAAACAAAAGAAGGGTCGAGTCTAAGCAGCTGGCCAACATTGATACCGAAGTCAACAGCCGATATTTCGTCCCTGGGCGGGAAGAACTCGAATGAAAAAGTTTTTTCATTCCGGTCAAAAAGTTCGGTGATTTTCATAATGCAATATTATCTGAAAGTTTAAAAGTTTAAAAGTTCAAATCTTAAAATCCTTAAACATTTAAACCATTAAATCTTATTTATAGTTGAGGTTTACCGGCAGCCATGATTCGACATTTTCCAGTGAAACATTTTTTCGCCCGGCATAATCTTCAGCCTGGTCTTTGGAAATGTTACCGACAAAGAAATATCGTGAAGCGGGATTGGCAAACAATAATCCGCTTACCGAGGCGGCCGGAACCATGGAGTAACTTTCGGTCAGCTCAATACCCGTTTGTTTTTCAGCATCCAGCAACCGGAACAAAGTTTCTTTTTCAGCATGGTCAGGGCATGCCGGGTAACCGAAGGCCGGCCTTATACCCTTATACCGTTCCAGCAGCATGTCATCCAGTGAAAGGGATTCACCGGGTGCATAACCCCATATCTCTTTTCTCACTTTCTCATGGATGAGTTCAGTGAAGGCTTCAGCAAGCCTGTCAGCCAGTGCTTTTGCCATGATTCCGTGATAGTCGTCGTATTCCTTCTCAAATCCGGCCAGTAACTTTTCCATTCCCATTCCTGCTGTTACTGCGAAGGCTCCCAGGTAATCACGGATACCACTGGATCTGGGTGCCACAAAGTCAGCCAGGCAAAGATTGGGTAATCCTGCTGTTTTCTTTTCCTGATTGCGGAGATTGAAGAACCTGGCAATCACTTCTTTGCCCGATTCATCAGCGTATATTTCAATATCGTCGCCAACCGAATTGGCAGGGAAGATTCCCACCACACCCCGTGCGGTCAACAATTTCTCGTTGATGATCCGGTCAAGCAGTTTTTTGGCATCATCGAAGAGTTTACGGGCTTCCTTTCCGACTTTCGGGTCATCGAGCAGTTCAGGGAATTTGCCCCGCAGCTGCCACACGATAAAGAAGAATACCCAATTGATATAGGAACGGATTTGGGCAAGCGGAAAATCATCATAAACTTTAATACCGGTGAAAGCCGGTTTTTGGATACCGGCTTCCTTCCAGTCGATCACCAGATGGTTTTTCCGCGCTTCATCGAGTGTAACATACTGGGTTTGTGCTTTGACACCCGAATAGGATTTCCGCAACGATTCATATTCTTTCCTGGTCTCCTGAATAAAATCTTTGTTTAGTTCGCCGGAAAGCAGATTGCTTACTACACCCACGCATTTGGAAGCATCTTTTACGTGAATGACCGGTGCCTGATAATGGGGTTCAATCTTAACCGCTGTATGCACTTTGGAGGTTGTTGCGCCTCCGATAAGAAGCGGCAATGTAGATCCGGTCTTCTGAAGCTGCCTGGCAATATCCACCATGATCTCGAGGGATGGTGTAATAAGTCCGCTTAGCCCGATAATATCCACTTTGTTTTCAAGGGCTGCCTGCAGGATCTTTTCCGTAGGCACCATCACCCCAAGGTCGATCACTTCATAATTATTACATCCCAGTACCACGCCGACAATATTTTTACCTATGTCGTGAACATCGCCTTTTACGGTTGCCAGCAGGATCTTTCCGGCTGAACCTGATCCCCCGGCCTCGCCCGCTCCTTTTTCCTCTTCAATGAACGGGAGGAGGGCAGCCACGGCCTTTTTCATCACACGTGCGCTTTTCACCACCTGCGGAAGGAACATCTTGCCCGCACCAAACAGGTCACCGACAACCGACATGCCATTCATCAGGGGCCCCTCAATCACGTTCAGCGCCCTGGGGTAATGTTGCCGGGCTTCCAGCACATCATCGCTGATATAGTCGACAATCCCTTTTACGAGGGCATGTTTAAGGCGTTCTTCAACCGGTGTGTTTCTCCATTCATCCGGTTTTTCTTCTTTTTTCCCCGACTGCTTTACGGTTTCAGCAAAGGTTATCAACCGTTCAGTGGCATCAGGGCGACGGTTTAATACCACGTCCTCAACACGTTCGAGCAGATCGGCCGGTATTTCATCGTAGACCTCGAGCATGGAAGGATTGACAATCCCCATATCAAGGCCTTTTGTTATGGCGTGATACAGAAAGACCGAGTGAATGGCCTCCCTGATCTTGTTATTTCCGCGGAAAGAAAACGAAAGGTTGCTGATACCCCCGCTTACCTTGGTATGGGGAAGGTTTTCCTTGATCCATGCCACCGTGCGTATAAAATCAACAGCATAATGGTTGTGTTCCTCAATGCCGGTACCGATGGCCAGCACATTCGGATCAAAAATGATATCTTCGGGTTTTACTTTCACTTTTTCCGTCAGCAGGCGATAGGCACGCCGGCAGATTTCAATCCTTCGTTCGAAGGTATCGGCCTGTCCTTTTTCATCAAAGGCCATGACTACCATAGCAGCGCCATACTGTTTTATTTTCCGGGCCTGTTCCAGAAAAGACTCTTCCCCTTCCTTCAGGCTTATAGAATTCACTACGGATTTTCCCTGAACGCATTTCAATCCGGCTTCAATCACGGGCCACCTGGAAGAATCTATCATGACCGGCACTTTGGCAATATCGGGTTCGGAAGCCAGCATATGAAGGAACCTTACCATGCATTTTTCGGCATCCAACATGGCATCATCCATGCATATATCCAGCACCTGTGCTCCCCCTTCAACCTGTTCACGGGCTACAGAAAGTGCTTCCTCGAATTTTTCATTGCGGATTAGTTCGGCAAATTTTGCTGAACCGGAGACATTGGTACGCTCCCCGATATTGATAAAATTGCTTTCCCGGCTGATGGTAAGGGGCTCCAGTCCGCTTAAACGGGTATTGACGGGTATGGCAGGAATCCTGCGGGGCGGATAGCCGGCCGCCAGGTTTGAAAATGCACGGATATGGGCAGGTGTCGTCCCGCAGCATCCCCCGATAATATTAACGGCACCGGCTTCAAGAAATTCCTTCAGCTGGCCAGCCATATCGGCAGGCGAATCGTCATAGCCTCCGAACTGGTTCGGCAATCCGGCGTTGGGATGGGCACTAATAAAAAAGGGAGCTTTTCGGCTGAGCTCTTCAACATAAGGTTTCATCTCCCTGGCACCCAGGGCACAGTTCACGCCGATGCTTAACAGGTCAGCCCAGGCAACCGAATTGAGAAAGGCTTCAATGGTTTGCCCTGACAATGTTCGGCCGCTGGCATCCGTAATCGTACCTGAAACCATGACCGGAAGCCTGACGTTTTTTTCGCGGAAAACCTCTTCAATGGCGAAAAGAGCAGCCTTGGCATTGAGGGTGTCAAAAACAGTCTCCACCATCAGCATATCGACGCCGCCTTCAATCAAGCCTCTTGCCTGCTCTGAATAAGCCATAACCAGGTCATCAAAAGTGACCGAGCGGTATCCGGGATCATTGACATCGGGTGAAAGTGAAGCCGTCTTGTTGGTGGGACCCATGGATCCTGTAACAAATACGGGACGGGAAGGATTCTTCCGGGCAAATTCATCTGCCACTTCACGGGCAAGCCTGGCTGAGGTTCTGTTCATCTCCGGCACAACCTCCTCCATCATATAATCTGCCTGTGAAATGCGGTTTGCATTAAAGGTATTGGTTTCCAGGATGTCGGCACCGGCTTCAAGATAATCGCGGTGGACTTGCTGAATGATATCCGGTCTTGTAACAGACAGCAGATCGATATTCCCTTTCAGATCATGGTTATGCCCGATGAACCGTTGCCCGCGATAATCCTTTTCTTCCAGCTTAAACTGCTGAATCAGACTGCCCATGGCACCATCCAGGACAAGGATCCGTTGTTGAAGTTCGGTATATATGTTTTTATTTTCCATCAGGAACAATCCTTAAGATTATGAGAATAACCATTACCAATACGCATAATGCATTTTTATAAAGGCACCCAAAAATAAATGTTATTTAAAAGGATTCCAAATTCACAAGCCTGACAGGATTTCTGTATAACCTTAGTTGTTTATGCAAAAGAAAACTGCCGGTGTTGCATTAACTTTCGCATTATTTCAGTAACACCTGCAAGGCTTTTATGTTTTGATCATTATAGATGTTCTTACCTTGCGGGGTATACATATATTGAATCCTTTCATTGTAAAAATCATTTATTTTTGGTCTGACCATTTTCATCAAGCTGTTTATCAGCCTGTTTTCTTCTGAGAAAGCCTCGGTTATCAGGGCAAAGGTTGAGGGTAGCCAGCGATGGGGAAACATATTCTCAAATTTACCACCGGCTGTGAATTGATCAATCTGATGTTCAATCAGCTGAATAATTTCCTTGCATGCTTCCTCGTCATCTGCCTGCATATGGTGATCGGCCATCCACGTTTTAAGAGCCTGAAGGTTGGGATAAACAAGAGCTGTTGTGTAGGCATTCTGGTTGTTGTAAAGCATGCATTGCTCAATGAATTTCGATTGCTGTACGATGGTTTCCTCGATCCCCTCGGGGCTGAATTTTTCTCCGTCATCGCCGATCAGCAGGCTTTTGAAACGGCCCAGCACGTATAGGAACCCTTCTTTGGTCATATAGCCCATATCGCCGGTGTACAACCAGCCGTTTTTTATGGTTTCGGCGGTAGCTTCAGGATTATTCCAGTAGCCGGCCATTACATTATCTCCCTTGATCACTATTTCCCCCTTTACTTCCAACGGAAGCTCATGGCCTTCGGAATCACATATTTTTATTTCCATATAGCGGGCCACGGGACCTGAAGAACCCATCTTATGCTTTCCGGGGTTGTTGGAGGAAATAACCGGTGATGCCTCTGTCAGTCCATATCCCTGGTACATGGGAATTCCAATGGCATAAAAGAAACGCTGCAGGTCGATATCCAGCAAAGCCCCTCCGCCAATGAAAAATTCAAGCCTTCCTCCAAATGCCTCCCGTACTTTGCTGAACAGTATCTTGTCAAATAATACGTTAAGGGGTTTAAGGAGGATCCTGAGCCCTTTGCCCTTGTCCAGGCCGTTACCGTTGAAAGCATATGCAATATGGAGCCCCAGCCTGAAAAGCCTTTCAGCCATCTTCCCTTTTTCACGGATACCTTTTTCAATATTCTTTCTGAAACTCTTGGCCAGCGTAGGAACACTCATGAGAAAATGCGGCCGGATTTCCTTTATATTGATGGGTATGTTTTTAGTGGTCTCTATACCGGTTTCCCCAACCTGAAGGGAGGCCATGCTGGCACCGCAGGCCATCAGGGTGTATATACCACAGGTATGTGCAAAAGCGTGATCCCAGGGCAGAAACAACAAAGTTGTCCATTCGGGGGGGACTGAAAACAATGAAAGCGACTGCTTTATATTGGCCAGGTAATTCTTATGGGTTAGAACAATACCTTTGGGATCCGCGGTTGTGCCCGATGTATAGCATATATTGGCAGGGTCGTCAGGCCCAAGGGATTGCCACCGTTCAGTAAAGGCCTTTTCATGGATCTTCAGGAATTCTTTTCCTGATTCCAGTATGTTGCCAAAATATTTCTCATGGCTGGCATATGTGGCCTGAGGGTCGAAAAGGATAATCTTCTCAATGGTATCAATTTCTTTAAGCAAAGAATTTATCTTTTTCGCCTGCTGTTTTGAAGTAATGATGAATCTTGCCCCTGAATGTTTTAACCTGAATTTTATTTCCGATGGCTCTGTAAGCTTAATGGACAGCGGAACATCCACAGCTCCGACATAAAACATACCGATTTCGCTGATCACCCATTCATTACGGCCTTCTGCCAACATGGCAATGCGATCACCTTTGTTAACGCCCAGTTGTATCAGTCCTGCTGCAAACTGATATACTGTTTCCTTTATCTCGCCATATGTGGTGCCCGAGAATGCGGTGTTCTTTTTCTCAAGGAGGTATACATTACCGGTGTATTTTTTAACACAGTCTTCAAATAGGTCAATAAGGGTTTTCATGTTCTTTGGTGTTTATTCGACCACCAAATTAATAAAAAATCCTTGAAAACATTACAATATCCCTTCCTTCCGCCTGCTCTGACGCCAGATCAATATTTAGAACCACATAAGGACACAAAAGAACACAATAGAATAAAATGTATTATGGCTTATGTGATCTTATGTGACCTTATGTGGTTCTTATATTATTAGCAGTTCCGGCGCATTTGCCGGATTAGCATTTAACCACCATCCCGAAAGCCTTCGGGACAAAGGCATAAAATATAAATGCAGCCTATTGCCATATGGCAAAACACTGCATTTTTGTGCCTTTGTGCTTTAGAGGTGAGAAATTTATATTGTTGTTTCTGTTACACCTGATTTCAGTGGTGGACGGTAACGGGGTTCATCAGCGCATCCATCATGGAGAACAGTTCTACCAGATTGATGGGTTTTGTCACATAACCGTCACTTCCGGCGGCAATGCATTTGTCATATTCATCATTCATGGCATTGGCGGTCTGGACAATAATGGGAAGTTGGGGCTTAAAAGACCTGATCTGTCTGATGGCTTCCAGCCCGTCAAAAACAGGTAACTGCAGATCCATCAGTACCATGTCAATATGATTGTTAAGGCGGCAGAATTCAACGGCCTGTTGCCCGGTGATGGCCCATATGATATTGATATTGGTTCTTCTTGACAATACAAGCTCGATATAGCGAAAACTCATTTCATCATCCTCAGCTACTAAAACAGTCCGGTCTTTCCAGTTATAGTCCATACAATTATTGTGTTTCAACATTAGTAATTATGTTTCCCTTATATACGGCATTAATAGCCGGCAGGTAAGACATTATTGATGAAAGGTCATTTTGGAAGTTTAAATGAATTAAAGAAGGCGATTAAAATAAAAAGCGTAACGCGCACCGACATGATATGAATTATTGTTTACCTGATTGTTTTTATGTAATTTTTAAGAAAATAATACACTATGAATCCTTCCTTTGATCCGGCAGAAAAAATTCAGGACTTGCTGCAGTTTGGCGAGTTTGGAGGTGTTAATCCTTCCATTACCGATAGCTCTACCTTTACCTTTATGGATCCTGTCACCATGACAGAGACTTTCCTTGGCCATACCGAGGGTTGTTTCCTGTATTCAAGGCATTGGAATCCCAGCAATAAATATCTGGCTCAGGCACTGGCGTCGATGGAGGAAACTGAAAATGCCTGGGTAACCGCATCGGGGATGGCGGCCATAACCTGTTCCATAATGCAACTGTGCAATTCAGGAGATCATCTGATAACCAGTGTGACCACTTACGGGGGCACTTTTGCCTTCCTCAGGAACTACCTGCCAAAGTTTAATATATCCGTAAGCTTCGTTGATATTTCAGATCTGAGCGAAGTACAAAAAGCCATCAGGCCGAACACGAAACTCATTTACACAGAAACAGTTACGAATCCCTTGCTTCAGTTTTCTGATATTTCCGCCCTGGCCGCAATAGCAAAGGAACATGGGATCCTGCTGATGGTCGACAATACATTCAGCCCTATGATCATGTCGCCGGCCAGACTGGGAGCCGATATTGTGGTTTATAGTCTTACCAAGTTCATCAATGGAAAAAACGACTGTGTAGCAGGCGCTATTTGCGGGAAAAATGATTTTATTGATGCCTTGTCCAATGTAAATGACGGTACGGCCATGTTGCTGGGACCCGTACTTGATCCCCTCCGGTCTTCCGGCATCCTGAAAAACCTGCATACGCTGCATGTAAGGATAAAACAGCATAGCCAAAATGCCTTGTATATGGCAAAAGGATTGAAAGAACTTGGCCTGAAAGTGATTTATCCGGGATTACCAACGCATCCGCAGCATATACTTTTCAGTTCCATGATGAATCCGGGGTATGGTTATGGAGGGATGCTGACCCTCGATATGGAAACCACCGAAAAGGCCAATGAACTTATGCGGATGATGCAGGGAGAAGGCGTTGGTTACCTGGCCGTGAGCCTTGGATATTTTAAGACCCTGTTCAGCAATTCAGGCAAAAGTACTTCCTCGGAGGTGCCGGAAGAGGTTCAACGGAAGATGGGACTTTCGGAAGGTTTGATCCGGTTTTCGGTTGGACTTGATAACAATATTGAAAGGTCTTTGATGAAAGTGAAATATTGTTTGACCAACCTCCGTATAATTTGATTAAAGAATTGCGGGAAGGGTGCTCTTGCTTTATCTTTGATTCAGGTTCAAAAAGTGTAAATTACCATGAAAAAGTTCTTTTTACCAATCGTATTTGCAGGTTTGATTTTGTTTACATTTTCGGGTTGCGAAGAATTACTGGATAAAATCGGGGTAACGATAAACACCGATTATACGGAGATTGATTTTACGGTTAATCCCGACCAGGCAGGCACCTATACGGAAACAGCGGAAATAGTTGATTCTGACCTTGACAGCCTCATTGAAGCTGAAGGCCAGGATTTGGGTGAGCTGAATTCCGTGAAAATAAAGGATGCCACGATTCAGGTCATGGGCGAAGGCAACCTTGATCCTTTTGAATCTTTCCTGATGACGATTGAAGCCCCCGGCAAAGAGAAAATCACGATAGCCGAGGTAACTTCCGTGCCGACTGGTTTGACAGAGATGCCTCTTACCAAGGAAGAAACAGACCTTTCGGATTATCTGAAATCGGATCAATACACAATAAGGGTTAAAACTGTACTTGATCAGGATTTGGAAACGCATATGAATATGCGGGTCAGGGTACGTTTTGAAGTAAAGGTTGGGCTGTAATGCAACAAGCTTGTACCTTCATTTAAGTTTTGATCCCGGTGGAATCCCACCGGGATTTTTTTTACTTAAGAAAGTCCGAACAAGGAACAACGAAAACTGAACCTGCCTGCCGGCCAGGCAGGAACTGAAGTCAAGATAAATGACGCCTTATCTGCTAAATTCGACATTCAGCGTACCTTGTTCGGTATTCATATTCCTCAGGCAATTATTCTTATCATGTGCAGGACAGAGACTCATGTAAACAAAACGGATAGAATGTTTTTTCAGCATAATATCATTTATCCCTTTAAAAACAAAACCGGGGCAGATTTGTTATAACCATAGATAAATAAAACAAGGAGAACTTTTTATGGCATTCACACTTGAGCCGGGAGCGCATGCAAAAAATTTCAGCTTGCCCGCAACCGACGGGAAAACATACAGTTTGGCAGATTTTAACGAAATCCCTTACCTGGTCCTGTTTTTTACCTGCAATCATTGTCCCTATGTACTCGGATCGGATGAAACAACACGGGAAACAGCACTGAAATATGCAACGCGTGGGGTGAGGTTTATCGCTATCAATTCCAACAGTCCCAATACCTATCCTGAGGATGATTTTCAGCATATGGTGCAGCGAATGGAGGATAAAAAATTCCCCTGGCTTTACCTCCACGATGAAACACAGGAGGTTGCCCTGGCATATGGGGCTTTGCGTACCCCTCATTTTTATTGTTTCAATGAAAAACGTGAGCTGGTTTATACCGGACGTGGAGTTGACAGCCCAAGGGATATCTCCAGGATGACGGTAAATGACCTTGACAGGGCTCTTTCAGAGCTTACCGCTGGTATTGAAATCAGCGTTCCGGTGACCAATCCAATTGGCTGTAATATCAAATGGGAGGGCATGGATAAGCACTGGATGCCGCCGGAAGCTTGTGATTTAGTATAGGATCAAGAACCAAGAGCCAGGAACCAGGAATCAAGAGCCAGGAATCAAGAATCAAGATATAAGATAAAAGAACTTATTTATAAGAACAGAGACTTTCAACAGATCGGTAAACCTGCCTGCCGGCCTCGCTCCGCCATAGCGGCTGCGCCAAGGCGATGCAGGCAGGTCAACCCATCATCCTGGTTGAAATCCCCTGAAATATTTCATGAACTGGACCCTTTCAAAAGCGGCCGGATTATCGCTTTTTTCCTGACTAAACCGACCCTTGAACTGGTCAATGGACTGATATCCCTTTTTGTCCATCCATTTTTCAAGATCATTCAATATAATCCGTAAATGATCATGGCCATGTTTGTACAAGGCAGAGACTATCTCTACCGCATCAGCACCGGCGAGTAATTGCTTGATCAGCCCGTTGCCGTCATGAATGCCGGTGGATGCGGCGAGACTGCAATCGATCCTGCCTGACATGATCGCGATCCATCGCAATGATTGATATAAATCTGAGGGACTGCTGAGTACTGCATTTGAGGTATATTCAAATGTATCCAGGTCAATATCAGGATTATAAAAACGGTTAAATAACACCAGTCCTTTAATCCCTGTCCGGGAGATTTTCTTCAGAAAGGAAGCCAGATCTGAGAAATAATAACTGAGCTTAACGATTACAGGTATTTGCACTTGCTTAATAACCTCATGGATAATATCAAAATATGTCTTTTCATTTTCTTCCGCGCTGCGATGCAGATCACTGGGCAATACAAAAATATTCAGTTCGATGGCATCAGCACCGGCTTTTTCAATCTCTTTCGGGAAATAGGTCCAGTGCGCCGGAGTCAGGCAGTTAATGCTGCCAATCAGGGGAATGGATAAAGCGTGCTTGGCTGTTTCGACCTGACGCAGATAGGTGAGGGTCATCTCTTCGGGGCCTTCATAGAAATCATAATAATCAATGGTTTCGGGATACAGAAAGCCTTCTGCATTCATACGGTTAAGACTGGCGTTCATGTCCTTTAGTATTTCCTCTTCAAAGAGCGATTTAAGGACAATGGCAGCGGCACCTTTGTTTTCAAGGTCCAAAATATTCTCAATGGAATCCGAGAGGCCTGAGCTTCCGATGATGATGGGGTTCCTTAACTGCAAACCTGCAAATGAAGTAGTTAGATCAGCCATAGTAATATCGTTATAAATAAATCTTTAACCTTTGTTCTAATGTCTTGGATTCTTAAAGTTAGCAAATCACATCAAAAAAAACTTATTAACAAGCGGTTAATCTTCAGATATCTGCATTATTTTATTTCATGGCAGTGTTTATTAACACAAATAAATGGGCCGGATAAAGGTCTTTTCTTATCTTAGCTTTTCAGAAGTAGTTCCTAACCATATTATTAATTCCGATGAAAAGAGTAATTATAGCCTCGCTCGTTATAATGCTTGTGATGCCTTCCTGCAAGTTTATTAAAACGAAGATCCTTTCCAAAAAAGTGGATACGCTTTCAGCGTTTGTTGATACCTTGAGTCATGCTGAAAGAATAGATTCCTCCATATATTACCAGGATATGGTGAACGAAATGCAGCAGGAATCGCAGCCTGCTGTAATCCCTGCTGAAAGTCAACCGGCTGCAGTGTTGAATGCACAGTACTATATGGTTGTCGGAAGCTTTATGGTTCCGGAAAATGCAGCCAAATATGCTGAAAAAATCAGGGGCATGGGCTATGAAGGCGGGATCATTTCCGGATACGGAGGCTTTCAGATGGTTACGGCGAAATCCTACAGCAATTTCAGAACCAGCATAGCAGAAATCGATCAATTCAGGGCAGAAGTTACACCCAATGCCTGGGTGTATGTTAAAAAATAAGTGATTCCGGTTTATCCGGGATCACTTGTTTTATTCAGGAATTTCCCGTCATAATAAAGAGCGGCTGAAACTCAAAGCTTTTATAGTGCGGCCGCAATCTTTCCACGTTGTAATACCGCTTGACATCAACCACTTTATTGGTGCTGGTAACCACATCTATCGGAGCGTTATCATAACGCCCGTTGCGCAATACCACAAGCCGCCCATGAATACCTTTCAGGATCAGATCCAGGGCAAGATTGCCGTAAGCCATGGGCACAATGGAATCGATGGCATCAGGATCGCCGCCTCTTACCAGATATCCAAGCTGCTGATAAATAGTATTGACTTTTTTACCCTTGTTGAACCGGGGAGAAAATTCTTTAATCTTATCTGAAATAAGTTCACCAATACCGCCAAGTTTGGCGTGCCCATAAGCATCTTTTTCGCCTGACCGGAAAACCATTTCGCTTGAACCGGTCATCATGGCGCCTTCAGAAACCAGTACAACAGAATAATGGCTGGGGTTTTTCACCCGGTCTTCAATCAGGAGCTGTGTCAGCAATTCGGCACTGAATTTATATTCCGGTATAACACAGCGGTTAGCTGCACCTGCCATAGTTGGCAGCATGGCTGTAAATCCTGCATACCTGCCGAAAACCTCCAATACCAGGATGCGTTCATGAGAACCGGCTGATGTGCGGAGTGTATTGCACATCTGGATGGTGCGTGTAACACAGGTGCTGAATCCAATACAATAATCGGTTCCGGGAACATCATTGTCCATGGTCTTGGGGATAGCAACAACTTTTACCCCTTCGGCATACAATCTGACTCCGTAGGTCAGTGTATCATCACCCCCGATGGGCACCAGATAATCAACGCCAAGGTATTCAAGGTTTTTAATAACTTCATCCGTGAGGTCATTGAATTCATTTTTGTATTTGTCACGGTATTGTTCAGGGACCTCAGATTTAGGAACATGGCTGGGGCGGGTGCGTGAGGTGTGCAGGAAAGTACCTCCTGTCCTTCCGGCCTTGTTTACCAATTCTTCGGTCAATATCATATATTTTTCGCTGTTATCGGCCTTCTTGTCCCTTATAAATTCTGTAATACCTGCCCATCCTCTTTTAAGGCCGATTACCTGGTATCCTTCCCTCAGTGCTCTGATCGTTATGGCCCTGATGGCAGGATTTAATCCGGGTACATCCCCGCCACCCGTAAGAATTGCTATGGTGCCCTTTTTCTTTTTTACTGTGACCATGGTACAAGGTGTTTTGATAATTGACGTTGAATCAACAGTTAAATATATCAATTTTTAACACAAAAAAAAAGCCCCGTAAAATGGGGCTTTGGGATTACCATCCAAGAATTTTTCTAAAATCATATTCTTCCGGATCGTCAAGGAATTTCTTGGCTGCCTTGTAATCATTTTTGGTAATATAATGCAGATTATTATCAAATACCAGTTTCACCCTTTCCGAATCCACATTGACCAGCCGGGTTTTGACTTTGCCGTGTTCATCTTCCACATCTTTCAGATAAAGCGGTGCAACATCTCCTTTGTGGGTCTGCATAATCATACAACCGGTTAATCCTTCCTGAAAAAGCTTGAAAATCCCTGTCCCGAGCAAGGTGGCATAAGCCAGGTCGTATGCAATCGGACGGATGCACCGGAGCTCATAGCCAATTTCATTGGGCCGGCTTCTTACGGAAATATTGAGTTTTTTTAGCTTCCGCTGCACCAGCAGATTGAATATATGAGCTTTACTTACATTGCCCAACTCGGGATGACCATGCTCATCATAGGTAAAATTGATACCTGTTCCTTCAATTTCTTCATCACTCATGAAATGGAAAACACCTTCACTGATGATGGCAACTCCATAGTCAATTCCCATCAGCCTTCTTTTAACCATGGATGAAATGATCATCCGTGTAATTTTATCAAAGGTGATCTTGGTTTTGTTAAACATCTCAGGAATGATAATCATGGGGAAGTGACAGGCTGTCCCGATGCCAAAGGCAAGGTGCCCGGCCTCACGGCCCATGGCTGATACCACAAACCAGTTACCGCTGGTACGGGCATCTTCATATATCGTCGTACCGATCTTCACCCCTTCTTCCTTGGCTGAATGATAACCGAAAGTGGGAATTCCTTCGGGCAACGGCAAATCATTATCAATGGTCTTGGGAACATGAATATTGGAAACCTTGACCTTGTTTTTTTCAAGGAATTTACTGAGCCGGTTTGCCGTTGAAGCCGTGTCATCTCCGCCAATGGTGACCAGTAACTTAACATTATTATTGACAAAAAAATCAACCTTGAATTCTTCGTCTTTGGGTTTATAACGGCTCATTTTAAGTGCAGAGCCTCCGCGGCTGTAAATGCTGTCAGCAAAAGAGAAGTCCAGCTCCTCAGTATTCGGCTTATCGGTAAATAGGGTCTTATATCCCTCATGGATCCCGATAACCTTAAAACCGGCATTCAGAAAAACCTTGGTAACGGAACCGACAACTGTATTGATTCCGGGAGCAGGACCGCCTGCACATAGAATAGCTATGGATTCATTCATGGTTATGATTGATTATCAGTTATGTGAAAAAATGTTAACATAAAATTGGGTGAGCAAAGATGTAAATATATTTTTAATATGGAAATTTTTGAGCGAAAATTCTTGCCGGTAAATGCAAAACCCTTATCAAGGTGTGTGACAGTTCAATGCTCCTTATAATTACAGGTTCTTATCCTCAAGTTCCATCAATTGAAACCATGAAAGACAGGAATTGAATTGTCGAAACAGATTCAATGTTTCTTGTCATAGGTTGGTAAATTAAATACCCTATATTTGAGGTCTTAAAATTTTAACATGTTGAACAACACTAAATCACTAAGGGAAAACAAGGCATTGCGCTGGGGCATACTATTGCTCATCAGTTTTGTCATGGCTGCCAATTACTATTTCTATGATGCCCTTTCACCCCTGAAACAAAAGATGGGGGAAATGCTGGGCTTCTCATCATCAGATTACGGATTCTTCATTGCAGCCTACTCCTTTCCCAATGTGTTTTTATTCATGGCCGTCCTGGGAGGCATGATCGCTGACCGGTTTGGAATAAGGATTACGGGATTTACTTTCGTTTTTTTCATGGTTGCAGGTTCCTGCATTACCTGGTACGGCGCTTCATCTTATTTTAATGATGGAGGATTTGGATATTCCCTGATGGATTCTTTCTGGACAAGCAAGGCTCCTGCATTGAAAGTCATGTCACTGGGGTATTTTCTGTTCGGCCTCGGAGCAGAAACCAGTATCGTTGTGATCACAAAAACTATTACAAAATGGTTTAAGGGAAAAGAAATCGCCCTTGCCATGGGCACTAATCTGGCCATTGCACGGCTTGGATCAGCCATGTCACTGGTCGTTACGCCTCAGCTCATGGAACCCGAATGGACAAAACCCATATGGTTCGGAGCCTTATTGCTCGGTATTGGCTTTGTCATTTTTATCCTTTACATGGGCATAGACCTTCGTTTCGACCGGCATGAAAAACAAATTCATACGGATACTGAAGAACTCTTTCGGTTACGTGATATCGCTAAATTACTGACCAACAAATCATTCCTCTACATTGCCCTGCTTTGTGTAACTTTTTATTCAGCGGTCTTTCCATTCATGAAATATGCACCTGACTTGTTGCAGAACAAGTTTTCATTCTCTGAAAAACTAAGCGGGATTATCAGCTCTTCGGTTTATTTCAGCACCATTCTCTTTACTCCCTTATTCGGATGGTTCACGGATAATAAGGGGAAAAGCGCCAGTTTGATGATCTATGGATCAGGTCTGTTGGTACTGGTTCACCTGATATTATCCCTGACAACCCTGACGCCGATCATACCGATGATCATGCTGGGAATTGCCTTTTCATTAATCCCCGCTGCCATGTGGCCATCCGTTACCAAGATCGTGGATCAAAGCCGGATTGGTTCCGCGTATGGCCTGATGTTTTCTATTCAGAATTTAGGATTGTGGGGATTCGCATTATTGATTGGTTATGTGCTGGATAAGGCAAATCCGGGTGTTACAGCTGAACTGGTTAATGCCGGAGAGGCTACCTTTGATTATACCAAACCGATACTGATGTTGGCATTGCTGGGCTTGCTGGGCTTGCTGTTCGCTTTTCTGCTCAGACGGGAAGACAAAGTCAGCGGATATGGGCTGGAATTACCGAATAAGAAAAGCTATTCGTGACCTCACACGTCCCTGCTTGTCCCTTCTTCAACCCTTTTCCCTTGTCCCCTGCCTCGCCGGCAGGCAGGCTTGTCCCTATTTCTTAAAATGATCTGTTTCCGGTCAGGTCCCAGGGATACGATGGTAACAGGCACGCCGGTTTCCTTTTCAATGAATTTAATATACTGGATAAGCTCAGCGGGCATTTCACTTTCTGTTGTCACTTTTGATATATTGCATTTCCATCCCTTCATCTCCTTATATACCGGTTCTGTAATATCATCCAGATCATGCGGCAGGATTCCGGTTTCAACACCATTCACGATATATTTTACAGCAATCTTTATGGTGCTGAAATCAGAAAGCACATCGGCCTTGGTCATGTATAGCTGGGTTACCCCGTTAATCATGATAGAATACTTTAATGCCACGAGGTCAAGCCAGCCACATCGTCTTGGCCTGCCTGTCGTGGCCCCGTATTCATGACCGATCTCCCGCAACAGTTTGCCCGTAATATTTTCCTGCTCGGAAGGAAAGGGTCCTGAACCGACACGGGTGCAATAAGCCTTAAAAACGCCCAGTACCTCTCCGATTTTTGTGGGAGCAATACCAAGGCCTGTGCAGGCTCCGGCACATATGGTATTAGACGACGTAACATAGGGATAAGAACCAAAATCGATATCGAGCATGGTACCCTGGGCCCCTTCGGCAAGGACTTTCCTGCCTTCGTTTAGTTGCTGATTGAGGAATATTTCGCTGTCGATAATGTCATATTTTTTTATCTCTTCAATGCCCTCAAACCATTCTGCTTCCTGCTCTTCAATATGATAGGGGAAATTATACAGTTTCAGCAGGTCCTTGTGTTTCTCTTTGAGGAAATGATATTTTTCGGCAAAAGCAGGAGATATGATATCCCCGACGCGTAATCCATTCCTGCCGGTCTTGTCCATATAAGTTGGGCCAATCCCCTTAAGCGTGGAACCGATCTTGGTCTGACCTTTGGCGGCCTCGGAAGCTGCGTCAAGTATCCGGTGAGAGGGCAATATCAGGTGGGCTTTTTTGGAGATCATCAGTTTGTTCTTCAGTACTGTCCCCAGTGCTGTCAGCGCTTCAACCTCTTTTTTGAATACTACCGGATCAATCACAACCCCGTTCCCGATAATATTTACCTTGTCGGCATGAAAGATCCCCGATGGAATGGTATGAAGAACATGCTTGATGGCATTGAATTCAAGGGTATGTCCGGCATTGGGACCTCCCTGAAAACGGGCTATTACATCATATCCGGGAGTCAGCACATCCACAATCTTACCCTTGCCTTCGTCTCCCCATTGAAGGCCTAATAATACATCTACTTTCATTAAATGGTATGATTTTGAAAAGTTCAGGCGAAAGGTACAAATTATTTCGGGAATGACAAGTAACCATTAAAGACGCTATTAGTAACGTCTCTACGACCTATTTCTTTCGTTTTTCCGGCATATCTTTTTTCTTGCCGTAAATGTAAAGCGAATGGTGGCTGGGGATAAAACCGTTCAGTTCACAGGCCGTATTGATGATTTCCTGCATGCGGGGATCACAGAATTCAATCACACTGCCACTTTCGATATCTATTAAATGGTCATGCTGGATGCATTGATAGGCTCTTTCAAACTGGGCAATGTTCTTTCCGAACTGGTGTTTCACAACCAGGCTGCAATCGAGCAGCAATTCAATGGTATTATAAAGGGTAGCCCGGCTTACCCGGTAATTCTTGTTCTTCATTAAAACATACAGGGTTTCGATATCAAAATGCCCCGCGTTTTCATAAATCTCATCAAGAATTGCATACCGTTCCGGAGTTTTGCGATGACCCTTTTTCTCGAGATAGACGGTAAATATTTTTTTAACCGTTTCTTTTGTTTCAGCGGAAACCATAAAATACTTTTGTTTTTAGGTATTGACTAAGTTAAAAAAATTTCAGTCAACTCGTATTTTTATTTAATCTAAATTATTATAACAAACGGGGAGGGAAATGGTTTCAGGGAATGTGGTAAAGGTTGTGAAGGTTGTGAAGGTTGTGATGGTTGTGATGGTCAACCAATCAACCAACCTGCCTGCCGGCAGGAAGGTCACCAAATCACCAAATACTTATCTCGTGTACTTGACAAAATAGGCAACCTTTTCGATGGAAGTAATGATATCAGATTCCTCAAGTGCTATATCGGCCGGAACATTGATATTGATCGTGGTGAAATTAAGAATGCCCTTGATGCCTGATGCCACCAGCGCTTTTGCCATCTCCTGTGCGGCTGATGACGGAACGGAGAGAATAGCTATGGTTATATCCCTGGATGCGATAATTTCACGAAGTCTTTCAATGGAATAACACTGGATGCCGGAAAGAGAGGATCCGATTTTCTTGGGATCAATATCAAAGGCCGCCACCAGTTTCAACATAGGCCTTTTATTCAGCAGGTAGGTAGATAATGCTTTCCCCAGGTTGCCATACCCGACCACGGCAAGGTTCATCACTTCCCTGGGGTCAATGATTTTACCGATGGCTTTCGAAAGGTCTTTGATGTCATAACCAATTCGGCTCTGGCTTGAATAGCCAATGAACATAATGTCACGCCGCACCTGAACGGCAGTTATGTTATGCAATTGGGCCAGTTCATGCGAGAAAATATGCGTTTTACCTTCATCCAGGCAGCGGAGCATAGTTCTCCGGTACTCGCTAAGTCTCTTAACTGTCTTTTCAGGTAATGCTTTCATTATTTAATTAGCTTGGGAGGGCTAAAATAAGGAAAAAGTTTGAAAATTGGTAAACGATGAACTAAGAACCGTAATCAATCAAGTAAACGGTTAACGGAATTCCATAGCTAACCTGCCTGCCGGCAGGCAGGCGGACAACAACCACAACCTTCATAACCCTCACAACATATTCCATTTTCTTTTTATCTTTACGAAACAGAACCATATATCCATGAATCATCGGCGGGAAATAATAATATGCCTTGGTAGTTCCTGCTTTTCACGGGGAAATAGAAACCTGCTGAAGATCATTCAGCGGTTCATCCTTCATCATGGCCTTGGTGATAAGGTTTTTTTCAAGGGCGACCATTGTTTCGGGGAATGCAGTGAAGGCCCCAATATTAAGGTTGGCGGAAAATTATTTAACCATGTGAGTGAAGATAATATCCAGCAAATACTTAAGGAATCACTGCAGGATCTGTTTAAAACCGGAGGATAGGATTTGGAACCATTAGTAAAAATCGAGAGCGTAAACTGCACCAAATGCTATGCCTGCATTCGGACTTGTCCGGTGAAGGCTATTCAGGCAGACCCGGCAGATGGTTATCCTGCCATCAACCCTGCCAGGTGCATCGGATGTGGGGCATGCATCATGTCCTGCGGTCCGAAAACCATAGTATACCGCAGTTATATAGAGGAGGCTAAAGCACTGCTGGCTTCGGGCGACAAGGTGCTGGCCCTGTTATCTCCCAGTATATCAGTTGAATTTGAGGATGTTACCGATTACCGCAAATTTGCCACCATGCTCAGGGCCCTGGGTATTGCGTATGCCTGTGAATTGTCTTTTGGCGTTGACGTCATAGCCTATAAATATCAGCTTCTGTTTAGTGATTTTAAGGGACGGTACTATATTACCGCCACCGATCCCGTCATTGTTTCCTATGTGGAAAAATATCATCCTAACCTGATCGGGAACCTGGCGCCCCTCGTGTCTCCCATGATTGCCGGAGCACGCATTGCCAGGCATCAGTACGGGCCGGACATCAAAGTAGTGTATATCGGTCCCGATATTTCCAAGAAGGATGAAGCGATGCAGTATGATGATGACCGCAAAGTTGACCTGGCCATCACATTCACCGAACTGCGGAGTCTTTTCAAATACTACAACATTGATGAGGCGAACCTGGAATTTTCAGATTTTGATCCTCCGCTGAGTTACAAAGGTGCTTTGTACCCGCTGACCAATGGGATTATTCAGGCGGCAGATATGGACGAAAACCTGGTGACTACCAATGTAGTGTCCATCGAGGGCAGAAAACCAATGCTGGAAGCGTTGGAGGAATTTGAGAACAACATTAAGTCCATTCACCGGCATGTGCATATCACATCCGGCAATTCACTGGCCGGCCCCGGCTTCTCAAAACAAAGCAACCGGCTGTTCAGTGAGCACCTTGTAATCCAATTTGCCAACAAACGCCTGCAGCGATTTTTCAGGGCTGAATGGTACGAACAGCTGCAAAAATCGCTGGAACTGGACTACAGCAGGACGTTTAAAAATGATGACCAGCGTTTGCCCGAGCCCCCTGAGGAGAAAATCAACGAGATCCTTACCATGCTTGAAAAATCAGGAAGTGATGCGTTGAACTGCTCGGAATGCGGGTACGCAACCTGCAGGGAATTTGCGATCGATATCGGAAAGGGACTTACCACTCCTGAAATGTGCGTCTCATACGCCCTGAAGAATAGTTCGGACAACATGGAATCCATCCGTCAGCTGAATGAAAAACTGGCCCATACCCGCAAAGTGTTAAAGGAAACGGAAGAAAATGCGCGCATACAGCGGGAAGCCGCCAGTCAGATGACAGAACTTACCGACACCATGCTGGAAAAATTAAGGGCCGGTGTTGTCTTTGTAGACAACAAGCTGAAGATACTCAAGGCCAATGTTACCTTTTCATCCATACTGGGGGAGGAGGCCGAAGAGATCAATTCCGTAATACCGGGACTGGTAAATGCTGATCTGAACAAACTTATACCCCCGAATTTCATCAACCTGTTTTCCTATGTGCTGAATGATAGCGAAAATATTGAGAACAGGGATATCAGTGTCGGAGAAAAGCTGTTGAATGTCTCTCTCTTCCCGATTGTTAAAGGCAAGGTGGTTGGGGGCATAATCCGCGATATGAGAGCCCCCGAAGTTCAGCGCACTGAGGTGATCAACCGGATCAACGACGTCATTGACCGAAATCTTGAAATGGTGCAGAAAATCGGATTTCTCCTGGGAGAAGGGGCTACTGATATTGAACGGATGTTGAATTCCATCATTGAATTCTATAAAGGAGAAAAAAAGAAATGACAAAGGGCTGATATGGAAGAGAATTTCTTTGTAGAAGTCGATTGCCAGCAGAAAAGCTATGAAGGTGAGCGGATTTGCGGTGATGTTTTCCTGTCGGGGAGAGTGAAAGAAGAGAACCGCATTGTCCTGGTCCTTTCCGATGGAATGGGACACGGCATTAAGGCCAACGTGCTGGCCACCCTTACGGCTACCATGGCCCTTAATTTTACCCGGGAGCATAAAGAGCCTGAGAAAACGGCCGAGATCATCATGAAAACCCTGCCGGAATGCAGTGAGCGGAAGATCAACTACTCCACTTTTACCATCATCGACATCGAATATGATGGAAAAACCACCCTGCTCGAATATGATAATCCGGCCGGCGTGATCATAAGGGACAGAAAAGTATTTCAGCCTGAAACGAAAACGATATCACTTACCTGTGATTCCAACACCGGAAAAAAGATCAGGATCTGCAGCTTCATTCCGAAAAAAGGTGACCGGATCATCTTTTGTTCCGATGGCATAGCCCAGTCAGGCATGGGTACGCCACGCTTCCCCTTTGGCTGGGGTATCGATAATGTCGCCCGCCTGGCGGTGGATACGGTAAAGCAATTTCCGCAGATCTCTGCCCGCGAATTATCGGCCAAGATCCTTAACATGGCATACCGGAATGATGGTTTCCAGGCCCAGGATGATACAAGCTGCGGCATCGTATATTTCCGTGAACCACGACGCCTGCTGATCTGCACCGGGCCACCCTACAATACGGAGGATGACCCTTTACTGGCACAATCGGTAAAGGAGTTCACCGGAAAAAAGATCATCATGGGCGCTACCACCGGTGATATCATCTCGCGCGAACTGAACCTTAAAATCGAGGATGTATTCCGGTTTGAGGATCCCGAATTACCCCCGCTTAACTACATGGAGAATATAGACCTGTTCACCGAGGGCATCCTTACCCTGAACAAGGTGGAAAAGCTGCTGAAGGCCTATAATCCTAATTTTAAGCTCAGCCGTGGACCGGCTGATGAAATTGTCAAGCTGATCCTCGAAAGCGATGAGATTGATTTTATTATTGGTACCCGCATCAATATTGCCCATCAGGACCCGCACCTGCCGGTAGAGCTGGAAATAAGGCGCACGGTGGTAAACCGCATTGCGCGGCTGCTGGAGGAAAAACTGCTGAAGAAGGTAAAGGTGAGTTATATCTGATAGAACCAAGAACCAAGAGCCAGGATAAAAGAAAGATTTTATTCCGGTCCGGCGAAATGCGACAACCGCTTTACGAAAACATCGAGATAGGTTTTGGAAATGGGAACGGTGACGCTGGCGGGGGATTCAAAACCAATGATCAATCCTTCCTTTTCCTTGCGGATAACCTTTACCATGTCGATGTTCACCATAAAGGAGCGGTGGCAGCGCACAAGTCCGGTACCAGGCATCTCCGTTTCAATGCGTTTCAGGGTATTCCTGATCATATACCGGGCCGGTTTCTGATCGGACAGATAATGAATAATGATATAGTTATCAGCAGCTTCGATATACAACAGGTCATCTTTCCTGATGGAAAATTTCAGGGTCCCTTTTTCATCCCGGAATGAGAACATGGATGGGGATGAAACCTCCCTTTTACCGGTAAGATCGGCTGAATCGCGTCCCGTGCCTTTACTTTCCATCTTTTCAAGGGTGGTATACTTGTCCTTGAATGACAAATAAAGCCAGGATATAATGTAGGGAAGCAGGATAATGTAAGCAGTAGTCCTGATCGTATTGCGAAAGAGGATCACAAAATTATCGCCGCCCTGTAGAAAATACCATTGTATCAGGCTGTAAACCAAGGCAAGTACCAGTATTTCACCCACGATCCAGGCAGCATATACAAGGTATTTCATGGGTTTTTTGCGTGTGAAAAGGTGCATCAGTATCCGGCTGATAACGATAACCAGCATGCCGATCAGAATGACAATGCTGGAGTAGGCAAATAATTGCACTTCACTGACATTAAACCATTTATCAGCGCCAAAAGGGGAATAAATATTGATAAATACCAGGGCAAATACAGCGGTAAACAGGATAAAGCTTACCGTGTTTTTTTTGTCGGTAAGATAATCCGGAATTTTCTTTTCCCAGGGCAGCATAACAGGTTTGGGTTATGAACAATAAAGGTAAACAATTTTGTTGTGGGGTGAAATTTTAAGGCTTCCAAATAATATTTTTAACCCCGCATAATCAAATTTCACCCCACAGAGACTTCATTAATCCCATGCATACCCCATAAATACCATTCATTGGCCAATATGCCAGCCTTGCTGTTTCTTTGCATATACAGTCAAATCGTTATGAAATACAGTGAACAATACATACAGTTGAAGAATTTGTTTGACCTTGACAAGGAGGAGATAAACATACCGGGAAGCCTGACAAAGATCAGAAATTTCAATTTTCAGTCCCGGCCGCTTTCTGGTTCCGGTTTTAGTGGGATATGTGAAGACAGCAGAATTCCTGAAAACAACCATTTCCGTTATCCGGTTATTGTCCCTGAAGGAATAGACAGGAACGGCAATGTAATAATCTATCTGCATGGCCTGAACGAAAGAACATGGTACAAGCATCTCACGGGTGCAAGGTATCTGGCAGAAAAGACGGGCCATGCTGTCCTTATGTTTCCCCTGTCATTTCATATTAACCGGGGCCGGCCGGAATGGTCTGATGCCCGGAAAATGAATGGCTTGCTGGATATCAGAAAAAGAAATTATCCCGGCATCCGGGAGGCTTCCATTGTCAACCTGGCGTTGAGTGACCGGCTTACCCGTAATCCGCAACGGTTTTTCCTGTCGGGATTGCAGAGTGCCGTCGACCTGATCAGCCTGCTGGAGCAAATACAAAAGGGTGATCATCCGGCGTTCATGCCGGGAACAAAGACTGACTTCTTTGCCTATTCAATAAGCTGTATGCTGATGCAATCATTAATGGTCAGTAAGGTCAGCGACCTGTTGAGCCGGTCGAGGATAGTTTTTTTTGCCGGGGGTTCACTGTTCAGCCATATGCAGGGTATATCGAAGTTCATCATGGACAGCGTCGCTTTTAATGCTGTCAGTAAATATTATAGGGATGTTGCCGCTAATGTACCCGAATCTTCTGGTGATGAGGAATTTCAAACTGTCATGATGGAAAATCATTTCGGAATGGCCTTCAGGACAATCCTCTCTCCTGACCTGTTAACAAAGGAAAGGGAGAAGCAGATGGCGGACTTCCATAACAATCTGATGGTGATTGCTTTGCGTGATGACAGGATCATACCGGTGGAGGGAATCCGGCTGGCAACGGGAGAAAGGTTTTCCCGATCAAGGCAGTTTAAAGTACTTCATTTCCCATACTCCTACAGTCATGAAAACCCTTTCCCTGTAATGGTCAATAAAATTGAAGAGCAGGTGGAGCAGGCCTTCCGTCTGGTCTATGATATAGCCTCACATTTTATCAACGGGGGAAAATCCCTGGTTACATTACCCGTAACGGATAGCCAGCGATGGCCGTTGGGAGGAAGTGACGAGTAACAAGGGACAAGAGACAAGGGACAAGTGGGAGAAAGAGGGAGATGGGGAGAGGGAGAGAGGGAGAGACTAAGAGATTAAGAGATTAAGAGATTAAGAGACTATTAATCAACCAATCAATAGATCCATAAATTGCGCTGGCGCAAACTTTCGTATGCGCCAGACTTTAAAAAACTGTGTGAATTGGACCGCGTAGTGAAGCGGGGTGTCCGATAATTATCGGAGATCTTTTTTTACCTCTATCAATTCCTTGCACTTTTCGTATTGCTCTGTCTTTTCAAAGTGCGTAAGCAATTGAGAAAAGAAATCCTGGCTTTCAAAGAAAGGATGCCTTGCATTAAAAGGGATCTTGCCGGTAACCGTGAGTTCAAATACATATTCCGGATCCTGCTTTGTATCAACTTCATCCAGGGATGCCGCATCGTTCAGCAGTTCGGAATGTCTGTATTTATTCAGGAACTGAAGCAGGGTAAGCTGCAGATTGGCATAATCAGTATTCTCGGCCAGCAGGTTTTTGTTTTCTTCATAATACTTCTCGTAGGCTGCCATTTGATTTGTTGACTCGGGATGGTTGGAAAGATCGCGGATAATGTTCTCATTCTGGTTGATTATCACCAGGTTATGTTTTACCTGGTTTTTCAACGACTCGATCATGTTTTCAATTATCTTTTTCATGGCGAAATGTGAAAGTGAAAATCCTGATCAAATGTATAGGAAAATTTATTCCGCCAATTTTATTTTTGATCAAACCCTGAAAAGTATTCACAAGTAATACTATATTGGTGATTGGTTGCCCTAAGCGATGCATAAAACCATCGTTTCAGGTATATAACCGGTTGACCGGTATTGACAAACGGGTTCAAATTGAAGGTGAAAATGTGGTATTTTTCTATTTTATTTTATATTTGTACGCCTGAAAACGGAAAAAATGCGGTTGTTAATACTCTGAATCGCCCACGAGAAGGGCAACAGAGATGAATAATCAGGTTCTTTAATTAAACTGTATTGCCGATGAAAATGCTAGTTTGTATCAGTAGCGTGCCTGACACCACTACCAAAGTGAAGTTTGTTGACGAAAATAAGAAGTTTGATGCCACCGGTGTACAATGGGTGATTAATCCATGGGACGAATTAGCCCTTACCCGTGCACTTGAGCTGAAGGACACCTCAGCCGGTGTTATTACAAACGTTACGGTGGCGCATGCCGGACCGGCAACTGCAGAACCAACCATAAGAAAAGCCCTGGCCATCGGAGCTGATGAAGCTATAAGGGTGAATATAGAACCGGCTGACGCCTATTCTGTTGCCTCCTGTCTGGCTGATTCCATAAAAACAGAAGCCTTCGACATGATTCTGTGCGGGATTGAATCCAGTGATTTTAACGGATCAACCGTGGGCGGCATGGTGGCAGAATGCCTGAATTATCCTTCTGTTTCAGCCGTATCACAGATCCATATGGAAAACGGGCAACCGGTTATTACCCGTGAGATTGACGGAGGGAAGGAAGTCCTTACGGTACCTGTACCTTTTGTCGCCATTGTCCAGAAAGGCATTGCTAAGGAACCCCGCATTGCCTCCATGCGTGGTATCATGACGGCCCGTACCAAAGCCATAAAAGTCATTGAACAGGCACCGGTTGTACCCCTGACCCGGATTATCCAGTATGAATTGCCCGCAAAGCGTGCAGCCTGCATATTTATCGATCCGGAAAACCCCAAACAGCTTATCGAATTACTTCAAAACGATGCCAAGGTTATTTAATATTATCTGTACATTTTAGTTGTTAAACAAAACCTAAAGAAAACATTATGTCTGTATTAGTATATACCGAGAACTGGGATGGAAAATTCAAAAAATTGTCCTTCGAGTTGGTTTCATACGCGGCAAAAGTTGCGGAAATGCTCAACACTTCGGCTACGGCATTGTCCATTGGAAAGGTCGAAACCAGCGAGTTGGAAAAGCTTGGAAAATACGGAGCAAAAAAAATTCTGAGGCTTGAACATGATAGTTTGCAAGCGCTGGATAATCAGGCATATACGAAAGCTATTGTGGATATTGTTCAGCAAACGGGGGCAAAGGTCATTATCCTGTCCAATAACAATACCGGGAAAGCGCTGGCCCCCAGGCTGTCAGTAAAGCTGAAAGCAGGCATTGGTTCCGGCGTCAGCAAATTGCCCCTCAGCCTCAATCCTTTTGTAGTCTATAAAAGGGTGTATTCCGGAAATGCTTTTGCACATCTTTCCATCGAAACAGATATCAAGATCATCACCCTGGCCCAAAATTCATTCGAACTTATTGATATTTCCGGTACAGCTGCCATTGAGAATGTTTCCCTGCAGCTGGATGGCAGTCTTGTCAAAACACAGATAAAGGAAGTGCAGAAACAAACCGGTAAAATCCTGTTGACCGACGCTGAAATTGTGGTTTCCGGCGGCAGGGGAATGAAATCTCCAGATAACTGGGGCCCGCTGGTTGAACTGGCCGGGCTGCTGGGTGCAGCAACCGCATGCTCACGTCCGGTTTCCGACGAAGGATGGAGATCGCATGAGGAGCATACCGGACAAACAGGAAAGATCATCGCTCCCAATCTTTACATGGCTATCGGCATATCAGGGGCCACCCAGCATCTGGCCGGGGTGAGCTCATCCAGATATATCATTGCCGTTAATACCGACAAGGGTGCGCCGATATTCGAGGCAGCCCAGTACGGCATCGTTGGGGATGCCATGAAGGTGCTTCCCAAACTGGTAGAGGCAGTGAAGGAAATGAAATCCAAATAGGGACTCATAGCTTTCGGTTTATAGCATGCTCCCGTTAAACCCAACTCCCAACCCCCAATCTACTAACTTCTAACTTCTAACTTCTAATTTGCATATGACCCGACAAGTAATATTTGCATTCGTGGTGCTGATAACCCTTGGGATCTTTGCATGGACGATCATGCGGATCATCCGGTATTTCAGGCTCACAAAGCCGGCTTTCCCGGTAAGGGATTTTGGCCGTCGGTTCAGGGTTATGCTCGATGTCGCTTTTGGCCAGACCAAGATATTCCGCAGCCCTGTTATAGGTTTCTTCCATGCCCTGGTTTTCTGGGGTTTTTGTATTATCCTGCTGGGGAGCATCGAGATGGTAATCGACGGCCTGTTTGGAACCGACAAGGCATTGAAGGTACTGGGTGTATTGCACGATATCATCATGGCCTCAGGGGATATTTTTGCCTTGCTGGTGGCCCTGTCGATCATCATCTTTCTGAGCCGCAGGCTGTTTTTGCACATAAAGCGTTTTCAGGGTATCGAGATGAAACATAAGAACCATGTGGATGCCATCATTGCCCTCAGCCTTATTCTTTTGCTCATGATTTCGCTGCTCGGGATGAACGCGGCCTATGTTGCCGGTCACAGGCTTTCGGGCAACGTGATCCATGGCGTTTATCCTGTAGGCGTTGTGTTGTCGCATTTTTTTACCGGCATGGTCCCCTACCATATTCATATGGTATATGAGGGTTGCTGGTGGACCCACATAATATTGATTTTTGTATTCGCAAACATTCTCCCTTACTCCAAACATTTCCATGTTTTCATGTCCGTTCCCAATGTCTTTCTTTCGCGGCTTGATCCGCTTGGCAAGTTGCCCAATATGGACCATGTTACAAAGGAGGTTAAACTGATGCTTAATCCGGATACCGCTTTTGCGGCTCCGGCTACAGAAACACCTGTTGAGCGGTTTGGCATTAAAGATGTTGAGGATGTCACCTGGAAAAATTATTTCGATTCTCTGTCCTGCACGCAATGCGGCAGATGTACCTCCGTATGCCCGGCCAACCTTACCGGCAAAAAACTGTCACCCCGGAAAATCATCATGGATGTAAGGGCCAGGATGAAAGAAAAAGGGCCGGGACTTGTCAGCCAGGGGAAGGAGTACACCGATAATAAATCACTGGTTCGCGATTATATTACCGAAGAGGAATTATGGGCTTGTACAACCTGCAATGCCTGTGCAAAAGAATGCCCGATCAATATCAACCATCCGACGCTGATTGTGGATATGCGTCGCTACCTTGTGATGGAGGAGGGATCAGCACCGGGCGAGATAAAAGCAGTCTTCAGCACCATAGAGAATAATGGTGCTCCCTGGCAATATTCTCCTGAAGACAGGATGCTCTGGGCCAAAGACCTGGAAATGAAAGTTCATTTATCGTAACATGCTTATTCGCTGAATATGGAAACAAGAAAAGTCAATGTACCGGTAATGGCTGAACTATTTGCCCGGGGAGAGAAACCAGCATACCTGTTCTGGGTGGGATGTGCCGGAGCTTTTGATGACCGGTACAAAAAAGTGGTGAGGGCATTTGTGAAGATCCTGACCCATCTTGGTGTTGGTTATGCGGTGCTGGGCAAAGAAGAATCCTGCACAGGTGATCCTGCGCGGCGTGCCGGCAATGAAATGCTGTATCAGATGCAGGCCCTTCAGAATATTGCCCTTTTCACAACCTATGAAGTAAAGAAGATCATTACCATTTGCCCCCATTGCTACAATATCTTCAAAAACGAATATCCTGATCTGGGAGGGAACTATGAAGTGATCCATTACCTTCAGTTTCTGAACGGTCAAATGGATGAAGGGAAACTTAAGCTGAATGACAAAACCCTGAAAAATATCCGCATCACCTATCATGATCCATGTTATCTCGGGAGGGCAAACAACATTTACCATGAACCCAGGAAAGTGCTGAGATCACTTACCGGCAACCTGGTGGAAATGCACCGTAATAAAAGCTTTGCTTTGTGCTGCGGTGCCGGTGGGGCCCAGATGTTCAAGGAGGCTGAAAAAGGTGACAAGGAAGTATTTATGGAACGTACTGAAGATGCCCTGAAAACCGGGGCGGAGATCATTGCAACGGCCTGTCCTTTTTGCATGACCATGATGACGGACGGATTAAAATATAAAAACAAGGAAAACGAAATAAAAAATTATGACATTGCAGAATTGATTGCCATGAACCTGGATTTGTGAAACACCTGTAGAGAAGAGATTTATAGAGTTTCTCAGAAAATGATGTTATCATTACATTAACAACCCAACAACAATAAAATGGAAAACAGAAAAGTATTGAAAAGCGGTGAATTTCTGGTCAGTGAGATCGAAGCCAATGATATTTTTATACCCGAGGAGTTCAACGAGGAGCAGTTAATGATAGCCCAGACATGCCGTGATTTCCTTAACGCGGAAGTTATTCCGAATATTGACAAGACAGAAAAGCAGGACCGTGAGCTGATGAAGAGCCTGTTAAAGAAATCAGGTGAACTTGGATTGATGGGTATTTCTGTTCCCGAGGAGTTCGGCGGATTTGGCCAGTCATTTGTTACGCAGATGCTTGCCGCGGAAACAATCGGGGCAGGATATTCCTTTTCAGTGGCTTTCATGGCCCATTGCGGCATCGGCACCCTACCCATCATGTATTATGGAAGTTATGATCAGCGCCAGCAGTATGTAACCAGGCTGGTAACCGGTGAGCTGTTGGGCGCTTATTGCCTTACCGAGCCCGGTGCCGGCAGTGATGCCAATTCAGGCAAAACCAATGCCAGGCTTTCGGAAGACGGCAGGCATTATGTCCTTAACGGCCAGAAAATGTGGATCACCAATGCCGGTTTTGCCGATGTGCAGACCGTATTTGCCAAGATAGGCAATGACAGGGTGCTGAGTGCTTTTATCGTCGAAAAGGACTTTCCGGGTGTGGTCGTTGGACCCGATGAGCATAAAATGGGAATTAAAGGATCATCCACAGCCCAGATCTATTATAATGACGTGAAAGTCCCGGTTGAAAATCTACTGGGCAAGCCGGGAGAAGGATTCAGGATTGCTCTGAGCATCCTGCACATGGGCCGTATCAAACTGGGGGCTAATGTGCTGGGAGCTGCCAAAAAAGCCATTGACCATTCTGTGCAGTATGCCAATGAAAGAAAACAGTTCGGCATGCTGATCTCTGCCTTTGGCGCTATAAAACACAAACTTGCCGGACAGGTGATCCGGGTTTTTGCATTAGAGTCAGCCATATACAGGGTGAGCAAGGATATTGATGACCTGATTGAAAAGTATAAGTCAGAAGGATGCGACAAGGGCAGGGCCAGCATCGATGGCATCAGCCATTATGCCGTGGAAGCTGCCATACTGAAAGTTTACGGATCAGAGATGCTTGATTTTGTTATAGATGAGGCCGTCCAGATCCACGGTGGCATGGGCTATTCAGCTGAAATGGCCGTGGAAAAGGGATACCGTGATTCAAGGATCAACCGTATTTTTGAGGGTACCAACGAGATCAACCGGTTGCTGGTTGTTGATACGGCCATGAAAAGGGCCATGAAAGGCGATTTTGACCTGTTCGGGGAAGCCGAAAAAATTTACGGGGAACTGGACAGATTAGCAGCAGCAAAAGATTCGGGATCTGCGGATTATTACAGTGAAAAGCTGAATGCAATAAAGAACTTCAAGAAAATTGCCCTGATCGCTATTCACGGTGCATCGAAACAATTTGACAAAAAGCTGGTGCAGGAACAGGAAGTGCTGTTCAATATCTCGGACATCATTTCTGAGATCTATATTGCGGAATCACTGGCATTGCGCGTAAAGAAACTCGAATCAATGAAAGGGGCCACCGCCGTATCGCTGTACAAAGACATGCTGGATGTAGTTGTATATGATGCCGCAGGGATAGTTGCCAAAAACGCTTATGATGCCATATATTCCTTTGCCGCACCCGAAGATTCAGCGAAGCTGACTAAGGCCATTGACATCCTTGCCGCTGTAAAGGGCGTGAATGTGAAAGAAGCCAGAAGGAGGATTGCAGATAAGCTGATTTCCGATAATGCCTATAAATTTTAAGATGCCTCTCCCCCTGCCCCCTCTCCAAAGGAGAGGGGGATTGCCAGGCTTATGTCAGGGGTGCTTTAGTGTGTATGTTAACAAAAAACCCGGTGAAAGATCCCCGGGTTTTGTATTCATCTGCGTAATCTGCGCAATCCGCTTAATCTGCGGTTCTGACCTTATGCCTGAGCAGTCGGCCCTCCGAAGTTCATCGGTATCATTGCCCCACCGGCGCCTTCAACCTGTTTGATGCTGCCATGTGTGGCTTCGAATTTGGCGATATTATCCTTCAATGCCATCAGAAACCGCTTGGCATGTTCCGGGGTGAGGATGATCCTTGATTTAACTTCAGCTTTGGGTATTCCCGGCATTACCCTGACAAAGTCGATCACGAATTCTGATGAAGAATGCGTAATGACAGCCAGGTTGGAATAGACACCTTGTGCAACTTCTTCCTTCAGCTCAATACTGATCTGATTGACATTTTTCTTTTCTTCCATATGGATGGTTTTAACGCTCTTTTACTACTTCGGCGTCAGTCCTTTTCTCCTCCGTTATCTTTTCAAATTCTTCTTTTGAACCGACAATCAGGTTGTTGTACCTGCGGCTGCCTGTACCGGCAGGGATCAGATGGCCAACAATGACATTTTCTTTCAGTCCTTCAAGGTAATCCACTTTGCCAAAAATGGCAGCTTCATTCAGTACTTTTGTGGTTTCCTGGAAGGAAGCCGCAGACATGAAGCTCTGAGTCTGCAATGCAGCCCTGGTAATACCCTGCAGAATTTGTTGTGATGTGGCAGGAATGGCATCCCGCGATTTTACCGGCTTAAGGTCCTTGCGTTTCAGCAGCGAATTCTCATCACGCAGCTTGCGCGCCGTAATGATCATACCGGGTTTCAGCGAAGTGGAATCACCCCCTTCTTCAATAACCTTCTTCCCGTATATCCAGTCGTTTTCTTCCATAAATTCCCATTTATCAACTACTTGCCTTTCAAGGAATTTAGTGTCGCCCGGATCAATGATCTCAACCTTACGCATCATTTGCCTTACAATGACCTCAAAATGTTTATCGTTGATCTTGACACCCTGAAGCCTGTAAACTTCCTGGATCTCGTTGACGATGTATTCCTGTACTTTCGTAGGTCCCTTGATGGCCAGGATGTCTGAAGGTGTTGTTGCACCGTCTGACAAGGGAACACCGGCTTTGACATAGTCGTTTTCCTGGACCAGGATCTGTTTGGAAAGTGGTACCAGGTATTTTTTCTGCTGACCTGATTTGGAACTGATGGTGATTTCGCGGTTGCCTCTTTTGATCTTGCCGAAAGATACTTCTCCGTCAATTTCAGAAACAACAGCAGGATTGGAAGGATTCCTGGCTTCGAAAAGTTCGGTTACACGCGGTAATCCACCGGTGATATCACCAGACTTGCCAACAGCCCTGGGGATTTTTATCAGGATATCCCCTGCATTCACTTTATCGCCATCATTCACCGTAAGATGTGAACTTACGGGCAGATTATACATTTTAAGTGCCTGGTCATTCTTATCAACGATGTTGATGGTAGGATTCTTTGACCGGTCACGGCTTTCAATGATAACCTTTTCGCGGTATCCGGTAACTTCATCTGATTCTTCCTTGAAGGTCAGTCCTTCGATAACATTTTCAAAGGAAACGAAACCGGCTGCCTCGGAAATGATCACGGCGTTATAAGGATCCCATTCGCAGACCAGGCTGCCTTTTTTAACATCGGCGCCATTCTTGACATACAATTTGGCTCCATATGGTATATTATTGGTTGTCAGCGCAATACCTGTTTTCTTATCAACAATTCTTAATTCAGCAAGACGTCCGATTACAATGTCGAACTTTTTGCCGTTCTCGTCCTTGCGTTCGACAACACGAAGTTCTTCAATTTCAGCAATACCATTGTATTTTGCCACGATGCTTGATTCGGTGGTAATGTTCACCGCAGTACCGCCCACGTGGAAAGTACGCAGGGTAAGCTGTGTACCGGGTTCCCCAATGGACTGGGCAGCAATCACACCCACTGCCTCGCCATTCTGAACCATCCTGCTGGTGGCAAGATTCCGGCCATAGCATTTAGCACATACGCCTTTACGCGATTCACAGGTCAGCACGGACCTGATTTCCACCTGTTCAATAGGAGACTCATCGATTGTTTTGGCTATTTCTTCCGTTATTTCTTCTCCTGAAGTAACAACCAGTTCACCGGTAAGGGGGTGGTAAACATCATGAACGGCAGTACGTCCGAGGATCCTCTCATACAGTGACTCAACAACTTCTTCATTATTCTTGATGGCAATAGCAATAAGTCCTCTCAGTGTACCACAATCCTCTTCCGAAATGATGACATCCTGTGAAACGTCAACCAGACGACGCGTAAGATAACCTGCGTCTGCTGTTTTCAGTGCCGTATCAGCAAGACCTTTACGGGCACCGTGTGTGGATATGAAGTATTCCAAAACCGAAAGCCCTTCCTTAAAGTTTGAAAGGATCGGGTTTTCAATGATCTCTGAGCCTGTTGATCCTGATTTCTGAGGCTTGGCCATAAGTCCCCTCATACCGGACAACTGGCGGATCTGTTCCTTTGAACCCCTTGCCCCTGAATCCAGCATCATGTAAACCGGGTTGAATCCCTGTTTGTCAGATGATAATTGTTTCATCAGGGTCTGTGTCAGCTTGGCATTGGTATGGGTCCAGATATCAATGATCTGATTATACCTTTCATTATTGGTGATATAACCCATATTATAATTATTCATCACCTCATCAACCTGCTGATAGCCTTCATCCATCAGAGCTTCCTTCTCCGTAGGGATGATCACGTCGTCAAGGTTAAACGAAAGTCCTCCGCTGAAAGCATTTTTAAATCCAAGGTCTTTAATGTCGTCAAGGAATTTTGACGTCTTTGCCGTACCTGTCTTTTTCAGCACGTTGCTTATGATCTCGCGCAGTGACTTTCGGGTAAGAAGTTCATTTAAGAACCCTGCTTCTTTCGGTACTACCTCGTTGAATAATACCCGGCCGACTGTAGTCTCGATAATCTTACGGACCGGCTTGCCATCGGACATATCTTCTACCCTGACCTTGATAACGGCATGCAGGTCAGCTTTCTTCTCGTTGTATGCAATAATAACTTCCTCGGGAGAGTAGAAAGTACGGCCTTCACCTTTAATGGGATGATCCGGTGTGTTCTTGCCGGATTTGGTCATATAATAAAGTCCGAGAACCATGTCCTGTGATGGCACAGAGATTGGTGCACCGTTAGCCGGGTTGAGGATATTATGCGATGCCAGCATCAGGATCTGGGCTTCAAGGATGGCTGCGTTGCCCAGCGGGAGATGAACGGCCATCTGGTCACCGTCGAAGTCAGCATTGAATGCCGTACAGACCAGGGGATGCAATTGGATCGCTTTCCCTTCAATAAGTTTTGGCTGAAAGGCCTGAATACCAAGCCTGTGCAGCGTAGGAGCCCTGTTTAGAAGAACCGGGTGGCCCTTCAGTACGTTTTCAAGGATATCCCAGACGACAGGGTCTTTTCTGTCAACGATCTTCTTGGCTGATTTAACGGTCTTTACAATACCCCTCTCAATAAGTTTGCGGATGATAAAAGGTTTGTAAAGCTCGGCAGCCATTTCTTTCGGTAGTCCGGTTTCGTGAAGCTGAAGTTCGGGACCGACAACGATCACCGAACGTGCTGAATAGTCAACACGTTTGCCCAGCAGGTTCTGACGGAAACGTCCCTGTTTTCCTTTCAGACTGTCACTGAGGGATTTCAGAGGCCGGTTGGCATCTGTTTTAACGGCATTGGATTTCCTTGAGTTATCGAAGAGGGAGTCAACGGCTTCCTGCAGCATTCTTTTCTCATTTCTCAGGATGACTTCGGGAGCCTTTATCTCGATAAGCCTTTTCAACCGGTTGTTTCGGATAATAACCCTGCGGTAAAGGTCATTCAGGTCGGAAGTGGCAAATCTTCCACCGTCCAGCGGAACCAACGGTCTCAGTTCGGGGGGTATTACCGGAACTACTTTGATGATCATCCATTCACAACGGTTAACACCTTTTGATGCCCGGAAGGCTTCCACCACCTGCAACCTCTTTAAAGCTTCATTTTTACGCTGCTGTGATGTTTCCGTATTGGCCTTGTGTCTCAGTTCATAAGAGAGACCGTCAAGATCAAGCCTTTCCAGTAACTGATGTAATGATTCGGCGCCCATGTTGGCGATGAACTTATCGGGGTGGCCGTCATCGAGCAGCTGATTTTCTTTAGGAAGGGAATCCAGTATGTCAAGATATTCTTCTTCTGTTAGGAAATCGAGGTATTGTACCCCATCTGCGGCTTTTACGCCGGGGTTGATCACCACATACCGCTCGTAATAGATTATCGAATCAAGTTTTTTGGAAGGTAATCCGAGCAAATAACCTATTTTATTGGGCAATGTACGGAAATACCAGATATGGGCTACGGGAACCACCAGTGATATATGCCCCATACGTTCGCGGCGGACCTTTTTTTCGGTCACTTCAACACCGCAACGGTCGCAAACAATGCCTTTATAACGGATGCGTTTATACTTTCCGCAATGACATTCATAATCCTTCACAGGTCCGAAAATTCTTTCACAGAACAATCCGTCACGTTCCGGTTTATAGGTACGGTAATTGATTGTTTCAGGCTTCAGCACTTCACCGCTGGAACGTTCCAGTATTTCTTCAGGTGAAGCAAGACTGATAGCGATCTTGGTGAAATTGGCCTTGGCTTTGTTGTCCCTTCTGAATGACATATAGTGTATTTTTATTTTATCGGATTATAAACTATGTAAAGCATTTTGGTATTATACCAGGTTAATGCTTAAACCAAGTCCCCTGAGCTCATGCAGCAATACATTCAGGGATTCGGGAATACCTGCCGGAGGCAGGGGCTCTCCCTTGACGATCGATTCATATGCCTTGGCCCTGCCAACGACATCGTCTGATTTGATGGTCAGTATCTCCTGCAATATGTGGGCGGCTCCGAATGCTTCCAGCGCCCAGACTTCCATTTCACCGAAACGCTGACCGCCGAACTGGGCTTTACCTCCCAGCGGTTGTTGTGTAATCAGTGAATAGGGTCCGATGGAACGGGCATGCATTTTATCATCAACCATGTGACCCAGTTTCAGCATATAGATAACTCCCACCGTGGCGGGTTGGTCAAAGCGGTCACCGGTTCCTCCGTCATACAGAAAGGTTTTACCATATTTCGGCAATCCGGCCTTATCGGTATATTCGGTAATCTGGTTAATGGTAGCGCCATCGAAAATGGGAGTGGCAAATTTCACGCCCAGTTTCAATGCTGCCCAGCCCAGCACAGTCTCATAGATTTGCCCGAGGTTCATACGCGAGGGAACGCCAAGCGGATTGAGCACAATGTCAACCGGTGTGCCGTCCTCAAGAAAGGGCATATCCTCAAAGCGGACAATCCTGGAAATAATGCCTTTGTTCCCATGCCGGCCCGCCATTTTATCGCCCACCCTGATCTTACGTTTCTGGGCTACATATACCTTAGCCAGCTGAACAATTCCTGCAGGCAGCTCATCTCCTATCGTAATGCTGTATTTCTTGCGTTTATATATGGCATCAACTTCTTTATATTTGATGATATAATTATGGATCAGCATCTTGATCTGATCATTCTTTTCTTTATCCGTGGTCCATTTATTCGGATTGATCTGCATATAGTCTATATCCTGCAGTACTTTCTGGGTGAATTTGGCACCCTTGGCGATTACATCCACATTGTAATAATCTTTTACACCCTGTGATGTCTTGCCGTTGACCAGAATAAAGATCTTATCAATGAGTTTTGCTTTCAGCTCATTGGTATTCCTCTCAAATTCCTCTTCAATCTTGTCAAGGATAGGCTTTGTTGAGGATTTCAGCTTCTTGTCCTTGATGGACCGGGAAAAGAGTTTCTTATCGATTACCACGCCCTGCAGTGAAGGGGGTGCCTTGAGGGAAGCATCTTTCACATCGCCGGCCTTATCTCCGAAAATGGCGCGGAGCAATTTCTCCTCGGGAGAGGGATCTGATTCACCTTTAGGGGTTATCTTACCGATGAGAATATCTCCCGGGTTCACCTCGGCGCCGATCCTTATCAATCCGTTTTCATCCAGGTTCCTTGTAGCTTCTTCGCTGACATTGGGAATGTCGGCGGTTAGTTCTTCAAGACCCCGTTTGGTATCGCGGACTTCAAGCATGTATTCATCAATGTGTATGGAAGTAAACAGGTCTTCCCTTACAACCCTTTCGGAGATAACGATAGCATCCTCAAAATTGTATCCTTTCCAGGGCATAAAGGCTACCATCAGGTTGCGGCCTAATGCCAGTTCACCACCACGTGTGGAATAACCTTCGGTGAGGATCTGTCCTTTGGTTACCTTTTCCCCTTTTCTAACAATGGGTTTCAGGTTAATGCAGGTATTCTGGTTGGTTTTCCTGTATTTCTGAAGTTTATACCGTTTGATGTCGCCTTCAAAGCTCACGAATTTTTCCTCTTCTGACATGGCATAGCGGACAACAATTTCGTTTGCGTCAACATATTCGATGACGCCGTCATTTTCAGCGATCACCAGGAACCGGGAATCACTTACCACGCCTTGTTCAATACCCGTTCCGACGACTGGTGCTTCCGGGAAAACGAGGGGTACGGCCTGCCTCATCATATTCGACCCCATGAGTGCACGGTTGGCATCGTCATGTTCGAGGAAAGGTATCAATGAGGCGGCAATGGAAGATATCTGGTTTGGGGCAACGTCCATCAGGTCAATTTCCTGTGCATCAGCCACCGGAAAATCACCATTATAGCGCGCCTTAATTTTGGGATTAACAAAATTTCCTTTGTTGTCGATGGGGGCATTGGCCTGTGCAATGACTTTGGATTCTTCTTCTTCAGCGCTCAGCCAAACAATGCCCTTGTTGGACAGGTCAACTTTGCCATTCTCAACGGTACGGTAAGGCGTTTCAATAAAGCCCAGTTCGTTGATCTTGGCGTAAACGCAAAGGGAAGATATCAGTCCGATGTTAGGACCTTCAGGGGTCTCAATGGGGCAAAGCCTTCCATAGTGTGTATAATGCACATCACGCACCTCGAAGCCGGCTCTTTCTCTTGAAAGGCCTCCGGGTCCCAGTGCTGACATCCTGCGCTTATGGGTAATTTCAGCCAGCGGATTGGTCTGATCCATAAACTGTGAAAGCTGGTTGGTGCCAAAGAATGAATTGATAACCGATGACAGGGTTTTGGAATTGACCAGGTCAATGGGTGTAAATACTTCATTGTCGCGTACGTTCATCCTTTCACGGATGGTTCTCGACATCCTGGCAAGGCCAACACCGAATTGTGTGGCAAGCTGTTCGCCCACGGTCCTGACACGGCGGTTGCTCAGGTGATCGATATCATCAACATCTGTTTTGGAGTTGATCAGTTCGATCAGGTATTTTATGATCTTGATAATATCCTCCCTGGTCAGCACCTTGGTATCCATAGGTGTTTCCAGTCCGAGTTTGCGGTTGATCCTGTAGCGTCCTACCTCACCCAGGTCATACCTTTTATCGGAGAAGAAAAGTTTATCGATCACATCCCGTGCGGTAGCTTCGTCAGGCGGTTCAGAATTACGAAGCTGGCGATATATGTGAAGGACGGCTTCTTTTTCTGAATTACACGGGTCTTTCTGCAATGTATTATAAATGATCTCAAAATCCGACAGGTTTTGTCCTTCCTTATGCAGGAGGATGGTTTTGACGCCTGAGTCCACAATAGCGTCAATGTGTTCTTCCTGCAGCAGGGTTTCCCGGTCGATGATGATCTCATTTCGTTCGATGGATACAACTTCTCCGGTATCTTCATCCACAAAATCTTCTACCCATGATTTCAGCACACGGGCGGCCAGTTTGCGTCCGACCAGTTTCTTGAGGGCTGTCTTTGAAACCTTAATTTCATCAGCCAGGTCAAAGATCTCCAGGATCTCTTTGTCGCTTTCATACCCGATAGCCCTGAACAAGGTTGTCACGGGCAGCTTTTTCTTACGGTCGATATAAGCATACATAATATTGTTTATATCGGTCGCAAATTCTATCCATGAGCCTTTAAAGGGAATAATTCGGGCAGAATATAATTTTGTGCCGTTAGCATGGACGCTCTGTCCGAAGAAAACGCCGGGAGAACGGTGCAGCTGCGACACAACAACACGTTCTGCGCCGTTGATCACAAACAGTCCTCTGTCAGTCATGTAAGGGATGGTCCCCAGGTATACATCCTGGATCACGGTATCAAAATCCTCATGTTCGGGATCGGTGCAATACAGTTTAAGTTTTGCCTTAAGCGGCACGCTGTAAGTCAATCCCCGTTCGATACATTCATCGATGGAATAGCGGGGAGGGTCAACAAAATAATCCAGAAATTCAAGGACAAAATTGTTTCGCGTATCGGTAATCGGAAAATTCTCCTGAAATACCTTAAACAGCCCCTCATTTTTCCTGTTTTCCGGTGTGGTCTCGAGCTGAAAGAAATCCCTGAAGGATTTTAGCTGGACATCGAGAAAGTCAGGGTAGGATAACTGGTTTTTGGTACGCACGAAATTAATTCGCTCGGATGTATGTTTCGACATTACAGTAGTTTATAAATGTTGAACAGCTTGTTATAACAAATGACAAAAAGGTTTAATCCCGATAGGTCGGGATTAAACCTGTAAATTCCATTCCGGGGCGCACTTATTTAAGCTCAACGTCGGCTCCGGCTTCAGCTAATTGACCTTTAATACCTTCAGCTTCTTCTTTGGATAAGTTTTCTTTAATCGCTACAGGTGCCTTGTCAACAAGGTCTTTTGCTTCTTTCAGTCCCAGACCGGTGATATCTTTAACCAGTTTCACGATCTGAAGCTTAGCTCCACCCGGGTGATTCATTAATACGGTGAAAGTGGATTTCTCTTCTGCTTTACCGGCTTCACCGGCGCCGCCGGCAGCTGGACCTGCTACTGCTACAGCAGCTGCTGCGGGTTCGATACCGTATTCTTCTTTGAGTATTTTTGCTAATTCGTTAACTTCTTTAACAGTTAAGTTTACCAATTGTTCAGCAAATGTTTTTAGATCTGCCATGTTTATTGTATTTAATCGGTTATAAATAATTATTCTTTTTCTGATAATGTTTTTACAATACCAGCCAGTTTATTGCTCCCTGACTGTAAAGCCGAAAGGACGTTCCGCGCAGGTGACTGCAACAACAGGATGAGGTCACCCAGCAATTCTTCCTTAGACTTGATGCTTGACAATGCATCTAACTGATCATCGCCAATGTAGATCGACTCCTCAACATATGCAGCTTTAAGGATCGGTTTTTCGCTTGTTTTTCGGAACTCTTTGATGAGTTTGGCCGGTATGCTTGCCGCTTCGGTAAACATAATGGATGTTGAATTGTTCAACAGGCTATATAATTCCTCAAACTTGCCTTCAAACTTTTCCAAAGCCTTTCTGAGCAGGGTATTCTTTACGACTACCAGTTGAATCTCTTTTTCAAAACATGCCCTTCTGAGTTTGCTTGTTGATTCTGCATTCAGACTTGATATATCAGTAAGGTAGAAATGTTTTGAATTTCCAATCGATTCCTTCAGGCTGTCGATGATGGTGTTTTTATCTTCCCTTTTCATATTACTTTAAGGTCTTAAACAATTATTCGTCGAATGCTTTAGCATCGACTCTAATACCCGGGCTCATGGTACTTGATAAAGAAATGCTGCGGAAGTAAGCTCCTTTTGCCGATGCTGGTTTAAGTTTCCACAGCATGCGAATAAACTCACGGGCGTTATCTGCGATCTTATCAGCCGTGAAAGATGCTTTTCCGATAGAAGTATGAACAATACCGGCCTTATCAACTTTAAAATCGATCTTGCCTTGTTTCACTTCCTTTACAGCTTTTCCTAATTCCGTGGTAACCGTTCCGCTTTTCGGATTAGGCATTAGTCCCCTGGGTCCTAAAATTTTCCCCAGTTTTCCGACTTTGCCCATTACGGCAGGCATGGTGATAATCACGTCCACATCAGTCCATCCGCCCTGAATTTTTTCGATATAATTATCAAGGCCGACATAATCTGCGCCTGCAGTTTTTGCCTCTTCCTCCTTTTCGGGAGGACATAAGACGAGAACCCGAATTTGCTTACCGGTCCCATGGGGTAAAGTAACCACGCCCCTAACCATCTGGTTAGACTTTTTTGGATCAATTCCCAGCCGTATATCAATATCAATAGAAGCGTCAAATTTGGTGGTTGTTACATCTTTCACCAGTTTGGCAGCTTCTGAAAGCTTATATTGTTTTTCAGCCTCGATTTTTTCCAGTGCTAACTTTCTGTTTTTAGTCAGTTTTCCCATGTTATTCCGGAAATTAATTATTATTGGTAAGAGGGGATTCACCTTTGATCGTGATTCCCATACTACGGGCGGTGCCTGCGACCATCTTCATCGCTGAGTCGACAGTGAAGCAGTTTAAGTCTGTCATCTTGTCTTCAGCAATAGCTTTAACCTGTTGCCAGGTTATGGAAGCAATCTTGTTTCGGTTCGGTTCGGCTGAACCGGACTTCTGCTTGCTAGCTTCCAGGAGCTGAACGGCCACCGGAGGGGTTTTCACGATAAAGTCAAACGACTTATCGCTGAATACCGTAATCACCACGGGTAAAAGTTTTCCGGCCTTATCCTGGGTGCGTGCATTGAACTGTTTGCAAAAGTCCATTATGTTTACACCTTTTGAACCAAGAGCCGGGCCTACCGGTGGAGATGGATTGGCAGCACCACCTTTAATTTGTAGTTTAATCAATCCAGCAACCTCTTTTGCCATAGTTTACTTGTTTCTGATTTGTAATAGATACCCACGTCTGTCTGATGATTATCCAGGAAGCATTTTGGGTTGTCACAATCACCAGCTACGTATATTTTAGTTTCTGTTATTCTTTCTCTACCTGCATGAAACTTAATTCAAGCGGGGTTTTCCTGCCGAAGATCTTAACCATCACCTTCAGCTTCTTTTTCTCTTCATTAACTTCTTCAATAACACCGGTAAAGCTGTTGAACGGTCCGTCGATCACTTTCACTGTTTCGCCGACACAGAAGGGAACATTCAGTTCTTCATCCCCTTCAGCCAGCTCGTCAACCTTTCCTAAGATACGGTTGACTTCAGATTGCCGCAGCGGCGTAGGAAGTTCATCACCTTTGGCACCAAGAAAACCAATGACGTGAGTGATATTGTTTAAGATATGAGGGATTTCTCCAACCATGGTGGCTTCAACCAGCACATATCCGGGGAAATAATTGCGTTCTTTGCTGATCTTTTTCCCGTTGCGGATCTGGTATACCTTTTCCTGAGGGATCAACACCTGTGAAACAAACTCCTGTAAGTTCAGGCGGTGTATTTCACTTTCGATGAGTTCCTTCACCTTTTTTTCTTTACCACCAATAGCCCTTATGACGTACCACTTTTTTTGCAGCTCTTCCATTGCCTCAGCCCGGTTAAGGGATATTAGGTAAATAAACCGTAAATAAAAAGCATCAGATTCTTAAATCCAAAATCCATCAGGGCTACAACAAGTGCAATCAGCAGGGATGATACCATCACGAGCATTGCACTGCCTTGCAGTTCCTTCCAGGATGGCCAGGTTACCTTATGCATCAACTCCTTGTATGCTTCCTGAATGTATATGATAAAACTTTTCATAATCCGTTTTCTTTGCACGGGAGGAGCGACTCGAACGCCCGACACCTGGTTTTGGAGACCAGTGCTCTACCAACTGAGCTACACCCGTGTCAAACATTAGGACAAACTCATGACTGCCCTTTGCAGCACGAGTTTGTCGAATGAAGGTTAACTTTATTCAATTATTTGTGTAACCTGACCGGCACCAACGGTTCTGCCACCTTCACGGATAGCAAACTGCAAGCCCTGATTAATGGCCACCGGATAGATCAGATTAACGGTAATGTCGGCGTTATCCCCCGGCATAATCATCTCGACTCCCGAAGCAAGCTCTATTTCACCGGTAATGTCCAGGGTCCTGAGGTAGAACTGAGGACGATAATGATTATGGAAGGGAGTATGACGGCCGCCCTCTTCTTTTTTCAGGATATATACCTGTGCCTTGAATTTGGTATGCGGTGTGATGGATCCGGGTTTTGCCAGCACCATTCCACGTTTGATCTCCTTCTTGTCTACGCCGCGCAGCAGAAGGCCAACGTTATCACCAGCCTCACCATCATCGAGGATCTTACGGAACATTTCAACACCGGTAACAACCGTTTTTCTGTTTTCAGCACCCAGACCAATCATCTGAAGTTCATCATTGGTATGTACAACACCCGTTTCAATTCTTCCGGTGGCAACGGTACCACGACCTGTAATGGAGAAGACGTCTTCAACCGGCATCAGGAAAGGTTTTTCCTTTTCACGCGGTGGGATCGGAATATATTCATCAACCACATTCATCAGTTCCACTACCTTCTCTTCCCATTTAGGTTCCCCGTTCAGCGCACCCAGTGCAGAACCATGAATAACAGGAGCATTATCCCCGTCATATTTATAGAAAGTTAATAATTCACGAACTTCCATTTCAACCAGCTCAAGAATTTCAGGATCCTCTACCAGGTCAACTTTATTGAGAAACACAAGAACTTTGGGAACGTTAACCTGACGTGCCAGCAGGATATGCTCACGTGTCTGGGGCATGGGACCATCCGTTGCAGCAACAACCAGAATGGCTCCGTCCATTTGTGCAGCACCTGTAACCATGTTCTTAACATAGTCAGCGTGACCCGGACAGTCAACGTGCGCATAATGCCTTTTTGCAGTCTGGTATTCGATATGCGCTGTATTGATTGTAATACCTCTTTCCTTTTCTTCGGGTGCATTATCAATTGAATCAAAGGAACGGAAACTGGCCAGTCCCTGTTTTTCTAAAACACGTGTAATGGCCGCAGTTAAAGTGGTTTTACCATGGTCGACATGACCGATTGTCCCAATGTTGACGTGCGGTTTAGACCTATCAAATTTTTCTTTTGCCATAATCTGAATATTAGAAAGTTGTTTTTACAGTTTATTATATTTATTTTTTTCATCATCGAGCCAATGACGGGAGTTGAACCCGTGACCTCTTCCTTACCAAGGAAACGCTCTACCAACTGAGCTACATCGGCTAGTGTCGTCGAGCGGGAAACGGGACTCGAACCCGCGGCCCTAACCTTGGAAGGGTTATGCTCTGCCAACTGAGCTACTCCCGCAAACTATTTATCGATTTATTGATCTATTGATTTTTTGATTGGAATATGTCCACTTCCCAATCTTCCCTTCTCACTTTACAGCTTCCTAATCCCTCAATCAAACAATCAAAAAATCATCAAATCATCAAATAAAGAACGTGGGGAGAGCAGGATTCGAACCTACGAAGGCATCAGCCAGCAGATTTACAGTCTGCCCCAGTTGACCGCTTTGGTATCTCCCCATGTGTCATCAGATAAATCCTGCTGAAAAACAAAGAATTTCCCTTGGACGCGATACTAACAACACGAAAAGAACCAAAAAACAGGAGCCGATGGAGGGATTCGAACCCCCGACCAGCTGATTACAAATCAGCTGCTCTGGCCAACTGAGCTACATCGGCAAATTCAATCCTACCCCTCCAAAATCGGTTCGCAAATGTAGTACAATTTATTTATTTAGCAAAATTAAATTATGTATTTATTTGTGTGATAATCTGAGGCTGACTTATAAGTTTTCCTGGCTTTTTCTCCCGATAACCAGCTCCTGTTTACTGAATTTCACATACTCCTGAATCGCGCGATCAATATAAATCACCAAAGTGCCGCAGCCACAGGAGTTCTTCTACTTACCCCTGATCTTTTCTTTATGTTTGATCAGCTGAAGCCTTAAGGCATCTACAGCAAGGTCAGTTGATTCTTCAAAGGACTTGCTTTGTTTTCTGGAAAAAAGACTACCGCCCGGTATTTCAATTCTTATTTCAACAACTTTATTATCAGCTTCTTGCGCATTTTCAAGCTTAAGAAATACTTCAGCTCCCAGGATATCATCAAAAAACTTGGTCAGTTTTTTAACTTTATGCTGTACGAACAGGATAAGCTTCCTGTCAGCATCAAACTTGATGGCGTTGATCATAATTTTCATAGCAGGTCCTCCATAAATTTAGGCTCTGGGATGAGCTTGTTTATATATCTTTTTTAACTTTTCAAATGTGTTATGCGTGTATACCTCAGTGGCAGAAAGGTTGGCATGCCCCAGGATTTCTTTGATCGAATTCAGGTCCGCCCCCTTATTGAGCATATGCGTTGCAAAAGTATGCCGCAATACATGAGGACTTTTTTTGTCCAGGGTGGTGACCCTGCTTAAAAAATTATGCACAACCCGGTAAGCAAGCCTTGCATAAATCTTTCCCCCGGTTGAGGTAATAAAGAGATATTCATTTTCGCCAGGGTAATCCGCTGAAAGCCTGACCCTGTATTCTTTAATGGTTTCCATTATTTCCGGAATCAGGGGGATGATCCTTTCCTTGTTCCTTTTACCCAGCACTTTTACGGTAGATTCATGCAGGTTCACATCTCTGGTTTTCAATCCAACCAGTTCATTGACCCGCATACCCGTAAAATACAACATCTCTATGATCAACCGGTTCCGGATCCCTTCAAAATCATCGCCAAAACTGACCTCATCCAGCAACTGGTGCATGTTTGCTTCCTGCACAAAGACCGGCAGCTTTTTGTCCGTCCTGGGCAGAAGAACTTTCTTGACGGGATTGACATCCGTAATGCCTTCCCGTATAAGGAAACGATAAAAGGACTTTAAGGAGGATATCTTTCGATTGACGGAACGGGCAGAGATACCTTCATCCATAAGCGCTACAATCCAGTTGCGAATATTATGGTGATCCGGACTTTGACCCTCCGGAAGGCTGGTAAAAGCCATGAACTGTTCCAGATCATGCTGATACGAAGTAACGGTATGGGCCGAATAATGCTTAACAGTTGCCAAATATTTTAAAAAATTATTGACCTGCTTCATACCTGCTGCCATGGTGCATGATTTGAAACCGGTTCAGGGAGAAAAGGGACTGACCTTTATTAAAAGGTGAAGATGCTATTCTTCGGCTTGCTGAAGCTGTTGTATGTACACAGCCTTCTTGACCACGTCACGTCTTTTTTGCGAGGGCTTTACATACGACTGGCGGGAACGTAATTCTTTTACAACTCCTGTTTTTTCAAATTTCCGTTTGAACTTTTTTAATGCTCTTTCAATATTTTCGCCTTCTTTTAATTGGACTATTATCATACCCGAATTTTTAATTGAGGCGCAAATTTATTATATTGAAGACATTCTACAAAATTTTTTGACAAAAAAATAGCTTCTCCCTGATTCTTAACCTGAAAACCAGCTATATCTTATTTATTAGATCTATAAAATTAATCAAAAAAAGGGTAAATAAAAAGTTTTCGAGAATAAGAAGATGTTAACGCTCAATATATCAGTAATATATATAATAAGTTAAATTTTGTTATAATCCATATTGTTTCACAGGCATATCATCAACCGGCATTAGTCTTGATTCTTGGTTCCTGATTCTTGCTTCACTTTTCACCGATATCTCATTCCCGGCTAAAATCCAGGTAGGCTTCAATCTTTTTTTTGTTTTCACCGGTTATGATTTTGTTATATACCAGTTCTTCAATACCTGAAATAGTTCCTGCAGATTTCCTGTAAGAAAGGATTGCTTTCGCCGTATACCTGCCAATGTATGGATGCTTACTTAACTGAGCCTCACCGGCTTTGTTTATAGAAATTTTGCTGACCAGCAAAGGGTCAATATAAACGTGTTCTTTAATGGCATTATATAATGAATCGGAGATCCCGTAAACCTCCGTCAGCTGATCAACGGAATAATAACCTCCCAGCAATCCACGGTATTTCATAATTCTGGAAGCGAGGACCGGCCCGATACCCTCCAGCCTGTTCAAACCTGAACTGTCCGAAGAATTGATCTCAATCCGGTAATGCTGAATGGCCTGTCCGTGTTTTGACGGATCATTAACATGCGGGTGATGTTGCTCATTTTCATCCAGAATGTTCACGTAAGGGGATAGAACGGTATATATAGCGGTGTCGAAACCATAGATCTTCAGCAGATCCTCTTTCTTTTTAAATCTGCCTCCCTTCGTTCTGTATGTCTGAATGCGGATGGCAATGCTTTTTGCCACCCCGAGCCTCACCATTTCGCTGACCGTGGCCGTATTCGGATCAAAAGGAAAAGGCCGGATTCCGGACGGGTCAGTTTCCTGCCCGCGAATATCAGGAACAGCTTCAACACGGCTGAGCGAACTCCGGAAAAGATCCATTTCACGGTTGAATGCAGTATAGTCATATTCCTTCTGTGATGCCGGGAAATAGCGCAGCCAGAAATTCGCAGTAATGGCCAGGATGATCAACATGAGCAATACCAGCATTCCGGTCCGTTCGCGGGAAGAAAATGTGAAATAGTCCTTCAGGGCTTTTTTCATGGATTGCATATTTTGCCTAACGGGTTTTCAACAGATAAAAATAGGAAATGTGGATGAAAGAACAAAGAGCAAAGAATAATGCGCATTGAACAAGGACCGGGAGAGAAGCTGGAAGATAGCGTCAGCAGTCAGTTGCAGTATGCAGTCGATCAACCAATCAACAAACCTGCCTGCCGGCAGGCAGGTCAACAAATCAACAAATATTAGAACGGGTATCCAATACCAAACTGAATCTTCTGGTCGCTCCTTGTAAACCCCCGGTTTGTGGGTATCCACCTCTCCCCGGCGGGCATTGAGGGGTCGCGCATCTTCAATGCATAATCAAAACGCAGCAGGAAAAAGTTAAAGTCAAAACGGAATCCGAGGCCCGTTCCAACAGCGATTTCCTTATAAAACCGTCCCCATTCGAACTGTGCCGGATCATTGTCAGCTTCCGACCTGATGGTCCAGATATTTCCTGCATCAACAAAAAATGCCCCTTCGAGTTTCCAGATAACCTTGAACCTGTATTCAAAATTCGCCTCCAGTTTTATATCAGCAACCTGATTGGGATATTCAAATATGCTGTCAGGCTGAGAGGATCCCGGGCCCAGTTCGCGGGTCCTCCATGCCCTGATGCTGTTGGTACCACCGGAAAAGAATTTCTTTTCAAAAGGAAGCACCCTGGAGTTGCCATAGGGAAAACCTGCACCGATGTATAGCCGGTACACCAGTTTGTTGAGAGGATCAACTATATTGTAATACCTGAAATCAATGTCACCTCTCACATATTGAGAATAGGGTACATTCAACAGGTAGTGCTGTCCTTCAATAGTATCGGTTTCCATCCACCGGTTTGCCGTACTTAAAATATTGCCAGCCGATTCAAGGTTCAACCGTGTGAATATATAATCACTTCGTTTGCCCAGTTTTTGACTGTTGAATTCCAGGCCATATCGCAAGGCCGCTACTATATGATCTTCGAAACTATACCCCAGGTAAGTGGTTCTTATTGAATCGAGCCATTCTTTTTTGGAACGGTCTTCGTATAGCTGAATGTAATTGAGTTCAATGGGAAATAAATTATGGGTGAAATATTTTTTACCCTCAATGTAATAGGAATAGGACAAGTTGGCAATGGACCGCGTATAATCAGGACGGCTTTGATAATTGTATGCACCGGTGACCGTTGTTTTTGGATTATAGCGCCGGACAAATTTCTCCATCCTGAGGGGGGCAAGAAATTTTGGGAAGCTTATTTTAACGTCCGATCCCATTTCATACATGAATTTAATGCTTTTCCCGGTCAGGGCTTCAATTGCTCCTGTGAGCCGCAGGTTCAACACTTCGGCGCCCCGGAACAGATTATAGTTTTGATACAAAATATTGCCGCGGGCTCCGATATCCCCCGATGAATTTGTTCCAACGAGTTCAGTCTGGTAAGATTGTACTTTTCTTCTGGCCAGTTCCATTGAACAATCCAGGTATTTGTCTCCGCCGGCAGAAACCAGGGTGTCAGCATCCTTAAAGCTGATATTGACCATCCTGAACAGGCCCAGTGATGAAAAGGTCCGGTATGTATTGTTCACTTCACTCAGGTTGTAATAATCATTTACACGAATGCTGTTCTTGTTGGTTATAACATTGTATTTGATCCTGGGATTTCCCTTATGCAGGAAACAGGTACCGTCATAATAGGTTGTGTCGTATCCAGCAGCACTTATAGTTGACTGTTCTGTCAGTTCGATCGGTGAAAAATTGGGATATACAGTCATATTATTTATCCGGTATCGCGGATGCGGCTTTGTTTTGGTTTTTGGATCCGGCTCCCCTTCAACAAAATCCTTGATGATCATGGTCAGATCGATGTCCATTGTGGATGGGATAACCCTGGCCTCATAATATATGTATTCTTTTGAGAACCGGTAGTATCCATTGTCTTTCATATAGGTTTCAATGCGCTGCCGCTCTTCCTGAAGTACTGCTTTGTCCATTATTTTCCCCTTCCTGATGAGCGAACGTGTGGTATCGGTCAATATCCACGAAACGATGGTGGTATCCTCAATGATATACCGGATGGTTTTTATCCGGTAAGGATCATGGGGCGTGACCGAATACCTGACCATGGCATTTTTCTTTTTAAAGTAAGTGCTATCGCTTACCTCGGCGAAATAATACCCTTTATTTTCAAGGTATTGCTTGATCTGTGAAGTCGACTTGCTGGTATACTCAGGCTCATAAATGACAGGTTCTTCTCCGATTTTTTTTAACCAGCCGTGGGGCCATTTTGTTTTTTCCTGATTGGCCATATTATAAAGCAAAAGGTGAAATCGCAAGCCCAGCACTTTTTTGTTGGGTTTCTGAACGATATATTTTTTGAGTTCATCAGCAGAAACGCTTTTTTGCCTGACCTCAACCTGGTTTTTATTCAGCAGGTAACTGCCTTTTGGGATCCTGCGCCCGGGTGCACAGGAGCTCAGCATAAAGAAGATGAAGATGACAAGGAAAAGTATTCCTTTGGGATTATCTATGCCGAAAAAGAGAATTCGATTCATCGGGAATCCGGATTGAATATCCTGTTAACAACAGGATTTCGGGTGCAAGATTATTTTGTACCTTCACACAAAGATAATTTTATCAGTCACAAATTTGATGCCTTTTTAAACAAAATTGATTTTTGGTTAATTTAAGTACCCTGAGCACACACTAAAAAGTCAGATCAGGCTGCCAACCCCGGCATCCGGCAGATGAATTGATTAAAATGAAAAAAAAGATGTTGAGCAAGAATAAAGCAAAATTCATCCATGCGCTGAAGCAGAAAAAATTCAGGTCTGAGACAGGACTTTTTATCATGGAAGGGGATAAACTGGTTACGGAGGTGCTGATCAGCAAGGATATCGAAGTTCACGAGCTGCTGTCCACCCCCGGGTGGTTACAGCAAAACCGGTATATTTTACATGAAGGGATTAAAGAAATTACAGAGGTCACGGAGACCGAATTCCATAGAATATCATCTTTTGAAACCCCCACCGGCGTGATGGTAGTATTAAAAATGCCGGTTTATGAATTTCGTGAGCAGGACCTGGCCGGACAATTGTCCATCGGCCTTGATACAATTCAGGATCCGGGTAACCTCGGAACCATTATCCGTACAGCCGATTGGTTTGGGATCCGGAACATATGCTGCTCGCCGGGTTGTGCCGATTGCTTTAACCCCAAGGTTGTTCAGGCTTCCATGGGCACTGTTTTGCGGGTGAATATTCATTATACGGAACTGGAAGTTTTGCTGGAGAGACTTACCGGTCAGGAGCAATACTGTATTTACGGATCCTATCTCGAAGGGCCATCGCTGTATTCGCAAAAGCTGTCAGCATCGGGAATGCTGGTATTCGGGAATGAATCCAGGGGCATTCATCCGGCACTGAATCGTTTTATACAGGTTCCCCTTACCATTCCTTCCTTTTCCCTTCATGCCGGGCATGTTGAATCACTGAATGTATCGGCGGCGGTGGCCATTTTCTGCTCGGAATTCTTCAGGGATAAGGCGCGCGGAACTTAATGTATTTTTCTTACAATGACGTCAGGAAAATCAGGTTCTCGCAAAGACGCAAAGACGCTAAGAAATATAATATAGATTTTAAGAATAATAAGTCCTATTTCCGCTTTACGTCTTTGCGAGAAACTCTCTTCATGCTTTGCATCTCTGCATCTTTGCGAGAAATTTACGCCTTCCTTTCATTTGCGAGCCATTCCACACATTTTTCCGCGCTGGCCTCACCGTCGATCGCAGAGGATACTATTCCCCCCGCATAACCAGATCCTTCCCCGCAGGGAAAAAGGTTTTCAATCTGAATATGCTGGCGTGTATCTTCATTTCTGGGTATTCTCACCGGGGAGGAGGTACGTGATTCAACGCCCAGGATCACGGCGTCTTTTGTCAGATATCCTTTCAATTTACGTTCGATCCGCCTGCATCCTTCCCGCAGGGAATCATTGATGAAACGGGGCAGCCAGCTGCTCAGGTCAGAAGCAATCATGCCCGGCAGGTATGAACTGGCAGGCAGTGATCCCGTGGTTTTCCTGTTGACGAAATCGGTAAGCCGCTGTGCCGGTGACTTCTGCCCTGATCCTGCATGACGGAAGCATTGTTGCTCCAGCTGTTGCTGAAGCGCCAGTCCCGCCAGTGCCCCATACCGTGCAAAAGGTTTTAGGTCATCTTCCACGATCTGGACCACCAGGCCTGAATTGGCATAGGGTGAATTACGCATGGAAACCGACATTCCGTTCACAACAACCTCTTCCGGTGCTGTCGCTGAAGGTACGATCTGTCCGCCGGGACACATACAGAAAGAATAAACGCCTCGCTTATCGATCTGTTCAACTACATTGTAAGAAGCGGCGGGAAGATATTCCGTCTTTTGTCCGTGATACTGGATGGAATCAATAAGTTCCTGGGGATGTTCTACCCTGACACCCATGGCAAAAAACTTGGATTCCATTGCAATGCGGCTTCGCTGCAAGAGTTCGTACATATCCCTTGCCGAATGGCCGGTAGCCAGGATGACAGCCCTCGCCTCATAGGATTTGCCATCCTGTGTGATGACCTTTGTGATTTGACTTCCGGTTACTTCAAAACCGGTTACCCGCTGATTATAATATACCGATCCGCCGCAGGATAAAATGGTTTCCCTGATATTTTTAATGACCAGGGGAAGCTTGTCCGATCCGATATGCGGATGCGCTTCATATAGTATGGACTCCGGGGCGCCATGGCATGCAAAGAGTTCCAGTATCCTTGAGTTATCTCCCCTTTTCTTTGACCGGGTGTAAAGCTTGCCATCTGAATAGGTGCCGGCCCCGCCTTCACCAAAACAATAATTCGAATCGGGATTGATGCCCTGGTTTTTTTCCAGTAGCAGGATATCGGAAGACCTTTCTTCAACAGGTTTGCCCCTTTCAATGATCACAGGCCGGGCTCCCAGCTCGATAATCCTGAGGGCTGCTGCCAGACCGGCGGGACCGGCACCGATGATAATAATTTCCGGTTTGTTATGAACCCCCTGATAGTGGAATGAGGATTTAACTGGGGGTGGAAGCGGTTCATTAATATAGACCCTGAGCGAAAGGTTGACCTTGATGGCACGCGAACGGGCATCAATGGATTTCCGGATGATCCGGAGCCATGATATATCATCGGGGGAAACACCTGCCTTCCTGGCGGCAGCAGGCTTATAATGCTCCTCTGAAAACGCCTGATAGGGCGTCAGCGTAAGTTCAATTTCAGTGATCAATGGCTATCGGATTAAGATCCCGCAAATTTACCCCAAATTGCGCAATCTGGGTTATTCAAAATGGAATGAGATCATGAACATACGGGAGTTCAGCCTGTCGATAACGGAAGTATAAATGGCATCTTCCGGCGGTGGATATATATAACCACCGGGTTCATCTTTTTTTCTGATCCTTGTCTTCAGCACATCAGTCAATCCGATTGAATACTTTAATTCAATACCCAACTTGAAATATTGCAGGTAGAAATCCATACCGAAGCCCACTTCATAGTAAAAATCAAGCGGATCAAGCAATACCAGGTTGTTCTCTTTTTTTGAACGGCCCCAGGTTTTCTTGGTGGCAGCAAGATCAACACGGGTATTAAAGGCTCCCATCAGATAAGGCCTGAAGTTGTTCATCCGTTTTGATTTATATTTCAGGATCAGGGGGAATTCAAGGAAATTGGACTCAACGACAACCGGAAGGTCGGCAGAATCAATCAAAAGATTTGTGTTTCGGAATTCCCTGTAACCTATTTGTCTTTCTCCTCCAAAAGAAATGCCGGGCGTGAACCGCAGATCGAAGTTATCAGCCAGCCGTAAATTGGAAATGGCATGCACATGAAATCCGGGTTGAAGGTGCTCAACATCAGCAACAATAGCAGAATCTACGCCGGTTTGTGATGAATGCAGGTGAAAGTCCATGGCGTTAATCCCCAGTGAGAAGCCAAAATGAAGGGGTCTGTCATCGTGATTAGGGTCATTCTTTACCCTCGGATTCTGGGCCAGTGAAACCGAACCAATAAAAACAGCAGCAAATAATAAAAATATCTCCTTCAATATTTACAGTTTTAATAAGAAGAACGTAAACGGTACGAAAATAGTATTTTTTACAAAAATAGTAAAACCTTCTTGTTTTCAGATCATATCAGGTGTTGTTTAATCTCTGCCGCTGATTATCTTTGCTTTTCACACCATAATCTTAATCTAGCATGTACTCCTACGAATATCTCTACGATTTCACCTGCAGTTTTTTTTCAACGATGGGTTGCAGTGCCGGTGATTCCCGGTTGATCGCCGATGTGTTCCTGGCGGCTGAACTGCGTGGTATACCCTCACATGGCATGATAAGGATAAAGGATTATTACCAGCTGTGGAAAGCCAATCGTATTAATATCAAGCCCAATATAAGGGTGGTTCATGAAACACCCAGCACTGCCGTAGTGGACGGCGATGGTGCCGTTGGCATGGTAGCCGCTTCGCGTTCCATGGAGATAGCGCTGGAAAAAGGATCCAGGGCAGGCAGCGGATGGGTTTCCACGCGCGGTTCCAACCATTTCGGGATTGCCGGATACTATGCCATGATGGCCCTGAAACATGATATGATAGGCTTAACCATGACCAACGCCAATCCGCTGGTAGCCCCCACATTCTCGGTCAGCCCTATGATGGGAACAAATCCCATCGCCGTTGCCATTCCGGCCGGCAAACAACCGCCTTTTGTGGCAGACTTTGCCACCACGCCCATTGCACGGGGAAAACTGGCGGTAGCCGAGAAAAAGGGGGAAATGGTTTCATACGGCTTCGTACAGGACAAGACCGGAAAGCCCTCCAATGATCCGGCCATTTTAAAATCAGGAGGTTCCATGCTTACCCTGGGAGGCGACTATGAACACGGAAGCCATAAGGGATTTTGCCTCACAGCCATTGTTGACATCTTTTGCGCTGTTTTCTCAGGAGCGAATTTCGGACCTTTTGTGCCGCCCTCTGTGGCTTATCTGCCGGTACTTGAAAAGAAAGTAGGGGAGGGCACGGGCCATTTCTTCGGTGCCATGCGTATTGATGCTTTCCAGCCTGCTGATGTCTTTAAGATGAAGATGGATGAATGGATCACCACATTCCGTGCTGCCAGGCCTGCAGAAGGAAGGGAAAAAGTGATTATTCCCGGAGATCCTGAAAGAGAGAAAGAGAACCGGTTCCGCAAGGAAGGCATTCCCATATTGCCTGCCATCGCCAAAGACCTGAAAGAAATAGCGGAGGAGATGGGTTTAGG
>Ga0105100_10000039_pt1 | contig 64917 bp, 52 predicted proteins | sample PPLLak12cMay2015_2_FD_87033 | JGI IMG/M metagenome (GOLD analysis project Ga0105100, IMG submission 87033) | Freshwater sediment microbial communities from Prairie Pothole Lake near Jamestown, North Dakota, USA - PPLs Lake P8 Core (1) Depth... | ecosystem: Environmental > Aquatic > Freshwater >... | reverse complement strand
TACCAATCTCTTGATCTATTGGAGGTACAAGGTTTGCATACAGCATGACGGCGGTTTAGGATTTTGCTTTTCCAGGGGACATCCTCGATGACCTTTTCTCTTCCGCATTTGGTGCAGGTTCTAGTGGCGCTCATCTCATTGTCCTACTAACGTCCTACTTAAAGCATTAGGGGGTAAGAAAACCGCCATATATAGTGCATAACGGTAGTCTTACCCCCACATATTAGCGCCCCTGCCGAGATTCGAACTCGGAACCTACTGCTTAGAAGGCAGGTGCTCTGTCCGTTGAGCTACAGGGGCGTTTACTCCACGTAAGGGCGTATACCTTTATACACCCGAATCCCCGAAATTGTCTTCAAGATCGTATCTGCCGACCGCCCGAGCCTTTCACTTAATTCCACCGGGGTGAGCGGTGTATTCCCGTTAGCCAGAAAGACCCGGAAAGCAGCGTCGACCAAGGTCGAATGCTCGGTAATAAATCCATCCTGCTTGGCGCAGTGAGTGATCAGGATGTGCTGCAATCCATCGACTACTTGCACTTCAGCAGTATCCGGATCGACCCAATCGACTTCTTCTTCAGCGTTCTCATCTTCGAACATTTTCTGGTGATCAGGGCACAGGTTGCTGCGCAAATACACCCGCCAGCTCCTGTCACTTTTCCTCCACCAGTCGAAGTCGATGTGAAAGCGGGTTTGCAAAGTCGGCTTGATGAGACTGAGACGTCTGACCTCGATCAATTACCCCTCCTCACTGAAACTGCATCACGAAGACCGGTCCGACTCGATAAAGCGATAATGCATATCGCCCAGGTGGGCAAACCAGGGCCGGGAAGCCAGCAAAGCTAGGAGGGGTCCCGGTGCCGTACGCCGCACGACGTTGACGGCTGCATAGAGCTCGCTGGCGTGCACGTGACCTTGCGGGTTGAGTTTAGCCAGCTCCTTGACTGTATTGACCACCACCCGCTCGAATGGTGGGTGCTCTTTCTGCATGCGCTCCCAAATCTGGTCGACCGCTTCTACATCCGGAACAGCGATCACCATGCGATCGTCGTAGTTCGTGGTAACCACCTGCTTGAGCATGGCAAACACCATGCCTCCATCCGATCCGACCAGCACAGTGCGGATCCACTCACGGGATGGGCGGCGGTTCTCGCTCCTGATGATGACTTCACCCGGGTGCTCACCGGCTTGTACACGAATAATACTCCCTGGCTGTAAGCCATGCTCTTGATACCATTCTCGCAAACCGTAGACATAGCGTTTCGCCCGCACCACCCAGGCTGGAACCTGCTTGCCGGTATCGCCATCCACCAGCGTGAAGCGGATGCGCGGCGCCTCATAGGCGGTAGGGAAGAGATGGCGCAGGCGTGCGGAGAGCGGCAGCGTCCCCGCCCTCCAGTGGGGGAAGATCAGGCGCACTTCCACATCGTTTGCAGCCCGGAATTTATCCTCCAGAGGCGAGAGCTCATCATCCAGTTCTCGCTCCAGGGCCAGCATTTCCTCGGTCAGCAGTGTCCGGTCGTAGTCCATTCCGCTGTAGCGCAGGTAAAGCGGCGGTTCCAGGACCTCCGGGGGTTCTAATCGCTGCAGGAACCAGAGCACTTTACCGGCTGAGCCAACTTCATCGAAGCGCTGGTCCTCCTGAAGGGCCAGATCCATGGAAAAAGCGAGCAGCTTCGGGTTGACGTTGCTGTTTAACTCGATCTGCTCCAGCAATGCCGAGGTCGGCAGCGGACCGCCGCTGGCTATATCCAGGACAGCTTCCGCCAGGTTAAGGTGCCCGATATTGATATCCACCAGCAAAGCCCTGGGGAACCAGCGACCGGCAATGCGCACAAAATCCGGATTGGTCTCTAATTCCTTTTCGATATTCTCCACCAGATCTTCCAAGTAGTTCTCCAGGACATATTCCGGGGCCAGGCCGTTATCCTCGATCTCCAGTGAAGACGGCGTGTTCAGCGCATGGCTGTCCAGACCTGATGCATACTCGTGAAGCTCACCATCCTCGAAAGCAACCTCTATCACCTCGAACTCACCGATATCCGGATTCCGTCCAGGGCGCTTACCGACCACTTTGCCTTGGCGCCAATCGATAGCCGGAAATACCAGAGATTGGTTCAGTTTGAAATGATCCTTGGGCATATACAGCTGACCGCCAGAGCTGCGCTGCTGCTCGATCAGCTGCTTTTCGCTTTGGATGCGCTCCCGGACCAGAATTTCTACCAATTCATTGGTCGTCATTGGCTCCTCGGTTTCGAGGAGATAGTTGTAAATAAACTCAATATCTGCTTCGCGAAGATCAAAAGTCTCCCAATAATCCTCGCGCAGCGAAAGTGAAGGTGTTGCCATAATTTCTCAGGCCTCAAATATGAATATTAAATATGCTACCCGCAACCGCTTGCATTGCGGTTTCCTAGCGGTAGTATTATACTCTATCCAACCATTTCGAAAATTCGCCGCCCATCTGGCGCCATGACCAATCATCTCCGAATATTACTGTACACATTGCCGTTTATCGGTCAATTTCCTGGAGGACATCACCATGGGTGAAGAGCATTGGGAAGAAGTTGAGACCGTCAACAGCGACATCCAGGCTGAACTGCTGAGGGGCTTACTCGAGGCTCAAGGCATCCCGGCTATTATATCCAAAGAAGGCGCCGGGCGCGCCTACGGTCTGACAGTCGGTATGCTTGGCGAATCTCAAATCCTGGTCCCCACCAGCAGCAAGCTGCTTGCCCTGCAGGTGTTGGGAAAGTACTATGCTGGGGAATTTGAGTTCCCCTCTGAAGATGATGAAACCGCCGATACCGATACACTGGACGAAGATGCTTGATCTAAAAACCGCTCCGGTAGCACATCGACATCCCTAGGGATATTCATTCGCCAGCCAATCTAGCGGCTCCACCTGCACTCCGCCCACCCATATCTCCCAATGCAGGTGCGGCCCCTCAACCCGCCCCGTCCCTCCAACTAGACCAATCACATCTCCGGCCCCCACTCTATCCCCGGCTTTCACGTACAGCTCAGATTGGTGCATATAACCGCTGTACACTCCCTGACCATGATCGATCATGGTGGCGTTGCCGCGCACCGTCAGCGGTCCGGCAAACACCACTACTCCTGGCGCGGGGGCAAAGATTTGCGTGCCCGTGCCGCCGGCGATATCCAAACCTGTATGGAAGGCATTATAAGGACTGCCGTTGTACGAGCGCCGGTTACCGAAACGAGAAGTCCAGCACTCGTTTGTCTCCAGGCAGTATTCCACATCCAGCGGCGACGGCAATCCGAACCGGGATGACCACAACCGCTGCGTGGATACCGGCTCTGCCAGCGCCGTCCACTGGGCGTCTTCAGGGCGGGTAACTGCCGGATCGATGGTCGTGGGATTGACCGTCAGCGGCTGGTCGTATGGATAGTCGACCGCCTGGACGAAAACCTTCTGCGTGAAGGTGAAGGGGGTGCTCTCTTGCAGGGTGCCCGTAATCGTCAGCGGGTAAAGGCCGCTCTCGGTCATGGCGTGTACTCCCTGCAGCGCTGTATAGCCATCGCCGTCCGGGAAGAAGTTCAGCGCATGCCCCATCAGCGAGCCGCCCAGATTCAATCCCCGCTCGCCGGTCAGCCGGATCACCGCAGTCTTACCCTGCAGCAGCGGCAGCGGATTGATTTCCACCGCCGCGATCTGTCCCGGCAGTCCCGATGGACCGCGAGCAGAATCATCCGGTGTAAATAAGATATCGCCCGGAACCACCTGCCAGGTGCTGGTCAGGTTGCTGCTCGCCGCGATCTCCCAGGGGCTCACACCCTTTAATATGGCTAGCTCTAACAGCGATTGTCCGGCAGGCAGCAGCGAGCGTTGGGTGCTGCTGATTACCGCATTGCTTTCGGGGAGCACCAGGTTGTAGCCGGCATACAGCTCCGCCGGGCTCGAGATATGGTTGAGCTGCGCCAGGGCGCCTTCCGGCAGGCGGTACAGCCGGCTCAGGCTGCGCATGTTTTCCCCAAAGGAGACCTGGCGGGTGGTCAGCACACCCTGGATGCCATCCAATCCCGGGATCACTAACCGGGTGCCGGCTGAGACCTGGTTGATGTCGGAGATTCCGTTCGTCTGCGCCAGGTCGTCCATCGACACGCCAAAGCGCTGGGCGATATTCCACAGCGAATCGCCCTCCTGGACGATGTAGACCGGCCCTTCGGGCTGCGATTCTTGTGCCCCCACCGGGTGCACACCGCCCAGCCCGATCAAGACGGCCAAGATCAATATCAGAGGCTTGATAATCAACCTATCCATCGATAATTTCTTCGAAGATTACTTCGTCGCCGATCCTGAAGTCGCCCAACCTGGATGGGGCTATCTCCAGCACATACCTGGCCGGTTTGGCTGGGGAATAAACCAGGCGCCAGGCACGCGCCAGGCGCACATCGACGACTTTCCGGCTGTTGTCCATCCAGATCACCGCCAGGTCAGTCCAGACTGCCAGCATGTGGATCGCCGCATCAATTTTACTCTCTCTGCCCTGAACCAACAACAGCCCTTCCTGCGGGCCGATCGAACGCCGGAACGTCCATCCGCGCAGCTGGCAGAAAAAAGAAGTGCAATATTTCGCTCGAACGGGCTGGATTATGGGGTTGGTTATGTTGCGGATGGTAATCTGGCGCATTCGTGATACCGGAAAGGGCAGGGATCATTTACCCTTTCCGAGAATCTGCTCCACGCTTTCGATCAGCTGTCCCGGGGTAAAAGGCTTGGCGATATAATCATCGACTTTAGCAATGTGGATGCCCAACACCTTATCGATATTTTGTGCTTTTGCAGTGATGATTATCACCGGTATGGTACGGGTCTGTTCGTTGGCTTTTAACTGCTGGTAGACCTCCCAGCCATCCATGTCTGGCATCATCAAATCTAGCAGAATCAGGTTTGGGGATGTCGTCTTGATTAAATCCAGGCCCTCCCGACCCCCGTTCGCGCCCGTCACCTCGTAGCCTTTACGGCCCAAGATCAGGCGCACCAGGTCGATCATATCTTGCTCATCTTCGATGTAGACTATCTTTTTCGATTTCCCGTCCATCCGTCCCTCCGGGCAGTAGCCTGGTTAGAAGTCATCTCAAAAATGGTTATTTGGGGTGTCCTCCTGTTTTTGAGATAGCCGCTAGTAACGATTAGCACAAGTTTACCATAGGTAAGAACGCCTGATACACCCGCTGTCGGCTGCGGTTTGAAACGCCCTTGCCACGCCATTGCCGCTGGACTATAATGTAGTCAAGGCCGCATACTGAGTGTTCGAGACGTGAAACGTGATTCGACCAGCGGTTGTCCACGTTTCACTTTTCATTAAGCGCAAATTTGGTTTGCACGTTTGCGCTCCCCAGGCTGTCTGCCAATGACCATATCATTTGATAAGGATAAGGTATATGATCGACGTGAATGACCTGCGTAAAGGTGTCACCTTCGAGCTGGATAACGCTCTCTATAAAGTCCTGGATTACGAACATCATAAGCCAGGCCGGGGAAAAGCTACCATCCGCGTGCGCGCCCGTGACCTGCGCACAGGCACCATCCTGGATAAATCCTTCATCTCGGGTGACAGGGTGCAAGATGTGCGCCTGGATTACCACAATGTCCAGTTCTTATACTCCGACCAGGATCTTTACTACTTTATGGATCTGGAAACCTACGACCAGCCGGCAATCTCAGCTGAGATTCTTGGCGACAGCGCCAGCTATCTGAAAGAAGGTCTGGAAGTCAAGCTCACTTTCTATCAGGGAGAGCCGCTGGATATCGAGCTGCCCACATCGGTCGACCTGAAAGTTGTCAAGGCCAGCGTTGCAGTGCGCGGCGATACCGCCACAGGCGTTACAAAAAAAGTCACCACCGAGACCGGTCTGATGGTCCAGGTCCCAAATTTTGTCGAAGAAGGCGATACGATCCGGGTAGATACGCGCACGGGCAGCTACCTCACCAGGGCTTAGCCAGGCATGCGAACCCCAGCCGGCAAGGAATGTCGATATTTCTATGGGGATTACTACCGCGGCCGCAAGAATGAGGAATGCCGGCTGCTGGCAGACGCCTCGCCGCCTTTAGCCTGGAATCCAGCCCTTTGCACGGGCTGTCCCGTGCCGGAGATAGTGCTCGCCAACGCCTGTGACCACCTGCACCTCACTCCAGGGATAAAACGCAGCTTGCCCTTCTTTAAACCCCAGGTGCAGGTATCCGCGTTCTGCGTAAAGACCGACCGCTCAGGTTTCGATCCGCACATCGGCTGCGGCGAATGTCATCCACTGCCGCCTGCATTCACCCTGGACGAGGGGAAATCCGGAGAATGACCGTGACAGTCACGCTGCTGCTTGACCTGGACGATACCTTACTGGATAATCCGCTCCACGCATTCCTGTCCGCATACACACGTGCGCTGGCAGCCCATATGGCTGGCTTAGTTCAACCTGACCTTTTTGTCGACCGTCTGTTGGCAGCTACCCGGCGCATGGTCGCCAACCAGGACCCCGACTGCCTGCTAAGCGATGTCTTCGATGCTGCATTCTATCCCAGCATCGGCGTGGACAAGGAAATTGCCCGGCCCGCCATCGACCGCTTCTATGCAGAAGTGTTTCCATCACTCAAGTCACTTACCCGGCCGCGGCCTGGTGCAATCGAGATGGTGGACAAGGCTCTGCAGCGCGGCTACCGCCTGGTAATCGCCACCAATCCGCTCTTTCCGCTGACCGCCATCCAACAGCGGCTGTCCTGGGGCGGGTTTACACCGGATGGAACCCCATTCGCGCTGGTGCCAGCTTATGACAGAGTCCACTTTGCCAAGCCCAACCCTTCCTACCTGGCTGAGCTGCTGGCTCTGCTGGGTTGGCCTGCATCCCCAGCCGTGATGGTCGGAAATGACCTGCAAAGCGACATCCGCTGTGCGCAGGACCTGGGACTCGCCACATATCTGGTGACAGACAAGGACGACGGTAGCTCTCCTGACTCGACCAGGCACGCCAGCGGAAGGCTGGAGAACCTCCTGGACTGGATTGAAACCACTCCTCCGGAAGCTCTGGCGCCCGATTACACCGGCCCGTCTGCCATGCTGGCGATCCTGCGCTCCACACCAGCCGCCTTGAAGAGCCTAAGCCACCAGCTGCCCCCAGACGCCTGGAATGTTCGGATCAAACCGGGCGAATGGTGCCAGACAGAGATGTTCTGCCACCTGCGTGATGTCGAGGCTGAGGTCAACTATCCCAGGCTGCAGAAGGTTGCCAACGAGAGCAACCCCTTCATCCCTGGTCAAGATACCGATCCCTGGGCAGAAGAGCGGCAGTACATCCGCCAGGATGGCCATGCTGCGCTGGCTCACTTTACCAATACTCGCAAGCGCCTCATCGACCTGCTCAGCGGATTGAGCCCGTCGGACTGGCAGCGCCCGATCAGACACGCCATCTTCGGACCCACACACCTGGATGAGCTGGTGAGCATCATCGCCGGTCATGACCGCCTGCATGTTCAGCAGGTATACGCCAATATAGCCGCCCATTCTCAACATCCAACTCGAAAATCATCATACAATTAGCGCCTATAGTCAAACAGATTCAGAACCTATTCGAAAATAGGGAAGTTTGGTGTAGTGTGTGCGGGCTATGCCCGCACACACTACACCAAAACCATAATTTTCGCACAGATACTTAGACCAAATCTGTCATGTTATTATTCGTATCCCTGAAATACCATCGGTGTTAAGATAACCAAAACCCTGTTTCTGGAGGAAACATGCGTAGACGTGTTGTTGTCACTGGGTTAGGATGCATCAGCCCGGTTGGCAATCTCCCCAATATTGCCTGGGAAAATCTCGCTGCCGGTCATTCGGGTGTAGATGCGATCACCCATTACGACGCGCGTGAATATAAGACCAAATTTGCCGCGGAGGTAAAGGGATTTGACGGCGGAGCCTTATTCGGCAGCCGCGAGGCCCGGCGCATGGATCGCTTTTCCCAGTTTGCTCTGGCTGCCTCACAGCAGGCGGTGGACGATTCCGGGCTGGTCATCGATGACGGCAACCGGGACCGCATCGGCGTGGTCATTGGGACCGGCATCGGCGGGATCGGCAGCCTGTTCGAGAATATGCAGGTCTTTATGGAACGCGGACCGGGCCGGGTAAGCCCCTTTATGGTCCCGATGATGCTGCCCGACTCGGGCAGCGGAATGGTCGCTATCCACCTGGGGGTGCGCGGTCCGAATATGGCGGTGGTGACTGCCTGCGCGACGGGCACCAACTCGGTCGGCGAGGCATCCGAGATCATCCGCCGGGATCATGCCGACGTTGTCCTGGCAGGGGGCAGCGAAGCCGCCATCATACCCATCGCCATGGCAGGTCTGGGGGTGATGACTGCCCTTTCCACCTACCAGGGCGACCCGAAACGCGCCTCCCGCCCCTTCGACCGCAACCGGGACGGATTTGTGATGGGTGAAGGCTCGGCGGTGCTGGTGCTCGAGTCCTTGGAGCACGCCCTGGCGCGTAAGGCGCACATCCTGGCCGAGATAAGCGGGTACGGCAGCACCAACGATGCTTACCATATCTCCGCCCCGGCCGAGAACGGAGCGGGGGCGGCCCTATGCATGCGCATGGCATTGGGGGATGCCGGGCTGGGTGTGGGCGATATCGACTATATCAACGCCCACGGCACCAGCACCCCGCTGAACGATAAGAGCGAGACCGCGGCCATTAAGACAGTTTTTGGAGAGCATGCCTATTCGATCCCGATCTCATCCACAAAATCGATGACCGGGCACCTGTTGGGTGCTTCGGGTGCCCTGGAAGCCTTGATCTGTGTTAAGACCTTGCAGGCGCAGCTGCTCCCGCCCACCATTAATTACGAGACCCCCGACCCAGAATGCGACCTGGACTACGTGCCTAACCGGGCCAGGTCTGCCGTGGTCAGGCGGGTCATGTCGAACTCGTTCGGTTTCGGTGGACATAACGCCACCATCATCTTGAGCCAGTTCACAGAGGCCGGCCAATGAGCCGCTACGCCCATATCACCGGTTGGGGGATGGCAGCCCCCACGCGGGTATTGACCAACGATGACCTGGCCCAGTTGGTTGATACCGATGATGAGTGGATCATCTCCCGTACGGGTATCCGTGAGCGCCGGATCGCCCGCGCGGATGAGACCACTGCCACGCTGGCAACGGACGCGGCCATCAAAGCTTTGGAGATGGCCAAACTGCAACCAGAGATGATCAACCTGATTATCGTCTCTACCTCCTCACCAGAGCACATCTTCCCGGCAACCGCCTGCCTGGTTCAGGATCGAATCGGGGCAGTCAACGCTGGCGCGTTCGACCTCTCCGCGGCCTGTTCCGGGTTCATCTTTGCCGTGAATATGGCCACCCAGGCTATTCGATCCGGAGCAATCCGCAACGCTTTGGTCATCGGTTCTGAGACGCTGTCGCGGCTGATCAACTGGGAAGACCGCAACACATGCATCTTATTTGGAGATGGGGCCGGCGCCTTTGTCCTGCAAGCCAGCGATCTGCCCGGCGGCTTGCTTTCGGCTGTCATGCGCTCGGATGGATCCGGGGGTGACTCGCTGAGCGTACCGGCAGGGGGCAGCAAGCTCCCCGCCAGCCTGGACACGGTATCAAAAGGGCTGCATTACATCCAGATGAATGGTCGCGAGGTATTCCGCTTTGCCACGCGGGTAATGGCGCACGCCTCGCAAGAGGCTGCTGAGCTGGCCCAGCTCAAGATGACGGATATCAACCTGATCGTCCCGCATCAAGCCAACGCCCGCATCATCGAAGCCGCCGCACGCAGCCTGAACTACCCCATGGAGCAGGTGGTGGTCAACGTGGATCGCTATGGAAACACATCCACCGCATCCATCCCCATCGCCATCTGCGAAGCGGTCCAATCCGGACGCCTGCACGCCGGGGACAAGATCGTGCTGGTAGGGTTCGGCGCCGGGCTCACCTGGGGAGCAGCGGTGGTCCACTGGACAGGCCCTTACCCAAGCAAGCGCAGAGTCCGCCCGAAGAGCCTGCGCCTATGGGCCAAGATGCGCTCTTTCTTGCGCAAGCTGGTGCGCCAGATCGAAGGCAAGATCTGGAAAGACTACTTCTAGAGCCTATCTCAAAAACAGGATGTTTTGGTGTGTGTGGGGCGGCGATGCCGCCCCACACACATCAAATAATAATTTTTGAGATGACTTCTAGTATCCGCTAGCTCTCTGCACTCTCATTATCTCCGGCTTCAGATAACTGAGCGGTGATCGGAGTCAGGGGAGGTGTAGGGGAAGCTTTTTCCGCCTCCTTCTCCTCTTCGATCTTGAACACCTGCAGCACGCGCTTGATCAGGTCGGTGAAGACGTTCTGCTGGAATCCCGAAAGCCATGCCAGCAGGTAGATCACCAGGGGGGAGTTGATCTCCTGGGCCGGTCCGGTGATCGAGAGCAGGCCCGCACGCAATACCACGAAGATTACCGCACCGACCCCGATTCCCATCACCGGGCTATTGATATACCACAGCAGGTGCTGGCGGTCAAAATCCTGGTCTTTCGAGATGTGCTTGATCAGCGACAGCCACGCGCCGATCACGCCTCCCAGGCCGCCCCAGGTCATGCTGCCCAACAAAAAGACCACATCGGACGACAGACGGCTCGGAGATGACGTTGTAGAAGATGAAAATGCACCCGTTCCCAGCACCAGGAACAGGAAAAGCAGCAGGATAACTGCCCACACGGTTTCATATATGAACAGGCCCATTCCCAGGGAGGTTGACCAGCGATAGACGCGCCCGCTGAACGCCACCCGGTATTCAACTTCATTGATATAACGCTCAGCCTGTTCGTAGTTCTCCTTGCCTGCCAGCAGCTCGTTGCGCGCATAGCGGATCTGGTCTAAGAGCTGGAGCGCAACAGCCGGGTTGTTGATCCGGGCGTCCACTTCCTTCTTTGCCCTGGAAGCGCGCTCCCATAGGTCCCGGAGCTGCTCTTCCCCGACAAATAGTGCCACCTGCTTGCGTTTTTCGGGTTTTTCACCCACCAGGTCAAGGGCAACCAATCCGCTGCCCGCCTCTTCGGAGGGTGCACCCTCAGTTTCATCCACTGCTTCTGGCACTTCCGGTCCCTCTGGCTCTGCCTCTAAGGACTCGTCCAATGGGGGGACCTCATCATCGAATGATGCTCCCGGTAAATCAGCCATCTGTTTCCTCCTCAATTTAATAAAAGGCAACCACGCCCTTTGGCAAGCGTAGTACAGCCGGACAGCCCGGTTTTCTTAAAGTCGGGGTTTGGGGTCTGTTACATTAAGAAAGCCCTGAGCCCATTCGACCCGCAGCCGGGCTGCAAAGATGAGCGTGAGTATAGACGATCTCTGTGCAGAAGTCAAACGTTAGAGAGATGTTAGAAATCCCCTTATGGTTTATTTGCTGCTACCAGCCATACCGATAGATTGGTATAATCGTACATAATTTATAGGATTCGCTTTTAAGCGTGGAGGTTTCTGTGAATCCAGTTCGTAACCGAAATTCGATCATTTACCTGCTGTTGTTCGTCGCCATTATCGTCATGGTTGTTTACAACTTTCAGCAGCAGGCCACTACCCAAGAAGTGCTGGCCATCAACCAGGTCGCAGCTGACATCCAGAGCGGCACTGTTGAGCGTATAGTTGAAGACGATAACCAACTGCGGGTAATTTACACCGATGGTACAGAACGCGCCTCGCATAAAGAAGAAGGTGCCACCCTGGTGGAGCAGCTCATTTCCCTCGGGGTATCCACCGAAGAGCTGAACTCGAACCGCATCGCCATTGAGGTCAAACCGCCGAGCGCCTGGTTGGGCTTGGCGACGGCCTTGGGCTATCTCCTGCCGTTTGTCTTGCTGGCAGGCGTGTTCTGGTTCGTCTTCCGCCAGGCGCAGGGCAGCAACAACGCTGCCATGTCCTTCGGCAAATCGCGGGCGCGCATGTTCTCCGGCGATCAGCCTACAGTCACCTTTGAGGATGTCGCCGGGGTGGAGGAAGCCAAGGAAGAGCTCCAGGAAGTGGTGGAGTTCCTGCGCGAGCCAGAGAAGTTCATCTCCCTGGGAGCGCGTATTCCCAAGGGCGTGCTGCTGGTCGGTCCTCCCGGCACAGGCAAGACCCTGCTGGCGAAAGCCGTCTCGGGCGAGGCTGGTGTGCCCTTCTTCTCGATCTCCGGCTCTGAGTTTGTCGAGATGTTCGTCGGCGTGGGCGCCAGCCGGGTGCGCGACCTGTTCGATCAGGCCAAGCGCCACTCGCCCTGCATCGTCTTCGTAGACGAGATCGATGCCGTCGGGCGCCAGCGCGGCGCCGGACTGGGCGGCAGCCACGACGAGCGCGAGCAGACCCTGAACCAGATGTTGGTCGAAATGGACGGCTTCGACACCGACACCAACGTCATCATCGTCGCCGCCACCAACCGCCCGGATATCCTCGACCCTGCCCTGCTGCGCCCCGGTCGCTTCGACCGCCGTGTGATCCTGGACAGGCCGGATATGCGCGGGCGTGAGGCCATCCTCAAAGTGCACACCAAGGGCAAGCCCCTGTCTGGGGATATCGACCTGGGCGTGATCTCGCGTTCCACCCCCGGTTTTGTCGGCGCCGACCTGGAAAACCTGGTCAATGAGGCCGCCATCCTGGCAGCCCGCCGCAACCGCAAGAATATCGGGCAGTCCGAGATGGAAGAGGCTATCGAGCGCGTCATCGCCGGTCCCGAGCGTAAGAGCCGCCTGATCAGCGAGGAAGAGAAGCGCATCGTCGCCTATCATGAGGCCGGTCACGCCGTGGTGATGAACTCTATCCCCGAAGCTGACCCGGTGCACAAAGTGTCCATTATCGCCCGCGGCATGGCTGGCGGCTATACCCTCTCGCTGCCGGAAGAAGACCGCACGCTGATGGCGCGCAAGAAAATGATGGCCGATATGGTCAGCCTGCTGGGTGGGCGCGCCGCCGAGGAGCTGGTATTCGATGATATCACCTCCGGTGCATCCAACGACCTGGAGCGGGTCACCCGCATGGCGCGTTCTATGGTCACCCGCCTGGGCATGAGCGACCAGCTTGGTCCGATGGTCTACGGGCAAAAAGAAGAGCTCATCTTCCTGGGACGCGAGATCTCCGAGCAGCGCGATTACTCCGAGTCAGTGGCTCAGGAGATCGATAAAGAAGTGCGCCAGCTCGTGAATTCCGCCTATCAGAAAGCCAAGTCCATCCTGATCAAGCACCGCGAGCAGCTGGACGCCGTCGCCCAGCGCCTGCTGGAGCTGGAGACCATCTCGCGCGATGAGTTCGAGCGCCTCTTCCCGACCCCTGAGCCGAAGAACAGCGGCACCCCGCTGCCGATGCCGGCCTGAGGCGGTGGTGTTCGCCGGTCGATGATCACATATCCCTTAAGATCAAAGACGTGAAATGCTGGCCTCCGCCGCCTTTCACGTCTTTTGCTTAATGTCACTCTGAGTATCTCCGCAGTGCATGCGCTCTTTTTTCCGAGATGACACCTTCGTCATTGCGAGTATATCCACAGCGCCAAGGCGCTCTACTTTCAGAAATGACCCCTTGGTCATTGCGAGGCGATCTTTGCCGAAGCAATCTCCGAGCCACCCGGGATGAAGATTGCTTCGTCGCTGCGCTCCTTGCAACGACGGGTCACGTGTCATTAAGAGCGCAGCGAAGAGTCTGGTCGTTTGCTATGAAAACCCCCTTCTCAAGTGTTCCCACAACCTCTAAACGCATGTCATTCCGAGGAGCGCCGCGGTCGTTCTGTGACCGCCAGCGACGAGGAATCCCTTCGAACACCGTTTTCCCATCGAGCTTACAGGGGACCTACATGCCTGCCGGTCGCACGATCCCTCACACCACAAAACAGGGGGGCCGTTAACAATGCCTCCCGATCCACCCGGCTACCAGGCTGCGCTGCACGGCGCAGTCTACTACCTTCCTCCACAGCCCGGCTGCCTGCGCCTCGGCGACCACGACCGGTCGGCGTTCTTGCAGCGCCAGACGACCAACGACGTGGACCATGTCGGTCCAGGACATTCTGTAGTGACCGTCCTGGTCTCTCCAACCGGGCGGCTCCTGGACGGCCTGCGCCTGCTGCCTGATAGTGACACAATCCTGGCGCTGACCCTGCCGGGGCACGCCCCCGACACCGCCCGCTATCTTCAGAAACGCATCTTTTTCAATGATAAAGTCTGGCTGCAGGATGCCAGCGCGGAGTACGCCCAGGTGGACCTGGAAGGCCCGCGCGCCGGCGAGGTTTTGCTCGAGCTGGGCCTGCCTGCCATCCCCGATATCGACGGCATTGCGCAGGTGGAGATCGATGGCACCGTACTACGGGTCATCGGTCAGCGCGGGCTGGTCGGGACGGGCTGGCGCTTGCTGATGCCAATCGCCGTCCTGGATGGAGTGCTGTCCAGGTTGGCTGCCAGTGGCGCCGAAGAGCTGAGCGCTGAGGGTCGCCACGTCTTGCGCGTGGAGGCCGGGCTGCCCGAGGCCGGAGCGGAGCTGGTCGAAGCCTACACCCCGCTGGAGGTCGGGCTGGAGCATGCCGTCTCCGGGAGCAAGGGCTGCTACACCGGGCAGGAGGTGCTCGCCCGCCAGGTCACCTACGACAAGGTCACCCAGCACCTGGCGCGGCTGCAAGCGGACGCGCCGCTCTCGCCGGGTGTGCGCCTGTTGGCGGACGGCAAGCCGGTCGGCGTGGTCACATCGGCGGCCGTCTCGCCGCGCTTCGGGCCGCTCGCACTGGGGGTGGTGAAGCGGCCCTATCACGAGCCGGGCAGCAAGCTGACCGCCGCCGAAGCCGGAGATGTGCGCGTGGTTGTTTGGTAAAACTCTATTACCCAGCCAGCATTGACGGAAATTTATAAGTTGGATTTCGCTGCGCTCAACCCAACCTATGGCTGAAACGACGACATAGCCATTGCCCGAGCGCGCCCCCGCCCTCGCCTGAATATTGGGCGAGGGCGGCCTGCCTGAGCTTGTCTTGAGCGCAGTCGAAAGGCGCAGTCGAAGGGGCTCGGGTGGGTGAGGGCGAGGCGTCTCAGCCGGTGGGCCACCCCTCCCCGCTCCCCTCATCCCCAAAAATCCCCCCAAAATTAACCTCTCAGAACACTTGTGCTAAGTATAAATATCTGCTACACTTACATTGATCAATTTCATCACCCGCACCCCGTTCCTTAACAACCTCATGCCGCACTTCAGCGCCTTATTGCCTTATTGCCTTTGCCGCACTTCGGCACCTCGTTGCATAATTATCAATGCCGCACTTCGGCGCCTAATTACCTTGTTGCCCAATTGCCTTATCACCTGTGCCGCCCTTCGTTTCTGATTTGTTTTTTCGCGGAACAAATCGGCCTGCCAGGTTCATCAGCTCCAACCCGCCGGAAAGGCTATAATAAGGCCATGTCCGCTGACACACCTCCCCCACCTCACCCCGACTTCACCGGCAAGCTGGCCCTGGTGACCGGCTCGGGGCGCGGCATCGGGCGCGCCATCGCCCTGCACATCGCCTCCCTGGGAGCCGATGTGGCGGTCAACTTCTTCCGCAACCGCCTCCCCGCGGAAGAAACCGCCCAGCACATCCGCCGCATGGGGCGGCGGGCGATCGTGGTCAAGGCCAATATCGGCGAGATCGACGAACTGGACCGGCTGTTCGACGAGGTCCAGAACCAGCTGGGCGGGCTGGATTTCCTGGTCCACAACGCCGCCTCGGGCTTTAACCGCCCGGCGCTGGAGCAGCGCCCCAAAGGCTGGGACTGGACGATGAACATCAATGCCCGCTCGCTGCTCTTCGCCGCCCAGCGGGCTGCACCGCTGATGAGGACACGCCGCGGCGGGGCCATCGTCAGTCTTACCAGCCCCGGCTCGCAGCGCGTGCTGCCGGATTACGTGGCTGTCGGCGCCAGCAAGGCCGCCCTGGAAGCGGTGACCCGTTATTTAGCGGTGGAATTGGCGGGGGATAACATCGTGGTCAACGCCATATCGCCCGGCGTGGTGCTGACCGATGCCCTCAAACACTTCGATGCCATGCAGAGCCAGGAGAACATTATCCGCCAGGCGGCGGCCATCACCCCCGCCGGACGGCTGGTCACCCCCGAGGAAATTGCTCAGTTAGCCGCCTACCTGTGCTCACCCGCCGCCAGCATGATCCGCGGCCAGATCATCGCCATCGATGGCGGGGCGACGCTGCCGGGTCCGGGCGTGCCTATCGAGCATAGCGGCCCATGAGCTGCCCCTGGGCCAGGATGTGGCCCTTCATTTCCTTCTCTACATCGGCTTTCTTCATCCCCGCTTTGAGGCCCAGCTTTAGGTCCAGGGCATACAGCTTGAAGGTATAGCGGTGAGTGCTGCCCCTGGGCGGGCACGGACCGCCGTAGCCCGGCTTTCGAAAGTCGTTCACCCCCTGCATGCCCACATTCGCCGCCCCCTCCGGCAGGCCGGTCAGGTCGGGGGGCAGGTCTGCCAGCACCCAATGCACCCACGTGCCTGCCGGGGCGTCCGGGTCGTCGGCAATCAGCGCCAGGCTGGCGGTGCCCTGCGGCACGCCCGACCAGGTCAGCTCGGGCGACAGGTTCTCACCGTCGCACGTGAATCTGCGTGGAATGGTCTCGCCTTCTTTGAAGGCGCTGCTTGTCAGCTGGATTGCCATCGTCGTCTCTCCTTCCGGTGTCGGCTCGGCGCGGCAGGCCGGTAGCGCCAGCATCAAGGATATCCAAACGAAAACCAGTAACGGGCTTCTCATAGCTTGAATCTGCCAACATGATAAGGAAAGCGCTGGATCAACCTGCCTGTATCTAGACCCCGATCAGGATCACCCGGGCGGGAGCGCCGTCGCCGCCTGCCAGCTTGAGCGGCAGGCAGTACAGGCTGTAGCGCCCCTGGGAGACTTGCGTCAGGTCGAGCCCCTCGATGATCACCATGCCGGCTTTGAGCAGGATCTCGTGCGTAGGGGTGCTTTCCTGGTAGGGCGCCACCGAGAGGTAATCCACCCCCACCAGCTTGACCCCGCGCTCCACCAGGAACTGGGCGCCGTCCGGGCTGATAGCCACGAAATCGGTATTGAAGGCGTGGGTGGGATCTGACCACAGCTGGGAATTGCGCGTCTTGAAGATCAGCCGCCGGGTGCGGGGCGGGATATCGGCCTGCGCCAGGACTTTGGCGGTGATGAGGTCGACATCCGGCAGTTCCAGCACGTACACCCGCCCGGTAAGGGTCTTCAGCGCCAGCTTATCGACGGTCGGGGCGCTGCCGTCCAGAAAGTGATAGGGAGCGTCAACATGTGTGCCGGAATGGGCGCTCATGCGCAGGTAGGTCACATTGCTGCTCGCCCCCTCTTCCATTTTAGACACTCGCTCGATTTCCACGCTGGGGTCGCCGGGCCAGACGGGCATATCCGGTCTGAGGGTCAGGGTGATATCGTAGATGCGCATATTTCCTCCTCTGGTTAAGAAAAGTATAGCCCACTGTCCTTTAAAACGCAACAAAACGGGGAGGAGGAACACGAAAAGCTGCTCGCACTTCGTGGGCCACGCAAAATGATGAAAATAATGGAATTCAACAGGATCGCCAGGATACCCAGGATACAAGGCACCACGGAGCCATTCACCCATCCTGTATATCCTGTCCATCCCTGTTCGATCAAATCAGGTATAGTGGAAATCCCGGGTTAGACCTGGCGTACGATCATGCTCTCGATGGTGAAGCGCTCCAGGGCATCCGGGTCGATCTCCACCCCCAGGCCAGGCCCGTCCGGCACGCTGATCGTGCTGTCTGGGTTGAGCTGGAAGCGCTGGCGGGTGATATCCTGGATGTAGTAGCGGTCAGAGGCCGAGATATCGCCGGGCAGGCTGAAGCCGGGCAGGGAAGCCAGGGCCAGGTTGGCTGCCCGCCCCACGCCGGTCTCGAGCATGCCCCCGCACCACACCGGCGCCCCCTGCCGGTAGCACAGGTCATGGATGGCAAGCGCCTGGTTGAGTCCCCCTACTCTGCCGGGCTTGATGTTGATGATGCGGCAGGCGCCCATCTCGAGCGCCTGCCGGGCATGCCGGGCGGAGAGGATGCTTTCGTCCAGGCAGATAGGCGTGGAGAGCTGCGCCTGCAGGCGGCTGTGATCCCATAAGTCATCCTCCGCCAGCGGCTGCTCGATCAGCAGCAGGTCCAGATCATCCAGCGGGCGCAAAGCCCCGGCGCTCTCCAGGCTGTATGCCGAATTGGCATCCACCTGCAGGCGCAGGTCTGGATATGCCTCGCGCACGGCGCGTGCCTCAGACACGTCCCGCCCGGGCTTGATCTTGATCTTGATGCGCCGGTAGCCCTGGCTCAGGTAACCGCCTATGGTATCCACCAGCGCCGCGGGCGAAGCCTGCAGACCGACCGAAACGCCCACTTCGACTTCCCGCCGCACGCCGCCCAGCAGCTCGCGCAGACTGCGGCCTTCCCGCTTGCCGGTCAGGTCCCACAGCGCCATCTCCACCCCCGCTTTCGCCATCAGGTGGCCGCGCACGCCGCTTACCCGATCCTGGAATTCCTGCGGGGAGCCGATATCCTGCCCCAGGATCTGGGGAGCGATGAAGTCCCGCAGAATGTGCCAGGCCGTGCCGGCTGTCTCGTACGAATAGCCCGGATCGCGGTCGGCGGCGCATTCGCCATAGCCGGTCAGGCCCTGGCTGGCGATCTCGATCAGGATGCAGTCGCGCGCCTCGATCCGCCCGAAGGACGTCTCGAAGGGAGCCACCAGGGGCATGCGCAGGTGGCGCAGGGTGATCAGGTCGATTTGCATAGGTTCCTCACAGGGTAGCTTCCCCGTTGACCAGCACATAAAAGCTGCGCGAGTACGTGTCCGGCTGGTGAATAAAATCGGTCGCCAGATAGCCGGCAGCAAACAGATCTTCGAAAATCCCGCGTATGTGCATGCGCCAGGCGAATGCCAGGGCAGGATCGGCTCTCTTGCGAGCGTTGAAATCCTCGGGGATCTCGACCAGCACAATCGGCTGCTGGTCATGGCCCCGGACAGCCTCCGCCGGTTGTGAGAGTCCGCGTGTGTCCACGCTGGTCGAGTTGAGCACCTCCACGCCTGCCCCCAGGTAGTGTTCAAGGGACAGCGGAGCGCGGGCGCGGCGGGTCAAGCGGCGGTTGACTCGCTGTGAGTTCACCCACCAATCCACCTGGAAGCGGTCGGAAGGCAGGCCGGCGTTGAGGCCATCCCGCAGCTCGCCGTACACGGAGCGTAAGTAGGTGTTGCACACTGCTCCCAGGCGGGCAAGGTTGAGATGTGCATTGCGGCTTAACAGCGGATCGAACGTCCAGGTGATCCGGTCTATCCCCTGGTGGCGCACCATCTGCCATTGGGCGCGCTTGAGCAGAAACCCTATTTGCCGGTTACGGTAGCCCGGGTGCACTCCCAGCATGTGCGAGTGGAGCTTGAGGCGCGGTCCATCGGGTGTGGAATACAGCCCCGGAAAGCCGAACACAAAGCCCACCAGCTGCATTGGGCTGACCTCGTCATCGTACGCTCCCATCACCAGGCCCCCATTATGGACAGCCGCGATCAGCATGTGAGCTGGAACAACCTCCGTCTCGCTTCCGGGCCACACCTGGCGCTGCAGGGCTTCCACCGCCAAAAGATCCTCGGGGGATTCCAGGATATATATCGCCGGTTTCTCGTTCAAGATATGCTGCTCCGGCTGCGGCGGCTGCGCCGTCGCAGCAAATCCCGCCAGCTCAGACCTTGATAGGTGGTGCTTTTGAGATAATCAAGCCGCTGAGACATGCGGGAAGGCATCAGGTTGAATATGCGCGGCATGGTATCGAGAGCGCAGGTGCGGTTGATCGCCAGGTAATCCAGCCAGTACACCGAGCTGGGCAGGCCCGGGAAGATTGCTTCCAGGAAGACGGTCAGCCAGCGCACATACGGGGGGCGGGTGTGTACCAGGCGGCGGTTGATGCCTGCCGCTTGCATCAATAAGGTCATCAGCTGATCAAAGGTGAAGTATTCCGGCCCGCCAAGCTCGTACGTCTCATTGCGGGTGGTCTCATCATCCAGCGCCCAGGTCAGGCAGGTGACCAGGTCCTCAACCCACAGGGGTTGGAGCATTGTCTTGCCATCGCCGGGCACAAGAAATATGTAAGGTAAGCCATGCAGAAGCTGCACCAGACCGGTGGTAAATCCGTCCTGCGGGCCGTAAACGATTGCTGAGCGTAAGATCGTGTAATCAATCCCGCTGCGGCGGATAAACTCCTCGGCGATGCCCTTGGCCTTGATCACGGGATAAGCTGAGGCGCGGTCAGCGCCCAGGTGGCTGACAAAAAATATACGCTCCACGCCCGCGTCTGCAGCCGCATCGGTAATGGCGCGCGTGCCGCGGATATCTACCTGCTCCAGGTTTGTGTATGCGCCGCCGCGCTCCACACCCGCCAGGTGGTAAACCACATCTACGCCGACCATCGCCGCTCGTAAACCGCGCTCATCTGCCAGGCTGCTCACGGCTACCTCGATTGGCACTCCGTGCGGAAGATCCGGAGTGTACGGCGAGGGCCGGATCAGCGTTCGCACCGAATAACCCGCCTGCACCAGGCTGCGCACCAGCGCCCTGCCGATAAAGCCCGTTCCTCCTGTTACCAGGATCATAGTGATGGGATTATAGCATGTGAGAATGTGGGTGCGATCATTCCGCTGAGAAGCTGCAAAGTTGGCAAACGCCATGTCATTTAGAAGCGAGAAGCCGGATTATCTTAGATAATCCGGCTTCGGCCTGGCTGGGGGTCGAGGATTCGAACCTCGGCATACAGATCCAGAGTCTGCTGTCCTACCACTAGACGAACCCCCAAGGTTGAGCGGTCGATATTTTACCACGAAGCGCATCGACCGTCAAATTAGCTTCATTAAGGGAAGCGTTTGTTATAATTGGGCGAACAACTACCTGCCCACCAGGGTATCTGCAGCAGCCTTCCACCCTGGTGCTGGTAACGGACTGCACCACTAACGAGGTTAGCTATGAGCAATAACGCCGAACCGATCCTGACCGGAGAAGAAAACGAGACCAAAGCGCCGAAGGATTTCCTGCGGGCAGCCGTGATGGAAGACCTGCGCACCGGCAGGTACGACCGGGTGCATACCCGCTTTCCGCCTGAGCCTAACGGCTATCTGCACATCGGCCACGCCAAGGCGATCTGCATCGACTTCGGCGTCGCCGAAGAGTTTGGCGGCAAGTGCAACCTGCGCTACGACGACACGAACCCGGTGAAAGAAGACGTGGAATACGTCGATTCGATCAAGGAGGACATCCACTGGCTGGGTTTTGACTGGCAGGATCGCGAGTTCTACGCCTCTGACTACTTCGAGCAGCTCTACCAGTGGGCGATCAAGCTGATCGAGAAGGGCAAGGCGTATGTCGATGACCTGAGCGCCGAGGAGATCCGCCAGTACCGCGGCACGCTCACAGAGCCTGGCAAGGAAAGCCCGTACCGCAGCCGCAGCATTGCCGAGAACCTGGACTTGTTCAAGCGCATGCGGGCGGGTGAGTTCCCGGATGGGGCGCGCGTGCTGCGCGCCAAGATCGATATGGCCTCGGGCAATATCAACCTGCGCGACCCGGTCATGTACCGCATCCTGCACTCCAGCCACCACCGCACCGGCGACCAGTGGTGCATCTACCCGATGTACGACTACGCCCACGGGCAGTCCGATTCGATTGAGGGCGTGACCCATTCACTGTGCGACATCGCTTACGAGGACCATCGCCCGCTCTACGAATGGTTCCTGGACGAGCTGGGGATCTACCACCCCCGCCAGATCGAGTTTGCACGCCTGAACATCACCTACACCGTCCTGAGCAAACGCTTCCTGAAGCAGCTGGTAGATAGGGGCTTTGTACACGGCTGGAATGACCCGCGCATGCCTACGCTGTCCGGTATGCGCCGGCGCGGTTTCACAACTGAAGCCATCCGCGATTTCATCGACCGGGTCGGCGTGGCGAAAAACGAGAGCATTGTGGATGTCTCGCTGCTGGAGCACTGCGTGCGCGAAGACCTGAACCGCAGGGCTCCGCGCGTGATGGGCGTGCTGAATCCCCTGAAAGTGGTGATCACCAACTACCCCGCCGGGCAATTAGAAGAACTGGAGGCGGTCAACAATCCCGAGGACCCCTCTGCCGGCACGCGCAAGATTCCCTTCAGCAGCGAGATCTACATCGATGCAGACGATTTCCGCAAGACGCCGCCGCCCAAGTATTTCCGCCTGGCGCCGGGTCGTGAGGTGCGTCTGCGCTACGGGTATTTTATTAATTGTGTGGAGGTCATCAAAGACAGCCAGGGCAACGTGATTGAGCTGCGCTGCACATACGATCCTGAGACCCGCGGCGGCTACGCCCCGGACGGGCGCAAGGTGCAGGGCACACTGCACTGGGTCTCGGCATCCCACGCACTGGATGCCGAAGTGCGCCTCTACGACCGCTTGTTTAACAAACCCAATCCCCTGGAGGTGGCTGAAGGCCAGACGTTTATGGACAGCCTCAATCCGGACTCGATGCAGGTGCTGAGCAGCTGCAAGGTAGAGCCCAGCCTGATCTCAGCCCAGCCCGGCGACCGGTTCCAGTTCGAGCGCCAGGGATACTTCTGTGTCGATCCCGATTCACGGGCTGGCAGCCTGATCTTCAACCGCACGATCACACTGCGAGATACCTGGGCAAAGATCGAAAAAGCGAATAACTGAGCAGCATAGTTGATTATCCCAACCGCTGAACCTTTCTTTTTCCCCGGTGGACCGGTGGGTTGTTTACTGGTGCACGGCTTTACGGGTACCCCTAAGGAAATGCGCTGGTTGGGGGAATACCTGGCCGGGCAGGGTCACAGTGTTCTGGGGGTCCGATTGACGGGCCATGCCACGCAGATCGAAGATATGGCGCGTACCCGCTGGCAGGACTGGCTGGTCAGCGTCGAGGATGGTTATCGATACCTTTCGGGTATCGCAGATAAAATTTATGTCATCGGGATTTCTTTAGGTGGTGTGCTTTCGCTGACTTTCGCCTCCGCGCGCCTCACGCCCGGTTGTCCGGTTGCCGGGGTGGTTGCCTTGGCTGCTCCCTACAGCATTCCTATCAATCCACGCCTGGTGCCAGCGCTCAAGTTTATCAGCCTGTTTAAGAAGACCAATCCTAAGGCACCCAGTGATTGGCAGGATAAAGAGGCGGAAAAACTGCACACAGCTTATCCTGTCGACCCAATCAAGGGGGCGCTGGAGTTTAATCTCTTATTATCCGAAATGTACGCTGGATTACCCTTGGTGACCGCGCCGGCCTTGCTGATTTACTCTAAAGACGACCAAACCGTGCGTCCCCAAGATAAGCATGCCGAGCTGATCTATGAAAAGCTGGGCAGTCCCGAGAAACAGCTCGTTTGGATCGAAAAGAGCGGTCACAACCTGGCACGCGATCTGCAGCGTCAGACAGTATTTAAAGCGGTCGCAGACTTCATCGTCGAGGTTTCCGGGTCGTTGGAATGAGCAGAAAAACCCGCCTTACAGCGGGTCTTATGCGTTATGCCATCGCTTCCAGAGTGGCGATTGCCTGCCGGAGGCGTTCCAGCACTTTTGCCTTGCCAATTACCGCCATACTCTCGAACAAGGGCGGGCTGATCGTCTGACCGGTCACAGCCGCACGCAAGATCCCAAACAGCTGGCCTGCGCTCAAATCCAGCTGCTCAGCCAGCGCCCGCAGCGGCACCTCGGCAGTCTCGTGGCTGATCTCCGGCAAACCTGCCAGGATCTCGTAAGCGCTCTGGGCTGCCCGTGCAGATTCGCTGGCGCTCATCTTCTTCCCCACCAGCTCCTCCGGCGCCGGGTGGACATCTTCCTTGAAGAAGAATCCAGCCATCGGCAGGGCATCATCCAGGCTGACGATGCGTTCTTGAATGAGCGGGGCAACCTGCAGCAGCTTATCCTCGTCCACGGTGTAGCCGCCCGCCTCGAAGAAGGGACGTACTCGCTGCGCCAGGTCGGCGCTGCTCAGCTCGCGAATATGCATGCCATTGAAATAATCTAGCTTGGTGAAGTTGATCGCGGCTTGGGATGGATTGAGCTTTTCCAGGCTGAACTTCTCTACCAGGTCGTGCAAGGTGAAGAACTCCGTATGATCGTCGTAGCTCCAGCCCATCAGGGCAGTCCAGTTGACCACCGCCTCAGGCACATATCCCAGATCCTTCAGATCTGTCACGAAGATTGAATAACCGTCCTGCATCAGTTGGGCAGACTCGCGCTTGCTCATCTTACCCTTGCCGCTGGGCTTCAATAATAAGGATAAATGCACAAATTCCGGCTCCTGCCAGCCGAAAGCGCGGATAATGTGCCCGTGCAGCGGAAATGTAGACAGCCACTCGGCACTGCGCAAGACATGCGTAATCTTCATCAGGTGGTCATCCACCATGGCCGCCAGGTGATACACTGCCAGACCATCCGACTTCACCAGGATGAAATCATCCAGCACACGGTTCTCGACTGTGATCTCGCCGCTCAGGTAATCGCGCACCGTGATGCTGCCTTCGTCGGGAGTCTTGAAGCGCACCACGTGCGGCTCGCCCGCCCTTACCCGGGCCTTGACTTCATCTGACTCCAACCGGCGGCAGGTGCGATCATAGAGCATCGGCTCCTTGCGCATCTGCTGCTCCTTGCGCACCACTGCCAGGCGCTCTGGACTGCAGAAGCAGTAGTATGCATGCCCTCGCTCTACCAGCTCTAGGGCAGACTGCTGGTAAATCTCCTTACGTTGGGATTGATAATACGGCGCATACGGACCGCCTACATCCGGGCCTTCATCCCAATCCAATCCCAGCCAGTGCAGGCTGTCGATCAGCTCCTTCTCGGCGCCCGGCACATATCGTTTTTGGTCGGTATCCTCGATGCGCAGGATAAACTGTCCGCCCGTCTGGCGCGCCAGCAGGTAATTGTATAATGCAGTGCGCCCGCTCCCCAGATGGGTCCGTCCGGTCGGAGAGGGCGCAAAACGGACGCGCACCGGACTCGCAGTCTTATCGGGCATAGCCCTCCTTACTTATTGGTTGTATTCCCCGCCGAGAACTCTAAGGCTTTATGGCGGATGATCACGCTCTGCACCAGCCCGATGCCCAGGAGGGCAGATAGCAGCGAGCTGCCGCCATAACTCACAAAAGGCAAGGTCAGCCCGGTGGCAGGCAGCATATTGAGATTCACGCCGATATTCACCAGGGCCTGGAAGGCGATCAACGTAGCCACGCCATATGCGATGAGAGCGCCATAGGTGTCACGTGACAGGCGGGCGGCTCGCAGGCAGCGCAGCACGACGAAGATCAACAAGACCATGATCAGTACAACACCCACGAAACCGAACTCCTCTGCCATGGCAGAGAAGATAAAATCGGACCAGCGCACCTTCAAGAAACGCAGCTGAACCTGGGTACCGTGACCATATCCCTGTCCAAACCAGCCGCCGGAACCGATGCTGATCAGCGCCTGCTGGACATTGTAGATATCGCCATAACTGGCCTCAGGATTAGGGAAGAGAAAATTCATGATGCGCGCCTGTTGATAATCTGCCAGGAAGGGGAAGGAGATGAAAGGCAGAACCACGGCCGCACCGATGAAGAGTCCCAGGTGGACTAACCGCAAGCCGGCTGCCCATAACAGGGCAAACCAGACAACCAGGATGACGATCGAAGTGCTTAAATTAGGCTGCAGCAGTATCCAGATCACAATACCCGACGTCATGAGAAAGCTGCGCAGAACCCACCTTAGATCATGGTTCTCAGTCTGGGTGCGTGCAAAATACTCTGCCAGCACGAGGATGATGACGATCTTGGCCAGTTCCGATGGCTGGATATTGAAATAGCTGGTCTCGAACCAGCGTGCTGAGCCATAAACCGCTGCCCCAACGATAAACAGCACTCCCAAAGCAATCACCACCAAGATGTACATCGTACGGCTGATTGATGCCCACAGGTGGTAATCAATCGCTGCTGTAGCAATGACGACAAAGAATCCCAGGATCGTGAAGATAATCTGGCGGTTGACGACATTCGTCTCTGTAGTCAGCTCGATATTACCAGCCACAGCTGAGCGGATCATGGTAATCCCAAAAATAGTCAGCACTGCTACCGCGCCGAGCAGCCAGAAATCGAAATAACGCCAGTTGGAAGCAATCGTGTTGCGCATACAGATTTAATACCAGCTCTAAACGAGGAGAGGCTCAGCCTATCTTTCTACGTCCCACTGGGCGCAGGGGGATATCAGCAATCAGGCGCTGCTCGCGGCCTTCCTGCGCAACTTGGATCCCGACCGCGCTCGGATCGATCTCGATGTAGCGAGAGATAACCTGGATCAGATCATCTTTCAGGCGATCCAACGCATCAGGGGTCAGGTCGGTACGATCATGGATGAGCACGAGCTTCATTCGTTCTTTAGCCTGGCGAGCGCTGCGCTGATCGCGCCCAAGGAGACGGTCGAAGAAACGATTCATCTCATTATCCTCCCGAGCGAATAAAGCGCGTGAGCCGCCCGAAGAAGCTCTCTTCTTCCATATTCATAAAGGGCACGTCTTCGCCACGCAGCCGGCGAGCAATATTGCGAAAAGCCTGCCCGGCACGGCTTTTCCCATCCAGGACGATCGGCGCGCCGCGATTGGTGCTGGTGACGATATTTTCGTCCTCAGGCACCATTCCGATCAGCTCGATCGCCAGCAGCTCCAGGACATCTTCAGCTGAGAGCATGTCTCCACGCCGGACCATATTTGGACGGATGCGGTTGATCAACAGCCTGGCAGGACCTTTCTCCTCGGCTTCAACCAGGCCGATGATCCTGTCAGCATCGCGGACTGCCGATACTTCCGGATTGGTCACCACCAGGACAGTATCCGCCGGTGCGACCGCGTTGCGGAAGCCGCGCTCGATGCCCGCCGGTGAGTCGATCAATATCCAGTCATGCTCCTCACGCAGCTCGTTGCACAGGCGCACCATGTCACTGGGTGTGACTGCGCTTTTATCTCTGGTCTGAGCCGCCGGGATCAGGTACAGATCAGGCAAGCGCTTATCCCGGATCAGCGCCTGCCGTAGACGGCAGCGCCCTTCCACCACATCGACCAGATCGTAAACGATGCGATTTTCCAGACCTAACACAACATCCAGATTACGCAGACCGATATCAGCATCTACGCACACAACTCTTTCTCCGGACACAGCCAGAGCGGCGCCCAGGTTGGCAGTGGCTGTAGTTTTACCCACGCCCCCTTTGCCCGAAGTTACCGTGATCACCTTACCCGCCATGATTACCTTTCGTCTTATTTACCCTTCGGATTCCACAACTCTGCAACAACCTGACCGTTGGAAACCATTACCATCTCAGGCTGCGGTTTGCCGCGCCTTTTGGGTGTGATAGCGATTAAGCCCGCAATACGCAGCTGCGTGGGTGCCAGGTCCAACGCACAGACCACCGCGTTTTCATCCCCTTCGGCGCCTGCATGCACCATACCGCGCAGATGCCCCCACACAATCACGTTGCCGCTGGCAACGATCTCTGCCCCGGGATTGACATCTCCAATCACAATCACATTCCCGGAATGTTTGAGGCTGTACCCGGAGCGCAGCGTGCGCCGTACAAGCACCGCCCCTTCGCCTCCACTTATGGTGGTGTTAGCGGGAGGAGCAACCCGGTCAGGAACTGGTTTCGAGATGCGGGTCGCTAATCCCAGGGTCTGAGCTGTCTGTTCGGTGACCGGTGAGTTGCTCATTACCGCCCATAGGGATAGCCCCCGGTCGGAGAGCTGGTCGCGCAGCTGGCCCAGATCAGCTGCTTTAAGGATGCGGTTGCCCACGTCCAACGCCAGGCGAGCACCACGCAGAAAATCAGCCTGTTGATCCAGCTGACCGAACAGAGCTTCGCGGATTTCCTCCCAGGCGCCCTCACCCAGGATGATCAACAAACCATCACGGATTCCTTTGATCTGTACGCTAGGCTGCATACTGGCTATTGGCCTGTGCCACCACCCATCCGTAGAATTATAGCATCACTGAACCTGGATCGCATTGTCGATGCTCTTCAATTCAAAATAAGCATCCAGGAGCTGGAATACGATCGGTCCGGCGACGCTGGAGCCTTCACCGCCGTTGTAGACAAAAGCGACGACCGCGATCTCAGGATCATCATATGGAGCATAAGCAACCGTCCAGGCGTGGGAGGGCCACTCTCCTGGGATACAGCGGTTTTTAGCCAATGCATATTGGTCGCAGTATTCAGCCGTGCCCGTCTTGCCAGCAACAGCAAACGGCAGGTTGTAGTAATCCTGGATTTTTTTAAGCGTCCCAGCGGTGACCGCCCGCCGCATGCCCTCCTGGACTTTTTCGATGACCCAGGGCTGGACAGTTTTTGTCTGTCCTTCGATCGCCTCGCAACCGCGGATGGTCGTATCGTAGTATTCCTGGATGATAGTGTCTGTGGTTATATCCCAGCGCTGGTAGGGTTCAAACGGCTGCACCACATTACCTTCGCTGTCTAACACTTCACGCACCAGGGCAGGCTCGACCAGTTTGCCATCATTAGCGATGACCGAGGCCGACATCAATACCTGCAGCGGGGTCGCCAACACATAGCCCTGACCTACGCTGGAGATGTACGTATCGCCGGTAGACCAGCTCTCACCGTGAGTGATCCGCTTCCACTGCGGGTCAGGGATCAATCCTTTTTCTTCTTCGGGGAGGTCAATCCCTGGATAATCACCGTAACCTAAGGCGCGGGCGTAAGTGCCCAGCCGGCAAATGCCCAGACCCTCTGGTACCTCATCACCGTAGCCGCCGCCCAATTTATAGAAATAGACGTTGCTCGAATTCGAAATACCGCCCAGGAAATCCAGATGACCGAAACCCTCATCAGTCCAATCGACAAATCTTCTCTGTGTACCAGGATCATTGGCAAAGTACTTCTCGGTTATCGTGATGAATGGCGGGGTTTGGAGTATCTGTTCGGGGGTGACAACCCCTTCATTCAAGGCGCCAATTGCGGTTGAGAGCTTGAACACCGAGCCGGCTGGCAGTACGTCTCCGACTGCATGGTTCAATAGAGGATTGGCGGGATCCTGGATGAGCTGCTCATAGTAATACGATGGGATCAAGCGCGCCATGCGATTGTTCTCATAGGTCGGGTAGGAGACCATCGCCAGCACCTCACCCGTCTTGGGATTCATGGCGATCACCACCCCGCTGGTAGACCGGATCGTGTTCAGAAAGGTGTTCCAGTAGTTGATCTCACGTTCCAGGATGGCGGTTGCCGCTTGCTGAAGGCGGGTATCGATGGTCAGGCGCAGGCTGTTGCCTGCGTCAGCCGGCTCAACTTCACCCACTGTTCGCAAAGTCTGTCCGGCGACATCTTTCTCTACCATCCGGGTACCATTTTGACCAGCCAGCAGGTCCTGGTATTGAAGCTCCAGTCCGGCGTAGCCAACCTTGTCCCGGTTAGGCACCAGACCCTTGGCGCGAAACTCAGACTCTTGAGCTGCCGGAATAGGGCCTAGGAAACCGATCAATGAGGCGGTCAAGGATCCAGTGGGGTAATCACGGATCGGTTGGATCTCAACCGAAATGCCGGGCCAATCGATAGATCTTTCCTGGACAATCATTGCCAGGTTCTTGTCGACATCACACGCGATCTGGACTCCCTGGTAAGGGGTGGCAGTCTCGCCATATTCTGCAATTTCAGCAATACCGTGATCTGATATACACGGCACATACGGGTTCTCGGTCGTGAGATCGCCACCGTTCACCGGGATGTCCAGCAGCTCGGACAGCTCTCGGTATATCTCCTGAACCTCGGCCTCATCATCCGGCAACTCTGCTGCAGTGAGGAGTACATTGTAAGAGGCGATATTGCGAGCCAGTACTGTTCCATTACGGTCATAGATCACGCCCCGCGTAGCAGCGATATTTTCGACTTCGGTGCGATTATCTTCCGCTTGGGCAAGCCACACTGGACCTTCAACTATTTGCAAGCTGAACAGGCGCGCTACATAGATCAGAAAAACGCCAAAAATCACCAGGATGAAAACCGTGATCCTCCATGTTTGCAGGTGATTATGCAGTGAAGGTGAATTGCTCATACCTTTATCTCTTCCGGATACAACCAATCAGCCAGCTCAGACGCCAGGGAGTACGCCGGCACAGCAAACAGGATATTCATCAACAGGCTGGGCAGCATCACCAGGTTTAATGCCTGTGGGATTGAGATCGAGCTGCCCACCACTCGTAAAGCCAATAAGGTGATGCTCTGAGAAATCAGCGTACCTAAAAACGTCACCAGGATCATCGCCAGAACCGGCACCTGCCAGACTCGCCGCCGCAGCAACAAAGCTATGGCGGTGGTCAGGGCGTATCCCAACAGCGGGATCCCAAAAGGCACCGCTGAGACGATATTGAACATCAGCCCGCCGATTATACACCATTGCCAGGGGGTATCTACGCGCTTCTGCAGCGCCCAGGCCACAATCATCAGCAAGATTAGATCGGCAGTGCCGTGCAGCAAAGGCAGACGGCTGACTATACTGGATTGCAGGATAGCCAGAATACCCATGATGGGGATTGAGATCAGGGTAGTCATGACTGTGTCGAGGAGGCGAGCATGGCGCGGTAACGAACACTGGCATGTTCATAGCCGATAAGATCTTGCCAGGCTTCAGGGTGTCTCCTCCTGGGGCAGCAGAGGCTCGGTATCGATGGGCTGAAAATTGGTAATGACCAGGACAATCTCCAGCTGTGAGAAATCCACTACTGTCTGGATCGTCGCACTCTGGAACAAAGCCTGAGCCTGACTGCGGGTGCTCGACACCTGGCCAATGAGCAAATCGGGGGGGTATCCGCCCCCCAGACCCGATGTAAGCACGAGCTCGCCAGTCTGGACATTTGCTTCCTGGGGGATCATGTCCAGAAGAACATCGCCAGTGATTTGCCCGGTAAGCACCGCCTGGGCACCCGAGGGCTGTAAGCGGACATTTACCGAGGATGCCGGATCTGTGATTAATTGTACGCGCGCCGCGCTGGCGGTGACCGCCGCAACTCGCCCTACAAGCCCCGCCTGAGTGACAACTGGCATACCTCTTCGCAGGCCTTGATCTGAGCCGAGGTTGATTAATACGTAGCGCACAAACGGGCTGGCATCATAACCGATCACAGACGCAGCCTGGTAGGTGTTCTCTGGATTGGCACGGGCGAAATCCACCAATGCAGACAGGATATTGGTTACTGAGAGCTGCTGCTGGAGCTCAATCACCTGTGTCTGCAGCCGTGAAATCTCGGCCTCCAATTCAGCGTTACGCTGGCGGAGCCGGATGGTATCTTGTGGCGCGCTGACGAAATCCTGGATTGCCTGGTAGCGGGTGGCAATCCACGTTTGTGCTGTTACCACTGGGTCGAGCAGGATGCGAGAGACCGGCGTCAGGTAGCCGCCCAGAGCCAGACCGACAATGCCCAGAGCGATCAAGATAAAGACAATCGATTGCAATGAGCGAGAAAACGTCATGTTCAAGTACGTCGATACGTTGGAAGCGCCGGGCACGAATAAGCGAGGGAAGGGCGCTCGATAGGCTGGTTAGCTGTGCCTTGTGCTGCCGCGTTCCAGGCCTACCAGCAGGCGGCTTAAGTGATCCAGGTCTTCCAGGATCATCCCTGCGCCGCGGGCAACACAGCTCATAGGATCTTCAGCTACCCAGACACGGATATGCAGCTCATCGGTCAGGCGCCTGTCCAGCGCCTGTAAGAGTGCACCGCCTCCAGCCAGGCAGACACCCGTTTCCATCAGGTCGGCGATGATCTCCGGAGGAGCTTCGTCCAGGGCATCCATAACGGTATCTATGATCGTCTGGACGGAGCCGGATATGGCTTCACGCAGCTCGACTGAAGAGACTTCAACGGCTTCAGGTAAGCCTGTTACCAGGTTGCGCCCGCGCAGAAGCATGGTCTTCTCTTCTTGTAAGTGGTAAGCCGAGCCAATGGCAATTTTCGACTGTTCTGCCATGCGCAGACCGATCAGCAAATTGTATTTATTGCGCATGTATTGGACAATATCTTCATCCATTTCATCGCCAGCCACGCGCAGGGAGCGAGAAACTACCACGCCACCCATTGACATCACTGCTACCTCTGACGTACCGCCGCCGATATCAACGATCATGCTTCCGCGGATTTCTGCCACTGGCAAACCGGCGCCCAGCGCGGCTGCCACTGGCTCTTCTATCAAATACACCTCGCGCGCACCGGCTGACAAAGCCGCATCATAAACGGCGCGCTTTTCCACCTCGGTTACGCCGGAGGGGATACCAATAACAACCCTCGGGCGAGGCACCGGCACAATGCTCTGTTCGTGAGCCTTACCAATAAAATATTCTAACATCGCCTGGGTGATCTCGAACTCAGAGATCACCCCATCCCGCAAGGGGCGGACAGCGACGACATTCGCGGGAGTACGACCGACCATCTCCTTCGCTTCTGCGCCGATCGCCAGGGGTAAGCGGGTGCGTTTGTCGATGGCTACCCAGGAGGGTTCGTTGATTACAATTCCCTTCCCCCGGACATTCACCAGGGTATTGGCTGTGCCTAAATCTATGCCGATATCTAATGAGAAGAATCCCAGCAGCCAGTTAAGGGGATTGAATGCCAAGTTGTGCTCCTCAGCAGCTGTTATGCCAATCTGGCATCGCCGATCAAGTGCTGCTCTCTATGCATAATTTTAAGGGGCGGTCTGGCAGGCCCACCCAAATAATCTTGCGTTGCATTATACCAGAGAACCTTTAAACCCAATTGCCAGGGGAATCAGGGCCTGCTAAGCGATGGAAGGCCGGATTTCTTGGTACCACTCGGGGCTCAACTAGCCGCGACGGATTGGAACAGCCAGGTAGAATACACTCCCCTTGCCAAGCTGGCTTTCCACCCATACTTTGCCGCCATGCCGATCGGCAATCGACTTGACGATTGCCAGTCCCAGCCCGGTCCCATGTGGGCGTCTGCCGCTCTGGGCTGAGCTGCGAAAGAATTTCTCGAAAATGCGCGGTTGATCCAGGGGCGATATACCGCTGCCGGTATCACTGATGATAAAGACCATCATATCCTGGCGCACTTCGGCCTTGACCTGCACTTTTCCAAGCGGATCGGTGTACTTGATGGCGTTATCTACCAGGTTGTGCAAAGCTTGCTGCAGCAGTGCCTGATCCGCTTCAATAAATGGCGGGGTTTGCTGGGGGATATCCGTGCTGAGATGTACTTTCTTCTGCGTTGCCTGGGGCTGTAAAGAACTCGTTACCCGCTCGGCCACCTCGCGCACCGGCACCTTACCCACCTGCAGACCGACCCCGGCTTCGATACGCCCCAGATCCAGTAAGTCGTTCACCAACCTGGACATATCTTCTACCCCGAGGATGATCTTACGAACGTAGCTGGTCTGCTGATCATTAACCTCTCCGACGATTTCCAGCATCGAAGCATAACCACGCACCAGCGTCAGAGGGGAGCGCAGATCATGGCTGACCGTAGCAACAAACTCAGATTTCAGCGCATCCAGTTCTTTGAACGAAGTGATGTCCCTTAGCACGCAAACCCTGCCGACGCGATGGCCCTCTGCAAACACAGAGCTGGCGCTGGCATAGTAGATGCGGCCGTCTGGCATATTCACTTCCACCGCCCGTTTATCATCTGCCTTGCTATCCAGCAGCGCCAGCAGATCCTTCTGGCTAATCACCTCGTTGATCGGTTTGCCCTCTTCCCACTCCACACCCAGGCCTAACACACGCCAGGCTGCCGGGTTGGCAAGCAGCAGCCGGTTTTGCTGGTCGGTAACCAATACCGGCTCTGGCGTCGAGGCCAGGATCGCGGATAAACGCTGGCGTCCAATTTCAGCATTTAAGAACAGGCGTGCGTTCGCGGCTGCCAAAGCTGCCTGACCAGCCAGCGTGACCACAAAGCGCACTTCCTCCTCCGGGAAAGTGTGTGCCTGGTCATACGCCACCCACATCGATCCATAGTACTGGTTTTCATGGCGCAGAGCAACCGCCATCAATGAATCCGGGTGAGCATCTGTGGCACCGAAGCGCAGCAGCCTGGGCCGCATAACGTTATTCATCACTAACCGCTCCTGCTGGCGAGTCAGGCTTAATATTTGGGCATCCAGATAGCTGTATGCCTCGCCTTTGAGACCGGCAGAGTACGCTACGGGAGAACGATGTACGCCCTCCAATTCGGGTACCATCTTCGGATCCAGGATCACGCGCGCCGCGCTGGCACCTGAACTCAAGGCCGAGTCGAGCACGGGTTTAACCGCCTGGCTCACTTCCAGGTTGGATGCCACGCCCTGGACCACGGCTAACAATTGGTTCAGCTCATCCAGCCGTTGTTTGAGGCTTAGGCGCATTTGCTCGAAAGTGCGCCTTAGCTGCCCGACCTCATCCTCGCCATCCACCGTTAAAGGCTCATCTAACTGGCCACGCGCCATGTTGCTCGACTGGAGGGCAAGTGTCTGCAAAGAGCTGGTTATGGCTTTCAAGCGGAATCTCAGCACCAGCACGGTAACGATCGCCAGGATAATGAGTATGACCAGCACCGGTGCAGCAATTTCCAGAGCGATGCCCTGCACCTGCTGCGCCGGAGCAGTTGTAACCACTGCCCAGGGGTATCCTTCGATAGGCTGGTAAAAAACCAACTGGCGAGTCCCGTCCGGAGCGCGGTCATCAAAGAACTCTGCTTCCTCGGGTATGCGACCAGAGTACTCGCTCATCACCAGGGCAGAGTTGGGATGAGAGAGAATCCGTCCTTTATCGTCCAGCAGCAATCCCTGACCTCCGATCTCATCCATGCTTTGCAGACTGGTGATAATCGGGACAGTAAAGGGATTTTCATCCAAATCGGCGCGCGCAACCAGCACTCCCTGAAGCGTCCCTTCTTTATCAGTGATGCGTGCGATAAACGAAACCTGGGCCGCCCGACCTGCGCTCTTGGGTGAGATGGCATAGGCATGATACTCAACGCCCTGGAGCGCTACCCGAACACCCACCTGCTCGTCTGTTGGCGCAAGTGCGCTGTCATAATCAGCATTCGGGTACCCACCGATCGAGTTCCCAGAGGCATCCAGCACATAAAACTGATTGAAGAAGGGCACGCGCAGCATATATTCTGCCAGGGTGGCGCTCAGCTCTGCCGGGCTTAGGGAGAGCAGTGAGTCTACTCCAGCAACCTTGTTGACCTCGTTCTGACCAACGATCAGAAAATAAGGAATACCTTTCGAAGCCATCTGGGCGACGTCCCCCATGCGCCCTGCGAGGATCTGGCGAGCTGCTATTCCTGCCATCACCCAATTCACTGCCAATAAAGCCAGGAAGAGTACCAGGATAATTGGGACGACGGACTGGAGAAACCTGGCTTGTAAGCTTTGTTCGGATGGAGCGGGACGCAGCCCGCCCTGCGCTCCCCAATAAGTGGGCAGGCCAAGCTTCACAACCTCAGCAAACACACCCGCGACCATTAATTCGATCGCCAGGGCGAGCGATACAGGGCTTACCAGGTTTAACGCGTAATCCAGTCGAGTTGCCAGCGAGCCATCCACAGCCAGCGAGGCGGTGAAAATGAACATGAAGGGATAGAACAAAGCGATAATAATGGCAGCAAAAAACGGGTGGCGCAGTAACCGGTAGAAAAAAGTCCGGTAGCACTGCTGCATCGCCACACCGAACGCCATCCCTACTACTGCCAGTTCTAAGATTGTAAACGGGCTGTGAGAATCCCAGAGTGCCTGGATCAGACCAGAAATGGCGCCAATCAAGGCAGCCCCAGCCGGTCCCAATAAACCAGCCGCCAGGACTGTCGGCAAAGCCGAGAAGACCATCAATGGCAGCCCGGCTGTTTCAATCGGCACATTTTGAGGGGATAACGCTTCCGGCGTCGATAGTTCAACACCGATGAAAAGATTGGCAAATGGCATCACGATCGCCAGGGCGATCAGGATACCCCAGTACCGGCTGTCGGTTGGACGGTTATAGCTTCGCCAATATCGCAATAGCCCAATAATCACGGCTGCCATCACGAGCCAGCCAAATCCGGTTACAAGTCGTCCCACCAAACTCTGCGGTATGCTGATTGAAGGGTATGTCGAGAAAATGTTCAGGAGAAATGGCATGTATGGCCGCCCAGTGCAACATCCATGCCAGAATTATAGCATACGTTTATATCCGGGATTAGAGAGGCTCAATCGTCTCCATGGTAGCCTGCGAGATATCCGCATACACCCCCCGGCGATTTTCCGGCAGTAAGGAAGCCAGGTAATACATTGCTTCGTCGGTCATTAGACGCAGCGTATCTCGATCCCGATAGCTGATACCGGCTCGGGCACGGAAAGGACGACCAAATTTAACCACCGCCCCGGGTTGGCGCCAGACACGACTGAATCGCAGGGCAGGGAATCCGATCGTCCCATCAATGGCGACCGGGACGACGGTCGCTCTACTCCGTGCAGCCAGATAAGCCACGCCAACTTTACCGCGTGTCAGGCTTGGGCTGCGCGTACCCTCGGGAGCTACCAGGACGATCTCGCCCGCCCGTAAGACCTCCAGTACTCCCTGGACTGCCCGGCGGTCGACCTCTTCCCGCCGAACCGGGATAACCCCCCACAGCTTCGGGAAAATACCGACGATGGGGTAGTCGTAAACCTCTACCTTCGCCAGCGGTACAATATTGCGCGGCAAGACATGCAACACCACGATAGGATCAATAAACGCAATATGGTTGATCATTAATAACGCCGGGCCCTGAGCAGGGACATTCTCAATACCTTCAACATGATCCAGCTTTGCCAATAAAGTGAATCCGATGTGCTTGAGTAAGAAACGGATAACCCGACGGCGACGCTCCCACCGGGAGTGGTCGTATTTCGAGGCGTGAAGGCCGTCTATTTCGTGACCCTTCGCCGTCATTTCATCTGGGTCTTCATTCATTCGAGTCATAACGCCCGGTTTTCATGAGGTATTTCATTAACATTAGGACTAATGCAGTTTGGGGAGGAAGTCTCTCCTGAACTGCGTAACTTCTAAATATGATAGGCACCTTGATACTCTGCGGGGAGCTGTTTTGCCAGGGTGCGCATGATCTTTTCAGTGCCCAATTCAATGGTGGTTCGCTGGTCTGGATATTGATCCAGCTGAAACACAGAACCCACCGTCATGCTGACCGGCGTCCGTTTCAGCCGCCGGAGGTTGGTAAGGATGCGGCTGTTCTCCGTGCCCGTAAAGGTGACCGGCAGCAGCGGCGCGCCTGATTTGATCGCCAGGTAAGCAGCACCGCCAGTGCCCTCTTCCAGACCTCCAGATAGGCTCTCCCGGCCTTCCGGTGCGATCCCGATCACCCGGCATCGACGCAAGGCATCGACTGATGCCCTCAGCGCCCTGCGGTCCGGCTGCCCACGATGCACCCAGATGACGCCATAAGCATTCAGGATCTTCCCCAAAACCGGGTAATCAAACAAATCCGCCTTGACCAGCAGTTCGATCGGCCGCGGAGAGTATGACAATCCAAGGAGTGCGTCCAGGTCGCCCAAATGGTTCGTAACGACCAATAACGGACCTTTGGCAGGGATATTTTCGCGACCAACGACCCGCGAGCGGGTGAACAACCAGATAATCAAGCGCGCCAGCAGGCGCACCACCCTGCGCACCACTCGCTTTCCGATCGTGAGCTCAGATAAGCGGGTGATCTCCGGACGGATGGTTTCAGTGCGCGGTTTAGGGGGTATCGACGTATGCGCCATACACACCCCGGTATTCTGCCGGCAGTAATCTGGCAATATGGATCATGATCAAGTCAGCATTATGCTGGCGAGCCTCACGGTGAGATTCCCCTTTGCCTTCGATGGGAGGCAAGCGAATAGGCTTTCCGATACGCATCTCCAGTGTAGGGCGCTTACCGTACAAGGCACGCTGAAGGAAATCAGTGGTTGTGCCAACAACACCAACCGGTAAGACAGGCACATTCGCTTTTTCAATGACAAAGGCTACGCCCGGCATTGCCCTTCGCAAACCCGGCGTATGCGACCGTCCTCCTTCAGGCGCGATCAGCAAAGGCAGTTCAGCCTCTAACGAGGACCAAATCCTCTCGAGCACCCGACGATCGTAATCACCTCGATGCACCGGGATGCCGCCATACAGCCTCGCCAGCTGCGACTGCCCGGTCCGCTCCCAAATTTCGACCGCACCCACAGCCTCTGGTGCGACAGGCCAGAAAGCAATCATCAGCGGTGGTTCGTATAAAGAGATATGATTGATGTCGATGATATATGCACCCGATTTGGGGACGTTTTCAAGCCCGGAAATGCAGACCCTGCTCAGCAGGTGGAACACTCCCCGGAATATAGGCCGGAAAAGCATCCGAAACAAGCGGACCCGCATTGGAATCGTATACTTGACACTCACGATTGTTCTTGATCTTCGGCTGGAGCTTGCGAGCCAGCAACCAATCTCTTCGTCCAGGCGATCACCTGGCTCAGGCTCAAGGCATCCGAATTCAGGATCACAGCATCAGCCGCCGGACGCAGTGGAGAGATCTCGCGGGTAGAGTCGATTTGGTCTCGCATTTTCATTGCTTCTAATATGGAGCCATAGTCAGCTTGCTCGCCGCGGGCTATCACTTCTTTATATCGGCGGCGTGCCCTTTCCTCGACGGATGCATCCAGGTAGATCTTTAAATCAGCTTCAGGCAGCACTACGGTGCCGATATCGCGGCCGACCATCACCACGCGGCCACGCAGTCCAATGCGACGCTGCTGGGAAGACAGGGCGCGCCGGACTCCCGGATAGGCGGATACCACCGAGACATTAGCATCCACCTCGGGACGGCGTATTTCCCACGTGATATCCTCTGTGCCAATCCAAACGTCATAACTGCGCCCATCCTTTTTGGATGGCGGGTGTACATCAATTGGAATGTCCTCAGCCAGGCGGGTTATCGCAACTCCATCTTCCATTGCCAACCCGCTCTGCAGCGCCAACCAGGTAACGGCCCGGTACATTATCCCGGTGTCGAAATAAAGGTACCCCAGGCTATCCGCCAGGGCCTTCGCTAGAGTAGATTTTCCAGACCCTGCCGGACCATCGATAGTAATAATATTTGGTTTCTGCATTCTGCCTCGGCTGCACTCAGGAGAGCAGCCACTTTCTTAGCTGCTTCACGCTGAGTCGCGGAGAAATCCCATGAGCAGAGCGGGTGGGGAATTACTGGGGCAGGTCTTCTCCCTGATCCACTTGCTCGATTGGAGGGGCGATCTCGGTATTCTGCTCCAGAACAACTCCTGGGAACAAATCGGCCCTGGCCCATAAAATAATCTCATCCTGTGAAACTGGCACCTCATGGTAGGCAAGCCATCTGGGCAGGCTGGCAGGCAGCGCGCCCAGCCAGATGGGGTTATACCACCAGGCGAAATCCTGGCCGCGGTAATTCGCCGCCAGGCTGGGATCCTGCTCGGATTTACGGGTGATCACCACCGGGACAGACTCCTGTCTTGAGAATTCCTGCCTTTCAGGGATAAAGCTGGCGTTAGGAAATGTGCGCAGCAGCCAGCGCAGCGAAGGAGCATCCACGGAAGCGACGATCTCGATTGTCTCTTTTCGACCGGTAGACCAGGTAGACAGACCATCCAACGTTTGCTGGAATAAGACCGCCTGTCCAGCTAAGGGGGCAGGGTCCCAGATCGCCGTCCGATTGGCTGCGGATTGGGAGGCCGCCCACATCCCTGCTGTCCCATACACACTGAGAGATAACACCAATCCCCAGGTAAGGCCGCGGACGGCAGTATCCCACGACCATCCAAAACCCACCAGTCCGGTAGACAGAGCGATCATCACCAGGATACCAGCCATTACCAGCCAGCGCAGCAATCCGGCGCTTTCACTGGGTACGGGCTGGGTGAGTCCCGCTAGATTCAGCCAGAAAAGGGACAGTAAAACGATGACAACTGCAGCCTGGATAGCTGCTATGGCTCGCTGAGTTTTTTCAACCGGCAGGTAATCAGCCAACAGGATCGCTGCCAGCCCCCACAACGGCACCAGAACCCATACCAGGTCTGCCATCTGGCGGGCAGGATTGATTAGTACCAATACCAGGGCAGCGACGAGCCAGATGCTCAGCCATTGCGCCGGAGCGGCGTTTTTCTGCCAGCCGCGCACCAGGCCGATCAGGCCAAAAATCAACGCCGCCGGTTGGTATACGAGCAAAACCAACAACATACGAGCTGCCGGCACTCCGGATACCGTCACCCATCCCTGGAGATAGGCAGGCAAAGCCCCAATCCAGGCACCGAGCCCCTGGGGGAAAATGCCGAACAAGCTGCCAGCCAGAAGGATGGTGCCGAGTGTAGATAAGCCCAGGGGTTTCAGGGTCTGGCGATCGACTACCTCCGTATCTGCTTCAGCAGCTCCCAGCCAGCCGGATCTCTGGAACAGGTGTACCAAAATCCAGACCAGCGCAAGAATAACAATCCCCTGTATTGCAGACGGACCGGAGAGCAAAGCCAACCCGAGAAAGATCCCCGCCGCGATCGTATAACCTCCGACCAGCAAGCCCAGGCCGAACAAGCCCAGGCCTACCGCAGTCATTGGACTGCCTGCCAGGCGGGAAAGAGCCACCAGACCAGGATCCAATGCCATCCCCGCAGCCATGATCAGCGCAGCTGGTCTTCCTATCTTATACCGGAAGTAGTACGGCACCAGGCAGAGAAGAATCCCGGCCAACAACGGCAGCAAGCGGGCCAGGGCATTGCTGCTGCCCAGGATAGAAAACAGCAGGCCGGTAAGTCCAATATATGCCGGTTGGGGGCCGGGAGCCTGGGGCTCGACGTTCGTACCGGCTGGGAAGAGGCTCAATGCCTGCAGCGCCCAGGTCGATTCGGAATCAGACAGCGGCCGGGCACCGATGCCCAGCAGGCGCACGCCCAGCGCCAGCACCAAAACCAGGGCCCATAATATTTGCTCGATAGTGATTCGCGGTTGCCTCATACGATTATCAAACGATCAAGGACTGACGCAGTTGGTTAGTAACACCTACTATTATAACTATTGCGCTCATGGGGCCTCGTAAATGGTCACATTCCCTTGTTGGAAAACGACCTGCAGAGACTGGTCAAATTTAGCCTGGTATAACCCTGTTCCACAGGTGTCGGGCGTGTATGCAGACCTCTCTAATGAACCGACGAAAATATAGCGGATTCCGTACTGTTCGATTATGGCTTGCGCTTCATCCCATCTGCGAGAGCAGAACAACCTCTGGATATCCGCCTGGCGGGTGCTGAGCTCGGCACCTTCACGTCCCCATTGACTCTCGTGACCAGGCCAGCCGAGCACGTTGGGCTGCCCGCTCAATGTGGCCACTCGGGCATAAATCGAGTAGCTCCCTCCCACAGCCTCGGCCACCACTCCCGCCGACGCGTCGGATAACCAGCGGATGGCTGCTATGTCATCCGGCGATTGCTGCTCCATATAGGCCGCACCGTCCAGGCTCCATCCTTGAGATGGAGAGAACCCTTCCGTCTTATTCCAGAAGCCAAGCACAGTATAAGTCAGACCGAGCCCAAGCAACACGACCAATCCTACACTGTAGGCAAAACCGGCCGCGCCGCGCAGCCCCCTCAGCAGCAGCGCTGACCCAAATGCCGCCACAACCGCCCACATCAGCCAGGCTTGATAGTAGAGCTTGAAGACGGTGTTCATGCGGCTGCCGAATTGATCCCGCAGGTAAAAGAACTCCAGACCTAACACCAGTACTCCAGCCAGCAGGACCAGCAGCAACGCAAAACCGTCTGCGTTACCGATGCGGATGGCCGACATGCCTGTATTGGCACGGCCCGAGCGCGGCTGGATCTCTCTATCCGGCCAGAGCAGGGCAACCGTAAACGAAAGCAGCAGCAGTAAGGTTATCCAGGCTCCCGGACTGGCCAGGCGGCGAGCAAAAGAAGCCTGAACCAGCTCTACTGCACTGGAGGCTCCCATCAGATTCAGCAATAGATCCCCCACTCCTGGCAGCAGAGTGGCCAATACGCCGATCAGCGTGGAGAAGGCAAATAATAGCAGCGTCAATGAAACCGTCAATATCGCCCCTCGCCTGAGATTTAACCGGCTGTCGGACGTTGCCCAAAGATAACCTATATAGGCGATTATTGGCAGCAGTAGAATCCCAAACATCACCCATAGATGCATCCCGCGCGTTACAAAAACCAGGCTGGGAATGACCCCTCCCGCCTGAGAAGAAAAGCTCCAGAAGAAAGGCAGGTAAGCGATCACACCGGCGATTACCAACAGCACCGCCAGCATCAAGAACTCACGTACGATAGTAGGGAGTGCCAGCGGCTGTTCCTCGCTGATTTCGCCAGCAATTTCACTTGCAGCTGTTCCGTTTGAGCTGCAGCGCCATAGGACAAAGGCGGCTGCGAACAATGCCACGTAGACCGGAAAGTCCCAGGTGTTGAGAAAAGCCATTCCGCCTAAGACGACTATCGCCAGCAGCAGACCAGCCGAATCCATGTGAAGGACACAGCCCACCAGGCGCTCACCGGCATCACGGCGAGTTAAGATACCCAATCCGTGCTGGCCAATAGCTCCCCGCAGGCCAGCCAGGGTAATCCCGCCGGCAAACAAGCTGACCGCTCCCAGCAAGCTGAAGCTCAGGTTCAGCGCGCCCAGTCCGCTCCACAGGAGGGCCAGGCCAAAAACAACCAAAACTAATCCCAGCCAGGCCAGGGTACGGTGGCCCACCCGGTGCTGGAACCAGGAGATCATCCCGGCGCTGCCCCCCAGAGCCAGATTTAATGCCAGTGTCATAGCTAAGAAGGTAAACGGCATCGCCAGCACGTGCGGGTGCAGATCTCCCAGCAGGTAGGAAAATGCCGGGAACTCGTCAATAATCTCCTTGAGCTCACCCTTCAGATTGTAATCCGACAGCACGCGGGAAGCGCGCCACCACCACCAGAACTTACTTGGGATCCAGGAATATGGCCCCTCAGGCGGCAAGCTCAGGTCCTGGATATCCAGCCACTTCCAAAACGTGGATGTCAGGCTTCCGTCTGGTGCCGCCTTCCAGAACAGGCCGCGCGTATGCAGCACATGCAGAAAACCTTCCAGGTTCCCAACCAGGAGCACAAAGATTGGTCCCAATACGGGCAGTCCCAGGCTTGGGCGTTCTGCTCTGCCCTCCCGGCTGGAGCGTGCATGCAGTAAGTTATATACCAGGCCGTACACTGCTGCTGCGCTGAGGGCGAAGACCGACGATAGCCCCAGGTTGAATGCGATGCTGCCTGGGGTTCCAGCTAATCTGGCGAGCACCGCTACCAGGATGTACCCAAAGTAATAGTATGAGATCGCGTATCCGGACATCCAGGGATCATGTGGCGGGAGGGTCGGAGAGCTGAGGATAGCATTGATAAATGCCAGTTCCATCGGCTTTTCGGTGCCCGTGATCTCAGGATTGGCAGCCCGCACGGCGACCATCCCAACATAAGAAACCAGGAACACCAGTTCGACCGCCAGGATCAAGCGTGAATGTGCTTTCAGCCAGGCTGCCAGCTCCTCCCGATCGATCATCAAAATCGCCCAGGTGCTCAACGCCAGGATCAGGAGCAGTGCGAAGAGCAGCCCCCCGAGGTCATTATTCAGCACGCCAAGGGATGCCAGCAGCCAGAAAATATACCCCCATAGAAGCCACCCTAACACGCGGCAGATGGCATAGCCGCGATCTGCCAAAGCCGGCAGCAGGCGATATGCCAGGGGAAAAGTCAACCAGCCGAGTAAAGAGAGGATAAGGTACCAGAGAATTGGAGCAAGCATGGCTGTCTCGGATTACCTACTGCTCGGGTACTTCGTAAATGACCGTATCGCCATCTCGATAGACCTCGCGCCACAAATCGCCATTAGCCATTTGGAATTTCTCCAATCCCAGGCTGGAGGTATAACCGCGCTCGGTGAGCAGGCGCGGCAGAGTGTAATACCCACGCTCTTGCTGACCAAGGATGATGTAACGGACATTATATTTCTTTAAGAAGTTAATCACCTGCTGCAAATCGGTCGTCAGATAGAAATTATCGATCTCAGCAATTCTGTCGCTGACCCAATTGCCAGGCAAGATGGCGCGCTGCTGCTGCTGGTGCCATTCCCAGCCCACCACGCCAGGGAGTCCGGTGTAAATTGAATAACGTGATCCCCAGCGATACAGGTTGCGCAGGTTGGCCTCGACGATGACCGGCGAGCCAACCACGTTTTCCTGCATCCAGCGGATGGCGCGATAATCCTGGCTCAGATCCATGCGGCCCCATTCATCGTCATAGCTGGCATACTGCATGTAAGCCATGCCATCTAGTGTATGGGGAGTGCGCGGGTCCATGCGATCCTCGATCTTCGCCAGCGTGGCCAGCATCGGGAAAAGCGCTGCAGCTGCCACCAATCCCGCCAGGAGCACTTGCCAGGCGGCGCGCCCGCGCGGGTACCATGCCGGCAGCGCTATGATCACCCAGCCCAATGCCGCTGCGGCGCTGATGGAGAAGAACGTCCATATCTGCAAATAAAACTTGAAGACCGTATTCATCCGTCCGATATCGCCCCGCAGGACGATCGCCTCGACCATAAGGGTCAAAACCAGGCCGGTGCCCACCAGGAACAGCACCGCACGTTTGGCATCCGGCAGGCGCGGGCGCAGCAGAAGCACTCCAGCCCAGGCTGCCAATGGCAAGATAAACCAGGCGATCGAGACCTTGATCAGCACCAGCACCGCCACCAGAGCCAACAGCAGGACGATAGCCAGCTGGATCCAGATCTTATACTGCTCCAGCTTCTTCAAGGCGGAGAGCGGTGTGGCAGCCAGCCACTCGCGCGTCTCCCACACCATCCAGGTGACGATCACAAATAGAAACACGCCCCAGTGAACCAGGTAGCTACCCAGGGGTGTATGCGTGCCCTTCCACAGGTCGATCTTGTTGTAACCCAGGGCATACCAGTTCGAATATGGCTGGTAAAGCAGCATGGAGAGGGCAACCAGGACCAGGATAGCCCCCCCAGCCGCCACCAGCCGCTGGCTGGAATCGGGCAGGCTGTAAAAAATCCCAAGGAGAGAAGACCGGCTGCCTTTCTTAGGCTGGTAGTACTTCCATACCGTGTACAGCAGGGCGACGCAGCCCAGTGCGAGGTAGGTATAGAAATCCCAGGTATTGGTGGGACGCAGTGCTCCAATCGCCAACCCACCCAGGACGAAACCAAAGACCGTCCCCAGAATGCCCTGCCAGCGGGCACGCCCCAGGATGACGCTGACAGCGAAGGCCAGCACAAGCAAGGTGATTGGCAGCGCCACCAGATGGGCATGCAGATCGCCATATAGGACGGTGAAGAAGGGGAACTCGGTAATCGGCTCAACATCCCCTGGGGCAGGGATTGCCCGGCTCGGGATCCAGTACCAGTCTCCCAAGCTGTAGGGAAGACCTGCGCTGCCAAAGGATCTGAAAAATCCCTGGAATGCCCACATCCAGCGCGTCAAAACACCAGCCTCTCCAACCATCCCTCCTGGCGCGACCAGGCGCTGGTAGCCCTGGAAGATCATGCGCAGCGTGCCCAGATTGCCCAGGAGAGCCGTACCCACGGCTCCTGCCAGCCCCACCCAATACGGCCTGGACCTGGAGGACAGGAACCGGCCAGAAGCAGGATAGTCGCTTTCTGAACCCGCCCGCGCGGCAGCCAGGTTCCAGGCTAACGAGAACGCTCCCATAGCGATGAGTGCAAACACGGTGGGGATGATCAGATTATAGGCAATCGATGGCACGATCCCGAGCAGCTCAACAAGAACACCCATCAAGACGAAGCCATAATAATAATAGTTCAGATAACCGCCGGCGTACCACGGATCGTAGGGCGGGAAAGAGGTGCTCTTGATCACGGCGTTGAAGTATGAGAAATCCATTGGCCTCTCGCCGCCCTTCCAGGGGTGCCACAGATCCGGATTGCCGAAGCGGATCAGCAGGTCCAGGAGGAAAAAGCCCAGGAACAAAGCCTCGACGGCAAGGATATATTTCCAACGCTGACCAAGCTCACGCCGTAGATCGCCTCGCTGCCGGTAAGCCAGGGTAAGGCTAACCAGCACCATAACTAATAAAAGGATGCTGATAGTAATACGGTTGACCGGGATGCGCACCGAGCCAGCCAGCCAGGCCAGATACGAAAGCAGCAGCAGTCCGAAGACGCGCGCCAGCGGGTAGCCGCGATCGTTCAACCCGGGCAGCGCCAGACGGATCATCGGATAAACGATCAGACCCAGCAGCCCAACACTCAGGTACCAGAACAGGACAGCCAGGATTTGGGAGCTGTTCTGTGCTGCGCTGGTATCGAAAATCTCCGACCATGTACCGCCCGACTGCTGCTCCGCCCAACGCACCGCAGGCAGCAGCAGGTTGGCGGGATTGGATCCGGCTTTCTTGGGCGTAACATGCACAACCTGCGTCAGATCCACCGTACCCAGGATTTGGCTCACCTGCTCGGAATCGTGTGCCTCGGTTTTCTTGAAAATCAGCACCTTGGGATGGTCGTAGACAGTGAAAGCTTCCTCCGCCGACTGGTCGTTGATGCTCAACGCGCCGATCGAAGGATCCGACTGGAAGACTTTGACCAGCTCGAAGCCCAGGCTGCCCTGGAACATGCCGGGTCGTGCAGCCACATAGCACGAGATGATGCTCCGCTCCGGCGGGCAGCCCAGCAGCTCTCGGTAGTAAACAGTTGTCAGCGGGAAGCGTTCGGGAAGGCGCGTCAGGCTGCCCCACTGGCGATTAGAGCTGATCAAGATATAATCCGCCTGGTCCAAAATACCGAGAAAGCGCTGCAGTTTCTCGGCGTTATCGTCGGTGTACATATTGAAGTTCAGGCCCGCCTGGTAAATGCCGCCAAATGCGTCATATCCGCCGACGCGCAGCGGCAGCCCGTCATCCCAGTCGCCCTCGTTGGCAGGCGCTTCCCCACTCAGGGTAAAGGCCCCACCACCCTCTTCAAGCGTCAGGGTCAGTTGGTACGACCTGTTCTCCTCTAGATCTACCGGCTGATCCAGCTGCAGCTTGTACGCCTCGCCGCGCGGGTCATCAACAACTCCAAAAGATGATCTCACTGTTGCGGTGGCGAGGAATTCATCCTCACCCGCCGCTTTGATCGAGAGGCTTAACAGCTTAGGACTGAGATCGGATTGGATATCCAGCACGTGCACCAGGTGCACTTCCCTCAGCACACCATCCGCGGCGGCAGTCAGGTTAGCGCTGTATGGCAGCCCGACCTGGATGGCAGCGCCATAGGGGAAGGCCAGCGGCTGGTTGTATATCCCCTCCGGGGTTTCGATCTTCAGATTAATTGGCCCGTAGATGTTCTGGTAAATCCAGCGTGAGGCTTCCACGCGTGTAATTGGGCGTGTGTATATGCGTGAAAATCCATACGCCCAGGCAAACGTGCTCACCAGTACCAGCCCCCCGATAACGGCTGCCAGGAGGGAGCTCCAGCGTATTCGCCTGCCGGTAGTTACTCGCCTGCGGTCATAAAGTGCAAACACCGACCAGGCGGCAAAGATCGCCAGCGCAGGATAGATCGGAAGCTGGTAGCGCATGGTCGGATTGAACTGCAGCGACTGCCAGACGAAGTAGAAAGCTGTCCAGCCCCACAGCAGCACATGGCGGTACAGTTCCAGGCGCTCGGAGGATTTATCCGACAGCATCCGCCAGCCCGCCCATAAAAAGCCAGCCCAACCCAGGATGCCCAATGGTAATCCCAATCCCCACAGGACCATATTCTGAGCGGAGAACCATACCGGACGCCTCGCCCACTGCAGGGAAGGCGGGTAATCGACATCGCCGGTCGCCTGGTTGCGCTGCTCCTGGATGTCCGCGACCCAATCCGGATTCGGCTTGAGTCCAAAGAATCCCGGCCCGCTGAAGGCATAAGGCTGGAAGGTGCGGAAGATTAGCACACTGAGCAGCGCACCGACCGCCAGATAACCGATGATCTCGCCCAGGCGCCCGAATCGCCGGTCGGTTGGCTGCTTGAGCCACTGCAAGGCGAAAGCCGCTGGCAGCATTAAGGCGACCGGCGCAGCATTCAGCTTGGATGCCACTGCGCACCCAAGAGCAATCCCGAAACCGATGCTCAGCAAGAAAAGTGGATTCTTTATAAAAGCTAACAGCCGGTCGCGGAGTGTAAAGCTGCGGCTGACTGCAGGCAAAACAATTGGATCCGCTTGTGCCTCTTCCTCCAGGATAGACATATCTATTCTTGGAGCCAGAAGGTTGTCTGGGTTCGTCGGAGGCGCTTCGGCAGCCTGCCACTCACAGGTCGCTACCCGTACTGCAAAGTAGATCGCCAGGTAAATGAACAAGTTCAGGAAGGTATCCATGGTGAAGAAGTGAGACTGCTGGATCAGCAGCACCGTGGCAGCCGAGAAAGCCGCCGCCAGCAATCCCACGCGGCGATCATACAGGCGAGTAGCGATTAAATAAACAACAATCAGAGCCAGCAGATCCGATAGGGCCGAGAGTGCCCGCCCGGCATTGGTCATTTCATTGAAACCTGAATGACCGTAGACCCACTCCACCACGTAGCGGGTCAGGAACATCGGCAGTGTGCCGTAGACATAAAAGCCGTGTCCGCGATTATTGGGATTCAGGGTGGAATTGACGGTGTCAAAGTACTCAGAGATGCCCATCCAGGATTTTTTCTCGGCTGGGCAGTCGTTGAGCGAGTATACCGGGTCGCTGCATTTCAGCGGCGAGATATCTGAACCTACCCAGACCAGAAAGCGTTCGTCAGGGTGCAGGTATTGATACTCCCCCCAATCAAGTCCCACGAAACGGAAAAACGCTCCTGCCAGAAGGATGACCAGCAGCAGCAGATCAAAGATCAGGGAATAAAGGGCTTTGGGCTTTGCCTGCGATACCGTATATGTTGTCATTGTCCAGGTTGCGCCAATTAACCGAGCTTACCCGTCGCTTTCATTGCTGCGGTGGGACAAAATACATATAAAAGTTGTGGTTCTCTACCGCAGAGAAATACTCTTGCAGCACTCCCTGTGGGTAGAGGCTTTGCAGGGCCAGCAAGCCCTGGGTATCTTCCGGCTTCACCAGGAAGAGTTTGGCGCGTAAATCAGCAGCAGTCTCCTGAAGCTGGTCGGGCCAGATAGCATAATCTTTCAGCGGATATCCGGCGTTAATACCGACCAGACGGGTATCTACCCAATGTGGAAACGCCACCACCCAGGCGGTATCTGGCGTACCGACCGACCCGGTGAACTGTCGAATGACTTTACCCATCTCAGAGGTATTCCAGGATGATTGCCGGTACACGCGCTGGTATTCGTTGAAGACCAGGCGGTAGTTTTGTACACTTGCCAGGATTACCAGGATGGCAGCCATTCCCCAGGCGAGGTATGATCCCGCGGGCTGGCTCAGGCGAGATTCGGCTGCTGACATCAGTCCATCCAGGCAGAGAGCCGCGATCAAAAACACAGGCACGATGGCTCCTGCCATACGGTTGAGCGACGGATTTTCGCCGGGAAACGCCAGGGAAAGGATCGAGGGCATCAAGAGCATTGGTACGCTGAGCAGCAGAAACAGATCCAACCAATTGCGCTTACGCAGGTAGCGCACGAGCAGCAGCCCACATCCCAGGTAGAACAATGCCGCCGATATGACATCCAGAGCCGGGCGGTGGGTCACCGAGGTGACCCAGATTTCGCCGTCATCCCAGGCGAACATCGTCAGTGCCTTCCACAGGTTTTCCAGGAAGATTGTGCCGGCGGGTCCTGGCAAAGGCTGCTCCGTAGTCCCCAGGCGCGAGAAAGCGCGAAAAGAGAACATCCCAGGATTCTCCAGGGCATACCGCATGAGGGGTAGAAACACCAGCAGCGCCGCCAGCGCCAGCACCCCCAGACACCAGATGGTCTGCTTCCTCAGCCCCAGGCTCTGCCGGTGGATCAGATATAAACCAACTCCCACCAGGACAACAACCGGCAAGATTCGGATCGGGGTATAGCCGTGCAGGCCAATCCCCAGAAACAGGCCTGACAATATAAAATCATTGCGGTTGGAGGTGCGAATACCTCGAATTAGATAATACAAAGTAGGTGCTACGAACAGCGTGTACAGCGGGAAGCGCAGCCCCACCCTCGAGATCACATTGGGCCAGTAAGCGATACCAGCCAGAAGCACTGCAAACAAACCGATGCGCCGGCTGCCCAGCTCCTTTCCCAGGGAGTACATAAACGGCAGCGCTAGCAGGCCTGCCAGGATTGTGCCGATTTTCAGGCTCAAAAACGAGTAGCCAGTGTTTAAAACCTGCACAATTGCTGCCGTCAGGTACATCTGCAAGGCTTCTCGCCCGGTATTGCGCGGGAAAAAGATGCGCGTCTCACCATGGACGACATCCCAGACATCCAACAGCTTCTCAGCCTGGTCGCTGACCATCTCAGGCGGCACCTGTTCTAACTGGTATACACGAAAGAAGATAGCCACTGCAGCCACCGCCAGCACCAGAACCGTCCAGCGGGTGATCGTCAATCGCCACTCTCTCTTTGTAAGCAGTTTGCGCAGCTTATGGAAGATCGACGATCCCCGCTCGCCAGGCAGCCATAATGCGTAGACGATGGCAGCCACAGCCAGAATCCACAGGAGGACATTCAGGGAAGTAAACTTGTTGCCGCCCATGCTGACGAAGGCCAGCAGCACCAGCGGGATCCCGGCAAACAATCCATAGCGCCTTACCGTCATAGGCTCCCCGCGTGGCTCAGCCTCGGGCAAGGAAGCCGGGAGCCATTCGTCTCGCCAGGTGGCGACAAAAAGAAAGGCAAAAGCCAGCAGGTAGAGAAAAACGCCCGGCAGCCAGGCACGCTGATCGGTCGGTTCCAGCGAGACATGTGCTAGGAGCGCCAGCCCCATCGAGAGCAGCGACAGCCAGGGCAGTACCCTGGCGTCTGCCTTTATCTTGGGCTCAATCCGGACTTGCTCAATGGATGAGCCAGCTGTAATTTGCTCTGCAGAAGGGGAAATGGTCGCATTTGGCTCGACCGTCAACTCAACATCAGCAAGTATATGCTCAGCTTGAGGCAGTGAGCTTCGCCAGGGCATTAACCTGGCCTTGAGATAATCCAGGAGACTCGGTTCTTCCATCACGGTTTTTTGGCCAGGACAATCAGGCTCTCACCCATTCGAAGGGGTATGATACTCCATCCCATGACTGCCTGCAAGCCCCCCGGCGCGCCGAAGACCAGCTTTTGGAGTTTGGCTGGCAGCCAGGTCAGGTAGGGTGCATCCCAAAAACCGTCCGAGAAAACGCGCCTGATTTGTAATCCCTGCTGGCGGATGCAGCCGAGCCAATCAGAAGGTGTCTTCAAGCTGATATGCGTAGGATCTTTGTAGCCCACCCAGTTCTCTTTCTTACGTTTACGCATCGGCGAATCAAGATTAGGAGTAGCCAGCAGCAGCACCCCACCCGGTGCAAGAACCCGGCCCATTTCAGATATGGCTTTTTCCGGATGCGGCAGATGCTCGACCACGTGCTTGGCGATCACAATTTGAAAGCTCTCAGACAGGAAGGCGCTTAAATCCTCAGCCGAGAGCATAGCAAAGTTGCCGCCCGGTACATTCTGGCGCGCTTGGGAGAGCGCCCAGGCGTTGATATCAGAACCGTAGACCTGGTAGCGGTCCGCCAGCCAGGTCAGCAGATGCCCCAACCCACAGCCGATTTCCAGCACACGCCCTTGAGGTGGGCCGTAGCGGCGGGCAAGCCTGGCGTAATAGCGATTCGACCACCAGTACTGGCTGTATTTCCGGAAAGAGACATCCGCATAGGCGGCGGTCTTGAAATAGCTTTCGTCAAATGGGTGGCTCATGGCTTACGGGCGATATAAAAGGTAAAAACCCCTTGTGGATCTGGAACTGCCTGGCTGTAAGGGCGTACCAGGCGGTCCGTAAGCGCCAGGTTCCAGCGCACTGGAGCGATGATCCAACGCCGGAACAGAGCATGGGGAAGCAAGGTCGGCGCGCCGAAATAATGGCCCCACTCCAGCACGCGCATGGCCTGGGGGGAAAAATAGTGCCACCATTCATCGAGCACGAAACCTGTCCGCTCCAGCCAGGTTTGCCAGGTCTGTGGTGGCTCGGCATGCTGGACGCGCGACATGCGGCGGAACCAATCCGTGTAGGCCTCGCCCAATCCGAGCAAGCCGAGGGATTTCAGGTGCGCAGGGATCGATAACTGGCTGAGATAACCGGGATTAGGCACGCAGAAGATGAAGGGCGCCTCAGACTTCAGCACGCGGGCGGTCTCTGCCAGGACAGCTTCGACATGGGGAATATGCTCCAGGACAGAATTGCTGATGGCGCTGGCAAAGTAGCCATCCGGAAATGGCAAACGACCACCATCCGCCTGCACCAGGGAGCGATAGCCACCTAGCCGAGCAGCCTGGCGGATCGGCCCGCCCCACGGATCGATACCTACCTCCAGCGGGCGGTCGAATGCCACGCTGGCGAAGTGCCCATCCCCACAGCCGACATCCAGCGTCGGGGCGGGCAGCTCGAGGTCCTGGTAGAAGGACGCCTCCACAGCTCGCAGCATGGCGCGGAAATAAGGCAGGTCGCGCAGGTGAAGCCAGAGGAAGTCTTTAGAGGTCATTTGTTAAGAGCGTTGTATACAGATTCTCGTATTCCCCAGCCACCGTATCTGAGGAGAACTGCCGGGAAATCCCTGCTGGGTCGCCTCGATAATCCTCGGGCCGTTCCAGGACTTTGAGAACTGCTTTGGAGAGCATACCCGCATCTGCCGGGGGGATAATCTCGCCCATACCCGTCATCAGCACCGGTTGCCGTACGCCGGGCAAGTCGGTGGCTACCACTGGAGTGCCGCAGCTCATGGCTTCTACCTGCACCATCCCGAAGGATTCCGTGCTGTTCAGGCTGGGCAGTACAAGTACATCGCAACTAGAAAGGAAAGCAGTGAAATCGCCATTAGATAATATGCCTAAAAATCGCCAATGGTCGCCCAGGCGTTCAATCAAGGGAGCCAGCCTCTGAGCATATGCCTGCTCTCCAAAAACATTCTGGTATTGACCGACAAAAAGGACGCGCGCCTGCGGGTAATGCTCCAGGATAGTGGGTAGTGCCTGTACCAAATACTCGACACCCTTTTCTGTGGCCAAACGCGCCGCCATGCCGATTACTGGCTGGCCCACCTGGATGCCCGCCATTCCCCGGAATGCTTCCATTTCAGCCTGCACCACGGGTGAGATTTCGACCGGCGGTAAAACATAGCGAAGCTTGGGAAGGTAGGGCTTTAGAAAAGTTGAGTGCTCAGCATAATCGCGGGTGTTTGTGACGATCACCCTGGCGGCTGCAGCTGAGATCCGGTTGGCGATATGCGAAACCTGGTTGGCCACCGCGTGGATAAGACCCTGTGGAAGGCGCAGGTCACAGTGGTAGGTCAGCACTACCGGCTTGCCAAGCCAGCGACCAATCACCGCGATCCCGGCGGCATCCAGCTGAGGGACGTGCAGGTTGATTATATCCGCCTGGCTTGCTAGCTTCCACGCCCAGACCGGCATGTGCGGCATGATCACCCCTTTGCTGACATGCATCAGCACTGGCATGCGCAGGATCTGGACCCCGTCGCGCTGCTCTCGCAGGGGCAGATCACGATTGTAGTGAGAAGTTAATATGCTCACCGCATGGCCGCGCCTCGCCAGGGCGCGTGCCAGCCGGTCGGCGTAGATCGTAAGACCGGAGTAGTGGGGCCGGTAATACGTCAATGCCATCAGAATTCGCATTGGATGGACTTACCCCTGCCGCTCGGATTGCAGGCCGCGCACGCGCCGGTACAAGCCGACCAGCGATTCCCCGTCCCTGACCAGTGCATATATCCCCAACACACCGGTGACGATGTACTGTAAGAGGTGTGCCGTGATAGCGGCTGCCAGCGCGACAGAGGTATCCACGCCAAAGAGCGCCTGCGATCCGACCATGGCGGCTTCGAAGACTCCGACTGCCCCAGGGGAAGAGGGAGCAGCAATCCCCAGCGCAGTCACAGCCAGGCTGAAGCTCGACCAGAGCAGCCTGGTGCTGGGGATAAAAGCCAATAGAAGGAAATAAAATTGGAAGATAGCAATTAACCAATCCAGCATGACCCAAAACATTGCACGCAGAAACCGTTTGCCATCGGTGAGGATCGAGAGCCCATCGAAGAAGGCCGGTACAGCTCTGCCTAGTAAACGGCGTACTATCGGCAGCCGGTCCGCGACCCGGTTGAAAATCCCCAACGCCCAGGCGCGGTTCCGTGCCAGCAGGTACATACCCAGGAATGCCAATAGGATGATCACGGCAATGGAGGCGGCAATTGGAAGCTGGTTGCCGGCGCCTACCACAAATGGCAGTGTGCAAAACAGCAATCCTACAGCCAGAGTCAAGTCCATGATTCTCTCGATGATGATGGTGGTCAGCACCTCCCAGAATCCTACGGGAGCCTTACGGCTGAGAAGAAATGCCCGGGCGACCTCCCCCAATCGAAAGGGAAGCAGGTTATTGATCAGATAGCCTTCGTTCAGCGTCCAGAATACCGCCGGGTAAGCAGCTTTCTCCTGCAGGAGGGTCCGCCAGAACATCCCGCGCACCATCAGCCAGACGAGCATGAAGCCCATTGCCAGGAACACCAGCCGCAGGTCCGCCAACAGCAAGGCCTGTCGGAGCTTTTCCAGATCGGCAAAATAAAAGACGACGATCAGGGAGACCAGGCTGACGAGTACACCAGGCAGTATCCGGCGCCACTCGACCCGGCCGCGCCTGTCGTTATCCAGAGGGTTCTGGGCAGGAGCATTAATATTATTCTTCTCCGTATCGCAACACTGCCAGGAACGCTTCCTGCGGAATCTCAACGTTCCCCACCATTTTCATACGCTTCTTACCGCGCTTCTGTTTCTCCAACAGCTTCTTCTTCCGGGTAATATCCCCGCCGTAGCATTTCGCCAGCACATCTTTCCGCATAGCCTTGATATTAGCCCTCGAGATCACCCTGCCGGTCGCGAATGCCTGGATGGGTACCACGAAAAGCTGGCGCGGGATAACATCCTTGAGCTTGGAGATGATCGCCTGACCCTTATGGAACGCATCGTTACGATGGACGATCGTTGCCAGCGCGTCAACCGGCTCGCCGTTGACCAGGATTTCGAGCTTCACAAGGTCATCTGGGCGATACTCGGCAAACTGATAATCTAATGAAGCATAGCCACGTGTACGGGATTTCAGCTGGTCGAAGAAGTCTACGATCAGCTCCGAAAGAGGGATCTGGAAGCTGAGCTGCACCCGGTCGAGCGAGGGATACTCCTGCTCAGTAAAAATGCCGCGCCGCTTGGTTGCCAGGTCCATGACGGTGCCGTAGAACTCGGTCGGGGTGAAGATTTGGATATTCATCCAGGGCTCACGGATCTCTGCCAGCGTGGCTTCATCCGGAAGGGCAGCTGGAGAGTCGATGCGCACCGCACTGCCATCCCGCATGACAATTTCATATTCTACAGAGGGAGCCGTAACGATAATATCCAGGTCATATTCACGCTCGAGACGCTCCTGGATGATCTCCATATGGAACATCCCCAGGAAACCGCAGCGGAAGCCGAAATTGAGCGCCTGCGACGTCTCTGGTGCATAGACCAGCGAAGCATCATTCAACTGTAGCTTTTCCAGAGCTTCCTTTAAGTTAGCATAGTCCTCGCCTTCTACCGGGTATATACCCGCGAAGACCATTGGCTTGGGATGCCGGTATCCTGGCAGAGGCTCGTGGGAGGGTCGTGAGACCAGGGTGATCGTGTCGCCAACGCGGCACTCCCGAACGGTCTTCAGCCCGGTAGCCACATAGCCGACCTCCCCGGCTGAGAGGGTAGATGCAGGTCTCAGGTCAGGTGCGAAAATACCGATCTCGACCGGTTTAACCTCGGCGCCGCTTGCCATCAGCAGCAAGGTGTCGCTGGCGAGAATCCGCCCATCCACCAATCTAATATAAGCTACCACTCCCTTATAGGGGTCGTAGTGGGAATCAAAGATGAGAGCGCGCGCCGGTGCGGTTTCATCTCCTTTGGGGGGCGGTACTTGCTGTACAACCGCCTCCAGGACCGACTTTACGTTCATCCCCACTTTGGCGGATATGCGCAGGATTTGATCCGCAGGAGTGCCGAGCAGGCTGCTGATATCTTCAGCTACCTTTTCCGGGTGGGCGGAAGGCAGATCGATCTTGTTGATCACCGGGATGATCTCCAGATTAGCCTCCAGCGCCATATACAGATTTGCCAGGGTTTGTGCTTCGATCCCCTGAGAAGCGTCGACCACCAGCAGGGCGCCTTCACAAGCATCTAAGGCACGTGAGACTTCATAGCCGAAATCGACATGCCCAGGAGTATCGATCAGGTTCAATTCATATTCACAGCCGTCGTCAGCGGTATACAGCATGCGCACTGCTGAGGCCTTGATGGTCACACCCTTTTCACGCTCGAGATCCATACTATCCAGGACCTGCTCGGTCATATCGCGATCCGAGATCGTACCAGTGAGCTGGAGCAGACGATCTGCAAGGGTCGATTTGCCGTGATCGATATGGGCGATAATACAAAAATTGCGGATGTGCTCAGTGCTCATAAGCGCCGTGAAGTATACTCGATTTTAATCTAACTCGGCCCAGCCTCTATTGAACGCTCGAACAGCCTGCTCACCAGCGGCTCGAGCGACTGCGCACCCGTCCCGGGATAATCCAACCGTGCCAGGAACTCGACATTCCCCTTCGGACCCTGTAAAGGTGATTGAATAAGGCCGCGGACAGCATAGTGAATTTCTTGAGCAAAACTCAGCACATCCAGCAGGACCTGCCGATGCACAGTGGGGTCACGGATTACACCTTGCCCGCGGGCAACCTGGGCGCGACCAGCCTCAAACTGGGGTTTAATCAGAGCGACCACACTTCGGGCAGTTGTATCACTTTGTATAGAAACCGGTTTCAACCAGACCTGTACTACCGGGAGCAGCAGCTTCAGGGATATAAAAGACGAATCGATCGTGACCAGGTCGACCGGCTCTGGCAGGCGATCCAGAAACCGGGCATTGGTTCGCTCCATCACAACCACGCGTGGATCCTGACGCAGCCTCCAGTGTAGGATACCTTTTCCCACGTCGATCGCATACACCCTGGCAGCGCCTTGTTGGAGCAGACAGTCGGTAAAGCCACCTGTGGACGCGCCGACATCAGCACAGATACATTTGCCGGCCTCGATCCCAAAAGCCAGCAGAGCGGCTTCCAGCTTCTCACCGCCTCGGGATACGTAACGAGGCCCTTGATCGATCTCGACCGTGACGTCCGGGGAGAACCAAGCAGATGGTCTGGTAACCACTTCGCCCCCGATCCTTACCTGACCCGCCATCACCAGCCGTTGGGCCAGGTTGCGGCTCTCTGCCAAACCACGCTCCACCAACAGCACGTCAAGTCGGACTTTCGGCATAGGTTTATTGTATCATCCACAAGCTCGATCATTAGCCGGGGATGAAGAAACCCCAAAGCGCACGCCAATTGTACCGGGGACGTGTATAATTGGCGTGCTCATTTGTAAACCACTGCCCGAATCGTCATTTCCTGATCCGGCGCCGACTTTCAAGGAGTTAGGATGACCGACCCACGCACTACCGCTCTGCGTTACGCTTACGATAACAATCAAAAACTGCTCGATGAGCTGATCGATTTTCTGCGTATACCCTCTATTTCCACTGCTCCGGAGAACAAAGGCGATGTGCGCCGAGCAGCCGAATGGATAGCTGCCAAACTGGAATCGATCGGCATGTCTGGAGTGGAAATCCACTCGACCGCAGGTCACCCGGTGGTATGCGCCGAGTCGAATACTGCTGGGCCGGACGCGCCTAAAGTGTTAGTGTATGGGCACTATGATGTGCAGCCTGCAGAACCCCTGGAGCTGTGGCGCAGCGGGGCATTCGAACCTGCTGTGCGCGGGGAGAACCTGTATGCGCGCGGCGCCAGCGATATGAAGGGCCAGATCATTGCAGTCGTCGGCGCCCTGGAAGCTATCGTACGGACTGGAAACCTGCCCGTTAACTTAAGATTCCTGCTCGAAGGCGAAGAGGAGATCGGCTCACCGAACCTATCAGCGTTTATCAGCCTTCACAAAGATTTCCTCGCCAGTGATTTTGCGCTGAACGTGGATACGGGAATCCTGGCAGCTGACCAGCCGAGCATTACTTACGCACTGCGCGGGCTGGTTTATTTCGAGATTCGCATCACTGGCCCCGACCACGACCTGCACTCCGGTCTGTACGGTGGCATCGTCCACAACCCGGCTCAGGTGCTGAGTGAGCTGATCGCCGGGATGCACGACGAGCAGGGGAGGATCACCCTGCCTGGTTTTTACAATAAAGTCCGCCCACTGGATGATGAGGAGCGCGCAGAGCTGGCCCGCCTGCCGCTGACTGAAGCGACCTATAAAGGATTGACCGGCGTCCCGGCTCTTTGGGATGGAGAAAGCGGCTATACCGCGATCGAGAGACTTGGCGCCCGGCCCACTCTGGAAGTGAACGGTCTGCTCTCCGGGTACACCGGGGAGGGCTCAAAGACAGTCCTGCCTGGTAAAGCTATGGCAAAGATCTCGTGTCGTCTGGTGCCTGACCAGGACCCAAACGAAGTCGAACAACAGCTCCGGCAGTATATCAAGACCCATGCCCCTGAAACGGTGACTTACGAGCTGATCAATCATGCTGGCGGGCGGGCTTCGATCTCTGACCGGCATTCAACCAGTGTGGAGGCTATGTTTAAGGCATTGGAGACGGTATGGGACAAACGTCCTGTATTCCGCCGTGAGGGCGGGAGCGTGCCAGTGGTAGGCGATTTCCAGGAGCTCCTGGGCATCGAAACGGTGAACACCGGTTTCGGTCTCCCCGACGATAATTATCACAGCCCCAATGAAAAGCTGCACCTGCCCACCTGGCGGCGTGGGACTGACACTTGCATTCATTTCTTCTTTAACCTGAGACCCTGATGAGCGATCTTAAATTACCTACTTATGGTGGCCAGGCCGTTATAGAGGGTGTGATGATGCGCGGCAAAAGCACTGTAGCGATTGCCATGCGCGCCCCCAATCAGGAGATCGTGCTGCACACAGAACCTCTGGGCGGCATATACAAGAGCAAACTAACCAAAATCCCTTTTCTACGCGGGCTTGTTATGTTGTGGGATGCCCTCGGTCTGGGCATGCGTGCCTTGACCATCTCTGCCAACACACAAACCGAAGAAGACGCCAAGCTTGAAGGCCCGGCATTGTATCTAACCCTTGGGGTATCGCTGGCATTCGGCATCGGTTTGTTCTTCCTGGCACCCGCAGTAGGCGGGCAGCTGATCGAGCGCGCCCTGAATGTGAATGCCTGGTGGGGGAACGTAGTGGAGGGATTGATCCGCCTGGTTATCCTGGTAGGTTATATCTGGGCGGTAGGACGTATCCCAGATATTCGGCGGGTATTCGCCTATCATGGCGCCGAGCATAAAACGATCAACGCCTTCGAAGCGGGTGCGGATCTCACTCCCGAAAGCGTGGCGCGCTTCTCCCTTGAACATCCGCGCTGTGGCACAGCATTTCTACTCACCCTGGTGCTGCTTTCGATCATCGTCTTCTCGCTGCTCGGACCGCTGCCGATGTTCTGGCGTCTGGCCAGCAGGCTGCTCATGCTGCCTATCCTGGCTGGCGTGGCTTATGAATATATCCGCTGGACGGCCAATCATCTCGACTCTGCCCTAGTGCGCTGGCTGGTTAAACCAAACCTGGCGCTGCAGAACCTCACCACCCGTGAACCCAGTCTGGATATGCTGGAGGTGTCGATTGCGGCTTTTAATGCCATGCGCGCCAGGGAACAGCAGATCCAACTCTAGATTTACCTGTCACCGTCTCAGTAAATGGATCATCCTTGCCGCTCTGGCGCTGATAGCCGCGGCATGTATGCCTCCCAGTGGCGAGCTGCCGACGACTACGATATCTCCCACCCCCGCGGCAACGCTCACCCCTGTCCCGCTGCCTGATCTGGTTATAGATTCCTTGGCGTTTGAGCCCGAGACGCCGACCATATGCTACGATGCTACCGACCTGGGTACCCTGGTGACGATTATCAACAACGGCAGTGCCGATGCCGGATCTTTCATTGTTGGTCTCAACAGCGCTCAGGTCAGCGTTGAAGATGGGCTGGCAGCAGGCGAAACGCTCCCCATCTGGTTCAATACATATGCTCAGGAGAATATCGCCACCGTTGATCTCACTTCCCAGATCGAAGAAACCGACGAAGGCAACAACCAATCGACCCTGACATTCAATATGCCCACACTTTCAGCAGCCTGCGAGCCGACTCAGGAAACTCCCGCCCTCCACGTAAAAGCGCAGGCTGTGCTCACTGGACATACCGGGAAGGTCTGGGCTGTAGATTTCTCTCCTGATGGGCGCTTGTTGGTCTCTGGCTCGGTCGATAATACCCTTCGCCTGTGGCAGGTGCAAAATGTGTCTCTGCTGCGCACCATGCTCGGACACCCCTTTCCGGTGCTTACACTGGAAGTGTCTCCCAATAATCAATTGATCGCCACCGGCTCCGACGATGGGCTGGTGCGGATATGGCGTATCTCCAACGGCAGCCTGGTGCATACCCTGACCGGTCACGGCGGGTGGATAAACAGCCTGACTTTCTCGCCGGATGGAACCAGCCTGGCAACGGCGTCAGACGATTACACGGTACGGATCTGGCGCGTCCTGGACGGCAGGTCGCTGCAGGTAATTGACGAAGGCATGTCGCGCGTTCTAGACATCGCCTATTCCCCCACAGGGCAATCGCTGGCATGGTCCGAATCCGATGGGCACGTGCGCGTCTGGCAGCTCTCGGACCGCAGATGGCTGGCAACCCTTGACCCAACCGAGCAGCCTGCCACCAGTGTAGCGTTCTCGCCCGACAGCCAGTACCTGGCCGCGGGATATGGGGATGGCTATATACGCATCTGGCTACCTGGGGATTGGAGTCTGGCGAAAACGCTGCAGTACGGGTTGGAGCCGGTCAACGCCATCTCCTTCTCTCCAGATGGAAGGTGGCTGGCTGCTGCTAGCAAAGATGGACAGGTTGTGATCTGGCAGATGCTGCCGGTTGGTGAAAACGTTGCTCAAGACAGCCCTGCGCTGATCCTTGATGGTCACACTGGTCCGGTGAACTGCGTAACCTTCTCACCGAATGGGACACTGGTAGCCAGCGCTTCGGATGACCAGACCATCCGCCTGTGGACCCTGCCAGAGCAGTAAGCCATGAGACGCAACTGGATTCTGGGGGGATTATTCGCCAGCGTGGCCTGCGTGCTGGTAGCCATCCTGACAGGCGCAGCAGCCTGGGGATGGGCTTTTATCCGTTCTCAGCCCAACCCCACGGACCAGACCCTCTATCAGGGCGTGACTTACCAGCGCATCGTTCGCCAATCGCCGCGCCTGATGATGATCCACATCATCACCATTGACCTGCAAGCTGAAGGCATCCGCTTCCTGGTCACTCCCGGCAATCCCAAAGAGGAGCTTCCCCTGGAGGCAAGCACAACTTCTCAATTCCTGGAGGAGAACAACCTGCAGATCGCTATCAACGGCGACGGGTTTGGGCCCTGGTATTCCCACAGTATTTTCAATTACTACCCTCACAGGGGTGACCCGGTGGCCCCCATCGGCCTGGCAGCTTCGGAGGGCACAATCTACTCATACCAGACTGATAACGAACCTGTGCTGTACATCGCCCGCACCAACCGGGCGCGCTTTAACACACCGATCGGTAAAGTCCACAATGCCATTTCCGGGAATATAATGCTGGTCCAGCAGGGCCAGGTGCAGGCATTCCCAGACGATGATCGCCAGCCGCGCACAGCAGTCGCCCTGGATAAAGCCGCCAAACGCATGATCCTGGTGGTAGTGGATGGGCGCCAGCCAAACTACAGCGAGGGAGCCACTCTGACAGAGCTGGCTCAGATCATCATCGAACAGGGTGGCTATTTCGGCATGAACCTGGATGGTGGAGGGTCATCTACCCTGGTGAAACAGGGCAGCTTCGGCAGGGGAGACGTGCTGAATTCGCCCGTTGACCGGGGTGTACCGGGCTGGCAAAGACCGGTAGGCAACCACCTGGGCATCTACGCTAAACCGTGAAAAGAGTTTATTCCCCCATTACCTGCACCACCAGTTCCCTGCGCCTGGGACGGTTATCAAAATCCACATAGATCACCTGCTGCCACGTTCCCAGGGTAAGGTCGCAGTTGACGAACGGAACGCTGAGCGAGGCGCCCAAAAGTGCCGCGCGTACGTGGCTGTGACCGTTGCCATCCCCCCAGCGGGCATTATGGGAGTAATGTTTTTCCGGCGGAATAATTTCATCGAACAGGCGCTTTAGATCGCCCAAGGCGCCTGACTCATACTCAATGGTCGTAAGCCCGCTGGTGGATGACGGACAGAAGACGGTAACTACCCCACTTTTCAAGCCGGATTGGCGGACACAACGGGCGACATCGTCTGTAATATCGACCATATCCGCACCGCCGCGGGTGCTCAATTGCAGGGCATGCGTGACAACAGCCATTAAGCCTCCTGAGTGGTGATAAGTTCCAAATCCCTGATTCCACACCTGAACGTATCGAGATGGTGTTTATATAAATAACGTAGAACCCGGAAATTATAGCATTGCACGCGCAGCGAACGAGTATATACTATAGAAGTTAAGCAGTTCCGTCAAATTCACCAACTGCGCAAGTTCTCTACAAAACCAAAGAAACAGCCAGTTGGAAATACGCTTGGTAGGCAAATACGCCGGGCAAATAAACGCATGTAGAAAGGACGACATTCGTGAAAATCCTGACCATCTCCGCTGAACAGCGCCGCTTGCTGGTCTATTTCATCTTGTTTTTTTCCTTCATCCAATTGATCACCGAGTTCGTCGCCGGCATCTATGCCTTCGGTCTATTGGGGACCGGCATCCCGGCTGAGATCATCAGTATATTGTTGTTTTTCTCGCCAATCCTGCTGCTCGTGTTCGGGAGAGGGTTTGCTGCCAGGCTCCCATTATTTGCTGGAATATTGGTACTGCTTTGCCGGGCCATCGAAGTATTCTTGGATACGCGCGGCCGTATGCTGGTATCGGGCTTGGGGGTGGCGGCTTTTCTGCTCCTGTTGCCTGCCCTCATCTGGGAGCTGGGAAAACACAAAGACCGCAATGGTGGTATACAGCTCGGGTCGGGTTTAGCAATCGGTCTTTTATTGGCTATCCTGGACCGCGCATTGAATTCCGGTACTGACCTCACCGCTGGGGGATGGGCCAGATTCGTCGGGGTCATCCTGGCGCTGCTGGCAGGTGCCATGCTGCCAGGTATGTTGCAAGAAATCCAGACAGCCAGGGAGGTTCCCCAACCAAACATCCGGGTCTCATTTGTCCGCATTGCCGGTCACTGTCTGGGCATCGGCGCCGCATGGATCCTGTTATATTTTACTTTCGCCAGCCCAAATGTTATTGCCCGCTGGAGCGAGGTGAATTACCTGTCCGTCCTGGCGACCATCGCCCTGGGGACAATTTGCTTTGTCCTGATAATCGTAACCAAGGGCGGATTGCAATGGATCACAGATCGCAGGATTGTGATTGCCTGGAACTCGCTCTTCATCCTTGCCATGCTGCTGGCGATTCTCCCCCACCAGCTGCGCTTCCCAGTCGATGCAGCTGGCTACCCACTCTACGAGCCTGCTTCCAATCCGGCCGCGTATCTAACTTTATACCTGATGCTATTCTTGTATCCAGTGATCCTGGTAGATTTCATGCTCTACACCCAGGCATTGGTAGATCTGCAGCCGCCAGCGCGCTCCTTGGGAGGTGGATTTCTGCTCGGCTCGTTCTTCATCCTCTTATTGGTTCTTTCCCATGTATTCACCACTGTTTACGATTACATTCCGGTGGTCGGCCCATTCTTTCGCGACAAATTCTGGCTGGTGTACCTGGTCGCCGGCATCATGTTGTTCCTGCCGCTGCTGTTTAAACGCAGGGAAATGCGCCTCCCTGTCGCTATCAACAGCAGCCTCCGGTATACCCTCGCCAGTGCCAGTCTCCTGACCGTGCTGGCCGCCGCTCTGATATCTGCGAAACCCTCACCCGCCAGCACAGACGTAAATTCGCTGCGCGTCTTGACGTACAATATCCAACAAGGTTACAGCGAAAGTGGGGAGCGCAATTTCGATGGCCAGCTCGATCTTATCCGCAGCCTGGATGCTGATATCATCGGGCTGCAGGAATCAGACACCAACCGCATTGCCGGGGGCAACAACGATGTGGTGCGCTACTTTTCCGACAGGCTTGGCATGTATTCGTACTACGGTCCAAAGACTGTATCAGGTACTTTCGGCATCGCCCTTTTATCGAAATACCCGATCATGCAGCCACAAACCTTCTTCATGTTCAGTGAAGGCGAACAGACCGCCACGATCCACGCTCAGGTCATTGTGGGTAGTAAAACCAACAACCTGTTTATCACCCACCTGGGAAACGGCGGACCCATTGTCCAGCAGGAAGCGTTCTTAGAAGAGGTGGACAACCTGGAGAATGTGATCGCAATGGGAGATTTCAACTTCGAGCCAGATACAGAGCAGTACCACCTGACTCGCAGCCTGTTGGAGGATGCCTGGCTGATCAAGTGGCCCGATGGCATAGACGACCAGGGTTACAACCCTGTGGAGCGCATCGACCACGTATTTGTCACGCCCGGGACGCGCGTCAGTGAGGCGCGTTTCCTAACCGGACCCGAGTCGGACCACCCGGCGCTGTTTGTTGAGATTACCTGGTAAACT
>Ga0105100_10000038_pt1 | contig 65454 bp, 54 predicted proteins | sample PPLLak12cMay2015_2_FD_87033 | JGI IMG/M metagenome (GOLD analysis project Ga0105100, IMG submission 87033) | Freshwater sediment microbial communities from Prairie Pothole Lake near Jamestown, North Dakota, USA - PPLs Lake P8 Core (1) Depth... | ecosystem: Environmental > Aquatic > Freshwater >... | reverse complement strand
GCAGTGAAGGGAGGAATCCCTATGACGCTCATCGGTAAGACTTTATTTGCAGGGATTCCACGTCGCAAAGGTCGCCTGTTGCAAAGGGCGCTCCATCAGAATGACATCCAGTCAAGCTACTTAGCAACACTTAAAAGGGTGACCTCCCTAATTTCTAATACGCAATTCCTAATTTCTATTTCCCCCCTCACCATCCCTGTCATCCGTATAATCCGTGTCCCACCTCCCTGATTCCTAATTCGCAATTCGCAATTTCTTTTCTCGCGCTCACCGCCGGCAGCGTCTCCAACCCGCAGTCCCGCCTCACTACTCTCCACTCTCGATTCTCGCCTCTCCCTCCTCCCTGATCACCTTTGCCGCACTTCGGCACCTTCTCCCCCAATTCCCATGATCGAAAAAGCAAAAACTTGCAAATCTGTTCAAGATTCGCTATAATAAACGTACAATTTAATCATATTTCGTCACTAGCTAGCAGCACAATAGAGGCCAGTGTAGTGAGCAAACCTCTCATCCCTGCTCAAAGGCGTGAACGGATACAGGAATTTCTGGCAGCCCACAAGATTGTGGCGACTGCCGACCTGTGCGACCTATTGGATGTCTCCGAAGCGACCGTGCGGCGCGACCTGGAGTGGCTCGAAGGACATGGACTGATCGAGCGCACCCATGGAGGAGCCATCCAGAACGAACGGATAAATCTGGAGCAGGAATACCAGCAGCGGGCTTTACGTCAAATTGAAGAGAAGCGCAGGATCGGAGCGCTGGCAGCCAGGTACATCCAGGATGGCGATATCGTCTTTATTAACAGCGGTACGACCACCACGCAATTGATTCGGTCGATTCGCAGTGACGCCGAAGTCACGATCATCACCAACAACCTGATTGCCGTACTGGATGTAGGCGAGGTGGATTACGAGGTCCTGATCCTGGGCGGCACATTCCAGCCCAAATCGAACTCCGTCGCAGGACGTTTTGCGGTTCAGAATCTGTCACAGGTGTATGCCAACAAGGCCTTTATCGGCGTGGATGGCATCAGCATCAAACACGGCTGCACCGTTCCCTCCAATGCCGAAGCCGAGCTCGTCTATCTCATGCTGGAGCGCACCCAGGGACCCATCCACATCCTGGCAGACCACAGCAAATGGGGAGTCGTGTCGAATTTCGAGATCGCCCCCATTCAAAAAATAAACCGGCTGATTTGCGACAGCGGCCTGGACCATAACGCCCGGGCAGCGTTGGCAGCTCGCTCAGTTGAGATTGTCGTAGCAAACGGTAACAATAAATAAACCTGGTCAGGTTTCGTGCCACTGCCGCCCGCATGACCGCCGAATACGGAACCTGTCTTTTTGTTAATCCGGAGGCTGATCAATGTCGTTTCTCTTCAAAAAGGCGAAAAAGACAACCACGCGGCTGTTCTACGCTACCGACTTACATGGCTCCGAGCGCACCTATCGCAAGTTTGTCAATGCCGGAAAATTCTACGAAGCCACTGTCCTGGTGATGGGCGGCGACATCACGGGCAAGCTGCTCATCCCCATTATTAAGGAATCAAACGGGCATTATCGCGCCGCTTTACAAGGACGGACAGAACATTTCGAGAGCCAGGCCGACCTGCAAGGCCTTTACGACCGGTTGGGGATGCTGGGTTTTTATTACCAGATTATGGAAGATGATGAGTTCCGGCATTATCAAGCCAATCCCCAGGCAGTGGATGAATTGTTCCATAAGCTGGCGCGCCAGCGCCTTGAATCCTGGGTCGACCTGGCAGAGACACGGCTGGAAGGTACCGGTATTAAGTGCTTCGTTACCGGCGGGAACGACGACGACCCAGAGGTGCTGTCAGCCATACACCGCCCGGACACTAAATCTTTCTTCGCCTGCGAAGGTCAGGTGGTCAATGTGGATGCTGACCACACCATGATCAGTGTTGGCTTCAGCACCCCGACCCCCTGGAAAACACCGCGCGAGATCCCCGAAGAGCAGCTTGGGCAGATGATCGAAGAGATGATCTCGAAGGTTGACGACCTCTCGCATACCATATTCAATTTCCATGACCCGCCTGTGGATTCAACCCTGGATACCTGCCCAATGTTGGACTGGAGTAAAGATCCACCCGAGCCGGTTGTCAAAGCCGGACAGGTCATTATGCACGGGGCGGGCAGCAAATCGGTGCGCCAGGCAATCGAGAAGTACCAACCCATGCTGGGCTTACACGGGCATATCCACGAATCCCAAGGCGCGGTGAAGATTGGGCGCACCACCTGTATCAACCCGGGCAGCGAGTATGGTGAGGGCTTTCTGCGTGGCTGTCTGGTGAATTTCGTAGACGGGAAGATCGAAGGCTATCAAATGACCAGCGGTTGAGCCTGCCAGACAGTCATCCCGGAAAGGAGGTCATTACGGCAAAGCAACAGGCAGATTATCGGTTAATGGACAGCGCTCCCTGAGTGTACGACGGAGAGGGCCGCCAGCATTGGCGAACAATGCTGACATCGCATCCAATCGGCTTGTATCGACACCTTCGATAAGGTTACATAAGACCTCAGTGAGGAGGAATCAGATGGCAACTACAACGGCAAGGCCTGAAGTCTTTACCCGTAAAGCCTCTGGCCTGGTGCGGGTAATGTCCCCTTATTCTGCATTTGTATACAACATCCTGACCATGGGCCTGATCTTCCCGTGGACGTACTTATGGGCACCCGGCGCGCTGCCGGGCGGGAAAATGGTCTGGGGCATCTTGTTAGCGATGCTGATCGAGATTCCCATTGCCTTCTCTTATGTCTGGCTGTCAACCGCCCTTCCCCGCTCGGGCGGCGACTATGTGTTCGAAAGCCGTGTATTCGGCGGTGGCACAGCCTTCACAGTTGTAATGTCCGGGTACGTCATCTGGATCTTGCAGTGGGTGGCGCTCTCCGGCTGGCTGCTCTCTTACCTGGGTTTCGCGCCGCTGTTCCTGGGTCTGGGCGCTACCCTGGGGAACGCAGCCCTATCCAACATTGGTGTGTGGTTCACCCAGTCGACAGGGATCATCATCACCAGCATCATGAACGCTCTGGTCGCCCTGCTCATCCTGACAAGCGGATTTAAGTATTATGTTAAACTGCAGTGGGTGATGTGGTACGTGGTCTTGCTGGCGTTTGCGGTGATGTTCGCCGTGCTCTTCTTCACCCCGCCAGCCTCTTTTGTCGAGCGGATGAACGCATTTTCGGCGGCCTCCGGTGGTGATCCAAACTTCATCCAAACAGCCATTAATGCGGTCACTGGGGCCGGGATTGATCTAAAGCCGCCGTTCAGCTTGCTTGCAACTCTGCTGGTGGCCCCCATCGCCTGGACCTCACTGCAGTGGGCAACCTACAGCGCCCAGCAAAATGGCGAGATCAAGGATGCCCGCTCTTTCAAAAACCAGGCCATTATCATGGTCGGCTCGCTGATCGTTACCGGTCTGCTGTTAGCCCTGCTGGCGGCCGGCCTGGAGAAGCTGGCTGGCTCAGAGTTTATGTATGTGGCTGGAGCTGGTTACTGGTCGTTAATCCCTGAAGCCACGGTCAACGGTTTTTATCTGTGGCCAAATATCATCGCCATCGCGGTGACAGCCAGTCCCATAATTGTGCTGATCATCGGGCTTGGTTATATCCTGAACTCGCACCAGATCGTGCACAACTGCTACATTGGCATGACGCGTGTGATCGTGGCTATGTCGTTAGACCGGCTGCTGCCGGAGTGGTTCAGCAAGGTGGATGACCGCCGCCACACCCCAGCAAATGCTCACTGGGCATACTTCCTGGCTAGCATCCCAGTCATCCTGGCTTACAACCTGGTGCCAGGCTGGGTTGGCCTTACCCTGGGTGTGACCTTCGGCTGCGGTTACGTGTTCATCATCACCTGCCTGGCCGGCGCACTGCTGCCCTACCGGGCGAAAGATGTATACGAAGCCTCACCGGGATCTAAGTACCTGGTCAGTGGATATGTCGGTGTGCTCTTTACCTTGCTGGGCGTGATCGCCTTCATCTGGACTTCCTGGTCATTGGCGCCAGATGCTTTTGCCAGCTACCCCGTGCTGATCTGGCTGGTCCGCCTGGGCGCCATCGTCGCTGTAGCTCTGTTCCTTTACCCGATGCGCAACCACATCATGGAATGGTTCTCCGGCAAGCAGATGCCCTGGCTTTCAGCCCTTGGCATGCTTGGCGGTGGTTTCGGTATGTCGATGGTGGTCGCCTTCCTGCTAGCCCCCCAATTGGGCGTGCTCGGCAACTGGAACTTTGAAGACTTTCCGCGTGGGCTGTGGGCGCAGATCATCGCCTTCGCCATCATTGTGATCTCCGGTGTGTGGTATCTGCTGGTCAAACGCAGCCAGAGAACCCGCGGCATCAACGTGGATTACGCTTTCAAGGAGATTCCGCCTGAGTAGAAGTCATCTCAAAAATGGTTATTTGGTGTGCGTGGCGGCTTCGCCGCCACGCACACCAAGCCACGGGATATATGGAGGGATGCAACCGCTGCGTATATAAAATCGGACGATGGTCAGTTTACGGTGGCTTGTAGCTGCCGTACGCTGACCTGCGTTCGTCAATAAAGAGGAGCTGAACTAATGAAAGACCAGGCAAGAGTCGTCGTCATCGGTGGGGGAATTTTCGGAGTCAATGTCGCATACCACCTGGCAAAGATGGGGTGGACAGATTTGGTACTGCTGGAGAAAGGCGAGATTGCCAGCGGCGAGTCATCGCACGCAGCCGGTCTGGTGACCCAATTCGCCACTTCAGAAACCCTGATGCGCTTTCGCAAGTACAGCATCGAGCTGTACAGCTCGCTCGGGCTGTTCGACCATGTCGGCAGCCTGCGCCTGGCGTCCAGCAAAGAGCAGCTGCGCGAGCTGCAGCGCAGTGTCAGCCGCGCCAAGGGCATCGGCATGGATGTGGACATTATTTCCGCCGAAGAGGCAGTGCGGATCATGCCCCAGATCAGCGCCGAAAATCTATACGGCGCCATTTACCTGCCGCGTGATGGACAGGTGGATCCTTACGGCACCACGACCGCCATGGCGCGCATGCTCCGGGAGTTGGGCTGCGAAGTATACACAAATACGCGCGTGACGGGCCTGAAGCTCTCCCCCAAAGGTGAGGTGAGAGAAGTCATCACCGAGCGGGGTGCGATCAAATGCGAGCATGTCGTCAACGCTACCGGCTTGTGGGGACCGCGGGTGGCTGCCATGGCAGGTCTGCACTTGCCGACCACGCCGGTTGACCACCAGCACATTGCCTTGAAAGCCGTGCCTGGAAATGAGTTCCCACATTCAACTCCCTGCCTGCGTGACCCTGACAACCTGGTATACATGCGCTCAGAAGCCGGCGGGCTGGTGATCGGAGGCTACGAGCCCAATCCCAAGGAGCGTTGGATTGACGGTGTGCCGTGGGAACATGGAGGCACTTCGCTCCCACCGGACATGGATCGCTTCGAGCAGCTGCTGGAAGGCGCCATCCGGCGCATCCCCTTCCTGGATAATGCCCAGATCATCACCCTGATCTGCCATCCAGGCGCATATACTCCCGATTGCCAGCCCATCCTCGGACCCATGGCAGGCATACGCGGTTTCTGGAACTGCTGCGGGATGTCGCTGAACGGCTACGGTGGCGCCGGCGGAATGGGGAAACTGATCGCCGAATGGATCGTCGAAGGCGAGCCATCCCTGGATACTTATGCTTTTCGAGCCACACGCTTCGGTAATTACTACGCCAACACCTATTACGCTGTGGAGCGCACACGTGAATGCGTCAAGTATTACTACCGGTTGAAGTTCCCTCACGACGAAAACGAATGGGCGCGCCCCTTCCGCACCAGCCCGCTGCATTTCCGGCTGCAGGAATACGGCGCCGTATTCGGTGAGAAGTACGGCTGGGAGAGGGTGAATTACTTCCAGCCGGGTAAGCTCTGGCGCATGGCCGGCACAGACCAGCGCAATTGGGGATGGACGAAGCCGCCCTTCTTCGAGCGGCTCCGGGTGGAGCACGAAGCTACCCGAGAGCGCGTGGCGATGTATGACCTGACATCCTTTGGGAAGATCGACGTCTCAGGACCTGGCGCGCTGGCGCTGATGCAGCGCATCACCGATAACGACATGGACAGGCCCACCGGCAGTGCTATCTATACCCAGTTCTTAAACTCCAACGGTGGTGTCGAGGCAGATGTAACCATCACCCGTCTGGGGGTAGATTACTTCCGGGTAATCACCGGATCAGGCTTTATCTCGAACGATCTGGCCTGGATCAAGATGCATATCCAGGATAGCGATGAGCCGGTGGAAGTACGGGATGTCACCTTCGATTGGGCCTGTATTGCACTGTGGGGACCGAAAGCCCGGGAGGTGCTCGAACAGGTTACCACACACGATGTCTCCAACGAGGCCATGCCTTATCTGAACGCAGCCTGGATCGATATCAACGGCACCAGGGTGCTGGCTCAACGCGTCAGCTATGTGGGTGAGCTGGGCTGGGAGCTGTACGCACCCAGCGAGCGTGCCCTGCCGGTCTGGGATCTGCTCTACGCGGCTGGCAAGGAGTTCGGGTTGGAGGTTGGCGGCTATAAGGTGCTCGACTCGCTGCGGCTGGAAAAGGGCTATCGCTACTTCACCGCCGATGTCACCCCGATGGAGAATCCGTACGCAGCCGGCTTGGGCTTTTGCGTCCAGCTGGATAAGGGCGATTTCATCGGACGAGCAGCTTTGCTCAAGATCAAAGAAGGGGGAATCAAACGCAAACTGTGCACCCTGGTTCTGGATGGCGAGGAATTCCAGCCCATCTACGGCGGAGAGGCTGTCTACCTTGATGGGAAAGTGGTCTCGCGCGTGCGCAGCGGAGGCTACGGATTCACAGTCAGGCGCAATATTATCTTAGCCTATCTTCCTATGGAACTGGCAAAGGTCGGCACCCGCCTGGATTTGGACGTATTCGATGCCATCCATACAGCAGAAGTAACCCCATCCGTACTGCTGGATCCTAAGGGAGAGAAGCTGAGGATGTGAACTTATGACTATCAGCATCGAAAGCGTGGTCGCCAGCATCCCGGATTGGAGAGGGAGCCATATTCAGATCCAGCCTGTTCCCGGCGGTCTGACGAACGCCAACTATCTGGCCGAGGTGAATAGCATCCCGCACTTCGTTCGCGTGCCCGGAGCCAAGACCGAGCTGCTGGCAATCGATCGCCAGAATGAATACTACAACTCGAAGGCTGCCGCTGAAGCCGGGGTAAGTCCGAAAGTGCTGTACCACCTGCCTGCGAACGATGTCATGGTGTTTGAGTTTATCCATGGGATCACCATGTCGAATGAAAGATTCCAGGCGCCTGGCATGCCGGCGCGCATCGCGCAGTCATTGAAGCTGCTCCATGCCGGGCCGCGCTTTCTGACTGACTTCAATATGTTCCGCCTCACCGAGTTCTACTTGATGATCTGCGAGCAGCAGGATGTCACCATTCCGCCTCGCTACCCGGAGCGAATGAAGGCAGTCCAGAAGATCGAAGCCGCCTTGCTGGCTCATCCCTTGCCCAGTGTGCCATGCCACAACGATCTGCTGGCGGAAAACTACATCGATGACGGCAATAAACTTTGGCTGGTCGACTTCGAATACAGCGGAAACAACGATCCCTGTTTTGAGCTGGGCAACACCTGCCAGGAGCTCAAATACGATGAGAGGCGCATTCAGGAGCTGTGTGCGGCTTATTTCGGCGAGGCAACACCCGCGCGGCTCGCGCGCATGAAGCTGTACATGATCATGTCGGATGTCGGGTGGGCATTGTGGGCTGCCATCCAGGCCAAGATCTCCAAGATCGATTATGACTTCTGGGGTTGGGCGACCGAACGCTGGGACCGCGCCGAAGCAAAAATGGATTCACCCGAATTTCCGGGCTGGTTGGAGGCGGTGAGCAGATCGCAGGCATAGCCGGCTGCCATTTGCTGCTGCCCACTAGTTACAGGTAGCTCATCACTACATCAAAAGGAGAACTGCATGAGACTTTTCTATGCCACCGACGTCCATGGATCCGAGATCTGCTGGAAAAAGTTCATCAGCGCCGGCAAGTTCTATGAAGTGGATACCCTGATCCTGGGCGGTGATATGACCGGCAAGGCGATCGTGCCGATCATCGCGCAGGGCGGCGACCGCTACAAGGTCACCTTGCTCGAACAGGAGACCATCCTTGAAGGCCAGGAGCAGATCGACCATATGGTGAATGCCATCCAGAATCGCGGCTACTACCCGTATGTGACCAACCCGGATGAAGTCGCCGAGATATCCTCCACGCCTGGACGCTCGGACGAGCTGTTCCTGGAACAGGTGACAACCACCTTGCAGCGCTGGATTGAGTATGCCGACCAAAAGCTGGCAGGCAGCGGTCTCAAATGCTACGTCTGCCCCGGTAACGATGATGTGTTCGAGATCGACGAATTGATCAAAACCTCCAAGACGATCGAGCTGGCAGAAGGCAAGGTCATCCCCCTGGATAAGCACCACGAGCTGGCCAGCACCGGCTGGTCCAACCCGACCCCCTGGGATACACACCGCGAGGAACCGGACGATGCCCTATTGCAGCGCATCGAAGCGATTATGCCCGGCTTGCGCGACCCCTCCAACGCTGTTTTCAGCCTGCACGCCCCTCCCTACGGCAGCGGATTGGACGAAGCGCCCGAGCTGACCAAGGACATGCGCCTGGCTTACGCCGGACAGTCCCTGATAGCCGTCGGCAGCAAGGCGGTGCTCAAGGTAATCGAAAAATACCAGCCGCTGCTCGGCCTGCACGGTCATATCCACGAGGGCAAGGGTACCCGTAAGATCAAGCGCACCCTATGTATCAACACCGGCAGCATGTACGAACAAGGCATCTTGCAGGGCACGGTGGTTGAGCTGAAGCCGAACAAAGTCACCAGCTATGTACTGACGGCAGGTTGAGCTTCTAGCTTGATATCTAAAAAGATTGAGACACGAAGGGCACGAAGAGATAGATAAGATTCACAAAGAGCATCATAAACTCCGAGCACCTTGAGCCCTTCATCGGTGTTTGAAAAATCAAGGAGGTAATAATCGCATACTTACAACCGCTTCAAGTCCAACAAATGAATAACGGCTGATCCAAATCTATGCAATCGGCGGAGGGGCAGGAACCTCTACCCGAACTCCCGCTCACCGGTTGCCAAGGTTTGCCCGCCTGGATACCCATGCAGGTTGGCAAACAGCGACCCAAAATGGAGGTTAGCGATGAGTGAAGTCACCCTATTTGTGCGCAAAGCCAGCGGACTGGTGCGCTCGTGGTCTATGTTCGACGCATTCGTGTACGCCACTTTCTCGATCAACCTGATCACCCTGGGCCTGTTCATCTTCTCCTACTGCTACTATTTCGAGGGGAACCTGGCGACAGCAGTTATCGTTGGCGGCGCATTGACGATCTTTGAGGTGATCGTGTATGCCAGCCTGATCTCAGCCATGCCGCGTGCTGGCGGCGACTATGTCTGGCAGAGCCGCATCTTAGGACGCGCGCTTGGGTTTATCCTGTCGATCACCGGCTGGTGGTTCATCCTGTGGCTGTGGGTGCCGCTGTACGGGCAGATGCTGGTCTACGAGTTCTTCACACCCATCTTGGGAGTCCTGGGTGCCCAAAACGCAGCCCTGTGGTTCACCAACACCAACGGCGGGATGTTAGTTGGCATGCTGTTGGTATGCGCTCTGGTCTTCGTCTATATCGCCATCGGCATGAAATGGTATGCCCGTATCCAGAAGGTGTGCTTCTGGGGCGGCATGATCGGGCTGGTGCTGGTCTTTATTTTGCTGCTGTTCGGCAACAACGCCACATTCGTAAAGAACCTGAACACCTTTGTACCCGCTTATTTCGGCGCAGATGCCTCTGTGGATCTGTATCAGGCGACCCTCGATGCAGGCGACGCGGCCGGCAGTGTAGCTGCGCCGCTGGGCAGCCTGGCGCTGGGCGCCAGCTTCTTGCTGATCCCCATGATCGTGTTCTTCAACCTGTGGCCTAACTGGGGCGCCACACTATACGGAGAGGTGCGCGGCGCCAACGACTATAAGCGCAACTTCTGGGGCATGGCAGCCGCCGTCATCGTCACCGCCGGCCTGGCCCTGGTCTTCTTCTTCTTGATCGGCAAAACCCTGGGCTGGGATTTCTATAACAAAGCCAACGGCGCGTTCTGGAACTATACCTGGGGCTACACGGACCAGGCTCCGCCGCTGCCTTTCTGGCCCTACCCGGTTCTTTTCAGTGCCTTCTTGACTCAGAGCAGGTTCCTGCACTTCATCATCGTCCTGCTGGTTAGCCTGTGGTGGTTTGGCTGGTCGGGCACGGTCTTTCTCAGCTCCACGCGCGTGATCTTTGCCGCGGCATTCGACCGCATGCTGCCCGAGTGGGCTTCGTACGTCGAGCCGCGCACGCGCACCCCGCTGGCTGCCCTGCTCTTGATGGTCATCCCGTCGGTCATAGTCTCCATCCTGTATGCTTACAATATCTTTAACTTCCGCACACTGGCGCTGGATGCTACGCTGGTGATCGCAGTAACCTTCTTTGGCACCGCGGTGGCTGCCATCATCCTGCCCTGGCGCAGCAAGGAGACCTTCGAAGGCTCGCCGATCGCCAGGTTTATGATGCCCACCTGGCTGGCATGGCTGATGACGATCATCTTAGTGGTCGGCGGCGTGTACTTGATCTACACCTCCTTCAGCTACGGGTGGACGGTGCTGACCAACCTGGTCGGGCTGGATTCGCTCACCATCGCTATGGCGCTGGTGGTAGCTGTTCTGACGCTGGTTAATGCCGCGCTGATCATCTGGCTGGTCTATTACATTGCGAAGCGCATCCTCAACGGTGCCAAGATGCCGCTGGTCACTTTGGCGGGGATCGTCTTCTTCCTGTTCCTGGATTGGCTGCTGGTCGAATGGTTCTGGGATCCGCACGTTCCGCCCTTCGATTTTGCTTACTACGCCATCGGATGGAAGAACGCCAGCTCGATGCTGTTCATGTTGTTCTGCTACATCCTGGCAGCAGCGATCTACTTCGGCTTCAATGCCTACCGCAAGCGCCAGGGCATCGACGTCAACAAGGTCTACAAGGCCATCCCGGTCGAATAATATTGACCTGTGATTATTGCTGTGCTACACTCAGACAATAGGAGCAAATCACTCAATACTCCGATCTACCCAGGCACAGTTGTAAAGAAATATTGATCATCGAGGGTGTCATTCCAGTGATCCCGATACCCGCGAAGGAGGTGATGCAAAAGTACATTTCCTACATTCAGCCACTTGAAGATGTGGATCTATTGCAATGTTGTGGAATAACTAACCTATCCAACCAAATGTAATGGAGGACAAGATGGCACAACGAATCATGCGCCCTGACGAGATCACCCGGCGTGAATTTCTCAAACTCCTGGCACTAGCTGGAGGGTCAGCGGTATTGGCCTCCTGCGGCGGCACGGCTGCCGAAGCCACCCCCTGGCCGATTACTGCCTCAGCCGATGATGTTCTCAAGGCGGCCCAAGAAGAAGGCACGCTGACCACCATCGCCCTGCCGCACGACTGGGCGAACTACGGTGAGATCATCGAGACCTACAAATCCAAGTACAGCATGCAAGTCAACGAGCTGAACCCGGACGCTGGATCGGCCGATGAGCTTGAAGCCATCCGGGCTAATAAGGGCAGCACAGGCCCCCAGGCGCCGGACGTGGTCGACGTGGGTATTGGCTACACCGACCAGGCGAAAACCGAAGGTTTGTGGGCTGCCTGGAAGGTTCCGGATTGGGACACCATCCCTGCTGACCTGAAGGATCCCGATGGCTACTGGTGGGCTGAGTATTACGGCGTGCTGGTCTTCGAAATCAATAAAGATGTCATCACCGATGTGCCGCAAGATTGGCCAGACCTGCTCAAGCCGGCATACAAAGGCAAAGTTGCCATGGCCGGCGATGTGCTTAAGTCCAACCAATCCGTCCAGACCGTCATGGCTTCCGGTCTCTCGATGGCTAACGGGGATATTGCCCTGGCGCCTCAGGCCGGCCTCGAGTTCTGGAAAGAGATGGTCTCTAACGGCAACTTTATCCCGGTCATCGCTGACCAGGGCAAGATTGCCCAGGGTGAAACACCGGTCGTAATGGAGTGGGACTACCTGGCGCTGGCGAACCGGGATGCTCTGGTGGACAATCCGCCCTTGGAGATCATCGTACCAAAGACCGGCGTCCTGGGTGGACCGTATGCCGGCGCCATCAGCGCCTATGCCCCCCACCCTGCCGCAGCTCGCCTGTGGTGGAACTTTGTCATGTCCGATGAAGGCCAGAACCTGTACCTGAAAGGCTACGCCCACCCATCTCGCTACACCGACATGGCTGCCCGCGGAGTCATCCCCGCCGAAGTGGAGGCCAAGCTGCCGCCTGCAGAGAACTACGCCAAGGCGACTTTCTTGACCGTCGAGCAGCTGAATACATCCAAGACCCACATCACCGAAAACTGGCGCAAAGTCGTTTACGGTGAGGGTTAGGAGCACAAGGGCATGAGCCAAGCCCAGATGTCTGAAAAAATGGCTATCCAAGGGGACGCGCCTGGGGCGCGTCCCCTTCAAAGGAAACGCAACCTGGACTGGGTGGGCCTGGTCCCGTTCTTCCTGTTCGTTACTCTCTTCTTGATCCTGCCATCGATCAATATCTTTATCCGCAGTTTTCAGAGTATGAAGACCGGTGGATTCACCTTGGAGAATATCATCACCGTCCTCACAACTCCGGATTTGATCAACGCCTATAAGACCAGCCTCAGCATTAGCCTGGTCACCGCTATAGGCGGCTCGATCTTTGGTTTTCTGCTGGCTTATGCAGTCTGTATTGCTGGCTTGCCACCGGGTTTACGCACTTTCCTGCTCACATTTTCCGGGGTGGCTTCCAACTTTGCTGGCGTCCCGCTGGCCTTTGCTTTCATCGCCACCATCGGCATCACGGGTCTGGTAACGCGCTGGATCCAGGGGATTATCGGCATCGATTTGCGCGAGGCTGGTTTCAGCATTTATAACATCACAGGGTTGAGCATCGTCTACATGTACTTCCAGTTCCCACTGATGGTATTGATCATGGCGCCTGCCCTGGACGGGCTGCGCCGGGAATGGCGCGAGGCCTGCGAGAACCTGGGTGGCACCGGCGGGCAGTACTGGCGTTATATCGCCTTCCCGATCTTGCTGCCCACGCTTTTGGGGACGACGATCCTGCTCTTCGGCAACGCCTTCGGGGCTTACGCCACAGCCTATGCCTTCTCGGGGAGTTTCATCAACCTGGTCACAATCCTGATCGGCGCCCAGATGCAGGGCGATGTGCTCTACAACCCTAACCTGGGTTATGCATTGGCCCTGGGCATGGTAATCATCATGGCGCTGTGTATGGTCGGCTATGCTTACCTGCAGCGCCTGGCAGCGAGGTGGTCGAAATGATTGAAAGACCTACAATTGCAGCCAAAGCAGTGATTGACTCAATCCAGGATGAGCGAGCTAAACCTCAGAAACCGAGAGGTAAGGGCAATATCTGGGCCTGGATCATCTTTCTCATCGGCATGATCTATTTCTTCCTGCCGTTGATTTCGGTCTTTGAATTCAGCCTGCGCGCCAAGCGCGGCGTCTACAGCTTTGAGGCCTACCGCGTCGCCTTTCAGGATACGGAGTTCTATAGAAATTTCGGCATGTCGCTGTTATGGTCGCTGCTAACCATAGCCGTCAGCTTGCTCTTGATCGTGCCTACTGCATACTGGGTGCATCTGCGCATGCGCCGCTGGCGTCCGATCGTAGAGTTTTTCACCCTGATGCCGTTCGTGGTACCAGCTGTAGTTCTGGTGTTCGGCATGTCGCGTTTATACGCCCGCATTCCCTTTATGGTTAATTATCCCGTTTTATTGATTGCGGGCTACGTGGTCCTCTCGTTTCCTTATATATACCGGGCAGTGGACGCCGGTTTGCGCGCCATTGATGTCAGTACGCTGACTGAGGCAGCCCAAAGCCTGGGTGCGGGTTGGGGGACCATTCTCTTTCAAGTTATCTTTCCCAACTTACGGGTGGCCATCCTGAGCGGCGTATTCCTCACCTTTGCCATTGTGATGGGTGAGTTCACCTTCGCCTCCCTGTTATCCTTTGACGCCTTCGGCCCTTACATGGAGGAGATCGGCGCCATGCGCGCCTATACACCCCAGGCCCTGTCGGTAGTCAGCTTCCTGATCACCTGGCTGTGTATTGGGCTGATCAACCGCGTTGCTCGCGGCGCCCCTGGTCAGGGTCAAATTGCCGGCACTCGTTAAGACTATCTCCCTTCCACTGATTCGAGGTACCCATGGCCTTTCTGGAAATCAACAACATCAATAAAGCCTTTAGTAAAGACACGTATGCCGTCCAGGATTTCAACCTCAAGGTGGAAACCGGGGAGCTGGTATCCTTCCTCGGTCCTAGCGGCTGCGGCAAGACAACCACCTTGCGCATGGTGGCAGGTTTTGAAACCCCCACTTCCGGGCAAATTGTGATCAACGGCAAAGAGGTCACCAACGTACCTCCCAACCAGCGCAACGTCGGCATGGTCTTCCAGGCATACGCCTTGTTTCCCAACATGACTGTAGCCGGGAATATTGGCTTTGGCATGAAGATCGCCAAGAAACCACCGGAGGAGATCGCCACACGGGTGGAGGAAATGCTCAAGCTGATCCACATGGAGGGTTTTGGCGACCGATACCCCTACCAGCTCTCCGGTGGGCAGCAGCAGCGTGTTGCCCTGGCGCGCGCCCTGGCGCTCAGCCCCACAATCCTTCTGCTGGACGAGCCGCTTTCCGCCTTGGATGCCAAGATCCGCGTCATGCTGCGCGGTGAGATCCGCTCAATCCAGCAGCAGCTGGGCATCACCACGATCTACGTCACGCACGATCAGGAGGAAGCTCTGTCGATATCCGATCGCGTGGTGGTGATGTACCAGGGTCGCATGGAGCAGGTAGGCGCGCCCTTCGAGATCTACAACTTTCCCACCACAGAATTTGTGGCCCAATTCGTCGGCACGCTCAACTCCTACGAAGCCGAAGTGGTCGATCCAGCCGGACAGATCCTGCGCCTCGCCGGGCAGAACGTCCAGACGGCGCATGGTCTGGAGAACAAGCGCAGCGGCGACCGGGTCCTGATCGCCATCCGCCCGGAGCGCATCAGCTTCCCCAACGAAGAGAAAAAGGAGAATCTGCTCGAGTGTACCGTGGAGACGATCACTTTCCTGGGCTCGATCGTGCGCATCCGCGTGTTGGTAAACGACCTGCTCGTCAACATGGATACTTTCAACAATCCCTACCTGGCGCTGCCCAAGATCGGCGACAAATCTCAGATCACCTTTTCGCGTGAGGCGGTGCTGGTCCTGGATCATGGGCCCAAAGCATAGGGAATCAGGCGGTATTTTGGGTAAAGTTCCATCCAGTATGAAATCTGCGCCGATTGTGTAGGAACAGGATCGGCGTTTTTCTAAGTACGCCAATATTCGAAGGGCGGGGAAACAGGGAGATAGCTTTCCATCCCAGACCGAACAACGCCGCCAACATTGCATATCTGATAAAGGGATGACAGGCATTTCTAACACTCAAGGCCAAGCGATTTGAACCTCTCACTGGTTATCTTCATTGCGATTGCCTTGGCATTCGATTTTCTAAATGGATTCCACGACAGCGCCAATGTGGTAGCGACTGCCATCGCATCGCGAGCGCTAACACCCCGCACCGCCCTGGCGATGACCGCCCTGACCAACCTGATTGGACCCTTTCTTTTTGGCGTGGCAGTCGCCACCACTATCGGCAACGAAGTCGTCAGCGCCGAAGCCATGACCATCCCGGTGGCAATGGCTGCATTGGTATCGGCCATCATCTGGAATTTGCTCACCTGGTGGCTAGGTATCCCCTCCAGCTCTTCGCATGCCTTGATCGGGGGATTTATCGGCGCAGCCATCGCTGGCTATGGGTTCGGGGCAATCCACCTGGAAGGTCTCTCCATTGTCCTGATCGGTTTGTTCGCCTCACCGGTCATCGGGATGTTCTTTGGATGGGCTTTCATGCGCCTGACCCTGTTCTTTGGTCAATGGATGACACGGCGAATCAATGTTTTCTTTCGCCGGGGTCAGTGGATCACGGCTGCTACCCTGGGTCTGAGCCACGGCACAAATGATGCCCAGAAAACCATGGGCATCATGGCCATGGGCCTGGTAGCTTTTGGGATAATCGATGAATTCTACGTGCCCGCCTGGGTCATCGCTGCCAGCGCCGTATCCATAGCCGCGGGCACTGCGCTGGGCGGCTGGCGATTGATCCGCACCATGGGGTCAGGCTTCTACCGCATCCGTCCTGTGCATGCCTTCAACTCCCAAATCGCCAGCGCGGTAGTGATCCTGGGATCTGCTCTGCTGGGCGCGCCGGTCAGTACGACCCAGGTAATCAGCTCATCCATCGTTGGCACGGGTGCCGCTCAGCGCGTCCCAATGGTGCGCTGGCGATTAGCCGGTAATATCCTTATCGCCTGGATCGTGACAATCCCCTTTACAGGTTTATTAGGCATCGTAACATACTGGCTGATAAGCCAGTTATAATAGATAACAGGTCAAACTCATGAATAATATACCCTGGTGGAAAAAAATAAAGATCAGCAGCCCATTTCAGAAGAAACCCAACCGTTTCATTGAGCTGCTCTCCCAGCAAGCTAATCTAACCGAACAAGGCATGTTCGCTCTGGTGGCTTATTTCGAGAAGCCGAACAAGCGGCGTGCTGAAGTAGTTGACAAACTAGAAGGTGAAGCGGATGAGATTCGCAGGATCTTGATTGATGAGCTCAACCGCACCTTTGTGACCCCCTTCGACCGCGAAGATATCCACTCGCTTTCCAGAGCCATCGACGACATGCTTGATTATGCATATACTACGGTAGTCGAGATGTCAATCCTGGATGTCCAGCCAAACAGCTATATGCACGATATCGGTTTGCTGCTGGCAAAGTCGGCCAATGAAATCCACATGGGTGTGCAGCGCCTGGCAGACCATCCTGGTGTTGCCCAGAACCATGCCGTGCGCTCCAAGCAGATTGAAAATCAGGTAGAAAACCTGTACCGCCAGGGACTGGCAGACCTGTTCCACCAGCCGAAAGACGCAGAACATATCGTCGAAATGCTCAAAATGCGTGAGACCTACCGCCACTTGAGCAACGCCGCCGATCGCGGCGATGAAGCTGCCAACATCCTGTCTGATATTGTGGTCAAAATGGGGTAAGCGCCTGCAGGGTTAACACCTGCATTATCAGCCCAGAACGGCAATAAAGATCAAGCCGACAACGATCAGCAGTGCCCCCGTCAGCCTGACAACCACCCCGTGTTCCTTAAATATAATAAACGCCAGTATCGCCCCGATGACGATGCTGAACTGCCGGAATGCGACGATGTAGCTGGCGTATGGGCTTAACTGGTATGCCCAAAGGACCAGCCAATAAGCGCCGAAACCGAAGATCGTAGCCGGTATCGCCAGTTTCCAATCTTTTGGATTATCCCTGCGTTCCGGATCTCTGGACAGCTTCATAAAGCCGACATAAGGGAAAAAAGAGATGGCGAAATAGAAGTAGCCGTAGCGTGCAGCCGTGTCGGGTCCCTGTTGGACAACCTCCGCTGCAATTTTATCCAACAGGGTGTAGCCAACTGTACCCAGAGCTGCCAGCAACATCCATAAGCTTGCCTTGTTGAGATAATTCCGCAGGCGGATATCAAGAAAAGACTGCTGCGGTACCAGGATCACGCCAGAGGCCACCAGGAAAATTCCCAGCCAGCCGAAGGAGGTCAGCTCCCGGCCGCGAGCGACGTCGATCATGGCCACGAAGATTACCGGCAGTGCCCGCGCCACGGGATAAACGATTGTGAAATCTGATGTCTCATAAGCACGCGCCAGGAAGAACAGGTAAAGAGCCGCGCAGATACCCGATCCCAACACACACCACCAGGCTGTGGTCGTCATCGATCGCGCCGCCAGCTCGCTCCACACTGCCGGGATAAACCCAACGATCAGGGTCAGCACCAGCATTTTGTAATAGAAAGCACGCTCGGCATGGTTGACACGTGCCAGCAGGTTCCAGCCGGCGTGCATGAAGGTAGATATCAGGACGATCAGGATAACGGTCAGACTCACAGCTGCACCTGGTCTTGGAGGATTGCGGGGAGTGATGGTTGAGGCAGCTGCACCCGTGATCACGCCTCGAAGAATCAATTGTCTGGTTAATAGATTTCGAGAGAGAGACCCACCGCTAAGTTATATGTATTTCAGTCCTGTTCCCGTGTTGAATATTATAATCCGCTCACCAGGTTCCACCCAGCCGCGATCGATGAGCACCTCCAACGCCGCCAGGGTCGCCGCCCCTTCTGGAGCGGCAAATATTCCTTCCCGGGCTGCCAGGCGTTTTTGGGCGCTCAAAATCTCTTCGTCGCTAACCGCCACAGCACTGCCGCTGCTATCCCTCAGGCAGCTCAAGATCAGCAGATCTGCAAAGCTCTTCGGAACACGCAGACCTGATGCGATTGTCTGAGCGTCATTCCAGAATTCGCAGCCACGTGCGCCCATCTCAAAAGCTTTGACCACCGGAGCGCAGCCTGCAGCCTGCACTGAAACCATGCGCGGCCGCGCCTCACCTTCCAACCAGCCAAGCGCAGCCATCTCCTGGAAAGCCTTCCACATGCCAACCAATCCGGTTCCGCCCCCGGTCGGATAGATGATTACCTCGGGGAGCTGCCAGCTGAAGGCCTCTGCCAGCTCGTAGCCCATGATCTTTTTTCCCTCCACCCGATAGGGCTCTTTGAATGTGGAGACATCATACCAGCCTTCAGCCGCCGCTTTTTGACCTGCCAGGCGGGCAGCATCGCTGATCAGCCCGTCGACCAGGTCGACCGAAGCACCGGTGATGCGGCTCTCCTGGATATTGGCAAGCGGGGTATCCCTGGGCATGAATATATGGGCGGTCAACCCACCGCGGGCTGCATAGGCAGCCATTGCTCCACCGGCATTGCCGGCTGTGGGTATGATCACCTTCTGGATGCCCAGCTCTTTGGCCTTGGAAATCGCGGCTGCCAGGCCGCGTGCTTTAAATGTGCCGGTGGGATTACAGCTCTCTTCTTTTATGTATAAATTGGGCAGACTAAGCTCAGCGCCCAGGCGCGGGGCATGCAGCAAGGGTGTATCCCCCTCCCCCAGCGTGAGCATGTTTTCCGGATCCCCAACCGGGAGCAGTTCGTGCCAGCGCCACATACCCGCTGGCCGGCTGCGGAATTCATTCCGGTCTACCTGCAGTCGCGCGCTCTGCAGGTCATACACAGCCAGCAGGGTCGCACGGCAATCCGGGCAGAAGGTCTGGATCTGGAAGGCGTCAAACACCCGGCTGCAGACCGAGCATTCCAGGTGGCTGAGGTATGAAATGGGTTTACTCATTTGAGTGAAGGTGCGGCTGAGATAGACCGTAGACTTGAGATGAAAATCGTGTTATCCCAAAATCCCTTACCCCTCTTCATCCAGCTTACGGATCTGGTAAGGCACCTCAGTGATCACGATCCCACGTCTGAACAGCAGTGCTGAGCGCAGCCAGAAAGCGGTTTGGGTGTGCAGCAGGTTTGCCCACCCATTTTCCGGTACGAACTGGGGGACCACGACAGTGATGATCTCGCCCGGCTGGCGTTTAGCCGCGATCTTCTTTATATAATCTATCAGCGGCTCCAGCAACAGCCGGTATGGCGATTCCACGATTACCAGGCGGGTGTTATCTCCCCACTGCTGCCATTTCGCCTTTACCTTCTCGGCTTCCTGTGGATCTATCGAAACATGCACCGCAGTGACATCGGCAGAGATCGAGCGAGCGTAATTGAGCGCCTCAAGCGTACCGCGATGTACGCTCGAAACCGGCATGATCACGCGATGCCGAGAAACACGCCGCGGTTCCATGTACTGTTCAAGAGACAGGTTCTTGGCCAGATTCTGATAGTGGCGGTGTATGGTAAAGAAGATGGCTACTAAAACAGGGGTCAGCACCAGCACAATCCAGGCGCCATCACGGAACTTCGTCACAGCAAAGATCAGCATAACAGCCGCCGTAACAAAGGCCCCCAGCCCGTTGACCACCATTTTTACAGCCCAGCGGGGATCATATACCAATACGGATCCACGCTCTGTAACCTTCTCATCCGGAGTAATCTGCCCCGACTTCCTCCACCGGCGCGCCATACCTACCTGAGAGAGCGTGAACGACAGGAATACACCGATGGCGTACAGTGGGATCAACAAAGTAACGCTGGCATCGAATAAGAAAATCAAGATAGAAGCAATGATTGCCAGGACCAGGATACCCCTGGAATAGACCAGTCGGCTACCGCGGAAGGTGAGCTGCCGGGGTAGAAAACCGTCCTGTGCCATGAGAGCACTCAGACGTGGAAAACCTGCAAAGGCAGTATTGGCTGCCATGATCAGGATGACAGTTGTGGCGGCAATGGTAACCAGGTACAGCAAGTTGCGACCGCCGTAAGCTGTGCGTACCAGCTGCGAGATTACCGTTTCGGATTCGGATGGAACTGCTCCGATTTTGCTGATAATAAAGGTGATCCCCAGGAAGAGCGTACCCAGAATAATGGACATCCAGACCAGGGTAATACCAGCATTCCGGCTGCGCGGCTCGTTGAAAGCAGTTATGCCGTTCGAGATAGCTTCGACACCGGTTAACGCAGTGGTGCCGTTCGCAAAAGCATGCAAAATCAAGAACAGCGTGATCGCCTGGACGCCATGGGTGATGTGCATTGGCGGCGGGTCGACGACACTTCCCAGGCTACCGGTCAAGTATTGGAAGATTGCTACGACCAGGGTCAGCAGCATCGTACCCAGGAAGAAATAAGTCGGAATAGCAAAGGCAGATCCAGACTCCCTGACCCCACGCATATTCACCAACATAACAAGCAAAACCAATCCCACGGCAATATAAGCACGATATTCAAACAGTGTCGGAAATGCCGATACCAGCTGTGCGACACCGGAAGAAATGGAAACCGCCACCGTCAGGATGTAATCGGTCAGCAATGCCGCGCCAGCCGTCAGAGCAGCCATGTCGCCCAGATTGTCGCGCGAGACAATATAAGCTCCTCCCCCACCGGGATAAGCGTGGATGATCTGCTCATAAGAAACAGTAACGATCGCCAGCAATAGTACAATGGCGATAGAAATCGGAAATGCATAGCCAAAAGCAACAGTACCGGCGGCAGCCAGGATTACCAGGATTTCCTGGGTGGCATAAGCGGTCGATGACAACGCGTCCGAAGCGAAGATCGCCAGCCCGATCGCCTTACCGATCGTCTGGTGGGGGGCATCGGCGGTCTCCAATGGACGCCCGATCAGCCATGTCTGCCAGTTGCGTTTGGGAGCAGATTGGTTTTCCTGGTTTATTATGCCGGTTGTTTCAGGCCCATCAGCGACAAACTTTTCACTCATACAGGTAATATTCTTCCTAAGCAGTCATCTTTAATTAGTTTTTTTGGTGTGTGGCGGCTTCGCCGCCACACACCAAAACCTCCTGTTTGTGAGGCAGCCTCTAAAGACTTCCCTAAAAACAAGGGTTCAGGGATTCCAAACGACTATTTCCAGGCAGCTTCTGGTAATCGATGAAATGGTAAACTATTCATCGACGACCAGGACTATAATCGATCCACTAATTATATGCTAAAGGACGGATAATGAGATACTTCAAAGATTTTTTTCCGGTTTTGCTATTATGCCTGCTGATCTCGTGCAACGGGCGTACCAGCGAGGCGATCCGGGTAGAGGATGCCTGGGTTCGAGCTGCTGCCATGGCGGCGGATGAGCAGGGTGAGATGTCCCACATGGGGGGAAGCACCAGCGCGGCCTATATGACGCTCCGCAACACCACATCCGAAGCGGACCGGCTGTTGAGCGCTTCCAGCGATGTCGCTCACAGCGTCGAGCTGCACACCAGCGAGGAGGTCGATGGAGTAATGACCATGCACCCGATAGAGGGAGTAGATGTGCCTGCTGGCGGCTCTGCGGAGTTGGCTCCTGGCGGCATGCATGTCATGCTGGTCGGCCTGACACGCGACCTCAAGGCCGGGGAAAAGATCACATTCACGCTCGATTTTGAAAAAGCAGGAGAAATTCAAGTAGAGGCAGAAGTACGCGCTCCCTGAAAATGTAAGCTGCTATCAGGGCTGAATAATCGTCGGGCGCCAGATCGGATCGAATTCATTACCCGGGGCATCCGTGAGACGGATGCGCCCAGCTCCGCTGGCAGACATGATAAAGATATCATGATTGCTGCCCTCAGGCCAGCTCTCAAAAGCCAGCCATAAACCATCCGGGGAATATTTCGCCTCTCGTGCTGGAGCCGGACCCAGCTCATAGCGGAATTCGGTGTACTCATCGTCTTGATATGAGGCTGCCACCAGCCCCGGGATTCGCCTTTGCTGAGACACCTGTGTGAACAGGATCACATCACCCTCGCGAGACCACACGGGATGCGAGTTGATCGCATCTCCGCTGCGCGAGTAGAGCTGCTGGTTGCTGCCATCGGCGTTCATCGTCCAGACCTGCACCGGACCCTTCTGGGTGGTGACAAAGGTCAACTGGCTGCCATCCGGCGACCAGTATGGCTGCCGGTCATACGAATACTGGGCGGACAGGCGCTCAACAGAGCCATCTGCCAGCTTCATCAGGTAAATCCGCGATCGGCCGCTGTTGCGCAGCGAGCTGAAAGCGATGTGGGTGCCATCCGGTGACCATACCGGATCGAAATCCCCGCCTGGCGCGCTAGGCAGCGGAGTCAGACCGGTACCGTCAATGTTGATGATAAATAGCCCTGCCCCACGATATAGGTCTTCATTCTTCTTACAAGGGGAGATGAACACCAGATGCGTCCCATCTGGCGACCAATCCGGCTGGCAGGCGCCTTCCGGCATATCGGTGATCTGGCGCAGATCGCTGCCATCCACATTCACCACCCATACCTGGGTGGTGCCGCTGCGATCAGAGGCAAAAGCTACCTCACCCATGCCGCCGCCGACGATCGTCGGGACTGCCGTAGGTGAAGGTGGGGGATTGACAACCGGGATTCGGGTGGCAGTGTTTGTCGGGGAGGCAGCAGGCGCCTGGGTGTCTGTCGGTTTCATGGCTGTGGCTGTCGGTGGGTCGGGTGTCTGGGTGGCAGGCTGCTCGGCCGATGGCGTTGAAGATGGATTGACCAATACAACCGGCAGGATAGTCGATGGGGACGGTAGAACCAGGGCCAACGCCTGGTTGGGCAGGCTGGGATCGTTGAGCACGAGCCCAGCACCAACCAATACGATAAGCAGAATCCCAATCAGCACCCATGTCCATTTTCGCCGGCCCTGAGCCCTGGCACGTCCGTTATATTTGGGCTCGCTGATCGGCGACGAGGTAGGGATGGGCAGAGGTGATTTATTCACCGGTGATGGAGAATATACCGGCGAGAGCGGCTTGGGAGCAGGCGTATCTGGATAAAGCTCCGGATTGACCATTGCGTTGTTCCCCGGCGCAGGCGAGACCGTGTATTCGCCCGTTTTTCGCCGGGTAAAACCGCGCACGTTTAATAATGCTTGTTTGAACTCTTCTGCTGTCTGGAAGCGCTCATCCGGACGGATAGCAAGTGATTTCTCGATCACCGCTGCCAGGCGCCGGGAAACCTTTGGATTGTGCTTACGGATGGAAGTCAAAATCGACTGGTCCATCGCACGTGCCAGGGCATCCTCAGGGATGGCGCCGGTCAGGGCTGCATACAGGGTAGCGCCTAATGAAAAAAGGTCGGATCGATTATCGGTGCGCGCGGTCCCATACTGCTCGGGTGGAGAGTAGCCCGGCGTCATCGCGCGCGCCCCGCTGGTGGTCGCCTGACCACCCTGGATAAGCTTCGCCAGGCCAAAATCGACCAGGTAGATTTGCCCGCTGGGTGATATTTTTACATTGCCCGGTTTGATATCCCGGTGCACAATGGGTGGATTGCAGGTTTCCAGGAACCCTAAAGCATCACAGACCGCTGCGCCAACCAGGATAACCTCCTCTTCGGAGAGCACTCCTGTACGGTCCATCCGCTGGCGTAGGTCTTCCCCCTCGATGTAATCCATTACCAGGTACTGACCCTTGCCATCAATCACAAAGTGGTCAGTGACCCGGGTCAGGTTTGGATGCTTAAGGGTCGCCAGGATGACCGCCTCCCGGCGAAACTGGCGCGCATATTCCTCTGTGGTAAACAGGTTCTCCTTGACGGCGACGTCCACCCCCAGGTTCTCGTCGACGGCGCGGTAGACTGCCCCCATACCGCCTTGACCAAGGATCTCCACTACCCGGTAGCGTTGATTCAGGATTGTGCCGCGTTCGAGAGCCATTATTTATACATCGCAGCCAACACTGCGTCTACCAATCAGAAATCTAAATATCCAGATTGCGCACCTCGCGGGCGTGGGTCTGGATAAAACGCCGGCGAGGTGGGACAGCGGACCCCATGAGCATATCGAAAGTCCGGTCTGCCTCCGCCGCATCATCAATCGTAACCAGGAGCAATGTTCGCTGGGCGGGATCCATGGTGGTTTCCCACAACTGCTCCGGATTCATTTCACCCAGTCCCTTATAGCGCGAGATCGTTGCCCGGTCTGCATCTTTGTTTAGCGCCTTTAGTATACGATCTTTTTCTGCCTCGGTATAGGCATAGCTGACCTGATTCCGGTTTACAATTCGGTAAAGTGGCGGTTGGGCAATATATAGATGCCCTTCTTCGATCAGCGGCTGCATGTAGCGAAAGAAAAAGGTCAACAGCAAAGTCCGGATATGGCTGCCATCGACATCCGCGTCGGTCATCACCACAATACGCCCATAACGCAAGCCAGATAGATCGAAGCTCTCTCCAATACTGGTGCCTAAGGCAGAAATCAGGGCTTTCACTTCGTTGTTAGCCAGGATTTTATCCAGCCGGGCACGCTCAGTATTGAGGATTTTACCCCGCAGCGGCAGCACAGCCTGGAAATGCCGGTCGCGGCCCTGTTTGGCGCTCCCGCCGGCCGAATCACCTTCGACGATATACAGCTCGGTCTTTTGCGGATCACGCTCAGAGCAATCTGCTAGCTTGCCGGGCAAGGTCAGGCTTTCCAGCGCCGACTTGCGGATAACCAGATCACGCGCCTTGCGAGCTGCATCGCGCGCCCGCGCCGATGTCAGGCATTTTTGCACGATCGCCTTCCCGGCGGAGGGATTTTCCTCTAGGAATGAGCTGAAGGCTTCATTGATCACCTGTTGGGCGAAGGTCTGCACCTCTGGGTTCATCAACTTCACCTTGGTCTGGCTCTCGAACTGTGGGTCGGGATGCTTGACGCTGATGATGGCGGTCAGCCCTTCACGCGTGTCATCGCCGGTGAAATTGGGATCAGAATCCTTCAATAAGCCAGTGCGTCGGGCGTAATCGTTGATGGTGCGGGTAACCGCTGCCCGCAAGCCGGTTAGGTGCGTGCCGCCGTCGATAGTGTTGATCGTATTGGCAAAGGCATACACTGATTCCGCATACGCATCGGTGAACTGGATAGCGGCGTCGATCGTGATGCCTTCGGCCTGCTTTTCAACATGCATCACCGGATGCAGAACCTCCCGGTTGCGGTTTAGATAGCGCACAAACGAGGTAATACCACCTTCAAAATGGAAAGTCATTTCCCGGTCTGAGCGCTCATCCTCCATAAAAATAGTAACGCCGCGCGTGACAAATGCCATCTCGCGGAACCGCTGCACCAGGGTATCGAACCGGTAATCCAGGTCCCCTTTAAATATCTCGGTGTCGAACTTGAACGTCGTTTGGGTGCCAGTTTCTTTCGGGTCCGATTTACCGACTACCTCCACCGGACCCTTCGGGTAGCCGCGTTCATAGCGCTGCGCGTAGATCTTACCGTCCCTTCGTACCCGTACCTCACACCATTCCGATAGGGCGTTGACTGCCGACACACCGACGCCGTGCAAACCGCCGGAGACCTTATAACTGCCGCCGCCGAACTTCCCGCCGGCATGCAGCATGGTCATGACCACTTCTAGGGCAGGCTTTTTGATCTGCGGATGGATGTCCACAGGGATGCCGCGCCCGTTATCCGTAACCGTCACACTGCTATCTGGATGGAGATAGATTTCAATCCGGTCACATGCCCCAGCCAGTGCCTCATCGATCGAGTTATCAACCACTTCGAAGATCAGGTGGTGCAACGCCTTGATGTCCGTCCCACCGACATACATTCCAGGCCGGCGGCGAACTGCCTCAAGCCCTTCCAAAACCTGGATATCTTTCGCTTCATAGGAATATGTTTCGCTTTTGGTCACCCAAACCTCCATAATTCATGCATACAGCACTCTCTCAATCGGAGAAATGCCGGGTGTAATCGTTGAACCTGCGATACTATGCTCGTGAAGATAGCTGCGCCTGCTGGAGCAATCGCTGTGCCCAGCGGTGAGCTTCCTTGTAATAGCTGAAACTGGCTGCCACCAGCCCAGTGGCGACAAACGCATGACCGATTACGCCTATAAACGCCAACCACGACTCGCTTTCAGGCACCCGCCAGAGCAGGGTGAACCCCTCATCCAGCAAGAAGATACTGAGGAAGAATAAAGCCGTCCTGGGCATAGTGATGCGCACCAGGCGCATGCTGTCTCTCAAAGCCACTCCTACCCGACTGCGGTTGACAAAAATGCTATGTGGAGTGAACAGCAAGGGAAAGAGGATCCAGAGCATCAAGCCGCCAAAGATAAAGATGGCAAACTCGCTGAAAGGCAGAGCCGACATAACCAATCCGGAAATCAGACAGCTGGCGGGAATACTGATAGCAACCACCAGGATAATCCAGGTCAGCGACATCAAGATGACCTGTAAAACCTCCCAACGCCAACCCGAGAACACCTCCCGCCATGACACTTTGCTGGTGGTCACTGCCTGGGAAACTGCTGAAAAGTACAGCGTACCAACCGCCAGCCCGACGAGCGAGAGCGACAGCCAGATCAAGATCAACAACCAGATCGATCCCACCTCCCAAAAAGCCGGCTGTCCCAGGGGATTGGTTATCGGCTGAGAGGAGACCATCAGGCTTGGAACACCGATGGGAAAAGACCTGAGGGAGGAGAATATATTCAGGTTCTCCGTGATCTCCTGCCAAAACAGGCTTCCGGCCTGAAGGAGATCGGCATTTTGCGAGGCGAAATCACCCGACTGCCGGGTTGCCAATGCGATCAGGGTATCGGTCAGCTGTTTAATTCGCAAGTGAGGGCCGAACCACAGGAAAAGATCCAGCAACACTGGGATCAACACCAAATCGATATGATTCGCCGTCGCGTCAAAACCAGCCATCAAAGAGCCTATCAGGCTGGGAGGCGCAGGCAGAGCCTGAATTTCTGCGGTTTTCATGCCAGCTAGATTCTACCATAGGGGCATTTCCTCGAAATAACATTTGACATCTCCATAAATTATGCTAGACTTTTAACGACTCGACATATGCTAGACTATACGCATCACCTACGACAGGCCGATATCTTCTACAATTTCACCCCGCCGCAGCTGGAGCAGGTGGCGCAGTTCTGCCAGGAACGTACCTGCCAGCTTGGAGAAACCATCTTCACAGAAGGGTCAACCAGCTTGGATTTCGCTTGATGTACAATCTGGCGGCTGACATGGCATTGAAAATTCGCAACAGCGATCTCCTTATTCGTGAAGAATTCCTATACACAACCAGGAGGTAAGCGCATCAGAATCCATTTTTCCTCCTTGACCTACCTGTTTATTATCGGTACAATCCATACATTAAGCGGGCAGTCCGGCAACTCCGGCTGAGTGATCGTTTATGCCGTTTTACCAGTCCCGCAACCATAATCTTATCCCGGTGTTTTAGTCTTCGTGAATACGCTGAAGGAGGTGGTACAAATACGACAACAATAGATGATTCTAAATATTAGCCAAACGCCAATTGGAAAAAATATCAATCGAACATCATCATCAAGGAGAGAGAAGATGTCTAAGAAACTGTTTGTTTTCATGTCTCTGCTGGTAATCGCCAGCATGATGTTGGCTGCCTGCGGTGGCGCGGCTACCCAAGCCCCCACTGAAGCGCCTGTTATGACGGAAGCACCTGTAATGACCGAAGCACCTGTCGAAGAACCCGCGGCGCTCGAATGCACGGATGCAATCGGCTGCGTTGAGGTTAGAGCGGGTGATCCTGTCCATATCGCCTATGCCATGGTCACCTCCGGCGCCGATGCCACATTGGGCATCGACTCACGGAACGGCGCTGAGATCGCTGTCGACGACCACGGGGGCAAGCTGCTGGGTCACGACATCAAGTTCGATGGCGAGGATGAACTTTGTTCAGCAGAAGGCGGGCAGCAAGCCGGCACGAAGCTGGCAGCCGATCCCACCATCGTCGCTGTCATCGGCACGTCCTGCTCCAGCGCGGCCCGCGTCGGCGTACCGCTGTGGTCCGCGGCTGGCTTTACCATCATCTCGGCGTCTAACACCGCCGTCGACCTGACCCTTGAGGGTAATGAGAACAACCACCCCGGCTATCTGCGCACCGCCCACAGCGACTCCGTCCAGGGCGCTGCAGCCGCCAAATTCGCCTGGGAAAAGCTGGGCGTGAAAAAAGCCGCCACCATCCATGACGGCAGCCTTTACGCCGAGCAGCTCCAGCAGGTTTTCGCCGACTCGTTCAGGGAACTGGGCGGCGAGATCACATCCCAGGAAGCGGTCAGCCCGGATCAAACTGACATGAGCGGCGTGCTGACCAGCATCGCCGCTGGCGCTCCCGAGCTGATCTACCACCCGATCTTCATCCAGGCCGGCGTCCAGCTCGTCCTCCAGGGGCGCCAAACCCCCGGATTGGAGAACGTTTACCAGATGGGCGCAGATGGAATGTTCTCGCCTGACGTGATGGAAGGATCCGGCGAGTCTGTGGAAGGCGTATTTGTTTCCAGCCCTGACACCACCAAATTCGGACCGGACTACGAGGCGAAATTTAAGCCAGCTTATCAAGCCAAATTCGGCTCGGAGCCGCTGAGCATCTTCCATGCCCATGCCTATGATGCCATGAACATGGTACTGGCATGTGTGGAAAAGGTCGCTCAGGGTGATAAGGAAGGGGGCGACATGCTGATCGGTCGCCAGGCGCTGCGAGACTGTATGTTCAGCACCACAAATTTCCCGGGCCTGACCGGTAATCTAACCTGCACCCCCACCGGCGACTGCGCCGACCCCAAGATCGCTGTATACGAATACCATACTGGCGAGTACCCTCCGGAAAAAATCTGGCCAGAAGATTGAGTAGGCTTTCTCACGATTGACCCGTGGGGAGGGGCGAGGTTTCCCTTCGCCCCTCCCTTTTTACTAACCAAGGAGGCCTGGCATGCTGAAAAGATGGCGGCAAACCGTTACTGCCACAGATCTGGTCGTATGGGCGATTGGTCTGACGATTGGGATCGGTGTCATTTATGGCTCTATTCAAACCATCCGAGCTGGCCAATATACATCCCAGCAATGGATCAACCTAACCATCGATGGATTGAAGCTCGGCGAGATCTATGCGCTGAACGCTCTGGGTTATACCCTGGTGTACGGCATTTTACGCATGATCAACTTCGCCCACAGCGAGATCTTCATGAGCGGTCCTTTCACTGCGGTATTTCTTGCCAAGTACCTCAATAGTATCGGTTTTTATAATAGCCATCCAATCATCAGCCTCCTTTTAATCACCCTCTTGTCAGCTGCAATTTCAGCCACGTTGGCGATCTTACTTGAACGCATCGCCTACCGCCCATTACGCTTTGCCCCGCGCCTGGTGCCATTAATTACAGCCATTGGCGCGTCTTTCTTTTTACAATATACCTTCCGAGGTATGTACGGCAACGACCCGGAAACGTATCCAACCTTTGATATTCTGAAAGGCGTCTTCCAGATCGGACCCATTCCGATTCCAAAAACAGACGCACTGGTCATTGTTTCGGCGATATTAATGATGCTTATCCTTTACGGTATTGTCCAATATACCAAGATCGGAAAAGCCATGCGCTCCGTCTCCGAGGATAAAGAAACCGCTTTATTGATGGGCATCGACGTGGACAGGGTGATCGTCTTCACGTTTATATTAGGCGGCATATCCGCTGGGGTAGCTGGTATCTTATATTCTCTAATCTTCCACCAGGTGCATTTCTACATGGGCTTTATCCCGGGTCTAAAGGCATTCACTGCCGCTGTCCTGCGGGGCATGGGCAATGTAGTCGGCGCATGATTGGGTGGAACGCTGCTCGGTTTGCTCGAATCGTTGGGCCCCAACCTTTTCTTGAGTGGCTTAGGCATCCCGGCTGCTAACCAGCTCAAAGACGCCATCGCCTTTACGATATTGGTCTTTATCCTCATCTTCCGACCGCAGGGCCTGATGGGCGAGCGTACCAGTCAGACAAAGATGTGAGGGATGTGGCATGAGAACAGATCCTTCTACCGTTTGGAAACAAGCTGCGCGCAATGGTTTGTTAGCGGGAGGCATCGCCATCATGGTATCCCTGGTAGGCTTGGTGGAAGCCTTTGGGGATGACTACATCGTCAGCGGCTTGATCGCCGTGGGTGAAATAATCCTGCTATTCCCCATCATCCTATTTGCCTATCTCTCCGCTCGTGGAAATCCCGGTCAATCCCGTGTGGCCCAGCTTGGATCAACTGCACTGATGGGCCTAGTGGCTGGTGTGTTGCTCAGCTTGCTCGTCCTGATCGGAAGCGTGACGGATATGCGATCGATGTTCGTCAATGCTTCACCTGCCTTGTTCGATATCCTAACCCGCGGGATTTCCTTTCCGCTGGGAGCGCTGATGGCTCCGGTACAGTGTATCGTGGCAGCCTGGATCGCCCTGGGCATTACCTGGATCCCTGAGCGATTGCGAAAAGCCCTTGTCCAGGGCATCTTATGGGTTATTGTCCTGGGTACACTGCGCGACCAGCTCCTGCTGATCACCGTACTTCAAGTTGAACCGCTCTACACCTTCCTGAGATCCTATATTCTTGCACAAAGTGGTCTTACCGCGCTGGGCGCACTGATCATATTTGCCCTGGCAGCAGGTCTTTCTTTCTACTCAAATTCTCGCCAAAGGGTAAAGCCGGTCACCAAGACGCCGCAACGACAGAAGACCACGCGCATCCTCCTACTGATGGGGCTAGGCGTTCTTATCGCGGTGCTTCCGCAGGCGCTGGGGCTTTTTTACAGCGAGATCCTCGACACGACCGGGCTCTTTATTATGATGGGCCTGGGTCTTAATATCGTTGTCGGATTTGCCGGCCTGCTGGACCTGGGGTATGTCGCTTTTTATGCCATCGGGGCTTACGTGATGGGCGTCCTGACATCGACCGGGCTGGGACTTTTTGATCTATCTTTCTGGCAGGCCCTGCCCTTCGCACTCATAACAGCCTGGCTGGCGGGATTACTGCTGGGCTTACCGGTGTTGCGCATGCGCGGCGACTATCTGGCGATCGTCACCCTGGGCTTTGGCGAGATTGTCCGCCTGCTGGCACTATCTGACTGGCTGCGCGGCGTCTTGGGCGGTACCCAGGGCATCCAGAGGATTGCTCAACCCCAAATCGGGCCTTTGAAGTTCGATTCGGTCCAATCGCTGTATTTTCTGATCGTGATCGGGATCATCATCCTGGCGTTCATTGCCTGGCGCTTGAAAGATTCGCGTCTGGGCCGGTCCTGGATGGCGATCCGGGAAGATGAAGACGTTGCCCAGGCGATGGGTATCAACCTGGTGATCACCAAGCTGATGGCCTTTTCGACTGGCGCGTTATTCGCCGGCCTGGCGGGGGCATTGGGCGCTGCCAAGCTCACCTCGGTCTATCCCCACAGCATGACCTTCCTGGTCTCGATCAATGTATTGGTCTTGATCATCATCGGTGGCATGGGCAGCATCCCGGGAGTCTTTGTCGGCGCCCTGGTACTGGTCGGTTTACCGGGCATCCTGACCGAGTTCCAAGAGTACCGCCTATGGTTCTACGGCCTGGCGCTGGTTATCGTTATGCTGCTGAGGCCGGAAGGACTGTGGCCGGAAGAGCGCCGCAGGCTCGAGCTGCACGAGGCAGAGTTAGAAGGTTTTGGTCCAATCGAGGAGCTGTCGCCGGCAGCAGCCTTGACCGAGCTGCCGCACGACAGTTAATCAACGGTGAGGAGAACAGCATGGCTGTTTTAACCGCAGAAAAAGTCACCAAGCGTTTTGGCGGTCTGGATGCCCTGCAGCAAATCGACCTGGAAGTCAAAGAACAGGCCATCCAAAGCATCATTGGTCCTAACGGCGCCGGGAAAACCACGTTCTTCAACTGTGTCACTGGCTTCTACACCCCCGAAGAAGGCGATATATACCTGGAAGGCCATCCGATCACCGGTCTATCACCAGATCGGGTTGCCATGCGTGGCATCGCCCGTACCTACCAGAATATCCGCCTGTTCAAGAATATGACCGCCATCGAGAACATCCTGGTCGGTATGCACCCGCACCTGAGATCGACCATGGTCGGAGGCGTCCTTCACAGTCGGGGTACGCTTCGCGAAGAAGCCGAAGCCCTGGCGGAAGCCCGCCGGCTGCTGGGTTTTGTCAACCTCACCGGCCAGGGAGACATGATGGCAAAAAACTTGCCCTACGGCGCACAGCGGCGGCTGGAGGTCGCTCGGGCCCTGGCAAACCGGCCGAAACTGCTGCTTCTGGATGAGCCTACCGCCGGGATGAATCCAAGTGAGACCCAGGCGACCACGAATCTGATCCGGCGCCTGCGCGATGAACTGGGGATAACGATCTTACTCATCGAACACCAGATGCGCGTAGTGATGGGTATTTCCGAGCTGATCACCGTGCTCGATTACGGCGCCAAGATCGCCGAGGGACTGCCCAAAGAGATCCAGGGCAATCCGAAAGTAATCGAAGCCTATCTCGGAAAAGGGAGCGCAAGCGAATTCGTTACCGCCCGTCAATCTACATCAGCAAGCCCTGATGGAGTAAATGACTATGGCACTGCTTGAACTCGAGAATGTGCACGCATACTACGGCCACATTCATGCTCTGAAAGGCATTTCACTTTCAGTCGACCAGTCAGAGATTGTTACACTCATTGGTGGAAATGGGGCCGGGAAGTCCACCACGCTCAAAACCATCAGCGGCTTATTGAAGCCTCGTGAAGGCACCGTAAGGTTAAGCGGCGAGGACCTGGCGAGTTCAAGAGCACACGAAATTGTCGCCAAGGGGGTTGTCCAGGTCCCCGAAGGACGGCGGATTTTCGCCCGCCTGACGGTCACCGAAAACCTTGAAATGGGCGCTTATACGCAGACGGATAAAGCCCGAATCAGCGAAAATATGGAGCGTGTGTTTTCGCTCTTTCCACGGCTGAAGGAACGCCGCTCACAGGTAGGTGGAACGCTGAGCGGCGGCGAGCAGCAGATGCTGGCCATGGGGCGGGCAGTGATGGCCGATCCCCAGGTGCTCCTGATGGACGAGCCTTCTATGGGGCTGGCTCCAGTTCTGGTGGACAGCATCTTCGAGACGATCGTGAATATGAACCAGGCCGGGACGACCATCTTGCTCGTTGAGCAAAATGCACGCATGGCTCTGCAGGTCGCAAACCGGGGCTATGTGATCGAAACCGGATCAATTGCCTTGAGCGGCTCTGCAGAACAACTGCGCTCCGATGAGACCGTTCAGAAGGCTTACCTGGGGATCACGTAAACTTGATTCTTAGTCGATTAAATTGGGTGCTTGCAGGGAAGAGACTCGTGTGAGCGCCCGATTTTGTTACTAACACGATGCATCTACCTAACACAGCTGAATTTGTTATCGTAGGTGGGGGTGTGATGGGTGCCAGCATTGCTTACCACCTGGCGATGCGCGGTGTAAAACACATCCTTCTCCTGGAGAAAGACGATTTCTTCGGTTTGGAGGCAACCGGGCGCTGCGCTGGAGGCGTGCGCTACCAGTTTGCCACTGAAGCCAATGTCCGGCTGTCGCTGGTCTCTCTGCCAATGCTGGAACGTTTCGAAGAAGAGATTGGGCAGGCCATCGACTACCGCAAGTGTGGCTACCTGTTCGCTCTGACGAATCCTACAGATGTGGCTGTATTTCAACACAATATGGGCATGCAGAACCGCCTGGGCGCTGGAACACAGTGGTTGGATGGCGATGAGATCCGGCGCTGGCTGCCGATGATGCGCCTGGAGGATGTGTTGGGAGGCACCTACAATCCACGCGATGGCCTGGTCGATCCTAGCAGCGTGGTGATGGGCTATATTAATACCGGAAAGCGCCTCGGGGTAACTGCCCTGACCGGGGTAGAAGTGACCGGTCTACGGGTGAAAGCCGGCAGCATCCACGCGGTGGAGACCAACCAGGGAAATGTATCTACACCCCACGTGGTCAATGCTGCCGGCCCATGGGCAGGGGTGGTCGGGAGGATGGCAGGAGTTGATATACCCATCACCCCCATACGCCGCCAATGGTTCACAACTAGCGCGCTGCCCGAGATCCCGGCAGATTTCCCATTTCTCATCGATTTCGCCCAGTCGCTTTACTTTCACCGCGAGGCCAAGGGGCTGCTGATCGGCATGTCGAATTCCGATGAGCCGCCCGGGTTCGACCAAAACGTTGATCCCGAATGGGAGTTAGCAATTGTAGAATCCGCAGCAGCGCGGATGCCGCTGCTGGAGAAAGCCAGCCTGGTCTCCCGGTTGGCGGGGCTGTACGAGGTTACCCCCGATGCACACCCTATCTTTGGGAGAACACCTGTCGATGGCTTCAGTGTCTGCGCCGGTTTCTCCGGTCACGGTTTCATGCATGGACCAATATCCGGTTTGCTGATGAGCGAGATCCTCCTGGATGGGCAGGCGCAAGCTGTGGATGTATCCCAGCTCGACCTGGCTCGCTTCGCAGAAGGCCGGATGATACAGGAGTATAATGTCGTCTAACTTTGAGGCATCTATCCTTGCCATCGGCTGAGATCATCATCATTGGTACAGAAATACTGTTGGGCGATATCGTCGATACCAACGCCCAATTCCTGGCGCGGGCGCTGCGCGATGCCGGTGTCGACCTGTACCGCAAGACAACCGTCGGTGATAATCCCCGGCGCATTGCTCAAGCCATTAACCAATCGATGGAACGCTGTGAGATCATTATCACTACCGGTGGGCTGGGCCCAACTGTGGATGATCCCACCCGGGATGCTGTTGCCCTGGCGATGGGGACAGAGATCGAGTTCCGACCCGAATTGTGGGAGCAGATTCAGGCTCGCTTTCGCCGATACGATCGTGAGCCAACCGAGAACAACCGCCGCCAGGCATATGTTCCCCGCGGAGCAATAGCTGTCGAAAATCCGGTCGGTACTGCACCGGCATTTATCGTCGAAACGGAACGGCACGCCATTATCTCTTTGCCAGGCGTACCACGCGAGATGGAATTCCTGGTTCGCAGCTCGGTGCTACCCTACCTGCGCGAGCGCTTTGACCTCAAGGGCATCATCAAAACCCGCGTGCTGCACACTGCCGGAGTGGGTGAATCGCAAATCGACGACCTGATAGGCGATCTGGAAGCTTTGAGCAACCCAACCGTCGGTCTGGCAGCCCATTCCGGGCAGGTTGATGTGCGCGTGACTGCCAAGGCTGAATCGGAGGCCTCTGCAGACGACCTGATCTATCCTATCGAGGAAGCCATCCGGCAGAGGCTGGGAAATTGGATTTACGGCACAGACAAAGACACGCTGGAGGGCGCTGCTCTGCAAGGAATCACCCGCAAAGGATGGACGCTGGTGGTCGTCGAAGCCGGCTTGAACGGCAGCTTGATACGCAGGCTGGCAGGTGCCGATGGGCCATTCCTGGGCGGCGAGATGCTGGCTCAAACGCCATCCCCCCAGGAGCTCCTGGAGAGTACTCGAATGTTGCGGCAAGCCCGGCAGGCAGACACAGCCCTGGGAGTTGCCATCTACCCCGAAGGTGAACGCCAGGTTGTACACCTGGTGCTGGTTTCCCCCGACGGTGAGCAGGAGTTCACCCGCCCTTACGGTGGCCCACCAGAGAATGCCCCGCGTTGGGCATTGCACCACAGCCTGGATTTGATCCGGAATCTTTGATCATGAACTATGAGCAGCCCAAGCGCTGCTCATAGTTCAAATAACAATGGAGAGCAACGTGGCAAAATCTGCCGACCTATTGTTTATCAATGCAATCGTGCTGACGATGGATGCTCAGCTTACACAATACGAACCGGGTGCGGTTGCAATTGCAGGAGATCATATCCTGGCAACCGGTCCCGAGGCAGAGCTAAAGAAGAATTTCACAGCGCCAGTCACCATCGACTGCGGCGGCAAGGTGCTCATGCCCGGACTGGTGAATGCTCATACGCACATCCCGATGACCTTACTACGCGGTCTGGCAGATGATCTACGGCTGGACGTTTGGCTGCAAGGCTACATGATGCCGGTAGAGCGCGAGTATGTCTCGCCCGATTTTGTCCGGCTGGGCAGCCAGATCGCCTGCGCTGAGATGATCCGCTCAGGCATTACCAGTTTTGCCGATATGTATTATTTCGAAGAGGAGGTTGCCCGCACCACAGCCGAGATTGGCATGCGAGCCGTCTGCTCACAAACGGTGATGAAGTTCCCGGTTCCCGATGCTCGCTTTTATGAGGAATCGTTGGCAGCCGCCAGAGAATACATCCAGCGCTGGAAGGGTCACCCGTTGATCGTGCCGTCGGTAGCGCCGCATGCACCTTATACATGCACCGATGAAATCTTGCGCCTGACTGCCGCTCTGGCGGTTGAATTCGATGTGCCCTTGCACACCCATCTTGCAGAGACCGCCTTGGAGGTGGAGAATGTGCGCCAGGAAAACGGCATGCCGGTCATCCCGTACGTCAAGAAGCAGAACCTATTCGATGCGAAGGTATTGGCAGCCCACTGCGTGCATATCGATGAGGGAGAGATGTACACCCTCAAACATCACAATGCCGGCGTGGCTCACAACCCATCCTCAAACCTTAAACTGGCATCCGGCTTTGCTCCCGTGAGTAAAATGCTTGAAATCGGCCTGAACGTGGGCATCGGCACAGATGGTCCGGCATCTAACAACGATCTGGACATGTTCGAGGAGGTGCGCCTGGCTGCCTTTGTCGCCAAAGTGCACAGCAACGACCCAACCGCATTGCCTGCCCAGCAGGCCCTGGCGATGGCAACCCGCCTGGGCGCTCATGCCTTGCACATCGGGGATCTGACTGGATCGCTGGAAGCGGGTAAGCGCGCCGACCTGATCCTGGTAGATATCTCCCGGCTGCACATCTCACCCCGTTTCCGCCGTGACGCCAACGGCGTCTATGCCCAGATCGTCTATGCCGGCAAGAGCACGGACGTCACCGACGTGATGGTGAACGGGCAGTGGCTGATGCGCGAGCGGGAGCTGACCACGCTGAAAGAAGCCGACCTGGTCCTGCATGCCACAGAATACGCCAAACGGATCGATGCTTTCCTGATCGAGCGAGAACAGTCGGTGCTCTCCAAGCTGATCGCCATTGCAGGGGCCAGCGAAACGGAGAGCTTCGAGGTTCAGGCGAAAGTGCGCCTCCTCGACCCACAGCCAGTGCTGCAGGCTATCCAGGAGCGCGACCTGGAAATCCTCCATCACCGGCACTACCACGAATACGACACCTATTTTGCCTTCCCGGACCCGGCCCAGGGATTCTTGCGCTACCGGGAGGACGAGTTCATCGACGAGAAAGGCAACGTAGCAAAAGTGCGCTACCGGTTGACCCTGCTTGGACCCGCGCGCGAGCATCATTTCCCCAGTGACGTGCTGCTATCCCGCAGCCGCTACATCGCACCTGCAACGCACAGCCTGCGATTTTACCGTGAATATTTTAAGCCCAGCTCCGAGACGTTTATCCATAAAGACAGGCTGCGCTGGCGGGTATTGTTCCAGGGAACGGAGTTTTATATCAACCTGGATCAGGTGAAAGATCCAGACCTGGGTTATTTCCTGGAGGTGAAAAGCCGCACATGGAGCCAGCGTGACGCGGAGTATAAAGCCCAGGTAGCCGGAACGCTGATCGAAATCCTGGGGGTCTCCCCGGATGGCAGCGTCCCCCAGGATTATATCGAGATCGTCAATACCTGATGACTGAAGCAGTGCTGCTCGATGCCGTGCAGATCGCCCGCCAGGCAGGTGCGCTGCTGCTGCGCCATTACAACCGGTCGGGCACCAGAGCCCGTCTGAAAGCCGACCGTTCGGTGGTCACAGAAGCCGATCTGGCAGCGGACCGGCTGATTAGCACTGCGATTCAGGAAAAATATCCGGGAGAGGCCATCCTGAGCGAAGAGCTGCACCCCGCTCTGAGCGGAGAGGCTGGAGAAGTGGTGTGGGTGATCGACCCGCTGGATGGCACAACCAACTTCAGTCTGGGTTTGCCCATATGGGGGGTCTCGATCGCCCGCCTGGTGGGAGGCCAGCCTGAGAGCGGGGTGTTGTACTTCCCTCTGTTAGACGAGCTGTACACTGCCAAGCGCAATCTTGGAGCAGATTTTAATGGGGAGCCACTGCGCGCCGAGCCGCCGGATCCCGATATACCATCGACGTTTTTTTCCTGCTGCAGCCGCACATTCCAGAATTACCGGATAGAATTAAAGTACAAACCGCGCATCCTGGGATCCGCAGCCTATTCATTTTGCGCGGTGGCGCGCGGCATTGCCCTGATAGCGTTCGAAGCCACCCCAAAAATCTGGGATCTTGCGGCTGTCTGGCTTTTAGTGACTGAAGCCGGGGGCATGGTAGAAACCTACTCTGGCGCCAATCCGTTCCCAATATTAGCGGGTATGGATTACGGAAGCACATCCTTCCCGACCCTGGCAGCTGCCACACCAATACTGATGGCAAAAGCTCGCCAGAAGATCAACCCAAAAGAATAAACCAAAAACAGGAGGTCCCAAAATGGAATATCGCTACCTGGGTAAATCAGGCCTGCAAGTCTCGGCCCTATCGCTGGGAGCGTGGGTGACATACGGGGGGCAGGTGGGGGAAGACGTGGCATATGAGTGTATGAAGGCCGCCTATGATGCCGGGGTGAATTTCTTCGACAATGCAGAAGCCTATGCGAGGGGTCAAGCTGAGATCGTCATGGGCAAGGTGATCAAGAAGGCCGGTTGGAAGCGTTCTGACCTGGTGGTCTCCACCAAGCTTTTCTGGGGTGGAGATGGGCCGAACCAAACCGGACTTTCTCGCAAGCACATCCTGGAAGGTATTGACGCCTCGCTGAAACGGCTGCAAATGGAGTACGTCGACCTGCTATTCTGCCATCGTCCTGATATCTACACCCCCATCGAAGAGACAGTGTGGGCGATGCACCAGGTGATCCAACAGGGTAAGGCATTTTATTGGGGCACCAGCGAGTGGAACGCCGACCAGATCATGGAAGCACACGCTGCTGCCCGGCGAGAGCACCTGATCCCCCCGCTGATGGAGCAGTCTGAATACAACATGTTTCGCCGTGAGCGCGTGGAGCGTGAGTATACGCGCCTGTATACAGAGGTTGGCCTGGGCACCACGATCTTCAGCCCGCTGGCGAGCGGTTTGCTGACCGGCAAGTACAACCAGGGCATCCCGGCTGGAACGCGCGCCACACTGAAAGGCTACGAGTGGCTGAAAAAGGAATTCCAGGGCAAGGAAGCGCGTCGGAGAATTGCGAAAGTCGAAAAGCTTGGCAAGGTAGCACAAGACCTGGGCTGCTCGATGGCGCAGCTGGCTCTCGCCTGGTGCTTGAAGAATCCACATGTCAGCACTGTGATCACGGGAGCATCTAAAGCACACCAGGTTACCGAGAACATGGTGGCCTTGGAGATTGCCGGGAGATTGGACGAGGATGTGCTGCTGGGCATCGAAAAAATCCTGGACAATAAGCCCGAGCCGCTCAATGATTATCGCTAAAACAGCCTGGCGTCAAAATCAGGAAATATGTAACACCCGATGAGATAACAATCACATTTGACGTCGAGGCGAGAATTTGGTACGCTGGTTTGTGACTAAGAAATTGAATTTTATTTGTGTTGTGCAAAAAGGAGTTATTTCATGACCACAAAAGCCGAAGTCAAAGATTTCTATACCAGCCAACCGATTGCGGTGGTAGGAGTTTCAAGGGATAGTAAGAAGTTCGGCAACACCGCCTATAAAGAGCTGCGTGCGAAGGGATACAAGCTGTACCCGGTGAATCCGAACACAGATACCATCGAAGGAGATAAGTGCTATCCCAACCTGGAGGCCTTACCGGAACCGGTTGGAGGCGTGCTGATCATCCTGCCTCCACGTAAAACCGAGGAGGTAGTGAAAGAAGCAAACGAAGCGGGCATCAAGCGTGTCTGGATGCAGCAGGGAGCGGAGTCACAGGCCGCCATCCGCTACTGCGAAGAACATGGCATGAGCGCCATCCACAATGAATGCATCATGATGTACTCGCATGACGCGGCCTTCTACCACCGCGCACACAAGTTTGTGTGGGGGCTCCTGGGAAAGGCGCCCAAATAGTTCGCCAGTCGATTTCCCCGGTAGAAAAGGATTACAGTTCTGCACGAGGCGCCTGATAGTTGGGCGCCTCCTTTGTTATGATGACATCGTGCGGGTGGCTCTCGATCAACCCGGCGTTTGTGATCCGCACCAGCCGGGCACTCTGGCGGAGGTCCTCCAACGTGACAGCCCCTGCATAGCCCATGCCCGAGCGCAGCCCACCCACCAGCTGGTATACATACTCATGCAGCGGACCTTTGTAAGGCACGCGACCCTCGATGCCCTCTGGAACCAGCTTTCCGCTGGCATTCTGCCCACTGGCGTAGCGATCGCGCCCGAATCCCTGCATGGCTCCCAGGCTGCCCATGCCGCGGTAATCCTTAAATCGCCGCCCCTCATAGAGGACAACTTCACCCGGCGATTCATCCAATCCAGCCAGCAGGCTCCCCAGCATGACCACATTCGCCCCGGCTGCCAGCGCCTTGACGATGTCACCGCTGTACTTAATGCCGCCGTCGGCGATCAACGGGACGCCGAGTTCCCTGGCTGCCTGGGCGCAGTGATAGATGGCTGACACCTGAGGCATACCTGATCCGGAGATCACGCGTGTGGTGCAGATCGATCCGGCACCCACGCCCACTTTGACTGCGCAGGCACCAGCCTCCACCAATGCCCGCACCCCTTCATCCGTTACAACATTGCCTGCAATAACGGGCAGGGCTGGCCATCTCTGGTGAACGCGCCGGATGGCATCGATCACGCCTGCCGAATGTCCGTGGGCGGTATCTACAACAATCACGTCCACATCCTCTTCGACCAGCAGCTGGAGGCGCTCTTCCAGGTCGGATCCTACCCCGACCGCTGCCCCGACCAGCAGCCGTCCTTGCCCATCTTTAGCTGCCAGTGGAAAATCACGCGCTTTCTGGATGTCTTTCACCGTGATCAGACCTTTGATTACGTCGTTTCGATCCACTAAGGGCAGCTTTTCAATGCGGTGTTTTTGCAGCAGGCGCTTGGCGTCCTCCAGGGAGATGCCGACCGGCGCAGTAACAAGGTTTTCGGCGGTCATAAATTGGCTAACCGGGAGGTTGTAATCCGCCGGCTCAACAAAGCGGATATCCCGGTTGGTCAGGATGCCGTATAGGTGACCCTCTGCATCGGTGATCGGCACTCCGCTGATATGATAGGTAGACATGATCGCCTCCGCCTGCTGTAAAGTGGCATCTGGCGGCAAGGTGATCGGCTCCACGATCATTCCTGACTGCGAGCGTTTCACCTTTTCTACTTCAGATGCCTGCGATTGCGGTGACATGTTGCGGTGAATTATTCCCAGTCCTCCTTCGCGTGCCAGGGCGATCGCCAGGCGCCCCTCGGTGACTGTGTCCATAGCCGCCGACAGGATAGGGATGTTCAGGCAGATAGAATCGGTGAGCCGGGCACGGATATCTGTCTTGTCTGGCAGCACCTCGGCATACCCTGGTACCACCAGCACATCATCGAAAGTCAGCGCCTCAAATGCCTTGAAAAGATCCTCGTTCATTCGACCTCCAGCTTGATATGCAATTTGATCCCTCGTGGTACTTCGAGGATTCTTGGTGATCTGTGTGTTTTGGTTTTAACCCTAATGCCGGAAGTGGCGGACACCCGTAAAAACCATGGCAATCCCGTGGGCATCTGCCACGGCGATAGCCTCTGCATCCCGGACCGATCCCCCGGGTGCGACGATAGCAGTGATCCCAGCGCGGGCAGCCTCTTCCACTGAATCGGGGAATGGAAAGAACGCATCCGATGCCATTACCGCCTGGCGCGATTTCTCCCCGGCGCGGCTTGCAGCGATGCGCACACTGTCTACGCGGTTAGGCTGCCCGCCGCCAATGCCCACCGTTGCCTGGTCGCGGGCAAAGACGATTGCGTTGGATTTGACGTACTGGCAGGCTTTCCAGGCGAATTTCAATGCTTCCAGCTCATCAGGATTGGGCTGGCGCTGGCTGACCACCTGCCACCGTGTTCCAGGCGGATCACCCGTATCCAGGGATTGGCGCAGCACTCCCTGGTTGGTCGACCGCAGCTCAAAGCCCGGTTCGAGGCGGGTATCCGGCATGCTCAGCAGACGCAGGTTCTTGCGTGATTCCAGGATGCGCAGCGCATTGGATTGAAAGCCAGGCGCAGCGATACATTCGACGAACAAGTCACCCAGGGATCCGGCTGTAGCTGCATCAAACGGCCGATTAGCGGCAATCACCCCTCCAAAGGCTGAGATCGGATCGCAAGCCAGGGCGGCTGTGAACGCCTCTGCCAGATGACCGGCTGAGGCGATCCCGCAAGGGGATAGATGCTTGACAATAACGATCGTAGGGCGTTCAAAGGATACAACCGCTTTCCAAGCAGCATCCAGGTCGAGAATGTTGTTATAGGAGAGCGCCTTTCCCTGCAGCAGCTGGCCCCCCAATGGCCCGGCATCGGGGGTGTAACCGTACAGAAGGGCTTCCTGGTGAGGATTCTCACCATAGCGCAGCTTGCTGATAGGGTACAGCTCCAGGATGATCTGCTCGCCCTGACCTGCTCCATGACCGCTGAAGTAGGTACTGATGGCTGCATCGTAGCTGGTAGTATGGGCAAAAGCTTTTAGCGCCAGGCGGTGGCGCGTCTCCTGGCTGAGCGCCCCGTTCGCTCTCAGCTCCTCCAGCACACCGGGATAATCTGACGGCGCGGTCAGTACGGCTACGCGTGCGAAATTCTTCGCCGCAGCACGGATCAACGCCACACCGCCAATATCGATATTTTCCACCGCATCCTCGATCGAGACATCCGGGCGTGATACGGTCGCCTGAAAGGGGTATAAATTAACCGCTACCAGGTCGATTGGGCGGGCAGCGATACGCTCGAGATCGGCAGTATCCTCGGCGGTCGGCCGCGCCAGGATGCCTGCATGTACGGCAGGGTGAAGGGTTTTCACTCGCCCTCCCAGGATTTCCGGCATGCTGGTATACTCCGACACCTCTTGTACGGGAAGCTTGCTTTCACGGATCACCCGGGCTGTGCCGCCGCTGGCTAGCAAATCCCATCCAAGTTCGTGAAGCCCACGCGCCAGCTCCAAAAGACCAGTCTTATCTGAGACAGAGAACAAGGCAGTTAGCATGTAGACCTCCGCTTACGCTTCAGTTTAGATTCGGCTAAGAACCTATCCGGAATTTAATTTTGTGGTGTCAATAGCTTCACGTATGGTCTCTGCCATCCTGCGAGCACGCTGTGGAGCATCTCCTAGGTAGTGCGAGGCGTCCATCAGGCTGGATAGCTCTTCCGGGCTGAGATAGTGCAGCAGCTCGACATCCCGGGATATTAACTCTCCCATGGGGTTTGGCTCTCCATGCTGCTGCGCCTCCCAGGCGGTCATCGCCATCCTTCTCAAGCGCTCATGCATGGCCTGACGATCTGCTCCGGCTTTGCTCAGCGCCATCAGCACCCGCTCGCTGGCAGCAAAAGGCGCGTAAGCCTCCAGGTTGTGTGCAATTGCGTGTGCATCCACCTGCAAGCCTTCCAGCAGATACGTGGTGACTCGCAGTAGCTCATCGGCGATTAAGAATGATTCAGGGAGCATCGTGCGCCGGTTGGCGGAATCATCCAGGGTGCGTTCTAACAACGAATGGGCTGCATTATCCCATGCCAGGCGCGGCATGCCTGCCAGGAGGCGCGCCAATGAATCGATCTTTTCGGCAATTATCGGATTGCGCTTGAACGGCATGGCTGAAGAACCCACCTGGTGCCTGCCGAACGGCTCAGAGAGCTCACCCAGCATAGGGGATTGCAGCAGGCGCAGATCAAAAGCAAATTTATACAGCGTGCCGCCAAGTCCTGCCAGGGCACTGACTACCCGGTAATCCTGCTTGCGCGGATAAGTCTGGTTTGTAACCGGGAAAAAGGGCAGCCCCAGGAGAGTCGATAGTCGTGCTTCGAATTCGGCCAGCCTGTCCGCGCCGAGCAGCTCTCCGTAAGCAGCACCTGTGCCCACTGCCCCTTTAAAGCCTTTGCCGCGCAAATGGCGGCGTACCCGGCGCAGGTCCTCCCAATCGTCCAGCAGATCCTGGGCATGAAAGGCCAAGCGGTAGCCCAATGTCGAAGGCTCTGCAGGCTGCAGGTGAGTAAATCCCATGAGGGGTAAACCAGCGTGTCTGTCGATCTGCTCCGCAAACAGGGTCAGCACTCGTCCCAGCCCGGTGATCACAATATCAAGCGACTGGCGCAGCCGCAGTGCGTCTGCATTGTCTTCGATGTCCATCGAAGTAGCACCCAGATGGAGTGCACCACCACCCAATGGGCACTGTTCAGCAAAGACTTTCAGCTCCGCCATAAGGTCATGGTGGATGTCAGCTTCAATCTGTAGTGCTCGAGGCAAGTCCACATCGTTCACATGGGCGCGCAGATCGTCCACCTGCTCCGTACGCAGCAGACCAAAGCCGGCCTGGACGTCAGCCAGAGCGACCCAGATCTGCCGCCATAATCGGCGTTTGTGGACCTCACTCCATAGGCTGCGCATCTCATCCGAGCCATAACGCCAGCTAAACGGTGATTGGTAAGTCTCATAATCAGGCATTCGGGTCTATCCTTGACCGGTTGGAGAAGAGTGAAGCCGCTACGCCTACAATCATATCACCCCTCCACCAGATGCGGAACAGAAGGTCACGAGGGAGAGAGGTTAATGCGGAGTGTACACCTGATTAACTTCTGACAAGTAGGGTCAAGATGAGTATGCAGTTGTTGGTTGGATGGTAGAATAGAAGAGCGAATCTGAATAGAAACACTTATAGCAGGCAGGCCGCCTCTGGAAAGCGGGGCGCTGCATTGCAATTCTTTTAGTTTTACGGGTATCGATTGCCAAACTGGGCATTGATGGCTATAATGGTTTGAAATTGGTCGTTACACAACGAAAGCGAGGGCATTCCTGGAAACTCACCGCATTACCCAAAAATTAGAGAACGGCTCTGCGGCGGGGACAACCCAACAACTCAATGCAGGGACCACCCTGACAAATCGCTATCTGATCCAGAATGTGATCGGAGTCGGTGGGATGGGTGCGGTTTACCGCGCACGCGATCTGCACTTTCCCAATGTGGTCAAGGTTATAGCGGTAAAAGAGATGGTCAACCAGGCGCGCGACGAACTGGTGCGCAGCACCATCGTGCGCAACTTCGAACGCGAAGCCAATTTGCTGGCAACTCTGGACCATCCCTCGATGCCCAAGATTTACGACTACTTCAGCCACAACGAGCGCTCTTATCTGATCCTGGAATTTATTAACGGTAAAGATCTTGAGGCAATCCTCAGCGAAACAGAAGGATTCCTGCCTGAAGAAAAAGTCGTACAGTGGGGGATCGAGCTGTGTGATGTGCTCAGCTACTTGCACAACCACCAGCCGGAGCCGATTATCTTCCGAGATATGAAGCCCTCCAACGTGATGATTAACCAGTTCGGGCATGTGGTGCTGATCGATTTCGGCATCGCCAAGCCTTTCCAGTCGGGACAGCGAGGCACAATGATCGGCACCGAGGGTTACTCTCCGCCCGAGCAGTACCGCGGCGAGGCAGGCAGTGTGGCCGATATCTACGCACTTGGGGCGACGATGCACCATCTGCTGACCAAGCGTGATCCCCGGCTGGAAGCGCCATTCTCTTTTTCCGAGCGCCCGATCCGCCAGATCAATCCCGCGGTTTCCCCGGAAGTGGAAAAGGTCATCAATACCTCCCTGCTGTATGAACCCAAAGACCGGTACGAAAGCGCAGAGACGATGAAGGAAGCCCTGATCCGCGCCGCACGTGACACCGGAGTGCTGACCAGGATCGCTCTCACGAAGGCATTGGCACGCTCCGAGGGGGAGACCATCAAGCCGGTTTGGGAGTTCAAATGCGAAGACGAGATCCGCGGAACGCCTACATTTTTCGATGGCAATATCTATATCGGTTCATACGATAATAATCTTTACGCGCTCAATGCCGCCACCGGCGAATTCCTGTGGAAGTACCCCACAGATGGAGGCATCGTTTCCAGACCAGCAGTCTTCGAGAACAACCTGTTCTTTGGCTCGGAGGATAAGCGCCTGCACGTCATCAGTGCCCGCTTTGGCAGGTTAAATTGGACTTACTACACCGAGGGTCCGGTGCGATCATCACCGCACATTGCTGAAGGACACGTGTTCATTGGCTCGGACGACGGTCACCTGCACGCGGTGAACACCATCAGCGGAAGGCGCGCCTGGCGCGCTGACGTGGGTGCACCCGTCCGCTCCACACCGCTGGTGGTGAACGATCTCATCTACCTGGGCACTGAAAGCGGCGACTTCTACTGCATGGATTTCAGGAGTACAATTAAGTGGCGCTATAAAGCAAAACGAGCGATCACTTCCTCACCGGTATTCTGGCAAGGGGTTATCTACTTCGGATCCGTTGACACTACGCTTTACGCCTTAGATGCCAAGACAGGCTGGGTTATCTGGCGCTTCAGATTGGATAAGGCCAGCATTGCCACGCCATGCATTTCTGGAGATTTTATTTTTACGGGTTCAATAGACGGGCAGATTCAATGCATCGACATCCGCTCAGCGAAAGAAGTATGGAGCTTCACCGCAGAAAACCAGGTAACTGGATCACCGACCGTTTATAAAGACTCACTTTACTGCGGATCGGTGGATGGATATATTTACTGTCTCGAATTTCGAACCGGTCGCTTGCGCTGGAAATACAAAACGAAGGGACCGATAACTGGCACGCCAATTGCGGTTGACGACCTGGTTTACGTCGGATCGACGGACCATCGACTCTATGCATTACTTGCCTGAACCATCGACGACCAACCTGGAGGCTATCATCCGTGAAGGGATTTATTGAAAAGATCTTTGGGCGCGAAAAAAACAACCAGGAAACTGCATCTATTCCCTCAAGCCCCGAGGATGTGGTTGTTGAGCATGATTCGCCACCTGTCAGCACCCTGCAGCCACCCCAGTTGATCTCTGCCTGTGCCCAATCAGTCGGAATGCAGCGCGAGCATAATGAAGATGCCCTGTTCATGTTGACGACCACCCTGACCAGCGACCATAACAGCCTGCCCATCGGGCTGTATATCGTTGCAGATGGCATGGGTGGGCACCAGCACGGTGAAATTGCCAGTGGTATCGCTATCCGCTCCGTGGCAGGCTATCTCCTCAGCAGGTTGGTTATCCCATTATTGAGCGTCAACCCGGTTACTCCGGAGGTATCTCTCCAGGAAATCATGCAAGCCGGGATACAGGAGGCGCATCGTGTGATAACGAGCCAGGCGCCAGGAAGCGGGACAACGTTGACCGCAGTACTGATCCTGGGTGAGCAGATCACCATTGCACATGTTGGAGACAGCCGGGCTTATATGATCGATTCCGACGGGAAGATCGAAGCTATGACCCGCGATCATTCTCTGGTAAAGCGGCTGGTAGAGCTGGGGCAAATCAGCCGAGAAGAAGCCGCAAACCACCCACAGCGCAACGTGCTGTATCGCGCCCTTGGTCAGGGAGAACCGTTCGATCCGGACATTAAAACACTCCGTCTTCCCGAGAACGGCATCTTGCTGATCTGCTCAGACGGACTTTGGGGCGTCATCCCGGAGGAAGAAATCGCCAGAGTGGTTACCAATGCCACGACCCCCGAACTGGCATGCCAGGCGCTGGTAGACGCTGCCAACGCAGCCGGAGGCCCAGATAATATCACAGCGATTATGGTAAAACTGCCCGGATAACATTTCCGCCATGCCAGGTCAGCCTGACTACTACGCCATACTGGGATTGCCTCGGGATGCCAGCTCCGAGGAAATTCGCCACGCCTTCCACCAATCTGCCCTGCGGCTGCACCCCGACGTCAATGTAGAAATGGGCGATACCGAGCTATTCCTTGACATCCAGCGTGCATTTGAAATCCTCTCAGATCCGGAACTAAAAAGTAAATACGACAGCCAACTGCCCTCTCCGGAGAGCACCCAGCCACCGGTCCAGATCAACTTGCTCTACAGCCGTTCAGCGCTGCCCCTGTTGGATGAGCCGCAGCTGGTATATGCAATGATCAACCTGTCCCCGCCGCACACAGAAACGACCATGAATAGCGCCCCACTGAATGTCTGCCTGGTGCTGGATCGCTCCACATCCATGAAGGGCGAGCGGATGGATATGGTGAAGACAACAGCCATTGAGATCGTGCGTCAGCTGCGCCGGGAGGATGTTCTCTCGATCGTGACCTTCAGCGACCGCGCAGAAGTGCTTATCCCAGCCGGTCGACGGCTGGATCGCGCTGCGATCGAGACTCAAATCCAGATGATCCACTCCAGCGGAGCGACTGAGATCTACCGCGGGTTGGAAGCCGGATACCAGGAAATCCGAGCCAACTACAATAAGCGCCACATAAACCATATCGTGCTGCTCACAGATGGCCGCACATATGGTGATGAGCCGCACTGCAAGCGCGTGGCTTCCCAGGCATCCGGGCGTGGTATAGGAATTAGCTGTCTGGGCATTGGCGAAGAGTGGAACGATCACTTCCTGGACAATCTGTCATCGAGCACTGGCGGCAGCTGTGCTTACATTGCCAAATCCAGTGATATCCGGCGCATACTAAAGGAAAAATTCCTCGGGCTCAGCCGGATCTATGCTGAGAATGTGCGCTTCGATTTTCATACCGGTAAGGATGTTGGTGTCCGGTATGCCTTCCGGCTGGGTCCAGAAAGCGCTCCCCTCGAGACATTACCACCCATTAATCTGGGCAGCATCCCGGTTGATAATACCCTGACCGCCTTATTGGAATTCGTCGTGCCCCCGCTGTCGGATGATGTCTCCCAGGTTACGCTGGCAAGCGGACAGATATCCCTGGATATCCCGATGAATACCACACCTACATCAGTGACCCGCCTGCGCTTGCAGCGCCCGGTTAAAGCAGAAGCTCCGCCAGAACCGCCTCCAACAAAGCTGCTGAACGCTCTCTCCAAGCTAACCCTATACCGCATCCAGGAACGTGCCAACCAGGCATTTGCAACTGGCGATCTCGACCTTGCAACCCAACACCTGAACAGCCTGGCCACCCATCTATTCTCGCAGGGTGAAAAAGACCTGGCTCGTACTGTCCTGGATGAAGCCGAGAACCTGGAGCGCGGGTTAAGTTTGAGCGAGACCGGCAAGAAGAAAATTAAATTTGGAACCCGTGGTTTACTGCTTCCCGCTGGTACTGACAGCTCGCTTGCTTCAGTTGATATTGGGGAAGGGTAGATATGATCATATGTCCCACTTGTTTCAATGAAGAACTCGAGGGGGCATTGTTCTGCATCGCTTGCGGCACCCAGCTGACACACCAGACGAAAAGTCCGACCGAAACTGTTGTATACACCAATCCAAACCAGCCAGCCGACAGTGCCGCGGAAACGCGGATAAGTAAAGCTGCCGCCCCAGGCACAACGCAGGTGGCTTTTAAAATCGTCTCAAGCGGGCAGATCATTCCACTGGAGGGGGGCGAGGAATTTACGATCGGCCGGGTAAGCGGTACTCAACCGATCTTACCAGATATTGACCTGACGCCCTACCAGGCCTACGAGGGCGGTGTTTCACGGCTGCATGCTACGCTGCACATCGCTCCGGAGAGCGTTACTATCTCAGATCTGGGATCAGCGAACGGGACGCAGATCAACGGAGTGAAAGTTCCCGCCCATTCTCCGCAGGCACTAAATAATGGCGATGTCCTCACGCTGGGTAAATTTCGAGTCGAGATCATCATCCATCCATAATATAAAACCATGTATGGAGCTGACTGGACTGCGGAGAATATCGGAATAGAATCATTGAACTGGAGGCTTGGGTGCCTTACACAATTATCCTTCACGTATTAAATGCGGACCCGGTAGTAGGCGAAGTGGACGATCTTCCCTCACCTGATGATACCCTGGTGATGGTTCACAATCCGCGGCGGTTGGACGGGAAAGATATCCATTATCTGTCGGAAAATGTCGTCACAGTGTACTGGCCGGTGGAGCGTTTGAACTTCATCGAGATTATGGCGGGTAAAGAAGAAGAAGAAATTATCGGCTTCGTCAGGGAGTGATCGTAAGTGGAAACTCGTCTTAGAGACCGGCGTATTCTGGTGGTAGATGACGAAGAGCGCATGGTGCGCTTCATTCGTCTGAACCTGGAGCACGATGGTTTCCAGGTCTTAGAAGCCTTCCGCGGGACGCAGGCGATTGAACGTATCCGCAGCGGGCTGCCTGATCTGGTACTGCTGGATGTCATGCTGCCCGATATCGATGGATTCGAGGTCCTGCGGATCATCCGCGAGGTCAGCTCGGTGCCAGTAATCATGCTCACCGCAAAAGGCGAAGAAGATGACCGTGTGCACGGGCTGGAGTTGGGAGCAGATGATTACATAACCAAGCCATTCAGCCCACGCGAATTGGTCAGCCGCGTGCGGGCTGTATTACGCCGGACAGAGTCGGCCTCCGGCACGGCTCATGGATTGATCCAGGTGGATGATCGGTTGAAAATCGATTTCGACCGCCGTGAAGTGTGGGTGGATGGTGAGCTAGTACAGCTTAGACCGACAGAATACCGCTTGCTCTATCACCTGGTCCAGAACGCGGGTTGGGTGCTCACCCATGATGACGTACTCACGAAGGTATGGGGGTACGAATACCGCGATGAGCCGCATTACGTGCGGCTGTACATCAATTATCTGCGTAAAAAACTAGAAAAAGACCCCTCTAACCCGAAGTATATCCTTACCGAGCGCGGTGTTGGATATCGCTTTGTCGATTACCGGCGCCAATCACCATAATCCACACCGGTAGATTCTTAAGATCCAGGGAGAAGCCCTGGTAAGACAGAAGATGAATGGGTCTTGATCCCTCAAGCACCTGATCTATGTTATGCCACTTGCCATCGTTAGCAGTATCGGCTATACTCTCCGTCGGAGGTGTATTTCATGACAAAACAGCGAATATTACTCGTCGATGACCACGAAGTAGTTCGCCTGGGTTTAAAATCTCTCCTGGATCGCCACCCCAATTTCGAAGTAGTCGCCGAAGCCAGCACCGCCCGAGAAGCTGTCGAGCGCGTTGCCAGCCACACCCCAGATGTCGTTGTGATGGATATTCGCCTTCCTGGCGGCTCCGGTATCGAGGCCTGTGAAGAGATCTCGGAAAAATACCCCAGTACCAAAGTAATCATGCTCACCTCCTATGCGGAAGACGAGATGCTGTTCTCAGCAATCCGCGCCGGCGCATCTGGCTATGTGCTAAAACAAATTGGCGGGGAAGATCTGGTGAAGGCAATCGAAGCAGTAGGGCGAGGAGAGGCCTTGCTCGACCCTGCTGTCACACAACGCATATTTCAAGAAGTCCGTAAAGCCGCGAAAGAGGAGGAAGCTTCGGCCTTTTCTGCCTTAACGCAACAAGAACGGCATGTGCTCCTGCTGGTATCGGAGGGTAAAACCAACCGCGAGATCGCCAAGGCGCTCTTCCTCGGCGAGGGGACGGTGCGAAATTATGTTAGCAGCATCCTTTCCAAGCTGGGTGTAAGCAACCGGGCGGAAGCTGCGGCTTATGCGGTCGAACATAACCTGAGGGATTATTTATAAATTATTGCCAATATCTGGTCTTTTGACCAGGAAGTAAGCTGCCAGAGGACATCTGGCGCGCGCTCTGATAGATTACCCCCCCTATCCAGTCATCAAGATATAGCTCTACCTCTTCCAGCAGCAAAGTTTGCCGGGCCAGGGCACTCATCGTCTCCTTGGCTTCGTGAATTAACCGCATACACTCCCGCTGGCGGTGTTCATCGGTGATTCCCTGTTGGTGAAGATAGCTGAGAAAGCCAGCGGCATCCAGGCCGCGCATAGAATGCCGGTCTGGCAATCCAGATAATGCAATGCCATGCCTGGCAAGGCTTAGCTCGAGCTTCGAGAATTCACCGGCGATATCATCCTGGAACTGGCTACGCCGGGTGCCTACCTCTGCCTGGATCTCCCGTAAAACGCCCAGGCTCTGGGGTCCAGCGAGCACAAGGTCTTCAACTATTTTGTGCATCGGAGCCAGATTACCCTGCTCCAGGCAAGCCACAACCACATCGCCAGCTTGGAGACGCATAAACGCCTTCTCCACCATGGCAAGAACCACATCCAAGGGATCATCCGGCATCACGACGCACCTCCGCGGCACTCAGGACACGGACACAAGGCGCGCAGATAATTCCAGTTATAAATCCCATAGTGATGACCATCCTCCCACTCGATCGTCAGTGCGTAAGTCCCAACACCCTCCACTCCGCGCAGACGAGTAGCAGGCGAATCTACTTCTGGACGAGCAAACACCGCAGGGTCAGGCTCTGATCCCATCTTATCGTGCCCTCCGCGACATTCTGCGCACGGGCAGGCATAACGCAGAAGAGAAAATGAATATACGCTCTCGTGATCATCATTCCAGCTGAGGCTCAATTTACGGGTGTATTTGTTTGCAGTTATTCCCTTAGGTCGAAAAGAATTCATACCGTGATGTATACCCCTTTGCTAACACCAATATGCAATATTTACCTAACATCATTAACTTATTTCCGAATCGATTGTTACGCAACTGTCAGGAATAATTGTTCATGGATTTTGCACCGCTTTCAGAAAATTAGATACTCCCCAGCCTTTTACGTTTTCATCGTACGGCGCTAATAGCAGCCACCATGTGTAATTATCCAGCATGACGGGTCCATCATCTACCCGGAAAATCTCGCCCTCCAAACCCAGAAAAAGCACCTCGCCCTCTAAGCCGGGCTCAGAGCGCAGACGCAGCCCATCTCCACCAGTCCCGGTGACCTCGACGAAGGCGCCTTTGTCAATCTGCCCAGGCGGGGGAGCAGGAGGGATTTCTCCGCCGGCAATCTGCTCACTGGGGACTGGACTGGGTGTGGCAGGCGGCGGTGTGGGGGTGAGATAAGGAATCACATTAAATACAGCCGTTGCCTGCTCGCTGGGAGCAGCCTCAGGACGGATAAACCACAAGGCAGACGCCATCACACAAAGCAGCAGCAGGGCGATAACTACCGTCCCCAGGATTACCCAAATATTCACGTAGCGGCGTAGCATCGGCAGCACACTCGTTCCATTAACTTTCCGGATAAGTTCCAAGTATATCACCGCCCATTCGTGCGGATCGATCTGGATCGCTTAGAGCTATAAGATCAGTCTAGGGAAAATAAAGGCTGGGGAGTACCAGCTGGCACCAGAACACGCAGCGCATGAGGATGAACCGAGATCGTCACTCTGCCATCTCCTTCAGCCGGCTCGCCATCCAGCTTCACAAAGAGCGGTGAAGTCGATTCGATGTGGAGCTCCTGAAAAACTATCTGGCGTACCTTATCCGAATGGGTGTGGTTGCCTGCCCACAGTTCCCAGGCCAGCTGGACTACGTCCCCCAGCGTTTCGCCCTCAAACAGCCATAAATCCATTTTGCCGTCATCCAAGCGTGCTTGCGGAGACACTTGAGCCACTCCACCAGCGTACAGGTGCACATTACTGACCAGCGCCAGGAGAAAGTGACCGCTGATCTCCTGCCCATCCACCACAGCGAGCAGGTTCATCCCACGCCAGAAACTGGCATGCCAGGCCACGGAGGCTGCGTACTGAACGACAGCGAAATGTTTTTCCCATCGTTTGCGCGGTTCGATGTGGTGGACGATGAAACCATCCAGTCCGATACCTGCCCACAGCAGGAATGGTCTTCCGTTGCAAATGCCTGCATCTACCGTTCGTACCTGGGCGTCAGCCAGACGGCGTGCGCTCTCTTCCAGCGACGTCCAGCGCGTCCAGGACAAACCTGGTAAGCCCAGCTCTTGCGCCCAGACATTCGCGGTTCCGGCGGGAAGAACACCCAGGGCTGTGTGAGAGCCGATCAGCCCGGTGACTGCCCGGTTGAGTGATCCATCTCCGCCAGCGATGATGAAATAATCAAAGCCTGTATCAGCAGCCTGGTGCGCTAACCGGGTAATATGCTCACCATCAAAAGTCTGCTCGAGCTGCACGCTCCAATCGTGCTGCTCTAAAACCCTGGCAGCTCGCTCTACCAGCAGGCGGGAGGGATACCTTCCCGCAGTAGGGTTATAGGCGATAAAGCATTTCTTCATAAGCATTCGGCCGAGTTTTCACAATCAAACCCCTTATTGTGAAAGTTCTGCAGCATTCGGTCACTCTGATTGTACCTGATAATGCCACGTGGTAGAATCGGGGAAACCAGATTGGTGAAACACTGAATGTCAGATCCCATTTTACTGAACAATCGCTATCAACTGCTGGAGCTGTTAGGGAGCGGCGGAATGGCAGTCGTCTACCGCGCTCACGACCGCATGCTCGAGCGCGATGTCGCGATAAAGATTCTACGCGAGAGTTTTTCCAGCGACTCGGCTTTTCGTGACCGTTTCCACCAGGAAGCCAAAGCCGCAGCTAACCTATCGCATCCAAATATCGTCACCATCCACGACTTTGGACTCGATGGCGGGCGGCTATTCATCGTCATGGAATATGTGCCGGGCGATCATTTGAAAAATATAATAAAGAAACGCGGCCGCCTGTCCATTGACGATGCGCTCTCGCTCTCTGTCCAGGCATGCGCCGGAATTGGTTATGCACACCGAGCGGGTCTGGTCCACTGCGACATCAAACCCCATAACATGCTTATCACCCCCGATATGCGCCTGAAGGTAGCAGATTTCGGCATCGCCCGTGCGTTGGCATCTATCCAGCCGGAAGAGAAGGTAGATGTCGTTTGGGGGTCACCCCAGTACTTCGCACCTGAGCAAGCTGCGGGTGGCTCGCCATCTCCGGCTTCAGATGTGTATTCGCTGGGGGTCGTTATGTATGAAATGCTCACTGGTCAGCTGCCCTTTGCAGCATCTTCTGTCGAAGAGCTGGCCCGCCTGCACCGCGATTTACCTCCTCAATCCCCCAGCCAGATAAACCCCGCCATACCGCCTGTTCTGGAACAGATACTGATTAAAGTCCTGTCTAAGGAACCCTCGGCTCGCTACCGAACCGCAGATCAGCTTGGTCGCGTGCTGGGGACAATCGGTCAGCAGTCAAGCGCTGCCACCACAGTTGTAATGCCCGAATACCCGCTGGCAAAAGAACCTGGAAAGGGACGCAATCTGCCTTCGACCCGTACCGAAGATAGAACCACTCATGCTCCCGCCGGAGTAAAGCCCGTTTACCAGCCTCCCCAGCCCATCTCGGTCAGCAAACAGGCGCCTGAAGAAAACCCGCTCGAAATCGATTGGATTACCATCGGCCTGGGGCTGCTGGCATTGATTGCCGTAGGTGGGCTGTTGCCTTTTTATCTTTGGGTTTTCTTTCTCTACCGCTAGTGCTTTGTCCAGGCTCAAAGTAGAGTGACAACTCAGCATCTGCGAGCCTGGACAAAGCTTAAAGTGTTCCGTCCAAGACAATATCAATTGATAGAATCATGTTGGACGGAACACTAGGTGATACCCATGCTGCGGACTGTCCCTCACATCAACCAGGCTGCACAGTCGGCTGAGAGCGGTTGGTTTAAAGAAAAAATCACGGCTTGCGCCGCGATCTCCTCCCAGTTACTGTCGAAGACTGGTATACTAAGCCGTTTTCACCATGGTGCGAATGCACTTGGCGCAAAGCACTTTACGAACCATCTTGCCGTTCTCAAAGACGCTGACGGTCTGGAGATTGGGTTTGAAGGTACGCTGAGTGGCCTTATTCGACCATGGACGATTGCGACCGAAGGTTGTTTTCTTACCACAATGTGCACATTTAGCCATAATTCCACATCCTTAGTTGATCGATCTTACCACCGGGAATACTTCGCCTGAAGCGGATTTTTCTCCCGGTGCACAGCCGCACAATGTTACCATAAAATCCTACCCAAAGCAAGCTGCGACTAGAAGGAATTTTCAGAGGAGATCATGACCGGCGAAGAAACATCCCTTGGCAGCATCCACGTGTCACCACGTGCAATTTCGACCATCGCATACCAGGCAGCCCGTGCTTCATATGGTGTGGTCGGTTTGGCATCGAAAAACCTCGTTTCAGGGATAGGTAATGTCTTGGTCAAAGACCCAACTCATGGCATCGAGGTCCATTATGATGGATCGAACATTATTATTGATATATACATCATCATAGAGTATGGGACCCGAATAGCATCTGTAGCTTCCAGCGTAAGCAATCTCGTTCGTTATCAGGTAGAAAGAGCGCTCGGATTACCGTTAAACCAGGTCAACGTGCATGTCCAGGGCCTGCGGGTGAGCGAACTGGATTGAATTCACGATGACCACAGAACCGAGGACAACCTCCCGGCAACATTTAATTAAGGCATTAAGACATCGACGGGTCGATGGCCAGGCGTTAAAGAATCTCATCGAAGCCGGCCTGATCTGGCTGCGCACCAACCAGCACATCGTAAACTCTTTGAATGTCTTCCCCGTCCCAGATGGCGATACCGGCACCAACATGGTGCTGACCATGCAATCGGCGATGGACGAGATCGCCAATTCTGGCGAGAAGAATTTCGGGAAAATGATGCATTCCGTAGCTCATGGCGCGTTGATGGGTGCCCGCGGCAACTCTGGCGTCATTCTCTCGCAGATTTGGCGCGGTTTCGCTCGCGCAGTCGATAATCAGGAGCTGCTGGATGCATCCAACTTGGTCCGGGCCTTTGCAGGAGCCCGCGACACCGCTTATAAAGGTGTGGTTCGTCCGGTAGAAGGCACGATCTTGACCGTGACCAAGGATGTAGCCGCCGCCGCCGAGCAAGCTATCTCGGGCACAGATGACCTTTATACGCTCCTGGATCTGTTGGTTGCGGCTGCAGACCAGTCCGTGCAGCGTACCCCCGATCTGCTGCCAGTTTTGAAAGAAGCAGGCGTGGTGGATTCTGGCGGGAAAGGTCTGTTTTACATTCTGGAGGGTATGCTCCGGTACGTTAACGGATTATCGCTCGAGGTGCCAGTTACCACCGTACAACCGCTGGCAGCCATGCAGATCGATGAGAGTTTGGAAACGATTGAGCCCGGACAGGATTTTGAAGTGGTGGTTGATTTCCGCCCGAATAATTCGTTGGATGTCCAGGGTTTCTACTCCACGTTGGAAGAAATGGGCACATCGATCCAGGTGGGCGAGGGCGATGGATTCTACCGTCTGCACATCCACGTCCCTACAGAGAACCTGTACCACCCCATCGATTACACGCGTTCGTTGGGGAAGGTAACCAAAATTACCATCGAAAACCTGATCGCACAAATGGAGGATCTCGAAGCCACACGTGAAGGCACAAAATTACCCCTGGCACTTGTCGAGCCCGACCAGATAGCCGTCGTAGCGGTTTCACCGGGCATGGGCATATCACGCATCTTCGCCAGCCTGGGAGCGGCTGCGATCGTTGAAGGTGGGCAAACCATGAATCCCAGCACCCAGGAGATTATCCAGGCATTCGAACACCTCCCGACCGACAAGATCATTATCCTGCCGAATAATAAGAACATCATCCTGGCAGCCAATGCGGCTGCCGAGCTAACAGTCAAAAAAATCTCGGTCATCCCCAGCAAGAATGTCCCACAGGGTCTGGCTGCCATGCTGCGGTTGGCGCCCCAGGGTGACTTGAAAGAGGTCTCACAAGAGATGATCGCCGCCTTGGACGAAGTAGAGACGGGGGAGATTACGATTGCCACGCGCAGCGTAGAGATCGATGGGGTGGCCACTCAGGAAGGGCAAGTGATCGCGCTGCTGAACGGCAAGCTGGTGGTGGCAGCGAACAACCTGGAGGATGCCTGCCTGGGTTTACTGGAGAAGGCACATGCCGACCACTTCGAGCTGATCACCCTGTTTTACGGCGCCGAGGTCACGAAATCGGAAGCCAACCGCATCGGCGACATTATCCGCATGAATTATCCCCGGCATGACATCGAGATCAAAGTAGGTGGTCAGCCACACTATCTGTTTATTATCTCGATCGAATAGACGATGAATCCAGCCCCAAATCCCCAAGCCGAGATCGCCATCGTCACCGACAGCACTGCAGATGTCCCTGCCGTGCTGGTAGAAAAGCATGCGATCACGGTGATCCCTAACTTGATCATGGTCGATGGACAATCCCTGGTAGATGGGAGAGATATCACCCGGGAGGAATTCTACGAGCGCCTGCCGGATATGAAATCTGTCTCAACTGGGACAGCCTCATCAGGGAAGTATATAGAAATCTACCATACCCTTTTTCGGCGCGGATTTCGACATGTGCTGTCCATCCATGCCTCAAGCATGTTAAGCGGTATCTATAATGCCGCCAGCGTGGCAGCTCAATCCTTCAGTGGGCGGGTAACAGTATTCGACAGCCAACAAATCAGCATGGGAGTGGGATTCCAGGTGCTGGCAGCCGCAGAGGCCATAGCCAGTGGTCTGCCCTTGCAGAAGATCCTGCCATATCTGGAAGATATCAACCGGCGGATTCGCCTGGTGGCTATGTTGGACACGCTCGAATACGTGCGGCGCAGCGGGCGAATCTCATGGGCTAAAGCGCGCATGGGCGAGCTGCTGCGCATCAAACCCTTTATCGCAGTCAAGGACGGCACTTTGATCAGCCTTGGAGAGGCGCGTACGACATCAAAAGGTCTTGCCCGGCTGAGGGAGATGCTGCTCAACCTGGGGCCGATCGACAAACTCGCGATCTTGCACACCAATGCTGAAGAGCTGGCGCGCCGCTTTCTGGACAGCCTGCCCGCTCCTCTGCCTGAAAACCCACTGCTCGTCAACGTTACGACGGTGATTGGCACCCATGCAGGGCCGAATGGGATCGGCTTTTCTGTGGTGCTGCATTGACCGGAGATAGTCCAACCAGGCATGCTGGTAGGGATATCCAGGGAGGGGGATGGTACAATTGTCCCCGATGAAACCATCGGTAGCGAAACTTCATAGTATTTTTAAGTTAGAGGCGGAAGGCAGGTATGAGAATCGTGCCGTCATCGGCGGACTCAACCGGTTGTTGGACTGGTGGGAGGCTGAGGCACGCCTGGATGGCCTATCCGAAGAATTTATCCAGCTGGTGAGGTCGCGCTTGCGAGATTATCCCCGTCTGAGCGAAACCTCTCGCTGTGAAATCCTACAGGGCTTACACCGGCGTCTGGTTGCCGACGGAGGAGCGCCGGAGTTCACCTTCCCCCCACCCAAATCGGCAGAAGAAGCACGCCCCACCCCAGCCGAGGCCGGGGACGTGAACTACCGAGGCAGCCGCGACCGGGCGAGCACAGCGGATCAGGGCTATCCTCGCCACTCATCGCGCTCGCGGCAGCATGCGGAAGCCTTCAAAACGGAGGGACAACCGCCTGCCCTGGATGCGCCTGTTACCGTGCTGCCGCATGTCGGTCCAAGAAATGCAGTGGCGCTGGAGCGTCTGGGCATCCAGACCCTGCGCGACATGCTTTATTATCTGCCGCGCCGGTATGACGATTACTCGCGGATGAAGCCGATCAACCGCGTGTCTTATGGAGAAGTTGTTACGGTGATCGGCACCGTACAAAGTGTTGCCAAACGCAGCTATTCTGGCGGGGCAAAACCGGCTACGGAGGCTGTCCTCAATGATGGCAGTGGGACGATACGCATCACGTGGTTTAACCAGCCGTATGTCGCCAAGCACCTGCACAACGGAACGCAGATATCTGTCTCCGGGAAAGCTGATCAGTACCTGGGACGGCTGGTAATGAACAATCCATCCTGGGAATCGGTCGACCGAGAGCAGTTAAACACCGGCAGGATCGTACCGGTCTACTCATTAACCGCCAATATAGCATTGACCTGGCTACGGCGTATCTTGAACCAGGTGGTGTCCTATTGGGCACCGCGCCTGCACGATCCGCTCCCGGATAGCATCCGGCGTTCAGCCGGGTTGTTGAGCCTCAACGATGCCATCCTGCAGATCCACTACCCCGATTCCTGGGAGCAGCTCGAGGCGGCCCGCCACCGGCTGGCTTTCGATGAAATCTTCCTGCTCCAGCTCGGGCTGCTCCACCAGAAGCGCAACTGGAAATCGCGCACCGGGCGCATCTTCGACACTCCGGCCGAATGGATTGAAGGCATTATGCAGAACCTGCCATTCTCCCTTACGGGAGCACAGCAGCGCGCCATGGAAGATGTGCGTCTGGACTTAGCTTCGGGCACGCCGATGAACCGCCTGATCCAGGGTGATGTCGGCTCGGGGAAGACCATCGTGGCTGCGCTTGCAGTCGCCATGGTGACCCGCACTGGCGCTCAAGCCGCGCTGATGGCGCCCACCAGCATTTTAGCCGAACAGCACTACCACAATTTGCTCAAGTTCCTGGCAGGAAGCGGCAGCCCATCCGGAGATGGGGACGAAGGGTCGCCCTTGCTGCAGCCCGAACAGATCCGCTTGATGATCGGCGCATCTCCTGAAGGTGAGAAAGGGGAAATCCGTGCGGCTCTGGCGGATGGATCGATAAAGCTGGTCATCGGCACACATGCCTTGATCGAAGACCCTGTTACGTTTTCCGATCTTGAATTGACGATTGTCGACGAGCAGCACCGTTTTGGCGTGGAGCAGCGTGCTGTTCTGCGTTCCAAAGGCACAGATCCCCACCTTCTGGTCATGACCGCCACCCCAATCCCACGTTCTCTGGCTCTGACAATATATGGCGACCTGGATTTGAGCGTGATCGACGAGATGCCCCCCGGACGCCAGCCAATTAGCACGTATGTCCTGGCGCCATTAGAGCGTGAGCGGGCCTACCGGCTCATCAGGAGCCAGGTCGAGGCTGGGCAGCAGGCTTTCATCATCTATCCATTAGTAGAGGAAAGCGAAAAAAGCGAGGCAATGGCGGCAGTCGAAGATCATAGCCGTTTACAATCAGAGGTCTTCCCTCAATTCCGGTTGGGCCTGCTACATGGACGCCTGAGGCCGGAGGAGAAAGACGATGTGATGGCCCGCTTCCGCGATGGAGAATACCAAATCCTGGTATCCACATCGGTTGTGGAGGTCGGGGTGGACATCCCCAATGCCACTGTGATGCTGGTTGAGGGCGCCAATCGCTTTGGCCTGGCGCAGCTGCACCAGTTTCGCGGGCGGATCGGTCGTGGAGCAGAGAAATCGTACTGCCTGCTTATCCCTGACACACCGGATGCAGTCGAAAATGAACGCCTTCAGGTTATGGTCCAGACCAACGATGGCTTCGAGCTGGCGGAACACGACCTGCGCCAGCGCGGCCCAGGCGATTTCCTGGGCACACGCCAGGCCGGCTTTTCTGACCTGCAGCTGGCAAGTCTGACGGACGTTCCTTTGATCGATAAAGCCCGCCGGCATGCTCAGGCACTCTTCGAAATCGATCCAGAGCTGAACCAGCCCGAACACCAGCTGCTCGCCAGCTACCTGGATCGCTTCTGGGGTGGTAAAGGTGATGTCAGCTGACGGGTCGGCTGCCCTACCCCATAATTCACAAAGATAAAGTCAGCGAGGTCTCATGGTTCGTGCTGTTTTTCCAGGTACCTTCGACCCCATCCATCTTGGGCATATCGACATCGCCCACCGTGCCACGCACCTTTTTGAAGAGGTGATCGTGGCTGTCTATGATCGTCCGCTCAAATCTCTGCTGTTCTCCCCCGAAACTCGCATGGAACTTGCACGGCAATCCTTTCAGGAGAATCCCAGGATTACTGTAATGGGCTACGGTGGATTGACCGTGGAATTCTGCCGGCAGATCAGCGCTAAGGTCATCGTACGTGGTCTGCGCGTGTTCTCGGACTTTGAGTATGAGTTTCGCATGGCTTTGGCTAATCATCGCCTGGCACCGGATATCGAGCTGGTGGCTCTAATAACCGCCGAGGAGCATACATTCCTCTCATCATCCACCGTGCGCGAGATCGCCTCGCTGGGCGGTGATGTGAGCAGCATGGTGCCCGCCCACGTGAAGATAGCCCTGCACCAGCGCTTTTCAGAGCTGGGAGACGGGCAAACGCTGATCCCGACCACCTCTTTACGGGATTAGCTTGCAGAGAACAAGCAGAAATCATATAATATTGATGAGAATGTAATTTAATGCTATTGAGACACACCCCATCACTCGCGGAGAGCACATTCAGGGGAGGAACCCTATGGACATACTGCATCTAGTGGATCGCCTGGAAGAACTATTCAATAGGAGCCGTCCGATCTGGTTCACGCACAACGTCATAGTTGATGAAGATCGTATGCTCGATCTGATCGACCAGATGCGCGTGGCGATCCCGGAAGAGGTCAAGAAAGCGCAGCAGCTCATGGCTCAGAGAGATCGCATTTTGGCCCAGGCGCAAGAGGAAGCCAACCGCACCCTGGCGATTGCCCGGGAGAAGAGTGAGCAGTTTGTCTCCCGCGACGCCATCGTCCAGGCAGCTCAGGCGCGTGCTGAACAAATATTGGCCCAAGGGCGCGCCGAAGCAGGTCACATCCGCGCTGAAGCAGATGATTATGTGATCGATACGCTGCGGCGGCTCGAAATGGAGCTCGATCGCTCGCTGACCCAGGTTCGCAACGGCATCCTCACCCTGGAGAAAGAGCGCCAGGTATTAACTGAGCCTGAAGAACTCAAGGCCGAGGCTGAGGCCGACTAGCTCAGCCGGCTCCTCGACAATCGATTCTTGAAAACAGGGGGGTGCAGAGCATTTGCTCTTTGGATTTACCCGCTCTTGTCTGTTAACCATTACCGGCAGGGGCGGTCGTGTTTTCTTCGGCTATGATCTGTATAGGTTTCCCAATATGTACAATCCCGCTCGCAGGAACATCCGATAATAAAATCGGTTAAAATAGACCTCGACGCCACTCAGCCAAAGGAGAGTAGGATGAGCGAACCCTTCGATTTCGGTGGTCCGGTCGTCTGGCGGCCCTCTTCGGAATACATAGAAACAGCCAATCTAACACGTTTCATGTCCATGCACGGCATCGCCGATTTCGATGAGCTGATGCAGCGTTCAACCAGCGATGCCGGTTGGTTCACCGAGGCGATGATCGATTTCCTCGATATCCGCTTTTACGAGCCATACCAATCTATCCTGGATCTGTCGCGTGGCATAGCCTGGCCTCAGTGGTGTGTGGGTGGCAAGCTGAATATCGTCTACAACTGCCTGGATAAATACATAGGCACTCCCCAGGCGGACCAACTTGCCCTGGTGTGGGAGAGCGAAAATGGTGAAACGCTGACCATGACCTACGGGGAGCTCAATCGCAAGGTCAATCAGGTAGCCAACGCGCTGCGATCATTGGGACTGGGCAAAGGCGACGCCATTGGCCTGTTCATGCCTATGACTCCCGAGATCGTCATGGCTCTGCTTGCCATTGCCAAGATCGGTGGCATCATCCTGCCGCTGTTTTCCGGGTACGGCGCCGGCGCAGTCGCCTCCCGCCTGGCAGACGCCGAGGCTAAAGCGCTCTTCACAGCCGATGGCTTTACCCGGCGGGGCAAGCCGGTTGCGCTGAAGGAGGTAGCCGATGAAGCCGCTGCTCAGGCGCCCAGCCTGAGACACATGATCGTATTGGACCGGGCAGGGATGCAGGTCGAGATGACCCCTGGCAGAGATCACAGGTGGCAGGCGCTGGTCGACAGCCAGCCCGATACCGCCCCCACCGAGGTCACATCGGCGGAAGATATCTTGATGGTGATCTACACCTCCGGCACCACCGGGCGTCCCAAAGGCGCAGTCCATACGCACTGCGGATTTCCGGTCAAGGCAGCCCAGGATATGGCTCTTGGCACCGACCTGCACCCGGGTGAGGTGATCTATTGGATCACCGATATGGGCTGGATGATGGGACCCTGGCTGGTCTTCGGGTCATTGATCTTGCGCGGTACCCTGTTTATCTATGATGGCTCGCCTGACTATCCTGCACCCGACCGGCTCTGGTCAATGGCAGCACGCCACCGCATCGCCGTTCTCGGCGTCTCACCCACCTTGATCCGCTCTCTGATCCGCTTCGGTGAGGCACCCGTCCGGCAGCACGATCTGTCTTCACTGCGCATTTTTGCTTCCACCGGCGAGCCATGGAATCCCGATCCGTGGATGTGGCTGTTCGAGACGGTAGGACAGGGCAAGCGACCGATCATCAACTACTCCGGGGGCACCGAGATATCTGGCGGCATTCTGATGGGCAATCCGATCCTACCGCTCAAACCCTGCTCGTTCTCAGGACCTTGCCCTGGGATCGCTGCCGATGTATTGGACGAGCACGGTCGCCCGGTGCGCGGACAGGTAGGAGAGCTGGTCATCAAAGCACCATGGATCGGCATGACGCGCGGTTTTTGGAAAGACCCGTCTCGCTATGAGGAGGCCTACTGGTCGCGCTGGAACGATATTTGGGTGCATGGCGATTTCGCGGCGGTAGACCAGGACGGTTTGTGGTACATCCTGGGACGATCGGATGATACGATCAAGATCGCCGGCAAGCGTCTGGGACCAGCGGAGGTGGAATCGATCCTGGTCAACCACCCTCAGGTGCTGGAAGCCGCGGCCATCGGCGTGCCAGATGCGATCAAAGGCAGCGAGCTAGTTGCTATGTGCGTGCTGGTTAAAGGCTGTGAGGAATGCGAGGAATTAAGGGAGGAGCTGCGCCATATTGTGGTAAACGCCCTGGGCAAACCACTCGCCCCGCGCGATATACTGTTCGTTAGCGACCTGCCCAAGACCCGCAACGCCAAGGTAATGCGACGCATGATCCGCGCTGCTTACCTTGGAGAAGACCCTGGGGATACCTCATCACTGGTTAATCCAGAAGCAGTTGAAGAAATTCGCAAAGCGAGGTGACGGATGGCGGATCAAATC
>Ga0105100_10000037_pt1 | contig 66154 bp, 42 predicted proteins | sample PPLLak12cMay2015_2_FD_87033 | JGI IMG/M metagenome (GOLD analysis project Ga0105100, IMG submission 87033) | Freshwater sediment microbial communities from Prairie Pothole Lake near Jamestown, North Dakota, USA - PPLs Lake P8 Core (1) Depth... | ecosystem: Environmental > Aquatic > Freshwater >... | reverse complement strand
TTATGCAGGCTGGGTATCCCAGACGGGCCGGTAAGCCTTGCCCTGCGCTTGCGTGATAGTTCTGGAAATGTAAGCCTTAATCTGCCTGGGCTGCGCCAGATTGTAAAAGAATATAGCTGCCCCAACCAGCCGCCTGCCTGTACCCCTACCAGCTCTCAGGTAGCTTTATTTGCTGAACCAGCCTATGGTGGCGCCTGCACAATTTTCAGTCCTGGCACCTATTCAGGCAGCACCACATTGGGCGTGGTTGGCGCCAATAATGCCGCCTCGATTATCGTGGGCAGCGGTGTTCTGGCAACTCTGTATTCCGGTGAGGACTATACCGGTCGCAATGAAACTTTGGAAAATTACGATCGCAATCTCAGTGATAATCGTATCGGTAATGATCAGCTCTCATCGGTTAAGGTTTTATCGCGCAGCTCGCTCCCAGTTACGCCGCAACCGGTTTGGCCCGATGCTGGCAACGATGATTACACATCTGATCGCAGCCTTACCCTGAGCTGGCGCGACCAGGGCGGAGGAACGCTTTACAAAGTCCGCTTGAGCGGCCCCAATGGCACTCAAGAATCAGAATGGTTAGATGAACCGCGCTGGCGGATCAGCACTCTGGCAGCCGGAGAGTACTCCTGGCAGGTTCAGGCAGGCAATGACTCTGGCGTAAGCGCCTGGTCGGAGACTTATTCGCTTTCCATTCAAACCAGCAGCCTACCTGCACCCGCTTCTGTAAGTGCCCCATATTTAGATGATATGGAAGATGAAATTCCAGGATGGCAGCACAGCAATAATTGGGACCGTGCATACATCACTGGCAACCCCAACGGTGGTGAAATCAGCTGGATCTATGACACCGGAATTCCTGATAGTTACGCCACCGGAGCACCCAACGAAGGCGATTTAACATCCCCAAGGGTGTATATCCCTTCAACGGGTTACTACTTACGCTTTTCCTATCGTTATGAAACCGAATCGCCTGGTACCCAGTGGGACCAACGTTGGGTGCAGATCTCGACCGGCGGCCCGTACACAAACCTTTTACAGCTAAGCGATGACACATCGAATAAATGGCTGCAAAGCCCTGCAATCAAATTAGATGCTTACGCTGGTCAGAATGTACGGGTGCGATTTTATTTTACAACGATTGATGACCAGCAAAACGATTTTCAGGGATGGACCATCGACGACGTGAGCATCACCAATACCCCGCCTGATGTGTGTGCAGACAACGATGGCTTACAGCTAGTCTATGGACAGAGTTACGCAGGCACACTTTGCCCGGGCGGCGATGTGGATTATTTCCAGTTTCAAAGCCAGGAGGGAGATCGGATCGGGATTCTCGCCGAAGCTGATCCAGAATCATCTCCTGTAGATAGCGTATTGTACTTGCTAGACCAGGATAGCTCCTCAATTCTGGCTGAAAATGATGATATCGTTTATGCAGTCCAGACCGATTCCTTTGTTCAATACCGCCTACCAGCAGCGGGTACTTATTTCGTCAAGCTCAAAGATTGGGCTCATCCAACTGCTGGTGGAGAGGATTACACCTATAAGCTTACCCTGACGCGTGATGCGGACATACCCAAGATAAGCCTGAGTTCCCCAGAAAGCAGTACCTATTTACCGTCAAGTCCATTTTCCATCCAGGTGAATGCCAGTGACCTGACCAGTGGGGTTAATCAGGTCGAGTTCTACTTGCATGAAGGCAATTGGATCAGCGATAAATGGATTTATCTAGGTGCCGATAGTGAGGGCAGCGATGGCTGGTCGTGGCAGATTGACCCAAGTATCTATCTGGAACAAACAGAAATGGCGATCTATGCCCGGGCGATAGATTGGGCTGGGAACTCAGCCTATGCTGCTGCCTGGGGACTGGCGCTTGATCGCACGGCGCCGGTCAGCCAGCTTGCCGCACTGCCAGCTCTCACAGCCAACACTGCAATTGTGCTGGATTGGACAGCGACAGACAATCTCTCAGGGCTGGGATCTTTTGACCTGCAAGTCCAGCCAACCGGTCTGAGCTGGCAAACTTTCGCAACCTCAGTAAGCGGAACTCTTCGACAGGCAGTATATATCGGCAAAATCGGTCAAACCTACAATTTTAGAATGCGTGCTGTCGACCAGGTGGGGAATGTAGAGATTTACCCCATTAGCGCCGAAGCATCTACCACAATATCCAGTAGCATATGTACCTATCCCGATATCTGGGAAAAATCCAGTGGATCAACAAACGATAATCAGGTGGGAACAGCCAATATGATATCCACGACATTTGATGAACAAGTTCATAATCTGTGCAATCCCTTATCCACCGACCATCTCGATGACGAAGATTGGTTGAGTATCGACCTGAAGGCTGGAGTGCAGTTGATCGCTAACGCCACCCCCATGTATCCTGGCGCGGCGATCGTACTGGAGTTGTTTGATAGTGATGGGGTAACGCTCCTGCAACACGGTGCTCCGCAAGATTTTGGCTATTCAACGCTCCTGTTATGGCGTACAGATCAGGACCGGCGAGTTTACTTACGAATGCGGCACCTATACACAGGCGTGGCAGGCGAGGGCATCAAATACACCATCCAAGTCACACAAGGTGAAGCGATCTTCTTCCCCATTTCGGAGAAGTAGCCTAAAATATACGTGTGAAACTTGTAATTCAGATTCCCTGTTTCAACGAAGCGGATAACTTGCCGCATACCGTTGCCGCCTTGCCGCGCCAACTGGACGGGATCGACAGTATTGAATACCTGGTGATCGACGATGGCAGCACAGATGCAACTGTTGCTGTTGCCAGAAAAATTGGGGTCCAGCATATCGTCCAGCTTACCGCTCATTCTGGCCTGGCTGCTGGTTTTGCCGCAGGTCTTGAAGCCGCCCTGCTCCAGGGGGCAGATATAATTGTCAATACCGATGCTGATAATCAATACCAGGCTGAGGATATTCAACGCCTGCTCGAACCCATTCTGGCTGGTCGTGCAGACCTGGTGGTTGGTGATCGCGGAGTTGCCAGCTTGGCCAGCTTTTCGCCAGTCAAGCGCCAGCTGCAGCGTTTAGGGAGCTGGGTGATTGGTCGGGCATCCGGGGTCACAACACCCGACGCGACCAGTGGCTTTCGTGCCCTTAGCCGCGAGGCTGCCCTGCGCACCCTGGTGCTGAGCGACTATTCCTACACACTTGAAACCCTGATCCAGGCTGGGGCAAGCCATATCGCCGTGGAATATGTGCCTGTCCGCACCAACCCCCAGACCCGGCCATCGCGTTTGATGCGCAGTATCCCGCACTATCTGGCCCACTCTGGCGCCACGATCATCCGAGCCTATACCATGTACAGACCTTTACGCGTTTTTTCCACACTTAGCCTGGTTCTTCTGGTGGTGGGGCTACTGCTCAGCCTGCGCTTCGTGTATTTTTTCCTGCTCGGTCAGGGCGATGGTCACATCCAATCTTTGATCCTGGCTGCAGTTCTGTTGATCGTCGGTTTTCAAACCTTTTTAATCGGCCTGGTAGCCGATCTGATCGGTTTTAATCGCAAAATTCTGGAAGATCTGATCTATCGCATCCGGCGGATCGAATTAGACCGCAATTTCCAGGATCGTCCTCCACGTCAATGAACAACCGCTCTTTTGGCTGGATCTTGATCAGCACCTGCTTGCTGCTCCTCAGCGGCTGTGCGCCTTTGGTCCGTTTTGAGCAGCCTGCCCATACAGGGTGGGTCACCCTGGATGCTGAACACAGCATTGGACAAACATTTACCGCTCGCTATGCTGGCCTGGAAGCTATTGCATTTCTATTGGAACCTGGAGATGCTACCAATGGCAGTTTGGAATTCAGCCTTTTCGCGCATGACCAACGTACCACCCCACTGGAAACCGTTCGTCTCCCACTAAATGAGATTCAAACGAGCGGATTTCAACGCATCAACTTTAGCGCCCTGCCCCTCTCGAACCAACAAGATTATTACCTCAGGATGATCATCATCGGTGAAGGGGCAATCCAGGTTGGGATTGGGCCTGGTGCAGGCTACCTGAATGGCGCAGCCTATACAGATGATATTGCCCAAGACCAGCAAGTAGTTTTTCGGTTGATTTACAATCGGAATAGTGCAGTACGGGGATTGATCCAGGAAGGAATAGGCTGGCTGTTAAACCTGAGCGTAGCCGGCATACTATTCATTATTCCCGGTTGGGGGATACTTACAGCAGTCTACCCTGGCTGGCGCCGCTTATTCTGGCCGGAGAAATTGGGCCTGGCGGCTGGCGTGAGCCTGGTAATTTACCCGGTTTTGGTATTGTGGACCAATCTAATCGGTCTGCAAGCAGGTATGGTTTATGCCTGGTTACCGGTAGTAGCCGGGATCAGCCTGATCATCTGGAGTTTTGCAAGGCAACCCCACTCACTGAATGAAATTCACAAGCCTTCCTTACCCGACATATTCTGCAGCCTGACTTATATTGGAATAATGGGTATTATCCTGATTTCTCGATTATGGCCTGTACGCGGTCTGGCTGCCCCGATGTGGGGTGATTCCCTGCATCATACGCTCATCAGTCAGCTAATAGTCGATCATCAAGGATTGTTCACTACTTGGGCTCCATATGCTGAAATGACCAGCTTTACTTATCACTTCGGCTTCCATACGCTCACCGCCGCTTATCACTGGTTAACCGGCATGGAACTATCTCAGGCAGTCTTATGGACAGGACAAATCATGAACATCTTGAGCCTGATTGTCCTGGTTCCTTTGTCGAATCGCTTGAATAATCATCGCTGGGCCGGAGTTTTTGCCCTGACCATTGCAGGGCTGCTCACTTCCATCCCCCAAGTCTACGTCAATTGGGGACGCTACACGCAGTTGACCGGGCAGATCATCCTTTTGGTGTTGGTGTATTTGAGCTGGGTGTATTTTCACGACCATCCGGGGGATCGTCGTCTGGGGGCGCTGGTGGCAATCCTGCTGGCGGGTTTAGGCTTAACTCACAACCGTATCCTGGTTTTCGCGGTAGCCTTCTTTCTGGTTTACTTTTTCGCATATGCGCGTTCAACCGGTTTCTGGCGTTCAGTCAAAATTATGGGTCTGGTAAGTCTGGGTGGATTGCTAATTTTTTTGCCCTGGCTGTTGCGCGTATTTCCCAGTACGATCAGTCAAATCCTATTTGCCCAAATATCTACTCCCGCAAACCAGCTTTCAGCTTCAGTGATCCAGGGTGAAGATATTTTTCAATACGCAGTTTATGTCCCTGCGATTATCTGGTATTTGAGCGGCGCGGCGCTGCTCCTGGCGATCTTACGGCGTGACAAAGCCATGCTGGCGGTCAGCTGCTGGTGGCTGTTAGTTCTGTTGATAGGCTACCCACACTGGATTGGCTTACCTGGGTCCGGGGCAATTGGCGGATTCACGGTGATGATCGCCGCATATATTCCAGTATCCCTACTGACTGGCTATCTACTTAGCAGTGTGCTCGAATATCTTCGCCAGCAAAGCAGATTACCTGGCTTTGAATTGGGAACCTCAATCCTGGTATCTGTGCTGACCCTGGGGATCGGGCTAAGCGGGTTGCGGGCGCGCCTGCTGGATGTGCATGTTAGCGAGAGCGCCTTATTCACGCGTGCCGACCAGCGCGCCGCTGAATGGATCCGTGAGCATCTTCCGCATGACAGCCTGATTCTGGTAAACTCATTTCTGGCATACGACAACACCGTAGCAGTGGGTTCGGACGGAGGATGGTGGTTGCCCTTTAAAGCCCAACGTGCGGTGACACTGCCCCCCATTAACTACAGCCTGGAAACCGGACCTGATCCAGAATACCGGCAGAGAGTTAACCAGATCACATCAGCTATCCTGGAAAAAGGGATCATGGATCCAGCCGTTCAGGATCTTCTGGCAGAACGAGGTGTCACACATATTTATCTTGGGCAGCAGCAGGGCAGCGTCAATTACGCAGGCCCACCGATCTTAGCAGAGCAACTACTGAGCATGGGCAGCTACCATCCGGTTTATCACGAGGACCGGGTATGGGTCTTTGAACGCATCCAGCCATGAGCGTGTCTGAAAAGAAACCCTTACGCGTGTGTTATTTTGGCACCTACCGGGCCAATTACGAACGCAACCGGTTAATGATCGACCGTTTGCGGCTAGGCGGAATCGAGGTGATCCCATGCCATGCGACACTATGGCAGGGATTTGAGGACCGTCAGCAAGCTGCCAGCGGTGGGTGGAAAAAACCTTCCTTCTGGCTGCGAGTGCTCAAAGCTTATCTAAAGCTGCTGAGCGAATATCGTAAAGTTGGTGATTATGATGTAATGCTGCTGGGCTACCCTGGTCAGGCGGATGTTCTCTTGGGGAGGATTCTTTCTTCCTTACGGGGCAAGCCTTTGGTCTGGGATGTGCTGATGTCGATCTACCTGATCGCCCGTGAACGGCAGCTGGAACAGCGCAGCCCATTCACGGTAAGGTTAATCCACTGGCTGGAAAAGACAGCTATACGCATGCCGGACCTGTTTATTGTGGATACCCCAACCTATGCTACCTGGTATCAGCAGGAGTATCAGATCCCAGGCGAGAAGATTCGACTCCTGCCTCTGGGAGCAGATGACCGGATCTTTCAGCCACCGTCTGATACCCAAAAAACCAATCCTGACTTCGTATGTTTATATTATGGAACCTACATCCCCAATCACGGCGTACCGATCATCATCGAAGCGGCGCGCAGGCTGGCAGATCACGCGGAGATTTGTTTCGAGATGGTCGGCGTGGGACCAGAACGCCAAAAAGCCGAACAAATGGCACAGGAATTCGGACTAAAGCAGGTTACTTTCATTGACTGGTTGGAAAAGGATGCATTGGTAAAAAAGATTGCCGAAAGCGACGTGATCCTGGGCACATTTGGCAGCACCCCCCAGGCGCTGATGACCATGCAAAATAAAATCCATGAAGGCCTGGCAATGGCAAAACCGGTGATCAATGGCGATTCACCGGCGATGCAAGCCATCCTAAGACATGGAGAGGAAATTTACTTGTGCGAGCGGGAAAATCCAGATGCCTTAGCGGAAGCAATTCTGGCCTTATATACACAGCCCGAGCTGTGTAAGATCCTTTCCCAACGCGGTCACCAATATTATCTAAAGCATTTATCCTTCGATTATCTGAGCCAGACTTTATGCGCAATCATGTATACACTGATGTCTTGAGGCGGGCTCTGCTACCCAGTATTCTTTTGCTGGCGTTAGGTCTGCGCATAATTGCGATGCAGGGGAAAAGTCTCTGGTACGATGAATTGCAGTCCGTCACCCACGCCAGCCTACCTATCCCAGATCTCCTGGCGGCCGTCCAAACCTATGATCCACATCCTCCCCTGTATTATTTGCAATTACACTTCTGGTTGTTATTGGGAACCAGTGATGGGTGGATCAAGCTAAATAGTGTTTTATGGTCATTGTTAACCATCTTATCTTTTTATTGGATAGTTCGCAAACATGTCAACCAGCGCTCTGCTCTCCTGGTGGCTTTGTTCCTGGCGATCAGTCCTTATGCGGTCAACTATGGTATCGAGGTTCGCAATTATAGCCTGTGGATGCTGCTGGCTGTTTGGGCTTATGAGTTTAACCACCAATTACTCCTCACTAAACGCAAATTCCCAGCAGGCGTCGGGCTATTCCTGGTAACCACAGCCTTCCTTTATCTACACGGGATCAGTTTTCTCATCCTGCCCGCTCTTTATGCTCATACCTTGATCTTGTTACTCCAACGCAAAATTAGCCTGTCCCAGCTTTGGAACTGGGTGATTGTGCAGATCGTGATTGTTCTCGCATATATTCCGTGGTTGCTGCGCGCCTGGACAATTAGAAATGTAGGACATGCCGTTATTCCCGGATTGGATGATATCGTAAGTACTATTTATTTCCAATTACTTGGTTATTGCAGTCAATGTTCTGTTGGTTTTCAAGCCAGTTTCGTCATCGCCTGGATATCAATCTGTATCTATGTGGCTTATCACTGGTCATATACCAGACTGATAATCCTGGCCTATGTATTTACTCCTATTCTGGCGACCATCTTGATCAGTTATTTCTTGCATCCCATCTGGCTGTTTCGAGGTTTAGGTCTGATTGTGCCATTTATGTTTTTGACACTGGCAATATGGCTCGACAGTCTTCTAGACCTTGCTAATTGGCAAAAATGGATTGCTTTGAGTGAATTATTCCTCATCATCAGTTTGTTTGCTGTAACCTTACTCAATCAGTTTCGTACACTCGTTTATCCTTGGGATTTCAAACGGGCAGCTGAGCACGTAGCCTCTCAAATCCAGACGGGTGAGGTAATCTTACTATCCCATGAGCGAGTCTTCTGGTGCTGGAACTGGTATTTTGTTGGCCCAGGTACGATCAATCCCATCGAAAGGGTTAATTCGATAAATATATCAAACGGTATTAGAATCACTACTCTTCCTGCCTCGCTCTCGCCCCCGAAAAATGGTGGCTATTGGCAAGTATATCGGGATATCGATTTTCCTCCTGTGAGTTCATCCAGTCTCATAAAACGAATTTGGGATTTTGAAGGTTTAAACGTTGAATATATACCTATTCAGCCCTAGCACAAGGCAGTGCTCATCATGAAGATCTTGCTAGTGACCCTTAACCAGGTCCAACAGGGGACCTATTGGCGAGCGTACCATTTGGGCCAAAACCTGGCAAGGCGAGGACACCAAGTCACACTGGTGGCAACCAGGAGAAATAATCGCTTAAATATCTCGGTTACAGATGCTGACGGCATAGAGCTAGTCGAAACCCCCGATTTATGGCACGGCAAGTTGCGTGGTTACGAGCTTTGGAACACCTTACGCCGGATGATCTGGCTACGCGGACGTAACTATGACATCGTACACGGATTTGAAGCTCGGCCAACTGTTATTTATCCTGCCAGAATGGTCGCCAGATACAATCAGGCTCCTTTAATTCTCGATTGGGCAGATTGGTTTGGACGCGGCGGATCCGTGGAAGAACGCTCTAATCCCCTGCTTAAAAATCTATTACGCCCAATAGAAACGTATTTCGAGGAATATTTCCGCCCTCAGGCAGATGGAAATACTGTAATTAATTCTACCCTTTTCCAACGCGCGCAGGGTCTGGGTGTAAATTTATCCCAATTACTCCTACTTCCAAATGGTGCAGATACGCAACGCATTCAGCCTATTTCCAAGGATGCGGCACGAATTAAGATTGGTCTACCTTTAGATGCAAGAATTATTGGGTATATCGGAACGATTTTTCTCCGCGATGCATGGTTGATGGCAGAAGCCTTCGACCATCTGCAGACAATCTCTCAAAAAACTCGCTTGATAATCATGGGGAATTGCCCAATCGACTTGGGTCAAATGGTCAAACAGCCTGAACTCGTGCAACAGACCGGCTTTTTGAAAGATGATAAACTTGTAGAAGTGATGGCTTGTTGCGATCTTTTTTGGTTACCGTTAACCGATTCACCCGCGAACAATGGCCGATTTCCATTAAAACTGACCGATTACCTTGCTGCAGGCCGTCCGGTGGTGGCAACATCTGTAGGTGATGTGGTAAAAATCATGGAAGACGGTACAGTTGGGATTCTTACTCCACCAAGTGCGCAGGGTTTGGTGGAGGGTACCATCTCCTTACTTACAGACGAGGTCAAATTACAATCTATGGGAACGGCCGCCCGAGAGCTGGTGGAAAAACATTATCGCTGGGACCACCTTACCGACGAGTTGATCGATTTCTATACGCGGATCATTAAACGTTCCGGGAAAACTGGAGGCTGAACAACTTGGAAGAAATCAAGTACTGCGCTTTGTGTGGCAGTTCAGATACACGCTTACTATATACCGGCTATGACCGCCTCCACAATGAAGAAGGTGAGTTCAATCTTTTTGAATGCCAAAAATGTGAACTAATCTACCTGAATCCAAGGCCAAGTCGAGAAGAGATCGACCGGTATTACCCCCAAGATTACATCTCTTATCCAAATGCTATCGAGGACGAACCTAACTGGATACGGCGGCTAGATCGCCAGTATGGCCTGCATAAACGCGTTAGCCAGGTCATCCGCCGCGTAGGCACATCTGGCAGAATCCTGGATATTGGATGTGCTACTGGTATTTTCTTAAATGGAATGCACCAAAAGGGTTGGGAGGCTTATGGTGTGGAACCATCACAATATGCAGCTGAATATGCACGGCAGCATTTCAATTTAGCCATAACCAATGGCTATCTAGAAGATGGCAAGTTCGCAGACAGTTTTTTTAATGCGGTCAGCATGTGGGATGTACTTGAACATGTCCCTGATCCTTTGGATACCCTTACCGAAATTTCGCGTATCCTGGCTCCTGGGGGCTGGTTAGTTCTGAGCCTTCCAAACCCTGAATCCTGGGAGAGATCCTGGTTTGGGCAATATTGGGCAGGTTGGGATGTACCGCGCCATTTTCATCTCTTCAACCGGCATGTCCTTTCGAAAATTCTGCAACAAGCTGGATTCCGGATTAAAGAAATCGTTAGCTTTACAGGTAGACACGGGGTTTTGGTCCTTAATATCCAATTTTGGTTAGGATCGACCAGCCTGTCAACAGGTACACAACACAGACTCCTAAAATTAGCACGCTCTATACCTGCACGCATACTCACTTATCCATTTTATGCGATAGCAGACTCCCTAAATAAGAGCTCCACCATGGTCGTATTTGCTGAAAAAGTGAATGACTAAAAACAAAAGGACTCCCCACTCTGCTGAAACAATACCCGAAATCGGACCACACCAATTTGTGGGATGGTTTTTCGAACCCCATCCAAGCCTGGGTTGGAAAATGCGTGCCAACCAACAAGCCATTTTTCACAAACCAGATATTCACACTCACGTATTGACCAATCACCAAGGTTTTCGTTGGCCTGATTTTCCGGTTAATAAAACACAAGACAAACAGCGTGTTCTTATCCTGGCGGATTCGTTTGGCGTAGCGATTGAAGTGGAGCAAGACCAGACATTTGCAAGCCGATTACAGGCTGCTTTTGACCTCCATTCATCTACCGAGAAAGAACCATTTGTGGAAATCTTGAATGCGAGTGTAGGGGGCTATGGTACAGAACAAGAATTTCTCTATCTCCAAGAAAATATAACGGCACTGGATCCGGATCTCATCTTAGTTTGTTTCCACTTTGGCGATGATCTGATCGAAAACAACCCAGACCTGCGCGCTCGCATCCACTGGCGGTTGGTAAAGCTACCAAGGCCATATCTGGTCAGCCAGAAATTTGGCGAATTCAATAGGGTGTCTGATCCAAGTACTGAACAACAGGCAAACCTAGCATGGATGCGATATTATGATTTCCTGCCTCACCATTTGTTACAAAGGGTTGTTCCCAAAAACCAACTCAGGCAACATTCTCACAGCAAACGTTTATTTCGCAAATTTGTCGAAAGGCTCAACAATCGATCACATAAACGTAAGACCAAAACAATCCCATTGGATCTATTGATTTACGCCAGCGAGCATGATCCGGTGTTTGAAGAAGCATGGCGACATACACACGCTTTGTTGGCTGGTTGCCTTCATCTGGCAAATATGCATGGGGCTAAGCTGGCTGTTGTAGGTATCTGCACAAAGGAACAAATCTTGCCAAATTATTTAGTTAAACGTGTTCAGAACGCACCTAACTACAGTGCGTACTCTTTCGATCCCTATTATCCAAACCGACGCCTGGCTGAAATCCTAAATATTCTAGATATTCCCTTGATTGACCTTACACCAGTTTTTGAAAAGGCCCAGCATGCCGGTGATTGCTTATTTTTTGACAATGACTTGCATTGGAACCCTCAGGGACATGCTCTTGCAGCCAATACCTTATTCAAGGCACTAAGACAATTATCACTGGATAAAACCTAACCGTGAATAAACCCTTGAAGCGTAATTGGATATGGTTCTTGATTAGTGTGGGAATTTCACTGTTGAGTATTTTCCTGCTGTATCGCCTCATCACCCCAAACCTGGATGTACTGGTTGAAGTCCGCAATAATTTAAGACTAGGTCCTCTATTACTTACTTTCCCGGTTTTTTGCTTGGGTCTCGCTGTTTCTTCATTGGTTTGGGGACGGATGATGAATGACCTTACTGATCCTTTGCCAATAAGTCAACATCAGATTATCTATATCGTTACTCACGCCGCGCGCAGAATCCCAGGTTCAATTTGGCATGTTTTCGGACGGATTGCCTGGTATGAGCGTTTAGGCATTCGCAAAGGTGTCACCGCTTTTACCAATGTCCTGGAAACCGTTTTAATTATTCTATCTGGGCTGGTGATGACTGCTATATTTCTCCCTTTTCTCACAACCAACTCAGGTGTGTCCTTTTGGCAAATCCTAGTCTGGATATCCCTAGGCTTGCTGGCAATTCATCCACGTTTGATTAAGGCAATTATGATTCGACTGGGACAGGATAATCCACCCAAGACTATTACCTACCGACTTGTTTTAGGCTGGTTCGTACATTATTTGCTAATCTGGTTGGTCGGAGGGACAATACTTTTTTTAATAATACAAGCCTTGTTTGGCACCACATTGTCCTTGTGGCCTATATGTGTCGCTGCCTGGTGTGTAGCAGGTGTAGCAGGTACTCTCATCCTTCTATTGCCTTCGGGTCTCGGCTTGAGTGAAGCGACTATTAGCTTATTGCTTGCTGCTCACATACCTTCGTCTATCGCTGTTGCTGCAGCAATCATAATGCGGATTATCATGACTGGTTATGATATTCTATTTGCATTATTGCTCTTTATCCTAAGGGACAAGCTAGCGATATTCTCGGGTCCCCTTTCAGATAACCAAACAAAAGGCCTTTAACCCGAATGGGTTAAGCGCATAACCTGAAAATTATCGAAAATACTGACAATAAAACTTTACTTTGTTCAAGAAAACACTAAAATAACCCATATTAGGTATTTGTTTCCCAGTTTGAATCAAGTAAGATAAGCACAGGTATGAAGTTCCAATTTCAAACAATATCCTTTATGGAGGCAAAATGAAACAGATCGTCCGTATTACTCTGGCTCTAACATTTATTGCAGCCCTTTTCGCTGGTGTTACCAGCAGCCAGGCTGCCCTGGTTTCATATGATTCAGGTTTTCAGGTGCAAAACCTGGAAGCCCTTGAAGCCAGCGTCACGTTATCCTTCTTCAATCGTGATGGCTCTAGCGCCTTGCAGGTGACTGATACAGTACCTGCGAACAGCTCAGCTACCTATTTCCCACTAACCGACATAGGGCTTGAAGATGGTGACGTTCCAACCGGATTTGATGGCTCGGTGGTCATTGCTTCAGATCGCAGAGTAGCCGCTATCACGAATGTGTTGGGGAGCGATGGCACAAACCCACTTGCTTTTGGCGCCAGCTACAGCGGGTTCACCGGTGGTTCTCCTAGTGTCAGCTTGCCGCTGCTTATGAAAGGCAACTATGGTTTCAACACCTGGTTTAGCGTCCAAAACGTAGGCTCTGTTGCAACAGACGTTTCCGTGACTTACAGTGACGGTGTGACAGCCGGACCGGTGAGCGTACTACCCGGTGCTGCAGCGAAGTTTGAGCAGGAGCTGGAAAGCCACGCTGCTGGGTGGGTAGGTTCGGCTACTGTGAACTCCAGCGCTACAGATATTGCCATAGCTGCACTGGAGGTTGGTCCCACTACATTGTTTGCATATAACGGATTTCTGGGTGGCTCAACTGCCCCAGTAATGCCGCTGGTGCAGGAGAATAACTTCGGCTACGTAACTGGTGTCCAGATCCAAAATACAGGCGCCACGTCGACCAACGTCACCGTACAGTACACGCCTGGCCCAGGACAACCTGGCACAGCCTGTACAGAAACTCGCTCCATTGCAGCTGGGCAGTCAACCTCATTCGCATTGTATGTCTTCACCAACTTTGTCGATCCTGCCCCAAGCACCTTGATTTCTGGCGATTGCAGTATTCAGCAATTCGTTGGTTCTGCCAAAGTAACTGCAAACACTGCAGGTGGTGACTTGGTTGTGATCGTCAACCAGTTAAATACTACTGCCAATAAAGGCGCCGCATACAACGCCTTTGACCCATCTGCGGGGTCCAGTTCAGTAGTCTTCCCGCTAATTATGGATCGCAACTATGGTTACTTCACCGGTTTCAATGTGGTCAATGTCGGTACCACGACCATCGCAGCTGCAGACCTGACTTGCACCATTAGCGGCAGAGATGGCGGAGGCGCTGCAGTTACCGAAACCTTCAATCCGCCTAGCTCTTTAGCCCCTGGAGCTGGCTGGAACCAGGTGAACCTTAATACACTGGCTAATGGTTTTGTTGGTTCAGCAAACTGCGTCGGCCCCGTCGACTCGATGATGGTCGGCACTGTCAACGAAGTCAATGTTAGTGGTACTGGAGACGCCTTCCTGGTATACGAAGGCACCAACCCGTAAAATTGATCATCCCCTCGTCCTGGCGAGCCGCCTCTGGGTGGCTCGCCTTTTCTTATCCCACCCATGGCTTCTGCCAGCTCACCGTCTTCTGAACCCATTCCAACAAACCCTGCCATTGGAACAAGAATTGTTTCCACTAGTTTCTGGTTAATTCTCCAGGAAATTGCTGATCTGGCGTTAGCCTTCACCTTTACCTGGATTGCTCTGCGCCGCTATGGTCCAGCTTATTTTGGCCTGATCACACTGACCCAGGCTGTTCTCAATCTCGGTAGCCTACCTACTTTGAATCTCGAACAAGCATTGATCCGTTTGATACCCGAATTTCAAACTTCGGGTTATTGGCGTACAGCGCGCTGGTTAGTGAAAACCATCGTCACGGTAAAATTTAGCCTGGCAATTCTCTTCGCCGTTGCTCTGTTCGGATTCAGCCCTCTAATCTCCAGCATTTTAAAAGCACCCGAGCTAATTGAGATGATCCGGATCGGATGTATATCCATCCTGTTTGCAGCATTGACAGAAGTAGGAGCAGCTACAGCTTTGGGCTTACTCCAGCCTCAATATCGTACGTTTACTATGACGATTCGTAGAACTATAGAAGTAAGTCTGCTAATCTATTTTTCATCCAACCGCACTCATCCCGCAGATGGGATACTGGCGTTAGCACTTGCTGATATGATAGCAGCTTCAACATATTGGATATTACTAATTCGACTGCTGCGTTCTCGACCTGAATCTACAGAAACGTTTTCCCGACGTGAACTCCTGAAACGTGCAGGCGAATACGCATTACCACTATATGGCGCTCGCCTGACCGAAATCTTCGGTCGGGAAATTGGGAAACTTTTCCTGGGGCGACTCGCTTCCGCGACTGCAGTTGGTTACTACAGTGTGGCTCGTTTAGCAACTGAGCGTATCCAAAGCCTCCTAAGCCAGGCACCATTAGCCAGTGTTCCGGTAATTGCATCAACTAATCCTGACAGATCAAAACATCAAAACCTTCAGCAGAAGAATCAAGCTACTTTAGACTTATTAAAATATCAATTAATCGCAGCTAATATGATTGCTATAATCTTATCTGCGATTGCACCATGGATAATTCAATTTTTAGGTAGCAATGAATACGCAGAAGCAATCCCCGTTTTTAGAATGATGATTATTGGGGTGGTTTTCTGGGGGGCAACTGCCACACTGCATGCGCTCTTCCTGATCAATGAACGCACGATTGGCATTCTTTACTTGAATAGTGCTTTGATCGTTAGCACTGTTGTCCCATACATGTTTTTTATTAGGCCAATGCAAGCCTTTGGTGCCGCCATAAGCGACAGTTTAGGTCAAGTTTTTACCTATGCGATTGCATTATTCCTGGCAGCAAAATTCTTTCAATTCCCAACCCGGGTTGCTTTCAAACAAAATATGCAACTAATTGCCACCGCAGGATTGTTGAGCACCACTTTCTTTGTGCTTCCAGAAATACTTTACATTCAGGTTATTGCGCTCAGTCTAGCAATTTTTCTTTATATAACCTTTCTATTGGGTGCTCAATTCCTGCCAGCCAATCTCTGGGAGCAAGTGTCTAATCTAAAAATTCCGCTGCCCCTGGTGAATAGGTTTATCATCACAGGGGCACGCGGGCTACAAGTGTATCAAAATTGGCTGTTAAGGATTAAGGTGCGGGGGTGATAAACCAGGGCAGGTCATGCTCCATCGTGCCAATATCGGTGATTTTGCCCGCTTCCACTGTCAACACCATATCTTTTCCAGTGTTGGGATCGTTTAGTTTGATCAAGTTGTTAGGTGGTACCTGAACCACAAGGATATATTCGCGTGGTTCTAATCCTGAAAAAACAAAGCGACCATTTGAATCTGTTCTGGTTACTGGTGCAGTCGTTTCATTTACCCGCGCCAGGGTAGTCTTGCCATCATCTGCAACCAATAGTATTCCCAAATACAAGCGAATATCCGCATAAGGTTTCCCAACAGCCTCCGTACCACGTGGGGCTAAAAGGATCCCTGTCAAAACTCCCTCGGATTCAGAAGGCGCGCTAATTTCTGTTGGGTCAGGCATCAATGTGACATCAGGATTATCTGTATTTAGGCTAGAACACGCCGTTAACCCTAGAAGAATGAACAGTACTGCACTGAGCAGAATTCTCGAAAAATATTTCATCTGAATGCCTCCAGGCTTCAAGTTCACTCGCTGTATTATACTTGTATCAAGCTACTTCGAGGCAGTTAAGAAGCCAATCCAATTTTAATATGCGTCGACGGACGAATAAGTGAGAACCAATGATAGCACACAAAAAACTGCTATATCTTAAGATAAGTATGAATATCAGCTTGGTGTTATTCACAGTATTAGCTTGTCAACTCCCCAAGATCAATGGAGACGCTTCTCTGATGTTACCACTTGAGACTCCATTTGACGCCACAGCTACCCAAACAATCTCCTTAACCGCCACCCACACAACACAACCCAAGCCAGCTGTTACAGCTTCTAATACAACCCTTCCTTTGATGGAAATAACATCCACCCCAAGCATTCTTGAATTGGATATTAATATCTACCAAAGAGGTGACGGTCAAGTCACGGTCGATATACCTGAAGGTGGGCGATATATCGTTGTTGGTGACAGCTTGAGTTATGGTAGCACCATGTCGGGCAGAGATACCTATGATGACATCTGCAACCATCGTTGGCCTTATGTTGAGCAATTGGCATCCGAGATTGGAATTCTGACCACAGCCAATTTGGATCGGGGAGATAGTATGAAAACCCCCTTTTATAGCCAAGTTGTGCGCGGAAGAAAAGTGGATTACTGCCAACCACCACCGGAGATGCCAACCCTGAGCACGGCTGTTGCTGGCTCAAATTCGAATGAATGGTTGGAAGATTTGCTTTTCCATCCTGTTTTTATTGAAACGGTAGAAAACCGAGCAAACTCGGTCGTCCTGTTTATGATAGGAGCAGATATTTTTGCGGAAAAAATTGGGAAAGATCCAATTTCTGTGGACAAATATGAACAGAATATTGGCCAGATACTAGAAAATATCGTTAAATATCAAAAACTAATATACATTGCTCATATTCCCCACGTAAGGATTGGTAGTTTTATATCTGAATCTGAACTCCAAGAAACCAACCAATTGATTGATCAGTTTAATCAAAAAATTGACCACATAATCCAAGATAATGGCTATCTCTCCAAAGAAAAGGGTTGGGTCGATTTCGGCCACACGGTTATCCAGCAAGATAATTTGATTATATGGGTCAATGCAGTTCAGCCTGGTCCATACCTAGATCAAATTGTGGATACATTTCCTAGCACCTATTATGCCAAAGATGGGTTACATTTTCATGCTGAGGGCTACAATCAGATTGGAAGTGCCTGGGTTACAAGTCTTAAAAGCCAAATTAAGGTGCTGAAGGCTATACAGGAGAACCCATAATTTTAAAAATTTGCTTTCGATGGGCTATTGGAGGGCTATCGGAGAGCTATCGCACTACCGGCATATTAATAATATACAATGCCCTGTATGACAGATGTTGGAAATTTAGTTCCGCACCTTGCATCCCACCCAGAATATGCAGATTGGTTCCCAATATGGTCATTGCCCCATAAGACCACGCCGTCTGCTCCACAGGATCGAATGGCACCCAACGATTCAGCGGCAGAAAATATTCTAGGTATGATAATTCGTCCTGATCACTGATCCCACCGACAACATAGATGATATCCGCTACACTGGCGACCCCCATCGCATAACGACCCTGGGGTAAAGGCTGCAATTCTCGCCAGCTATCCCCTCCAGGGTTGGATGGATCTGGAGTGTATTGGAGAGTATCGCTTATAGGGTCAGTCCCATCAAACCCGCCGATAATAAATATCCGGCCGCTAGCTACTACGGCGCCTGGGTAGCCAATTGGATTGGGTAAGTCCTGGCGCGTCGTCCAGAGATCCTGGTCTGGATCATATTCGAATACAGATGCTACAAACTCGTCCCCATCCCAGCCACCAAAGAGATATAACTTGCCTTCGAAGGCGACCAGGCCATAAGCGCTGCGTGGCTCGGGTAGAGATGCCCCAAGCGACCAGGTATCATCGCGTGGATTATAGATCGCTAACTCAGTACTGATACTGCCATTGGAGGTCTCGCCTCCAGGCACGTAGATCCGCCCCCCCATGAGAGCTGCCTGGATATCCGTTACCGGGGTGGGTTTGGTGGCAGCAGCAGTCCATTGATCTGCTTCTGCATCATAATAGGTCACATCACCCACAACGCCGTAAGAAGCATCCCCACCAATGGCGTATATACGATCTTCGGACACCGCCAGCGCCAGGCCTGATCGTGCCACGGGGAGCGGAGCTTTTGTCTGCCATTTGACAGTTTCTTCGCTCATTAAGGGATTCGCTTCAGGCGTCGTCACTGCCGGAGAGGCGTTTGAACGCAATAAATTCGGCATGCTGATAACTAAAACGAGGAGGATTATACCCACCAACCCAATCCAGACCGGAGATATTCGCCTGCCAGGGACAATCACCGGAACAGGTAGCTCCTCAAGCGTAAGCGCAGGCCCCACTACAGCATTCTCCACCACATCTTCTTCCTGAACAGGAGCGATACCCTCCACCAATCCAATGCTGGCCGCAAACATGGCAGCCTCGGTGCGCGAGGCTGCCCCAATTTTCGCAAATATATTGCGCAGGTGTACCTTGACTGTGTTGGCGCTGATAAATAACTTTTGTGCAATCTCTTTATTGCTGGCGCCAGTGGCAACCAGCACCAAGATCTCACGTTCGCGCTCGCTGAGTTCATTCGTTTCAGGCATAGGTGGAGAAGCTTCTCGGTATGGTCATAATACGGCAATTGTGATCTCAGGAATTATTATAACATTCTCCGATCTGGAAATTTTGGCTCATAGGAGCCAGACGCCAAAACTTGACGCGAGCGCATACCCGCGGTAGAATTCTCGCACTTATGCGGGCATAGTTCAGTGGTAGAACGTCACCTTCCCAAGGTGAATGTCGTGGGTTCGAGTCCCACTGCCCGCTCAGGATAAGCCTGCCGTCATCGGCAGGCTTTTTAGATTCTTACAAAACTGTAAAAGGATAAACCAGAAAAAATGCACATTCTATTGTATAGTATAGATGAAATCAAATTTTAACTGGTCAACTAGGTGAAGTAAGAGTCTGCCCATGTCCACCCCTGCCACTATTTTATATGTTGAAGATAACCAGGATAATCGCACCCTGGTCAGGCGCGTGCTACAGGCTGAGGGCTACAATGTATTGGAGGCGCGCGATGCGACGCATGCCTTGTCGGTCATCGAGTCAGCCACCCCGGACCTGATCTTAATGGATATCAATATGCCGGATATTGACGGGTATACGCTGACCACACGCATTAAATCTATGCCGGGAATGGAGAGCATTCCGATTATTGCCATTACAGCCAATGTGATGCGCGGCGATCGAGAAAGAACCATCGAAGCTGGTTGTGATGGTTATATCCAAAAGCCAATCGATGTCGATGTGCTGCCCACACAAATTACCCGCTACTTATAGAGCTATTAAAGATTTCCTAATCGGTTGATTTTTAACTACTGCAAAGTATAAAGGATAAGCGGACTTGGAAACGCCTCACAGTACACAACTACCTGCCAATAAAACCGTTCTTGTGGTTGAGGACAATGTCGCCAATTTCGTCCTCATCGCTCGTTTATTAGGATTTATGGGCATTCATTGTGAATGGAAGACTTCTGGCTACGAGGTCGTTGAATATGCGGACACCCTTCCGAGGTTGGATCTGATCCTAATGGATATCCGCCTGCCCTACGAAGATGGGTACTCGGCGTTGCGAAAAATACGCGCCTCCGAAAGCATGAAAACCAGTCTGGTCGTAGCTGTAACCGCTGAAGCAAGTCAGGAAGAAATCCGTAAAGCACGTGAAGCAAAATTTGATGGTTTTATCGGCAAGCCCCTAGACCCCGATCGCTTTCCAGAGCAAATCCGCCGAATTCTAATTGGTGAACCTGTTTGGGAACTTAACGAGTTGTAAGAAACGCTTGCACTTCTGTTATTAATGCCTCCCAATCACAGCATGCAGATTGATAATCTTCCAGATAAACTATTTGGTTTTAAGGAGAGGCTCTCGTGCTTAGCGGTAACATACCAAATGAGAGGTTATTTCGCGGGCGATTAGCACGTAACACCCTGCTGATTCTGCTGCTGCTTACTCTGGCGCCGCTGTTCTTATTGGGAAGTACAGCTTATGTACGCACACGCCAGTTACTACGCGAACAGGTATTTTCCCTCCTCACGACTGTTTCAACAGTACAGGGCAATCGGATCGTAGATGAAATCACGGCTGGGCGACAGCTTCTTGTGCGCGCTCTGGCAGATGCCGATGTAATTGAACCGATGCATACTGCCCTGGCGCTTACGGATCGCAATCAGGCTGAGTACGTGAGCGCCCGCAACCAATTCTTCGACCAACTCCAAACTGTCAATCAACCCAAACCCTTCTTTAACCAATTTGTCGTGATTAATCCTGAAGGGATTATTCATATCTCAACCAATCGGCAGTGGGAGGGCCAGAGAATCACCTCTACCAGCGGATTCTCTCCCCAAACCAGGCAAGCCAGCAGTCGTGCGGTGACCAAATTTCAGCCACTATATGAACAGAGCCTGGTCATTGTCACCACCATCCCTTATCTGAATTCAGAAGGGAATCAAGTTGCTACTATACTCGGCATCAGCGAACCGGCTGTACTCAGCGCGCTGATGCAACGGGTTGCTTTTTTTACGGACGCGCATTATTTCGTATCTTCGGATCGTAAGTTTTTTGGCGTTAACCCCTATCCGGATAGTTTTGAAAAAATGATCTTATTCGAGCCCAACGATGACCTGAATTTATTCGTGGAGTATGCCAACGGACAACCCCTGAAGAATGGCGTGAACGAGTTACTCTCGTTTCAAAACCGTCCTGTGATTGCCGCATACAATTGGCTGCCTGATTTGCAAATTGGTTGGTTGGCGGAGATCCCCCAGGCAAGCGTCTACCAACAACTTAATACGTTGGTAGTTTTCGCAACAATCCTGTTTCTGGTCACTGCGCTCATATTACTATTCACCGTTTGGCAAGCCACTCGCTACCTGGTCCGTCCACTTACCCAACTGGCTGCGAGTGTGATCAAATTTTCTGCCGGGAATTGGGACGAACGTGCTGCCGTAAAACGCGATGACGAGGTCGGTTTACTGGCTGATTCGTTCAATAAAATGGCGGCTGATCTCTCAATCCTATACCAGTCTTTGGAAACTAAAGTCGAAGAACGCACCCGACAGCTGCAAGCATCTGGTGAAATTGGACAGGTAACTATTACTGCAACAGACCTGGACGAGCTTTTACACCAGACTGTCACGCTATTAGCCAACCGCTTTGGATATCCCTTTGCGGCAATCTATCTGTTGGATGAAGGCAGCGAATTTGCGATCCTGCGCCAGGTAACAGCGCCAGCAGAAATGGAGCCGCGCTTGCGTGGCATGCGGATAAAAGTCGAACCACTCTCCCTGGTGGGATGGGTAGCGATGACCGGTAGTTCAAAAGTGGATTTGATCGGGCAGGGCGCATTTGGAGCGATAGAGAGAATGGACCTGGCGCCAGACGTGCGTGCTGAGGCCGGAATTCCCATCTTACATGCGGGCAAGGTACTGGGTATATTGGTTGTCCAATCCAACCGACCTACCCACCTGAACGAGGATACCATTCAAGAATTGCAGAACCTTGCCAACCAAATCAGCCCGGCGCTGCAAAATTTTTATTTATTGGAAGCCACCCAGATTAACTTGCAGGAGACCAACCTGCTATATCAGGTTAGCCACCAAATCGCTCAGGCTCCCACCGAAACCGAGATTTATAAGCTGGCAGAACAGGCGCTACGTAATACGCCCTATAACTCAGCCTTTCTGGTTGTAAATGGAACTCAATTTGACCAAATCTGGTCCAACACGAAAGCGGATCAGGCGTCATTACCAGCGAGCTCAATTATTGATCCGCAGCGGTTGAACCACCTGTTACCCAGCAGCGGTGCACTCATTTATCAACTCAATCAAAAACAAACCGATGTGCCTGCAGATCTGGTTGAGTGGTTTCGTAAATTCAGGCACAGTACCCTGGCGATGCTCCCTGTGCGACGTTCAGGCCGATTACATGCCTTACTGCTCCTTGGCACGAACGAGGAGGACGCGCGCGCAGGCTTGCGGTTTTCTCACCTGCACCTGCAACCGTACAGCAATCTGATCGAACTGATGACCAACAGCCTAGAAAAAGTAAGGGCTCTGGACATAACTCAAAAACGACTGAATGAGATGGAGATTTTGAACAATCTCAGCCGTGAAGTTGCCCAACAGACGAACCTGGAGTCTCTTTACAACATAATTCATCAGCATATCAAAGAAATATTTGGAGAGGTAGATTTTCTTTTGGCTCTTTTGGATATTGAGAAACGTCAAATTCGGGTCCCATATGCCTTTGAAGAGGGGCAGCGCCTACAAGTTCCATCTATTCCCTTTGGGCAAGGTCTGACATCCCTGGTGATCAGCTCGCGCAAACCATTGCGTTTAGGATCACCGGATGACTGGAGCGCCTTACCTGCAGGCAGCACCGTCATTTATGGCAAGAAGGCTTTTTCCTGGTTGGGTGTTCCAATGATTGTTGCAGGCGAAGTGGTTGGGGTCATGACTGTGCAAGATGTCCATGAGAGCCGACGTTTCTCACTCGAGGATGAGCACTTCTTTAGCACCCTGGCAACCCAGGTGGCGGTGATCATTCGTAATACTACTCTGCTAGAAACCACGCGACAGCGTGCGGATGCAGAGAGCATGCTCAACCAAATCACCAGCAATATTCGCCGCTCAATGAGTATTCCAGAGATCCTGGCTACCACGACCACCGAATTGAGCCATGCCCTGCAGGTGCGCAAGGCCAAGATTGTTATTCGGCCGGCCCAATCTGATGCCCACGGCATTCAAGCGCCTGAGAATGGTGGCGAAAATGGGAATAAACCGGCAGTAAAAAGTCTCCCAGGCGAATCCAGGGAGGTAGAACATGGTACCTGAAAGCCAGGTGCGCCTTACTCCATTACCGGTACCATCCACTAGCGACAAGTTTGTCAGTGAACTGGAAGGCCTGCGCAGAGAAATCCTCAACCGGATGCTAAATGGCACTAGCATCGTGGCGACGATTGCATTCATCATCGCAGTCATCTTCGAAAGCCGTATAGGTCAGTGGAATATCATCTTAGCAGCCAGCGTCGCCTATACCTGGTTGTTGGCGATTACCCTGCTGCGTCGCCTACCCTACTGGGCGCGCACAGCCAGCTTATTGATGATTATCTACGGTATGGGCCTTGCCAGCTTATTGGTTAATGGGTTAGCCGGTACGGGAAGAATTTTCCTATTTACCCTGCCCATTATTGCCAGCATTCTGGCAGGAGCGCGGGCTGGACTAGCCTCGATTGCAATCTCCATATGCTCGATTCTGCTAACAGGTTGGTTGATCTCCACAGGTAAGCTAACTCTGTCTGAGGCCGAGATTGTGACTACAGCTACTGATCCTGGTTTCTGGATTACCGGCGCGTTCACATTTCTGATGATGGGTACTGTATCCACACTGACACAAGCGGGTCTGGTTCGAGGTCTTGAGCGTAGCGTTGAGCAAACCCGTGACCTGACCCGGCAGTTAGAAGTGCGCCAGGCAGACCTGGAGAATCAAGTTAAGCTACGCACCCGCGACCTGGAACGACGCTTCCTCCAAATCCGCACCGCCGCCGATATTAGCCGGGCAATCTCAGACTTAACCAGCAGCCAGGATCTGTTAAACCAGGTTGTGGCATTGGTTAAAGAGCGTTTTGACCTTTATTATGTCGGTGTATTCTTGTTAGACGAGCATGCTGAATACGCCGTGCTTAAAGCGGGTAGTGGCGAAGCCGGGCAACAAATGCTTGCCCGTAACCACCGGCTGCTGGTTGCTGGGGATTCGATGATTGGCTGGGCAACCGCCAATCGAAAGCCAAGAATTGCTCTGGATGTTGGACAGGAGGCTGTGCGGTTTAATAATCCATACTTACCAGCCACACGTTCTGAAATGGCTCTTCCAATCCTGGTAGGGGAGCAGGTGCTAGGTGCAATTTCTGTCCAGTCCGCTCAGCCTGAAGCTTTTGATATTGCAGATATTACCGTCCTTGAAGGCATCGCCGACAGCCTAGGTACTGCCCTCGAAAATACACGCTTGTTCAACGAGGTGCAACGCAGCCTTGTGGAAATCCAGACCTTGCACGGGCAGTACCTGACCAAGGCCTGGTCAGAGTTACCAGGGCAAGCCACAGATCTGGAATTCACTTTCGAGGCAGGAGATTCGGCGCAGGACAAAGAGAGCCGCTCCGTTGAGATTCCCCTGACGTTACGCGATCAAGTGATTGGAAGCTTGACTTTAGAGACTGGCCCGGGTGGATTAAGCCAGGCTCAAGAAGCTTTGGTAAACAGTGTAACCACTCAAGCTGCTTTAGCACTGGAAAATATTCGCCTATTCCAAGAATCACAACGCCAGGCAGAGCGGGACCGGATTGCAGCACATATCTCGTCCCGTATCTGGGCATCTATGGATACAGACGCTATTCTTCACAATGCACTTAAAGATTTAGGCCAGGCTTTAAACGCTTCTGGCGGTGTGATACAGCTCAAAGGAGAGAAATAACCGCATGAGTGGTTTCTGCGAGGTGGCATCTTGAATCCAATCTCTTTTGAGCAAACCTTGCATATCCTCGTCTGGTCGATGGCTTTGCTGGAGTTTATGCTTGCCAGTTATGCGCTGGCCATGAACTTCTGGCACACTGCGAATCGTTATCTGGCTGGTTTTCTATTGTTACTGGCAATCAACAGCACAGCTACAGCTCTAATGTTGGGCGCAGAGACCGTTCAACAAGCCATGGCTCCAGCGGCTTTGCTGGCAATCACGATACCGATGATCCAACCGGTGCTATTAAGCGCCTGTATTGTCTTACTCCGGCCAAACTGGCAACGTAGCCGCCTGAAATGGCTGGTCTGGCTCGGTTATCTGCTGGCAGCCATCCCTCTGGCAGCTACTATCTTCGACCTGATTACCCGGCAAGGTATCTGGCTGGAGGGTCTTGAGTCGATAAATTACCAGGGGGGCTTTATCTCGCTGATTGAATTCACTCGGGGTACATTAGCAGACATCATCTGGCCAATAGCGATCACCGCTTCCGGTGTAGCGCTCCTTCTTACCCTGCTGTACCTGTCAGTTTTAGATACACAGGTATTTCCGCGGGCCAAGCGGTTGGGATGGCTGTTGTGCGTCGCCCAGCTCTCTGGCATTGTGCTGCACCTGGGATTGCGAGACCGGCTGCTACCCGTCGTCCCAGTATTACTGACCAATCTACTCCTGGCTGGAGCTTTTAGCTACGCCAGTTTTCGGCAGATGGCTTCAGAACGGCGTTTTCAACGCGGCCAGCTACAAATCCGCCTGACAGTATTGACCCTAATCGTCACAATCCCGATTCTAGTATCGGTGCTCAGCTTTTTGACCTCGCAAGCAGCCTACAAAATCGAACAAAATGCTACGGAACGTATGAAGTTGCATAACCAGAATCTTCAAAGGTCTATCGAGATATGGTTAGATGGAGAGATGCGCGCCCTGCAAGATATTCTGAACCAGGACGCTGTGCGAAACATGACCTCAACCGCTCAGGAGGAGGCTCTTAACTCGCTGGCCGCTACGCACCCCTGGATAGATTTAGCCAGCATAACGGATATTAATGGAATGGCAGTCGCATCCAGTGACCCTGCACAGATGCCCGATGTTTCCGACCAGGCGTGGTTTGAAGATCTCCTGAATGGCGCCGATTCAGTTGCCGAGGTCTGGGATCATCCAATCAACAAAACGCCGGCCCTGGTATTATCCCTGCCTGTGCACGACCAGCAGGGGATGCTCTCAAGGATCGGAGTGTTTAGCTTATCCTTAACAAAACTTTCGGAGCTGCTTAATCCGGTTTTGCATACCGAGGCGGGTGAAGCCTACATCGTCGACAGCGCTAACCGGATTATTCTCCGGACAGGTTCAAACACAGCAAGCATTGGAACCGATCTAAGCGGCTATCCACCAGTTCTACAGCTTCGTAACGGAGACCTGGGAGCAATTCAATTCAATGATTCGAACGGTGAAACACAACGAGCCTATTTATCCAAAACCTCCCAGGACTGGGGCATAATTTACCAACAGCCTGAAGCCATATTTCTTGAACCAGTACGCCTCCTGCAATTGGCAACCTGGCTGCTTGTGACCCTTTGCATATTGATTGTCAGCCTGTTGGTCTGGTTTACCCTCCGGCAAGCCCTGCGCCCGATCTCCACCTTGACAGCTACAGCCAAAAGCATCACAACAGGGAATTTATCTCGTGCAGTTCCTGTTGAGAGTGAAGATGAATTGGGTAATCTGGCACGCAGCATGAACGATATGATCACCCAGTTACGCGGATTAATTATTCATTTGGAGCAACGCGTAACCGAGCGCACACAAGATGTTCAGCGCCGGGCGCTTCAGCTTCAAGTTACCGCAGAAGTTGCACGCGAGTCAGCCTCCATCCGCGAATTGGAGCGCTTGTTGGACCATACCGTACACCTGATCTCAGAACGGTTCAACTTTTATCATACGGGCATCTTTTTAATCGATGATGCTGGAGAGTATGCTGTACTGCGCGCTGCTTCTTCTGAAGGTGGCCAGCGCATGCTAAGCCGCGGGCACAAGCTGCGCATTGGGCAGACCGGTATCGTTGGGTATGTCGCCGAGAAAGCTGAAAGCCGGATCGCCCTGGATGTGGGCCAGGATGCGGTGTATTTTAATAATCCTGATTTACCCCAAACACGTTCAGAGGCCGCACTGCCTTTGATGGTACGTGAGCATGTGATCGGTGTCTTGGATGTGCAGTCACCCCAAATTGAGGCCTTCAACTCCGAAGATATTGAGACTCTGCAAGTACTGGCTGATCAAATTGCCTTAGCCATTGAGAACGCCCAGCTCTTTGACGAAAATCGCCAGGCACTGAACGAACTGCAATCGCTTTACGGCACCCAGGTACGCCAGGCCTGGCAGGGGCGGCTGGAGGAACGGTCAATTACCTATGTCTATGACCGACTAGGTGTGCAACCCGCACTTCCCAATGCGATCACAATTGAGCCTGACTCCAATGACGATCAATATTTAGTTGAAGTACCCATTGAGTTACGCGGTTGGCAATTAGGCATGTTACAACTTAAACGAGATCAGAATCAAGCGCCTTGGACACGGCAAGACCGAGAGCTGCTTCAGGATGCTGCCCACCAAATTGCCCTTGCCCTGGAAAATGCCCGGCTGCTTGAAACTGTGCAGCGCAATGCGTACCATGAACAAGTGATTGGCCAAATAGCATCTAAAGCACAAAGCTCGCTGGTCCTGGAGAATGTAATGAAAACTGCCGTTCAGGAGATTGGCCAGGCAATCCAGGCTGCGCGAGTTCAAATACGGTTGCACCCAGGCAATGACGGACATTCAACTGGTATTGTTAGCGACCAGACGAATAACACCAGGAGCTAATCTGAATGTCTGAGCTATCGGTTTACCATCCTTCAAAATCCATCCGTTTCCGGCTACTTTTTTATATGTTGGCTATATCCAGCGCGGCTGTTCTGCTTTTGGCAGTGGCGGCTGCCAACACAACCCGCAGGATTGGAACAACTGCCGTAGAGAGCAGCGCCACTGCCCTGCTGGAGCAGGCCGAAAACTTTCTAACACAATTGAATCTTTCTCAGGCACGCGAGAACGACTTGCTGCTGGAAAAAAATCAAATCGCTGGGTTTAATATTGCTGCTTATATCTCCCAAGTGTATGCAAATCCACATGCGTTTCAAGGGGATTTTTGGCCGGCGGACGAACATATGCAACTGGGCGCTAACGGCCAATTTGCCAATCTTCCAGGAGACACCACCAGCGTATTTGTTCCTAATTTTGTCGCAATCAACGCAGACCTCCTGAAGGAAATCGAACAAGGCGCGTATTTAGATTTCGTATTTGCCTCTGCCATAGACAATGCCCCCAATATCGAGGCGATCTACTTCTCTACCCCAAACAATGTTCTGCGCTATTATCCCAATATCAATCTTGGTGAAGTTTTACCTCCAGATTTTACATCCACAGGTCGCCCATGGTACACCGGATCAGTCGATCTAGAGGGCAGTGGCGAACCATATTGGGCGCCAGTTTATCGTGATGCGACTGGACTGGGATTAATCACCACCTTTTCCGTGCCGGTCTATGGGGCCAATAATATTTTATATGGCGTTTTAGGGTTAGATCTCACCCTCGGCGCCATCCAGGAAAATATTGAGACCAGTCAGATCCTGCAAACCGGATACTCTTTCCTGGTTGACCACGATGGCAGCGCCATAGCCTTGCCAATGCAAGGCTACCAAGATCTCAATGTGCGACCACCTGAAAACGACGAGACGAATCCTAATTTAAGAGTTCTCAATACTGCCTTCACCCCCATCCTGGATCAGTTACTATCCGGGGAATCCGGCTTCACTACAGTAAGCGCAGATGGACGAGATTTGTATGTCGCCTATACGCCGCTTGAATCAACCGGGTGGGTTCTGGCAACGGTAGCCGACCGAGAAGAAGTTCTGGCATCCGTCGAAGTATTGCGGGGCGAGATAGAACAATCTACTACAGACTTAATCATCTTCAATTTATTACCGATCAGCCTGGTAATCTTTGCCGGTGTTTTGGTATCTGGTCTATTGTTGACCAATCAACTAGTCCGCCCTATTCGGCGTCTGGCTGAGATGGCACAGCGCCTACGCCAACAAGAATGGCAAGTTGAGCTCCCCAAGGTAGCGGATGACGAAATCGGCGTCCTTGCGCATTCTTTACAGGATATGGCACACGAACTGCGCTCCCTGATCAGTGGCCTCGAAGAGCGTGTTGCGCAAAGGACTTCTGAATTAGAGCGCAAGACTACCCAGGTACAGGTGGCTGCAGAGATTGCACGGGATGCCACCAGCCTGACAGCCACAGGTGAAATGGAGAATGTCCAAGCCTTGATGGAGCGCGCGGTATACCTGATCCGTGACCGGTTTGGTTTCTATCATGCAGGTATCTTCTTGCTGGATCAAACCGCGGAGTATGCGGTTTTGAGTGCGGCAACTGGCGAAGCCGGGCGGGTCTTAATTGAGAAGGGCCACCGCTTGAAAGTCGGCGAGATTGGGATCGTGGGGTATGCAACCGGACATGGCAAGCCCCGCATTACCGGTGATGTAACCCGCGACCCGAATCACTACCGTAATCCCTTCTTGCCCGATACCCGCTCTGAGCTGGCTTTGCCATTACGGGTAGGTGATCGAACGATTGGCGCGTTGGATGTACAAAGTAAAGAATTAGGCGCATTTACCGAGGACGACATTACTACTCTGCAAACCATGGCTGATCAATTGGCCGTTGCTATCGAAAATGCACGACTGCTGCAACGCGTTCAGACAAACCTGGCTGAACTAGAACGCCTCTATAAACAATACGAAAGAAATGCATGGCAACAAACCACGCAACAGCAAGCTGTCGCAGGCTATCTTTACAGTCCAGCTGGGACCCACCCAGTTTCAGGTTCGCTTCCACTCGAACCAGTAGAGATGATCTCCGGAAAGCCAATTGAGATACCGCTACAGGTTCGCGATATCCAAATTGGTAGCCTGGAAGTCTGGCCACAAGAACAGGGTTTCTTACCAGACGAGAAAGATTTCCTGGAAGAAATCGGACGCCGTATCAGCCAGGCAATGGAATCTGCCCGCCTGTTTGAGGAAAGCCAGACACGGGCTATGCGGGAAGAAACGATCAACCTGATTACCACCCAGGTTCGGTCATCGATCAATATGGAAGCCGTTCTGCAGAATACTGTGCGTGAGCTGGGAAAGGCATTAGGTGCTTCGCGCACATTTATCCAGTTAGGTGTGTTTGAGGAAGATCAGCCAGGGGAACTCAGCCAAAATCCTGACGAAGCGCGTGGAAATGATGATGGTAGCGCAACAAAATCCAATGGAAGAGGCCAGGTATGAGCATATCTAGAAAATTACTTATACCGAGCCTGAGTCTTAGCGGAATTATATTACTTACACTGCTTGTTCTGGTCGCTATCTATAGCCGGAACAATATTCGGCAAATTGAGCTCGCCAAAGCCGAAAGCCTGAAATTAGTCTTCAATAACTATCTCAACATATCAGATACCCAATCAACCACACTGGATAATCTGAAAGACAAATACCAGGTTAATTGGCAGATTTTTATTCGGAACACATCTGCCGCAGAATTTGAAGGAGCGAATGATTCTGCAGAAACCAGCATACCCAATACCGATCTCAGGTTAAGAGCCTCTTCCCTCGATCAATTTGTTCTGCTACCCGCAAATACGTATATCCGTGCACTTGCCGGAGAATCCAGCCTGGCGCAGATCTCTGTACCAATGGGGGATACTCAACAAAATTCCAGCGTATATAGTTTTCCGATACGCGATGAGACGGGTAATATTATCGGCGTTACCGATGTGTTTTGGGATCGTAATCCATTCAATGTGCAACAACGCAACCTGCTTCTGTTAACATTATTGGTTATCCTGGCACTCCTGGTCGCTGGTGGATTGAGCATGACTCGCATCATGCGCCAAGCTCTTGCCCCTTTGCCGCTGTTGGTGGATCACGCCCGGCGGATCGGTATGGGAGAATACAACCTGGTGACCAGGCCAGAAGGAGCTGGAGAACTAGCAGCACTGGGAGAGAATCTGAATACGATCGCGTCTGAGATGGGTAAATTATCGGCGAATCTGGATCTGGCTGTTGCCGAACGCACGATTGAGCTTGAAAAGCGCAACCGACAGATACAATCTGTTGCTGAAATTTCCCGTCAAATCGCGGCGCCTCATCACCTCGATGATCTCTTGATGACCACTGTGCGCTTGATCCACGAGCGGTTCGAGTATTACCATGTCGGAATCTTCCTGGTAGATGATCAGAAACAATTCGCCGTCCTGAAAGCTGCCAACGATGAAACAGGTAAATTATTAATCCAATCCGGTCACAAATTAGGTATTGGTCAAAGGGGTATCGTTGGGTTTGTTACCGGTAAAGGTGAAGCGCGCATTGCGGCTGATGTTACTCAGGATCCTGCGCACTATCGCAATCCAATTCTCCCTTACACACGGGCAGAAATGGCGCTGCCCCTTAAAACAGGTGGAGATGTCATTGGCGCCCTTGACATTCAGAGCACGGAAATTGGGGCCTTCACCAATGAAGATGTATCGATCCTGCAGACCCTGGCAGATCAGCTAGCGGTTGCAGTAGAGAATACACGCCTGGTCGAAAAATTAGAGGCATCAGTTGAAGAGACCCGCCGGCTTTATAAACAGCAAATAGAGGAAACCTGGAAACATTATACAGATCAGGTTCAAGTGTCTGGATACCAGTATAATCGGATGCAAGTCCTACCTGCCGAAACCAGCTTGCCGGATGAGGTCAAGCAGCCATTAAAATCAGGGCAGGTTGTGATCCAGAATGTGGGTGACAGTTCTGAGGACAAAGATGGAAGTCTGGGCAGATCGGTATTATGGGTACCATTATCCTTGCGCGATCAATTAATTGGTGTCATCGGGATTGAAAAAGATACGCCCGATCACTCCTGGAATGTGGATGAATTGGCCATCGCTCAGGCCGCTGCAAATCAGGTTAGTCTGACACTTGAGAACGCCCGTCTATTGGAGCAAACCTACCAACGCGCAGAGCGGGAAAGGATCGCCGGTCAGATCAGCGCCCGGCTCCGCTCCAGTAATGATCCACAACAGATTCTGCAGACTGCAGTGAGTGAGTTGAAACAAGCTTTACGCGCCCAAAAGACACAAGTCATGCTAGCGCCCCGCTCTCCAGAGCCAGGTGATGGGTTCCAACTCCCCGGCGATAACCATTATTCAGGAACACCTGAGGGAGCTGGAAATGAAAACTAATATGGATGTAACATGTCTTACATAATCGCGGTTGGCAATCAGAAAGGTGGGGTTGCCAAGACAACCACTGTGATGTCCTTGGGTGGCGCTCTGGCTCAAATGGATCATAGCGTGCTGTTGGTGGATCTGGATGCGCAGGCGAACCTGACGCTCTCCGCTGGATTCGACCCAGCAAAAATGCGCGGAACCATCGCGGATGTGCTGCTTCAATCTGCCAATCTCTACAGTGTGAGTCGCGAAACCAGTATTCCAGGAATGGATTTAGTGCCAGCAAACGCTGAAATGGACCTGGCTGAGCGCTTTCTACCTATCCGGCAGAACTTTGAATCGGTCTTGCGGACAGCCCTCAACGGACAACAAGCCTACGATTATGTCCTATTGGATTGCCCGCCATCCATCGGAGCGGTCACCCAAAACGCGATGAATGCAGCCCAGATGTTGGTCATTCCTACCCAGGCTGAATATTTTTCAGCGCATGCCTTGCGAGCCATGATCGGGGCAACGCGTAGAATCCGCCAACAATTGAACCCGGCTCTGGTTACTCGTATTCTGTTGACGATGTTCGATCAACGCAATCGTATTCACCGTGAAATCTCGGAACAATTACGCGCATCCTTCAGCGACTCTTTATTCGACACAGTTATCCAACTGGACACCAAGCTACGCGAGAGCGCAGTAGCTGGCATGCCCATTACCCATTACCTGAAGAACACACGGGGCACTCTCCAATATCGTGCCCTGGCCCAAGAGCTGGTCCAGTATGTCCAAGAAACATATCAACAGCCGCATTAAGAATCTGTTCGCCGACCTGGGAGAAGATTCCCAAACCAGCCAGCAGAGCGAAGCGGCGTTGCTGGTTGGTTGGACATGGGAAGCGGATGCGCGCGGTTATTACACTGCCATCAGCTCCGAAATGTTAAATTTCTTGGGAATCCCTCCCGAAGAATGGCTCGGACAATCACTGAGTAGCGGACTTGACCAGCGCTCTAGCCAAATCCTGGATCAAGCCTTGCAAGCAGGCCAATTTCCAGTCGACTTAAAGCTCCAATATCCTACGCGGTCGAATGAATGGCTGGCGACAGAAGTACAGATATACCCGATTCCATGGCGACCGGATGAACCTTTCCGGCAGGACACGCTCCAAGGGTGGCGCGCAATTGTCCGTCCACAGATTGAAGTTTCTTCGGATACACTAGTTGCTCCATCACAACCAAAAGAGCTAACCAGCGTGCGACCAGCCAGGCCGCGAGCCACCAATAAGGAAAAGCAACCGGCCACACCCAAACAATCTTCATCCAAGGCGACCAGTTTGCAGCAATTCCGCCCGGGCGAATCCATTAGGTATCAGGTGGAAGATCATCGCCTGTCACCCAGTCAAAATGTCCTTACCGATCTGGGTAAGCAAAGTTTAACGGAAAAACAAACACTCGCGCGCTCCTCTGCTGAGGATGGACCGGCTGAATTGGCGCTCTCCACCCCGCTCGCGGATGGCAAAACCAGCTTGCTCTTCGAACTGCTTGACGAAGAGCCGGGACGCAAGTGGAATGATGCAGAGCGTCTGCTGGTTGAGCAAGTGGCCGACCAAATGACGCTGGCTTTGGAAAATGCACAGCTCTTCCAACAGACTCAGAACGCCCTGGCTGCCACCTCTGCTTTGTATGAAGCCAGCGCGGCAATCAGTGCAGCCCAGTCCTATGATGAGATCCTGGAAGCGCTCCGCCAGCACACGATACTGGGATCGGCAGATAAACATCTGGCGCTACATTTCTTCAATCATCCCTGGACCGAGAGCAATCCCACAGACCAAAGTGAGGTCATCAGTGGCTGGTCCAATCTAAATCTTGATATCCGCCATACTCTAATTCATCTACACGAATTAGCCGAGACCCACCGCTTCCTGGTCAACGATCGTGTTATTTTGATCGATGATCTAACGCTTTACGCATCGATAAAGGAAATCCAAGAATTCTTCATTGATCGCTGCCAGGTAACCAGCCTGGTGTTCGTCCCGCTGGTCACTGGTGGTCAATGGTTGGGTTTCATCAGCGCCGGCGATTGTGCAGCAATCCACCTTAGCACAGAAGAGAACCGCCGTTTGATGGCGCTCTCCAGCCAGGCTGCGATCGCATTAAACAACATGCACTTGCTGGCCGAAGCCCGCCAGCGTAACCTGGAACTGGCGGCGATCAATTCGGTGATCGCTGCTGCCAGCCGTTCATTGGCCTTGGAAGAAATGTTGGATGAGGTTCTGGACCGTGTGTTAGACACAGTAGATTATGCTGCAGGTCTGATTACATTGGTTGATGGTTCCGGATTGCTTCACATAGCCATCCAGCATCAGATGCCCAAACAATTCATCGAGAAGCTGGAAATAGATGGACTGAAGGATACACTCTCGCAAATTGTTTTTACGCAACATCAACCAATCAGCGTCGGAGATCTGGAAAATCACTCCCCTGTAGATTCCTCCAGCCTGGTAAATAATGGCCTGCGTTCTTATATGGGAGTGCCTCTCGAATCCAAAGGCCACGTGCTGGGCACCATTTGTGTCTTCGGCAAGCAAATACAGTCTGGTGAGCAAGCCCGGCTGCCCCTATTACAAGCAATCGGACAACAAGTGGCTGTGGCGGTGGAAAACGCCAGTCTTTTCGATGAGACTCAAAAAAGAAGTGCTGAGCTGGCTGTCATTAACCGGGTGGTCGCCGCAGTAGCAGGCTCCATGGATCTGCAAGCCAGCCTGGGGATCATCGCCAACGAATTAGGTAAGACCTTGCGCGTTCAGACGGGAATTGCCTTACTCAACGAAGAGCACCAGGTGATGACTATTGTTGCCAGCTACTCACCAATTCCCAACGCGCCAGATGTTATTGGCATTGAACTACCGATTCAGGGAAATCCATCGACTCAGCAGGTGCTGGCCACTCGTAAAACACTCATCATCGAAGATGCTCAACTAAGCCCACTCACTGCCACAATTCATGAAGAATTGCGCCTGCGCTCGATCGAGACCCTGATGCTCATCCCACTGATCTCAGGGAATCGCGTGATTGGAACTGTCGGATTGGATATCCTGGAGAAAGGGCGTCAATTCAAGCCTGAGGAGATCCGCCTGGCTGAGACAATCGTGCTTCAAGCCTCCACCGCCATCCAAAACACACGTTTGTTCGAGCAAACCGAGCAAGCTCTGGCTGAGACAGAAATGCTTTATAAAGCCAGCGCGGCCTTCAACGAGACCAATAGCTATGCTGACATTCTAGAAATTCTTCGCCGCTACACCATGATCGGGCGTGGAGCGGCAACGAATATATTGGCGCTGTTTGAAAAACCTCCTTTGATTGGCACTGACCCGCTCTCTATACCTGATTGGTATACACCCATCGCGACCTGGTCTGCCAATCCGATGCAGAGTCTCTCTATCAACCGTTCTTCTATGAAGGAATTACCGGCTGCTAATGAATTATTAAAACCCGATGCACCCAGCATCATCTTGAATGTGGAAAATGATCTGCGACTTGATTACCAGGCCAGGCGCACCTATGGGGAACACTACCAGGCTAAAAGTGTTTTGTTTGCTCCACTGGTGACAGGTGGGCGCTGGATTGGATTTTTAGGCGCCTATTTTAGTCAAGCTGAAGATCTCTCCAACCCTGATATACGACGGTTAATGGTCCTGGTAGGCCAGGCCTCTATTGCAGTTCAAAATATTCGCCTGCTGGAAGAAAGCCGGCGAAAGGCAGACCAGCTGCAAACCGCAGCCGAAGTCGCCCGCGATACTTCCTCCACTCTGGCTCTGGATGCCTTGCTGCTGCGCGTGGTAAATTTATTATGCGACCGTTTCGGCTATAACCATGCATCGGTATTTCTGCTGGATGATGAGGGGACTTATGCAGTGGTGCGAGAAGCGACTGGCGAGGCTGGCGCAGAGATGAAGCGCAAACCCCATAAGCTGGGCGTGGGATCGCAATCGGTAATCGGGACTGTAACACACACAGGCCAACCCCTGGTGGTCAATGATGTTTCTCAGAATCCAGTTCACAAGCCGAACCCGCTGCTTCCAGAAACACGCGCCGAGCTTGGCATCCCCCTCAAGATTGGCGAACGCGTAATAGGCGCGCTGGATGTGCAATCCAATGATACCAATGCCTTTACACAGGATGATGTGGCGGTTCTTCAGGTCTTAGCGGACCAGGTTGCAGTCGCAGTGGACAACGCACGTGCCTATATGCTCTCGCAGCAAGCCGTCGCAGAGATGCGTGAGGTTGATCGATTGAAAAGCCAGTTCCTGGCAAATATGAGCCATGAGCTACGCACCCCACTTAATTCCATTATCGGTTTTTCGCGAGTGATCTTGAAGGGGATTGACGGTCCGCTTACCGAGCTTCAAGAACAAGACCTGGCTGCAATTTACAACTCCGGCCAACATCTGTTGAACCTGATCAATGACGTGTTGGATTTATCCAAAATCGAAGCTGGCAAACTGGAGTTAGCTTTCGAAGATAAAGTTAATCTGACCGATCTGATCAACAGCGTCATGTCTACCGTGGTTGGGCTGGTGAAAGATAAACCTATTAACCTGACGCGCGACATTGCCCCCGACCTACCCACTGTGCGCGCTGATCCAACCAAGATTCGCCAGATTTTGATCAATCTTTTCTCCAATGCAGCCAAGTTTACAGAGCAAGGATCCGTGGGGATAAAAGCATTCAAGCAAACTGGCCCCAATGGTAAACCCGAGGTGATGGTCCAGGTGACAGATACTGGTCCAGGTATTGCCCTCGAGCATCAGGCAAAACTCTTCCAACCATTCTCTCAGGTCGACGATTCCTTAACGCGGAAAACCGGCGGAACAGGACTGGGGCTTTCAATCTGTCGTCACCTGGTGGAAATGCACGGTGGGCGAATTGGCCTGGAAAGTCATCCTGGCATTGGCAGTACCTTCTTCTTCACGATCCCAGTCCAACCTTCAGAAACCCAAGATTTGGGAGGAAAGAATGCGAAACTGGTACTGGTGATTGATGATGAGCGCCCAATTGTGCAGCTTTATGAACGTTATCTAACACGCCACGGCTACCGAGTCATCGGGTTGAGTGAAACCCACGATGCAGTACGGCGAGCCCGTGAAGTTATGCCCTATGCAATCTTACTGGATGTGATGATGCCAGGCAGAGATGGCTGGCATGTACTCCAGGATCTGAAATCTGATCCTGATACAAGCTCTATCCCGGTCATCATGTGTACAATCCTGGAAAGCCAGGCGAAGGGGGAAAGCCTGGGAGCTGATGGCTACCTAGTCAAGCCCATCCTGGAAGAAGAACTCGTCCGCACACTTAGCAGCCTGGAAAAGAAACCGCATACTTATACAATTCTTGGAATTACAGACAATGATCGCGAGTTCGAGCATTTCCAGTCCATTTTCCAGGATGAGCCTGAATACCAACTGGGGTTGGCATATGGTGGTCACCAGGCTATCTCAGCGATCCACTACCGCCGCCCGGATGCAATCTTGTTGGCGATTGAACCCGCTAACAACACCTCCTCGCCTTATCCAATGACTGGTTTAAGTGGCATCAGCCTGTTGGAAACAATCCGTGATGATCCCAGATTACAGGGCATGCCTGTGATCCTACTGACAGATCTCCCACTTGACGCGCAGTCCAATACTCGTTTCCATGAGCTTGCCTCAGCTATTCTACCGAAAGGTAAGCTGGCAAAAGACAAGGTTCTGGAGACCATTCAAGACCTGCTCCGAGAAAGAACTACCGTAAATTAATCCTACCCGCACTTCACCCAATCTCATCCCAACCTGCGGAGGTCAAATTGTCTGGTCAACGAATTATCGAATGCCTGGATTGTGGGCATAGCATCTCATTTGATCCAACCATCATCGCCTGCCCGAATTGCGGCAGCCTGTGGCAAGAAATCCGCTATCCATATGCGCAAATCGGAGCAGATCTGCCAGGGTTACTCTCCCAGCGACCTTTTGATCTGTGGCGCTATCGAGAACTACTACCTATTCTCGAATACCATCCGAGTATCTCCTTGGGTGAAGGTGGGACGCCATTAATTCATGCCAGGAATCTGGGGACAATGTTAGGTTGCCCACATATCTATATTAAAGACGAACGCCAGGGTCCCACTAATTCATTCAAGGACCGCCAGGCTGCAGTCGGTGTGGCTGCAATGAAAGAAGCCGGGGTAGCTGAAGCGGTGGTGGCATCGACAGGCAATGTGGCGATTGCCTTCTCTGCGTATGCTGCTCGGGCAGGCATCAAACTATGGGCGTTCCTTACCAGCCTGGTTCCTGGTGATAAGATGCGCGAAGTCGCAATCTATGGCACCCAGGTGATTCAAGTAACTGGGTCCTATGATCAAGCCAAAAAAATTGCCGCCGAATTTGCTCACCAGCGTGGCTTATATCTGGAACGCGGGGCGCGTTCCATGCCCTCGGTAGAGGCCATGAAGACTATTGCTTTTGAAATCGCCGAACAACTAACTTGGCTTGCCCAGCAGGAGGACCATTCCCTCGGAGAAAAATTCAGCCAGGGGGAGAAGGCGCCGCACTGGATTGTCCCAGATTGGTACTTCCAATCTGTTAGCGGCGGTTTGGGTCCACTCGGTGTGCAAAAAGGTTTTAAGGAACTCAAAGAGGCTGGTTTGACGGATGGACTGCCTGCGATTGCCTGCATTCAGACTGCCGGCTGCGCACCGATGGCGCATGCCTGGAAACAAGGCCTGGACACAGCCGAACCCGTTCAATCTCCCCGCACGCATATTTCCACGTTATCAACAGGCGACCCTGGACGAACTTATACTTTGTTACGCCAACGCATGCTGGAAAGCAACGACCTCGCACCGAATGGTTGTTTTGATAGCGTCCCGGATGAAGAAGCCTTTCGAGCAATGCACATCCTGGCAAAATTAGAAGGTATATCCGTCGAACCAGCATCCGCCGTGGCGTTTGCCGGATTAATTAAGCTTGTCCGGGCAGGTCTGATCAAACCCAAGGATGTGATCGTGGTAAATTGCACTGGACATACCATGCCGGTAGAGAGCGCGGTGCTTGGTGATAATTGGGCGCGTAATGTGATCGCGCCATCTGCTGCAGTGGAAGAAACTCCCCAGGAAGGGTTATTGGCTGCGCTGAGTCATGTGACCAGCGACACCTTCTCCAGCATCCTGATTGTAGACGACACCGAAGATGCGCGCCGTTTGATACGCCGTATCCTGCAATCCCAGGGCAATTACACACTTTATGAAGCTGAGGATGGTCGCCAGGCGCTCGAGATCGCTGCTCAGAAGCTGCCTGATCTGGTTATTCTGGATTTGATGATGCCCGAGATAGATGGTTTCGGCGTTCTGGACCAACTAAAATCAAATCCCCAGACACAGCCTATCCCGGTCATCGTAGTGACGGCCAAAGAATTAACCCCGGACGAGAAAAAGCGCCTTAATGGTCACATCCACAAATTAATGCAAAAAGGCGAATTTATGAACGACGAGTTACTTGACGAGGTGCGCGCTTTGGTTAAGTAACCCGGTCATCAGAGAAATCTACCCAGACAGCTGGACGAAGCATGCAGAAACGCTCAAAAGGTATATCAGCAGCCCTCATATCGGCGTTATTTTTAGGAATGGCGCCAGTATTCGGCAGACAAGCCATTCTGTCAGGATTGGCCCCCCTGGCTGTAGTTGCTATACGCACAACAGCTGCTGCAGTGCTACTGCTCCTGGTCATGGTGTTCTTCTTCCGCCGATACCTGTATATTTATCCTGCCGGCATGCTCATTTGTTTCCTGGCAGGCTTCATCAATGGCGTGGGCTCTCTCTTCTATTACAGCGCCCTTGGACGAATTGATGCCAGCCTGGGCCAGCTTCTCTATACCCTCTACCCCCTATTCCTTGTGTTGTGGTTATCTCTGGATCGCCAGCTGCCATCTAAGATCACAATTCTACGCCTGGCGCTGGCCATCCCAGCGATCTTCTTGCTCAGTCAGACTGACACCCGGTCTGTTGATTGGATCGGCATCGTACAAATGCTGATCGCAGCCGCCTTGTATGCGTTGCATTTACCGATCAACCAGCATGTACTGTATGATATGCCCGCCCCAACCGTCACACTTTATACGCTGATTGCGATGAGCATGGTGGTTGTCCCCGTCTTTGTGATCTCTGGAGGCCCAAGCATCCCGCCGATAACTTCAGCAGGGATTCCACTGGTGGGGCTGACTCTAGTCACATTCTTCTCGCGCCTTACGCTTTTTTTGGGTGTAAAACATATCGGCGGAATGCAGACCGCAATCCTTGGTTTAGGCGAACTGCTCGTAACCGTATTCTTTGCTCATCTCTGGCTAAACGAGCGGCTGAGTAATTTTCAGTGGCTAGGGGCTGGTTTATTGCTGGTCTGCCTTGCACTTGTCGCCCTGGACCGGAACGCGACTCCTGAAAACACGAAAGGCGGTTGGCTCAATTGGTTGAGGCCAACCGCCCTACATAAAATCAGCTTGCGCGAGACCAAAGGCGACCAATAACCTACCTTTGAGTTAGTTGCTGGCGCTGATATCTTCCTGCCAATCGAAAACATAGCCTGTACCGCGCACATTGGAAATCCAGTGCTCGCCGTTAGGGAATTCGGATAGTTTTCTGCGTAAGCGGCTGATTAAGGGGCGCAATACTTCGGGAGCCTCCCATTCTGAGGTCTCATAACCCTGTACCAGCATCACAAGCTCCTGATGAGAGAGCACTCGGCCCCGATTCTCCAAAAATACTTTGATCAATTTGCCCTCAGTGGGCGTCAATGATACGCGTTGGTTCCCACGCCAGATTTCCCGGCGAGCAAGGTCAACAACTACACCCTCTTGCAAGGTTACTGATTGTTGGTCGGCAACCCCGACATATTCACCGCCTTCTACATCCTTTAAGTGTTTGATCGAAGTATCGATCTGCTCGATGAGCATGCGACGGCGTTGCTGCTCCACACGTCGAGCCAGACCACGCGCAACACTACTCAATATCTCGCTGGAGGTGGCTGGTTTCAAAATATAATCATGGGCGCCCAACCGCAAAGCATCGATTGCCGATTCTAGAGATCCATGAGCCGTAAGTAAAATAATTCTGGTCTCCGGGTTTTTCTTGGCAACAACCCGCAAGACATCTATTCCATCCATACCAGGCATCTTTAAATCCAGCAACATTAAGTCAAACGCTTGTTCACTGAATGCCTGAACAGCAAGCTCACCATTAGCAACAGCTGTTACACCATATCCTTCCAGTTTAAGGATCTGTTCTAGAGAAATGCGAATGGGTTCTTCATCATCTACAACAAGTATGTTTGCTTTCATTGCTTGTCTCCCTCAGGCAGAATTAATTGAAAGCAGGCGCCATGATCTCGCCCGTCCAGTAGAGTTATTTTACCCCCGTGCGCTGTCATAATACCATAACTTACCGCTAAACCAAGTCCGGTACCTTTTTCTTTAGTAGATTCAACCGGTTTGTACATATTCTGGCGTTGCGATTCCGGAATTCCGGGGCCACTATCTTCAATAATAATTTCAACCGCGTATGGTTTCATACGCCCCAAATAACGCGTTTGCACCCATATCTCTCCATTTTCGAAGATTGCCTCCATGGCATTGATCAACAGGTTGAATAATACCTGTTGAATCTGGTTAGATACAACCATCACCAAGGGTAATTTGGGGTCAAGATCACGGTGGACCACAATGCCCAGCTCATCAAATTGGGGTTTCAAAAGGGCAAGCACACGATCCAATAGATCATTGATCTGGGTTAATTTTCGATCGCGCACGCCAGGCCGGTAGAAATCCAGCATACGCTGCACCGTAGACGACAAACGCACAAGCTCACTCTTGGCGATATCCAGGTAGTGGGTGCGCTCTGTTTGTGCAAGATTTCGACGGGAGGCCAGGTCTAGGCAATTTTGCAAAGCCTGGAGTGGATTGTTGATCTCGTGAGCGATCGAGGCGGTCAGGCGCCCTGCAGAAGCCTGTTTTTCAGATTCAATCAGCGCTTGCTGGGACATTTCAATGTTCTTCAAGGACTCGCGCAGCTCCGAGTACAAGCGCGCGTTTTCCAATGCCGCCCCAGCCTGGCGAGCCAGGATCATGAACAATTCTTGATCCGCCCGCGTGAATCCGGGTCGGTCCGCTTCACGCACAGCTACCAGCATGCGGTCAGCGGGCTGGGTTTCGAGTGGCGTGCCCAGCACCGAGCTAAGCTCCAGTTCGTGCATCCAGTTAATTAATCTTAAGTCCTGGGTTCCCTGGCGGCTCGAATAAAAAGTTTCCCCATGTAAATCTGCCGCCATTTCGATTAAGCGCCGGGCTCCGATCAAAATCCCGCGCTCAGCCATTTTATTAATTTCCATTACCTGGGCGGGAGCTGTCCAATGCTCACCAAGCGGAGATTGGGCCTCAGTAGGTAATTTCTGTTGATATATGACGGTGTAGGAACATTCCAATAGATCATAAACGAGCTCAACGATTAGCTGGTAGAGATATTCCGGTTCTGTACGCGCAAATAACTGTTCTGTAACATCAAACAACGGGCGCAACGCTTGCCAGCGAGCCGTTTCCCGCTTCTCAGAAGACACCTGTAGAGCATGTTTGACAGCTTCCACCAGGTTAGCGGTGGAAAATGGTTTGAGAACCAGACCGTCTGCGCCTCGATTTAGTGCTGAAATTGCTGTTTCAACCGTACCGAAGCCAGTCATAATCACGACGGGTAAATCCGGGCGATGCTGACGCGCCATGGTTAATATTTGAAAGCCGTCCGCATCCGGCATACGTATGTCCACTAGCAGCAAATCCACACGTTGTCGGGCAACGGTGTCAATGGCCTGCTTGGTTTGATTGGTAGCAATAACTACGTAATTTTCGCGCTCCAGCAGATTCTGGCATAAGCGCAAGATATTTGGTTCATTATCGACGACCAGAATGACGGGTAAACGTTTCATGAATACTGCAATTATATAATAACCTTTATCATTCGACACATTGACTTCGAATGAACTTTCAACATGACATCCGTCACAAGCAATCGCGCCTGAAAGCATTAGAAGCCTTTAATCACCTATGATATACTCCCAATAGGCGTCAACCATCCAACCAGCCACCTATACAACTATGACATACGAGAGGACAATAATGGAACAGGAAAAATCCATGGTAAAGAGCAGCCAATATATCGAGCTTGAAGAGCGATATGGAGCCCATAATTACCATCCCCTGGATGTCGTTATTGCGCGGGGAGAGGGTGTGTGGGTATGGGATGTAGAAGGCAATCGCTATCTGGACTGCTTGAGCGCGTATTCTGCACTCAATCAAGGCCATGTGCATCCAAAAATATTGGCTGCGTTGGTGGAGCAAGCACAACGAGTAACCTTAACATCGCGCGCTTTCCGGAACGACCAATTACCCCTGCTCTATCAAGAAATGGCAGAAATAACTGGCTATGAGATGGCGCTGCCCATGAATAGTGGTGCAGAAGCCGTGGAAACGGCCCTAAAACTGGCCCGAAAGTGGGCATACACCGTCAAGGGTATACCCAGACACCAGGCAGAGATAATTGTATTTAATAACAATTTTCATGGACGGACCATTTCAGTAATCTCTTTCTCGAGTGAAGAGCTCTATAAAAACGATTTTGGACCATTTACCCCTGGCTTTATCAGCGTTCCTTATGGAGATGCTTCAGCTGTGCGACGTGCTATCACCCCCAACACCGCCGCCATCATGGTAGAACCGATCCAGGGAGAGGCGGGCGTAATCGTTCCCCCAGCCGGTTTTCTCAAACAACTACGGGAAATTTGCGACACAAATCAGGTCCTGTTAATTGGCGACGAGATCCAAACCGGGCTTGGTCGCACGGGCAAACTCTTTGCCTCAGATCATGATGGGGTTCGTCCGGACCTGATGATCCTGGGGAAGGCACTTTCGGGTGGGTTTTATCCCGTATCAGCCGTTTTGGCTGATCAAACGATCATGGGTCTTTTCCAACCTGGAGAACATGGCTCAACCTTTGGTGGGAATCCACTGGCGGCTGCTATTGCCCGCGCGGCGCTCAAAGTAATTGTGGAAGAAAAACTGGTCGAGCATGCCGCGGAAATCGGTGAATATTTCATCGAACAGCTTGCCGAGATTCCCAGCCCACATGTCAAAGAGATTCGTGGAAAAGGGCTCTTGATCGGCGTGGAGTTGAATTCGAATGCAGGAGGCGCTCGCCGTTTCTGTGAAGCATTGCAGGAGCGCGGCATCCTTGCCAAAGAAACTCATTCCACCGTAATCCGTTTCGCTCCGCCTCTGGTCATTGACCGCGCGACGATTGACTGGGCAATTCCCCAAATTCGCGAAGTACTCAATATGCCCTAAGTAATTTATGACCGGATGACTTAGCATCCGGTCATTCTTTCTAATACGAATATCGGAAAATAAATTAAGGAGTCAACATGAACATCGGCATTCCAAAAGAGCGCAGACCGTTCGAATTTCGGGTCGGTATGTCACCGATTGGGGTTCAGATGTTGACCAAGCAAGGTCATATCTGCTATGTAGAGCATGACGCAGGCCGAGGAGCAGGCTTCAGTGACCAGGAATATGAACAAGCGGGTGCACGGATTGTCTACTCCGGACATGAGGTTTTTGGTCGCGCGGATTTACTCTTAAAAGTTGCCCGCCCGCTGGTAGAGGAACTTGACTGGTTGCGCCCTGAGACCACTATCGCAGGTCTGCTGCACCTGGGTTCAGCCCGGCAAGATAAGCTTGATCACTTGATCCAAAATAAAATCACTGCCGTAGCCTACGAGCAAATCCAATTACCAGATGGCACGGTCCCCGTAAGACGTCCACTGAGTCAGATTGGTGGTCGTCTGGCGGCCCAAATTGCAGCCCAGCTACTACAAAACAACTCCGGCGGTAAAGGAATTCTTCTGGGCGGCGTACCGGGTGTACCGCCAGCCGAGGTTGTCATCATTGGGGCTGGGATTGTGGGCGCTTGCGCCACCCAATCATTTTCGGGTATGGGAGCGCATATCACAGTCCTGGATACCGATATTAATGCCTTACAGCACATTGTTGATAACTATCCCCATGTCGTCACCATGATTTCCAATGCGCCAAATATCGCCCGCGCGTGCGCCTATGCTGATGTGGTGGTAGCTGCTATTCTGGTTCCAGGTGAACGCCCCCCCACCGTTGTTACCCGTGAGGTAGTGCGCTCAATGAAGCCTCGGTCGGTAATCATGGATTTCAGTATTGATGAGGGTGGCTGTGTGGAGACATCGCACCCGACTACCCACGAGCATCCTACTTTTATCGAAGAAGGTACTGTCCATTATTGTGTACCGAATATACCTGCTATTGTCGCACGTACCTCAACGTATGCGTACCTGAATGCAGCCTTTCCATATATCCAGGAAATCGCAACCAAGGGTATAGCCAGGGCGATGGAAGAAAATCCGGCACTTGAACGTGGAGTCGCCACCCACCAGGGTGAAGCCCGCCATATCTCCCGGCTAACCCAAACCTGGGCTTCGGAGTAAAAAACAATGGATTACAACAAGCTATATCAGTCACGGATAGTCACAGCAGAGGAAGCTGTCCGGCAAATTAAATCGAATCAGCGTGTATTCCTGACTGGTAATTGTTCGGTGCCTCAAAAATTACTGGCAGCCCTGGTAGAGTACGCCCCGGAAGTAGAGAACGTTGAGATTTGCCAGGCTCTAACGATTGGACCAGCCGATTACGTCAAACCCGAGATGGCAGGTCATTTGCGGGTGAACACGATGTTCATCAGCCATAATGTGCGTAACGCCGTACATGAAGGTCGCGCAGATTTCACCCCGGTACTCCTATCGGAATTCACTCTACTATTTAAAAATCGGATCTTACCCCTGGATGTAGCCTTGATTCATGTTTCGCCACCCGATGAGCATGGATTTTGTAGTCTGGGCATTGAGGTTGGCCTGACTAAATCTCCAGCGGAATCAGCCAAGATCATCATTGCTGAAGTAAATCAGAAAATGCCGCGCACCCTGGGTGATTCATTTATTCATGTCAGCCGGCTCAACTACATCCTTCCGGTTGATTATGAGCTGCCTGTGATGTTAATGGGTGAGAGCGTCCCCGATCCTGATACGGAACGCATGGCAGGATACATTGCCGAGCTGATCCCAGATGGCGCAACGATGCAATTGGGCATTGGAGCAATCCCCGATGCTGTATTGAAATTTTTATTCGATAAAAGGGATCTTGGAATCCATACGGAACTTTTTTCAGATGGTGTGATCGACCTGGTAGAGGCAGGTGTTCTGACCAATGCCCGCAAAACACTTCGACCAGGTAAGATCGTTGCAGGCTTTATCCTCGGCAGCAAGAGATTATATGAATGGGTTGATGACAATCCGTTGATCGAATTACATCCCTCCGAATATGTCAATGATCCGTTTGTTATCGCTCAGAACGAGCGCCAGGTGGCACTCAATTCAGCCATAGAGGTCGATCTAACGGGTCAGGTATGCGCTGATAGCATCGGACCAAAACTGTACAGCGGCGTCGGTGGCCAGCTCGATTTCGTTTATGGCGCATCACGCTCCAAAGGTGGTATTCCGATCATTGCCTTACCCAGCACCGCTACGATGCGCAATGGTCAAGTAATCACCAGAATAACCACCTTGCTTAAACACGGCGCAGGCGTTGTAACCACGCGCAACCATGTTCGCTATGTAGTCACCGAATATGGTGTGGCTGACTTATACGGAAAAACAATTCGCCAGCGTGCTATGTCCCTGATACAAATCGCGCACCCGGATTTCCGCGAACAACTTAGCCGTGAAGCGCGCGAATTAAACTATATATAAGGTAAAAAGTGCTTATTAGGAGATCAAGATGGCTCTTGATACCGATCTGCGAAAGTCAGAATTAAAAGTGCGCTTTGCGCGTATCGTAGCAACTTTAGGACCCGCAAGCCAGGACGGAGAGACCATACAGCGTTTGATTGTAGCTGGGATGGATGTAGCACGCTTGAATTTTTCGCATGGCAGTCACGAAGATCACCTGTCAACTATCAAAAAGCTGCGCTCAGCTTCAGCAGCACAGAATAGACCTGTGACCATTTTGCAAGATTTGCAAGGTCCAAAAATCCGTACAGGGGAACTTGAAAACGATGCCGTTGCTTTGATTGCCGGAGAGAGGCTATTCCTGACCACCAAGCCGCAATTGGGGAATCAGGAAATCGTCTCGGTGGACTTCCCCAAGTTAACTCAGGCAGTAAAACCTGGTGGGCGCATCCTGCTTGACGACGGAAACCTTGAGCTGGCTGTTATATCGGTATCCAAAGAGCGCGTGGAGACGCGTGTGATCCTGGGAGGCATCCTAAAACCGCATAAAGGTGTCAATTTACCCGGAGCAGAATTGGATATCCCGGCTGTGACAGAAAAAGATCTGGAAGATCTTAAGTTTGGCTTGAAAGCTGGGGTGGATGCGGTAGCGCTGTCTTTTGTGCGCTCCCCTCAAGATATTCATCAAGTACGCAAGGTCATAAAAAAACATGCAGAAAATGGAGAACAAATCCCTCTAATCGCCAAGCTGGAGCGACCAGAAGCTCTGCAAGTTCTGGAAGAGATCGTCAAAGCAGCGGATGGCGTGATGGTAGCTCGCGGCGATCTGGGTGTAGAGATGGCGCCTGAATCAGTGCCGATTGCCCAAAAAACCATCATCGACTGTGCCAATCGTTGCGCCCGGCTGGTGATTACTGCCACCCAGATGTTGGATTCAATGATCCAAAACCCACGCCCTACGCGTGCCGAAGCCTCCGATGTGGCCAATGCAATTTTTGATGGCACAGATGCACTCATGTTGTCTGGCGAAACGGCAATTGGGAAGTATCCTGTCCAGTCTGTTGAAACCATGAATGCAATCATCCGCCAGGCAGAACAGCATATTTCCCAATGGGGAAACTGGCAAGACATGCGCACCAGTGATTTTGAAGATGATGATACTTTCTATTTGACGCGTGGCGCAAGAGAATTAGCCTGCGACAAAAACGTGTCGGCAATTGCGGTTTTCTCTAAGAGTGGACGCGGTGCACTAATGATGTCCAAACACCGCCCCCAGGTGCCAATTCTAGCCTTTACGCCGATCCAGGCTACCTACCAGCGCTTGAACTTAATGTGGGGTGTGACGCCATACCTGGTGACAAACGCGGTTAGCGTCGAAGAAATGCTCCAATCAATCGACGCCACCATGCTTGAATCAGGAGCAATCCAGCCCGGACAACAGGTTATTCTCGTTTGCGGCTATCCTGTCAGCGAACAACGCCCAGTCAATATGGCTCTACTCTACACGATAGGCCAGAAACACTAATCCCTCGTACCATCAAACACCCCATGTATTTTTACCGGGTTGTGGAGAATCCTTCTGCAACCCAGTTTGTTTTGGGCTGTCCAGGTATTTTAAGCGGATATATAATAGATGTAATCGCCTTTCGTTTTACCTGGAGTACCTAAATGGCAGAAGCGCGTGTGTGGATGTCGGGCACTCTTCCTGACCAACCTGGACCTCTGCGGAGATTTCTTCCACCTGTCCCGGCAGGAGTCATCCAGGAATGGCTATCCGCAATTGCCCCTTCTGGCAGCCTGGTATTAGATCCATTCGGTAATACGCCGCTCATTGCCATAGAAGCTGCTCGCGCCGGGTATAGAGTGCTGGTGGCGGCAAATAATCCGGTGGCGCGTTTCTTGCTGGATATGACCGCCAATCCACCCCAAGCAGAAGAACTAAATGCCGCCCTGGCCGAATTGAGTAGCACAGTCAAAGGCAGCGAGCGTCTGCCCCAACACATCTCCAATCTCTACCTGACAGAATGCGCAAATTGTGGGACAAGCATTGCGGCGGATGCTTTCCTTTGGGAACGTGGGGCAAACGCGCCTTACGCTCGCATCTATCATTGCCCGAAATGCAACGATGCAGGTGAGCACCCCGCTTTGGAGAGTGATGCTCAACGAGCCCAGGTGCATCAGAAACGTGGCCTGACCTGGGCAAGGGCATTGGAACGCGTGGCCCCTCTCAATGATCCCGACCGAGAACACGCAGAAGAAGCTCTAGAGACTTATCTGCCCCGCGCAGTCTACGCCCTGATGACGCTGATCAATGCAATCGACCAGCTGGCCCCTTCGCCAGCCGCCACGGCTGAACGCTCGGCCTGGATCAGCCGCCAGCGTAGCTTGATTGCCCTCTTGCTCTCGGCTTGCGATAAAGGGAACAGCCTGTGGTCGCCGGCAGGCGCACGTTCGCGGCCTCGCCAGCTTAGCCGTCCAGGACGCTTCATCGAATACAACCTGTGGAAAATATTAGAGGAATCCATCTCCCAATGGACTCTCCAGGGGGAGGCAGAGATCGCCATTCCGATTGTCTTGTGGCCACAACTTCCTCCTGCCGAAGGGGGTATATCGATCTTTGAAGGACGCATCAAAGATCTGGTTGATCAATTGAAAACTCAGCCTGTAAAAGCCCTCGTCAGTGCAATTCCGCGTCCTAATCAAGCCTATTGGAGCTTGTCTGCACTTTGGGCTGGGTGGTTATGGGGCAGGGAAGCATCAGCTCCTTTTAAGAGTGTACTCCGACGGCGGCGTTATGACTGGGCCTGGCACACAACTGCTTTGTGCTCTGCCCTACAGAGTATCGAAACAGGCCTGAGCTATGGAACACCCTTTTTCACCCTGGTCAGCGAGGTGGAACCAGGTTTTCTGACCGCGCTTTTCATAGCTGCGCGATTATCAGGTTTCGATCTACACAGCCTGGCATTACGCTCCGATGCCAACCAGTGCCAGGCCCAATGGACCTTGAAAAATTACCCGAGTCGAGCGCAGGCAGCCCAAGACGACAGTACAACCAACCTGGCGGTTCATAAACTACAGGAAATAGCCCTACGCGCGACTTTCGAACACCTGCTGGCGCGTGGCGAACCAGCCGAGATCCTCCCCATCCATACCGCGACGCTGATTGATCTGCTGCCGGAGATTGAACAATCTAGAGGAGAGACTGCTCAGGCCGCCGACCTCTATACAACAGTTCAAAATGCCCTGCAAAAAGCCTTTCTTGATCGGGTGGAGCTGCAGCGTTTCGGGGGAACAGAGGGATCGTTGGAAGGCGGCAAGTGGTGGCTGGGTAAAGTACAACAACGCAAAGGCGCACCAGCTGCACTCCCCCTGGCAGACCGGGTAGAGATGGAGGTTGTTCGCACATTTCAACGCCAGCCTGCTTGGACGCTTCAAGCTCTGGATCATCATATCTGCAGCAAGATTCCGGGCCTTGAGACACCCGACCAGAGTCTGATCCTGTCCTGCGTGGGATCCTATGCAGAAGTGGATGCACAGGGAAATTGGCAGCTCCGCCCGGGCGAGGAAAGTCGACGGCGTCGCATGGACCTCGGGGAAATGCATGCTTTGCTGGATCAGATTATGCGCAAGGTCGGCTTAAAAACCGACACGCCAATCTTAGAACTACCTGCCAACCAGTTTGGTCTAATCTATGAAGACAGCTCTGGTACACCGATTTATCAGTTCCAGATCATTGTGTCTGCTGTGTTAGGCGAAGTGATGCAGCTCAAGCCCAGTGCACAACGCGGCGCGTATTTATTATGCCCTGGCAGCCGGTCTGGACTTTTAGACTACAAAAAGCGCAACAACCCCCTGTTAAGCCATCAAATCGATCAATCCTGGCAGATTATCAAATTTCGCCTAGTGCGGCGGTTGGTTGAACGCACTTTCGCGGATCTAGAAGACCTGGAAAAACAACTTGCCATGGACCCGCTCAGTAATCGCGATCCTCAAATCCAACTGCTCTGATCAAATAGACTATTACGAATTTGCGGGATAGTCCGAAAGAGCAGACTATCCCGCATTGATATACTTAATGTATGTACAAATAACGATAAGAAAGTATCTTATTAACCCTTCTCCCGAATTGACATTATTTATCTTATTCTCAAGGGGTAGAAGGAACCGGCGTCGATGGCTCATCCGGTAATGGGGTGGGGGCAGGGGTATCCGTCTCGCGTGGGGGACGGGTAATCACAATGGTTGGGGTGGGCGTCGCTGTAGGGAGGGCAGTCGGCACGTTTGTTGGAGTAGGCGTTGGCGTCACCGTAGGTGTAGGCGTGGGCAAATTCAGGTTAACTGCTATTTTTATCTCAGCATGCGTATCTTCCGTGCTATGTAAACTCAAACGCAGGATCAGGGTTCCGGTGATATTATCGCGAATTAGATCATCCATATACCAGGCGAATAATTCATTCGAGCTGCTCTGCGCGGCTTTACTTTGTGTTAAAGTCTTCCATTCCACAGGATCGCTCCCCAATCCATAATCCAACTGCCAGTAATCAAACCACTGGCTTGCATTGGCAATCCCATGGATGATGAGTGGATTGTTGAGGATGGTTTCACCTGCGCGCGGGACGTTAATCTCTAAGAATGGACGTGGATCACTGGATTTGCATTCACGGGGCGGGGTGAAGGTAATTCCATTTGAAAATCCAGCAGCCTCTGCCCAGGCTTTACCCTGCGGATCGCGTCTCAGCCACTGCTTGGCGAAATCATCCTTCACATTCAACACAAAACGCTCATCGGTAAATTCGGAACATTCCTGGGAGGCGCGCAACCCGGTCCAAGTATCGATCTCGAGGCGCTGCCAGAGGTCTTCTTCACGTGGTAGAGGTGGTTGGTCTGCCGCAAAGGTTTCTGTACGCTGTAACGGGCACCATTCTGATGGTAGCGTACCAGAAATTGCACAGATCACGTGATCCACTACTCCGCCAGGGCGAGATAATGGCGCTGGATTGCCACCGCTGATTTGCGGGACTGCGGTTTGCATAAATTCTGACCAGATAGGTGCAGCCCCGGTTAAACCACTGGTATTCACCATGGGGGTGTAATCCGCGTTCCCCACCCACACACCAACCGCCAGGTCAGGTGTATAACCCAGAGTCCAATTATCCCGGAAGTCGTTGGTTGTGCCAGTTTTCGCTGCTGCCTGAAACGGGAGATTCAACACCGAATTCGGTCCGAATGCCGGCGAGCGCGCCTCGTTGTCAGAAAGAATGGATGAAATCAGGTATGCATGTTCGGCGCGGATTACCTGATCTCCGGCTGGTTGATTATAGCGATAAACCTCATTACCAGACTTATCCAGGATGCGGGTAATAGCCACGGCAGGCACACGTCTTCCATAATTTGCAATCGTAGCATAAGCATTGGTCAATTCCAGTAAAGTGACATCGCCTCCCCCTAGGGTTAGAGACAGGCCATAATCCGGGCGTGTAAGTGTAGTAATGCCCATGCGCTGGGCAAGATTGATAAAACCATCCGGAGTGGATGTGTTTGGATCATCATAAATGCCGACGAAATTTAGCGTTTTGACTGCGGGTACATTGTAGGAATTCGCCAGAGCAGTACGCACAGTCACGGGACCGTGAAACCGGTCGTCATAGTTGACGGGCACATAAGCGGGGCTGGGATCATTCGGAATTCCAGACGGTGGAAATTCAGAAGCCACATCCCAGATCAAGGTTGCGGGGGTCCAGCCTTTCTCGAAAGCCGCAATGTAGGTTAATGGTTTGATCGAAGAACCCGGCTGGCGAGGATTGATCGTCATATTGACCTGACCCGAGATGGCTTCGTTGTAAAAATCTGCTGATCCAACCATCGCCAGGATCTCACCGCTGTTGGGGCGAATGGCGACCAATGCGCCCGAAGAAGCGCGGTTCTCTTGCAGCCGGTCTACCTGACTTTTAACAACTTGTTCAGCCAGATCTTGCAGACCAGGATCCAAGGTGGTGTAAACGGTAAATCCAGAGCGATAAATCGTTTGTGCATCGTACTGCTGCTCTAACAATGCGCGCACATAATCCACCCAATGCGGGTATCGTATTTGAATATCAGGCGATTTGAACGCGTAACTCTTCATCTCGCTGGCGGCCTGGGTAACTGTTACTGGATCAAGGCAGATACGCTGTGGATGATTACTGACATAAATACAGCCTTGCTGCTGGCTGGCCTGATACATTAAGACCAAGACCACTTCATGCCGTTCCAGGGCCAGGTCTGGACGAGTATATACATCATAAACCGAGGGCGCCTGGGGTAATCCAGCCAGAAAAGAAGCCTGCGCGAGCGTAAGTTGATCGGCGCGCACGCCAAAGTATGTCTCTGCTGCCGCCTCCACGCCATAGGCCAGGTTTCCATAGAAATTTTCATTCAGATATAACTCGAGGATCTCATCCTTGGAATAACGGCGAGTAATCTCCGCCGCCAGTACAGCTTCCCTAATTTTTCGGTCATAGGACTGATTGATCCGTTCTTCCGGCGTGAATAATAATGTCCGGGCTAATTGTTGGGTGATAGTTGACGCGCCGGAGACAATTTCCCCGCTCTGGTAGTTTTGCCAGAATGCGCGAAAGATCGCCAGGATATTAAACCCAGGATGATCGTAGAATTCCTGATCTTCTGTCGCAATCGTAGCAGCGACTAAATACGGTGAGATCTCCGCAAGCGGAACGTAGGTGCGCCGTCCAGCGTTGGGGTCCAGGATTTCATAAAGTATATTGCCATTGCGATCCAGGATACGCGTTGTCTCGAATTGGGCTGCCTTCTGGCGCAGCTCATTAATATCCGGCAACGTAGAGGCGATACGGTAGTATTGAAAGATAACGAAAGAAGCCCCACATAAAAGCACAAGCGCCATCAAAAATGCCAGCACCAGAGTCGTGCGCGCCAGGCAGCCGGTGTTGGCGGAGAAATCAAAACCAGGCTGGCGTCTCGGCTTCGATTTTGAGCGCGCAGGTCGAACGGGCGGCGGTGGTGAAACAGGCGCCGCAGGTGTCACCGGATTACGTGAGGAGGGCTTGGACCGGCGAGGTGAAGAATCATAGGCTACAGGTGATACACGAGTGGCATTAACATCGATCTCATCCACACGCCGCGGCAGGGGAAATCCATACTTATCCAGTGCAGGCGTACCAGTGGGTGGCGTTCTCCCCCCAAAAGGAACATGCGCTACACCTCCCGAGCCAGGTCCCAAGGGTGCGGTATCCTCATCATCCTTTACTGTCATTGGCTGGGTAGATAAATCGATTGGAGGAACGGCATTTGAGGCGCTAGATGGCAAACCAACTTTTTCTTCTGGCTCATCTACTTCCTCGGCCAGAATAGCTGCGTCCGCTGTGTCCACCTGGTCAGCGGGCAGATTATGCCCCACCTGCTCTTCATCCATACTGCCCGGTGTTACCAGGCTGTCTTGATGGTTAAAATATGCATCTGCTTCTGAATTAACCGAGTGAGACGGGTCATTTTCGGCGTTTTCCTGCGCCAATAATGCCATCATTTCTTCTTCGTCCATGTCTTCAGCATTGACCAGGCGATGAAAACGATCAACCGGTTCTTCTTGCGGCGTCGAATTATTTTCTTCCGTCATACAAGCCTCAATAATGGAAACGCGATGACATCCGCAAATCAACTCGGACGTGCGGAGATAAGCGCCTTCCAGATTCCCTTCATGACCGTCTCACCGGTCTGGTTTTTGACATCCAGGCTAATAACAATAGCGCCTCCGCCCAGGCGGCGAATTTCTTTGGTTTCCAAGACTTCAACCTCAACATGGATCGTATCGCTAATATGGATCGGCTGGATAAATTTCCACTCATTGATCTCTCGAAATGCAAGAATGGTGCCTTCCATCATGCCAGTTTGAACCACTAACCCAGAAGCGATGGATAAGCCGAGCAAGCCATGGGCTACACGCTGCCCGAATGGCGTTTGCGCGGCGTAAACTGCATCCGTATGGATCTGGTTGAAATCACCTGATAAGCCAGCAAAGGTGATGATATCCGATTCTGAAACCGTTCTACCTGCCGAGATGATACGCTGACCAACAAAAAATTCCTCAAAATACATTCCACGCGGGTCTGATGAAAATCCGCTCATGGGGTGAGCTCCTTCAATCCAATTTTTTATACAATTGGTACATGCTTAGTCACCATTCTAGCATAAAACCCTATAAAATCCTTTGACCGGAGCGCAAAACTACCATACAATGGGGTTATGAGAACCTGGAATTTAGCTGCTGGTGACCCACTGTGTTTGAATCTGGCTGCAGATGCCCGCCTTGGGAAGGTGGATTATGCCAATGATCATATCTGGAAAATAGCCTGGCAAAACGGAGCGCCTCCAGCCGTAGCGATTGAAACCACATTTGGATTACGTGCCCGTAGTTTTCGGATATTTCCCCGCTTTTCTGAAGCTGATCGCACTTACACAGACCCGACTGAATTTGCCTCACCACCAACGGTACATCAAGCCTTTCCAAATTACATAGCTCTGCATTTCACGCCAATTCCAAGCATAGACGTTGATTACGAACTATGGGTTCCCAGCTCGCAGTCTCTGGCAGGGCGGCTTACTTTTACCAATTCTTCTGCAGAAGACCGTTCCATCCAGCTGGATATGACAGCCCAATTAACTCCCAATGAAGGTCAGCGTATGGCCTCATTGGAGTTGGAAGCAGCCACAGTGCTCTCAGGCATCAGTTCTGATCTATCCCCCATCGTCTTCATGACCGGTGGCAGCCGACCAGGAAGCGGTTCTTTTCCTTCCTTGCGCCAGGACATCCACCTGCATCCCAGCGAGAGTAAATCTGTTGTATGGACTGAAGCAGCCTTACCCAGCCCAATAACCTCTTTTGCAGCAGCACGCCAGCTGGCGTCTCGGAATTGGGATGCAGAGATTGCCCGGCTGGAGTTAGTCAATGCTGGGACTCTTGAGCTTTATACTGGCAATTCTGAATGGGATGCGACATTCAAATGGGCACAAAAACAGGCCCTTGGCCTGATTATTAGTGAGGGCCCTGGTCTTCCACACCCATCTATTGTACTTTCCCGCCAGCCAGATCAAGGATTTTCTCCACGCGGCGATGGCTCGGATTACAGCCATCACTGGAACGGACAGAGTCCCCTGGAAGTCCTTCACCTGAGCGATCTGATCTTACCCAGCGCGCCTGAGATCGTTAAAGGGCTGGTAAAAAACTTCCTTGCTGTTCAGATGGAAGATGGTTCTATTGATTTAAAACCTGGTCTGGCAAGTCAACGCAGCCGAATTCAAGCAACACCAGTTCTGGCCAGCCTTACCTGGCGAATCTACCAATCAACCGCAGACCGTAAATTCCTGGGAGAGGTCTACCCGGGGCTGGTTAAATTCATCCACAGCTGGTTTACTCCCGAACATGATCGAGATCAGGATGGTGTGCCAGAGTGGGACCATCCAATTCAATCCGTCTATGAAGATCACCCACTGTATGCCAATTGGCACGGCTGGTCGCAAGGGATTGATATATCCAGTGCTGAGAGCCCATCTTTAATCGCTTGCTTGCTACGGGAGCTCGAGGTACTGCAATGTATCGCTACTGAATTAAATCAAAATGGCAGTTCGGGAGAGTTCGAAGGCTTTGCTACCGGCCTCGAACAAGCCCTGCAAGAATGTTGGGACGAACAACAAGGTATCTTTATTGAGCGCGATCGGGATGCACACACCAGCGATGGAGCTCAATGGCTGGGTGATCGGATTGGACCAGGCAGCATTTTCATCCAACCTGATTTCTCCCAGACGCTGCGCCTTGTCATTAAAATTAAAACCGGCGATGCGGGTTCCCGGCATCCCCGTGTCGTCGTCCATGGAACCAGCATTTCGGGTATGAGACGAGTGGAAGAAATTACCGAGGAACGATTTAAATGGCTGCTGGGGATTGGAATCTTGACCGGTGAGCGAATTTACCAATCCATAGAGCAAGTTGATATCCAAAACATCACCCCCGATGACCAGGTCTCTCTACACACAGCCGGTTATCAATGTAATACCCTTCCGCAAATGCTGCCATTATGGACAGGCCGGTTGGCAGAGGCAACAACTGAACATCTGATAAGCAATTCGATAACCAACCCTGAGCGTTTTTGGCATCCTTTTGGATTACCTGGTTGCGTGGATACGCCCATTTTTTCTGGTATGGAAATATGCACTGGCTGCGATCCCATGTGGAACGCATTGATCGCCGAAGGATTGCTCGTTTCTGGTTATCCTCAAGCCGCAGCTGAACTTTTCGACCGTTTGATGAATGCAACCATATCATCGTTAAAAACAAATGCTGAGTTTCGGCGTTATTATCATGCAGATACTGGTCAGGGCATGGGCGAACCGAATTCGCTGAATGGTTTGCCGCCACTCGGGTTATTCTTGCGCATCCTGGGAGTCCAGATTGTTTCCAGTACGAGGGTTGAAATATTCGGAGAAAACCCCTTCCCTTGGCCAGTTACGATAAAATATCGAGGACTGACGATTCTGCGTGGAAAAGAAAAAACTACCATCATCTTTCCCGATGGTCAAACCGTTGAGTCGAATGAGCTCACACCCCAAGTAATCTCCCTGGAGATGCCGTGACTACCTCCAATTAGAAATGGAGAAAAGTGATATGGAAGGATTTACCCCGAACCCCCAACCCACTCCAACAGGAACCCCAGACTCACCTGGAAAGATTGACCGCTTGATGGCTGCTATGATCCAGATTCAAGATATGGACAAAGCCATTCGTGCGCTCAGCAAGCTGGGCTTTTCTGTTACTCAGATATCTACTACCGGTGGCTTCTTAGGGCGAAGTAACGCGACGCTGCTAATAGGCTTCCCTACGGCCATGGAAGCGCTGGCCCTGGAAGCTCTACAGAAGAATTGTCGCCGCCGGGTGGAATATGCTGCCACACCCCTGGAAGGAGCGCCATTTCATATGCCACTCGCCACCCCCATCCCGGTGGGTGGGGCGACAGTCTTTACTTTTGCAGTGGAACACTACGAGGAGATCGGATGAAGCTAATAATTGCTATCCTACGCGACATTGATAAAGATCCGGTATCCACATCACTGGTGGCGTCTGGTTTTCGCGTTACACTGGTTTCTTCAACAGGAGGCTTCTTAAGGCGCGGTTCCAGCACTTTGATGATCGGCGTTGATGATGAAAAGCTAGAGGAGGCCTTGCAAACCATTCGCACCCACCTTGATCCATCGGGTACATCCGAGAGCAAGAAGGCCACCCTATTTGTGCTCAATGTTGAACATTACACACAGATCTGAATGTATTGATCCCTAGCCAAGTTGTAGGGGCGGCAAATCCAACTGCCTGGCTGGCTATTCGGAGCGGGTAGGTTCTTTAAATTCTTCGACCTGATATACGTACACCTGCAGGGGCTTAATTCGCCATAAATCGTGCGCTGCCCCCATTTTTTCGCACAGATAGCCAAGAAATTGGGCTTTATCAGGAATTTTTTCCCACACCTGTGGTAGAAAAGTCGCCCGGTGTATACCATCACGCAAGATCACCCCATCGATACCAACGCGTATTTTATCCAATAATTCACCTGGGGTTGTGTACTCAACCAACTCTGGAGTAGACAGATAAGACACCTCGATCTCAATCTGGTCTAATTCGTTCGGGCTGACTGGAGGGAAGCGGTAATCCTGCAAAGCTGCTGCAACAGCATGCTGACGGACATCCTCTGCTAATGGCAGGTATGCCTCTAGAGCCCCGATACAGCCGCGTAATTCCCCTTGCCTGGTGAGAGTGACAAACGTGGCGCCCAATTCTCCCAGGCAACCAGCCAGTTGATCATAACGCAGTGGCGGCAACCCTTCACCACGCACACCGGTTTCAAGCGCCTCACGGGCCAACGCCAGGAGGTGCTGTTTTTCTGATAAGGTCAGGCTTTCATTCATTCCCTCCCCCCATCCTTGCGATCAACCATCGCAATTGTGATACGCACGCTCAAAGTATACTAACGGCCTTGATTCCTGGCCAATCCTCAAAGCGATTACTTCTCCAAGAAATATGGTGTGTGTGCCGGCATCCGTTACGGAAAGCACCCGGCAATCAAAGCCTGCTAAACCATCCGCCAGGAGCGGCGCTCCCGTTTTTAAGGTGATCACATCCAGGCCTTGAAATCGATCTTCTATATCCGGTACGCGCCCCGCGAAGCGTTCCGAGATAAAATTCTGCTCTGCACCCAAAATCGTAACGCCAAAGAAGCCACTGGCCTGGATCATCTGATTCGTTTTTACGCCTTGCTCCAAAGAGATCAATACCAGCGGCGGCTCCAAGGATATCGATGTAAATGAACTAACTGTCATCCCATGCCAGTGACCTGCGTATTGAGCAGTAACAACGGTAACACCCGTCGCCCAACGGCGCATGGCACTCCTAAACTGTTCCGGATCAACAAAATCACCAATAAGGCTCACAAAAATACCTCAAGGAAAGATTAACCTCATCATACATTCCAGGGATCACACCGTCAAGAGGTGGCAAGCCGAATGTGGATAGAATTCAAGTCTATAACCAGGCCAGAGTAGAAATGTCCCCCTGTCAACACAAAGTAGAAATGTCCCCCTTTGCAAAACCTGCAACGTATGTTAAACTAATGCGAAGCCACGCCTATGCGTGGCTTGCTTTCCGCTCCAGGTACTCCAACGGTTGTATCCTGGGGCATATCCCGAGGAAAGGAGGCATTTTCCTATGCGAGCATATGAATTGACGGTCATAATCCACCCCGACCTGGATGAAACAGCACTCGGCGAGGTTGTGGAGCGCATCAAAGGCTGGATTGCTGCAGATGGCGGCAGCGTCGATAAAGTCGACCTGTGGGGCAGGCGCCGGATGGCGTATTCGATCCGCAAGCAGTTTGAAGGCCAATATGTATTTATGCAGACCACCATGGCGCAAAAGAGCCTTGCCGGGTTGGAACGTAATTTGCGTTTCCTCGAACCTGTCATGCGTTACCTGCTCATCGCCAACTAGCCTGGACTAACCTTACCAACACCAGACAAGCATGGTTCTCCACGCAGGAGAGTATGATGACTAGAGGTCTGAACAAAATAATGATCATTGGGCGCCTCGGGCGCGATCCCGAAATGCGCTACACACCATCTGGACGTCCTGTCACCACGTTTAGTGTAGCAACCAGTCGTTCCTGGAACACATCCGAGGGCGGCCGGCGCACGGAGACAGAATGGTTTAACGTCGTTGCCTGGAGTAATCTGGCCGAAATTTGCAAGCAGCACCTGAGCAAAGGACGTCTGGTTTATATAGAAGGACGACTACAAACCCGACAATGGGACGATCCAGAAGGCAATAAACACTCGTCGACAGAAATCGTCGCCAATGAAATGATCATGCTTGATGATCGCCGCGAAGGCAATCATTATGAGGATGAAGGCGAGATCGACGAAGAAGAATTTCCATTTTAGGGCAGGTGGGAGCCACAGAATAAGGCGCCTACCCAGTCATTATCACGAGGAGTTAGAACGTGAGCAACCAATCCGCTTCCCCCGAGGGACGTAATGCCCCTCGCCGCTTCTTTTCCCGGCCGCGCGAATGCCAGTTTTGCGCCGAAAAAAATGCGGTAATTGATTACAAACAATTCGATATGCTGCGCCGCTTCATCAGCGATGACGGAAAGATCCGTCCTCGCCGCCAAACCGGCACCTGCGCCAAGCACCAACGTGACCTGGCTGTAGCTATCAAACGTGCGCGCCACCTGGCGATGCTACCATTCTCCGGCGAAGTATTGCGCTAAACCGGCATCATCCGCATAGAGCGCGGGGCATGGGTATCCCCTGTGCCCCGCTTTTCTGTAAGGAACTACTATGTCTGAAACTCCGAAAGAAAAAATTCCTCAGTCCAAAAAGCACCTGGCGCGCCAGCAGAGAGAAGAACTACAGCGCAGGTATTTGCTGATTGGTCTGGCTGTTGTGATTATTGCGGTTGTTGGCGTAATCATCTACGGTTATTTATACGAAAGTGTAATCCGCGACAATCAGGCGATTCTGACGGTCAACGGCGATAAAGAGACCGCCAAACAGTTTCAAGGCCAGGTGCGTTACGCTCGCTTCTCGCTGATCCAGAATGCTTACAATACCTACCAATTGGCGCAAATGTTTGGCACAGATCCAAGTATCCAATCCAGTATCCTGAGCCAGCTCGCGCAAATTCAGATGCAAATGAGCGATACTGTGATCGGACAGCAGATCCTCGACCGCATGACCGACAACCTGCTTATCCGCCAGGAGGCAGCCCGGCGTGGGATTACTGTGACGGATGAAGAGGTCGAAAAGGCGTTCCAGGAAGCGTTTGAATTCTTCCCCAATGGCACACCCACCCCCACAGCCTCCCTGGAAGCCATCCCGACTTCCACATACTCGGCACTGCAGATGACGGTGATGGCGCCAACTGCCACACTTGACCCGGTAGTTGCCACCGAAACCGCTGTAGCCAACGAGACCGCTGCAACCGCGACGGCTGAAGTGATCGTAGCTACAGCCGAGGCAGCCGCGACATCAACACCTACCATCGAAGCCACACCAACTCAGGCGCCCACTGCCACCAGCACCCCATCCGGCCCAGCCACAGCGACTGCTACCCTGGCTCCCACCGCAACCCCCACCGCTTACACTCTCGAAGGTTATCAGCAACTGTATCAGGAATCACTGACCGGTTTCAGCGATAACTACAATATCACAGAGAGTGATTTGCGCTATGTGATCGAATCTCAGGTGTACTACTTCAAGGTCTACGATGCGGTCCTGGCAGAGATGAATATCCCTCGCACCGTGGAGCAGGTATGGGCGCGGCACATCCTGCTTGAGACCCAGGAACAAGCAGAAGAAGTCTTGGGGTTATTGGAAGGCGGGGCTGATTTTGCAGAACTGGCAAAGACCTATTCCACCGATACCAGCAACAAGGATAAAGGCGGGGATCTGGGTTGGTTCGGGCGCAATTTTATGGTTGCCCCATTTGAAGAAACAGCCTTTGCACTTGAACCCGGCGCGCTCAGCGGAATTGTCGAATCCGATTTCGGTTTTCACATTATCCAAAGCCTGGGCAAGGAAGAGCGTCCCCTGGATGAAACTGAGTATCAGTCCGAAAAAGACGCTAAATTCGAGGAGTGGCTGACTGCCCAACAAGAAGCTGCTACCATCGTTACCCGTGAAGACTGGACAACCCGGATACCCACCGAGCCGACCATGCCGCCGGAAATTACAGACTATATCAACCAGCTCCAATCCCAGCAAACCCTACCTACCCAGGTACTTCCGACTGTTGCACCTTAGCGCCTACGTCTAGCACAGATATTATTGAATTACCAACCAAAAAGCCCCGAGTGCTAACATGTAGCATCACTCGGGGCTTTTCATTTGTTTTGATGATCAGACTCAAGCAGCCTCACCTACCACCTGGCTCACCTGATCCAGCTTAAGGCTTAAAACCTGGCTGGCTGAGTCGCGTCCCATGGTAACACCATAAATCACATCCGCTGCCTGAACTGTATTGCGGTTATGTGTGACCACCACAAACTGAGTATTACGGCTCAGCTCACGCAGCAATTCGCGGAAGCGGCCCACGTTGCTTTCATCCAACATGGCATCCACTTCGTCCAGAACGCAAAACGGAGTCGGCGAGACCTTGAGCAACGAGAAAACCAAAGCAGTAGCCGTCAGGCTGCGCTCGCCGCCTGAAAGTAGGGATAAGCCCTGCGTACGGCGGCCTGGCAGGCGCGCTTCAATATCAATGCCGGTATTCGCCAGGTCATCCTCGTTAGTTAAAACAAGGCGCGCTGACCCGCCTCCGAACAGACGGGTAAAAATTTGACGGAATTCAACTGCCACTGCATCAAAGGTCTTACGGAACTCGCGCTGCATCATCCCATCCAGCTCGCGAATGACTTCGTGAATATCAGCCTCTGCCTTAGCCAAATCAGCCAATTGCTCATTCATGAACACGAAGCGCTGGCTGACTTCTTTGTATTCGCTCTGCGCTTCCGGGTTGATCGGCCCCATACGGCGAAGCTGGGCGCGCTGGCGTTTGAGATTGTCATCGATATCAATCGATAGCTGGTGTACCACCGGCAGCTGCTCCACCATACCATCCAGCGGCAGAGGGGTTGGCCCAGATACTTCTTCTTCGTATTCAAAGGCGACCAGACCAAAATCTTCTTCAATGCGGTGTCGTAAGGTTTCCAAAGCTTCCTGGCGGCGGGCAAGCTGGATGCGTGCCTGAGCATGGTTGTGTTCTGCCGCGCTCAACGCCTGCCGTGCGCTGGACTGAACGGTCTGCAATGCGGTCTGTTTTTCTTCCAGCCCCACCAGCTCAATTTCAGCAGGTTGGATTAACTGCTCCAATACAATTATTTCAGCTGCCAGTTCACTTTCTCGAGCGCGGCTGGTCTCCCGGCCAGTTTCTAGTTCCGTCAGGCTGCTGGTGATTTCCTGTATGCGTAATATGAGCTGGTTGTGTGTATTCTGGTTGCGCGCGATGGAGGCTGTCAGGTCCTGGAGACGAGCCTGACCGTCTTGCATGGCGCGTTCAGCTACCGCCTGGCGCGTGCTCCAGTGGGCCAGGGTGTCTTGCAACTCTTCCAGCAGCATTTGGTCCAATTGGCCTTGGTAGAGTCTGACCTGAGCGCGCGCCTGGATCAACTGTTCATCCAGGAGTTTGATCTCCGCAGCCAGCTGCTCGAGCTGTTGAGCCGAATCCTCGAGCTCCGTCTGCAACCGCCGGGCTTGTTCTTTCTGCCAGCGGCTTTGGCGTTCGGCCTGTTCTTTCGTATTTTGTTCCCGGCTGGCTAGCTGTGCAGCTTGATCTTCTATACGACGGGCATCTTTTACAGCCTGGCGCAAGTATTGTTCGTCCTCTTGAAGAGTAACCTGAGATTTTCTCAAATCAGCCACTTCACGCTCTTGCTGCTCATAACGCTGCCTGGCAGCCTCAATCTGCTCATTCAAATCTTTGCGCTGGCGCGGGCGGCTGAGCAGATCTTGTCCCTGACGTTCTCCGGCTCCAGCTACAACCGGCCCGGAGGCGTAGAAGACTTCTCCGGTTAAGGTCACCGCGCGCGCAGCCCGGTAGACGCCTGAAGCATCCTGAACAGCGAGCTGCCCTAAGACGCGCCTGGCTGCCGAACGGTCGCTCACCAATACTACCTGCCCCAATAATAGATCAACAATCGGGCGCAACTCTGCTGGAGCACGTACCAGCGTCGCCGCAATGCCTAACCATCCCGATATATCAGACATAACGGGCAGATTCACAGCTGGTTTCATGGCGTCGATGGGGAGTAAAACACCACGCTTGGCAGCTCCACTTAGCAAATCCAGAGCTTCATCCAGCGAATGATCCAGTAATACTGCATCCAGGTAATCGCCCAATGCAGCCGAGATCGCCGTTTCCAATTCCTCCGGTACCTCGAGCTGGTTGCTCAATGCCTGGCGCGCTCCGCTCAGCCTGGCTTGCCCGGCGGCCTGCAATAATAATTTTGCGCCTTCACCATAACCGGTAAAAGCATTTTCAGCCTGCACCAATACATCCAGACGCGCTTTCAGGCGCGCCTGTTCTGCCTGGTGAGTCGCCATGCGTTCACGGGCTTGCTGCAGAGCGCGGTTGACAGCCAGCAGTTTCTCTTGATGGGTCTGCAAATCAGTCTCGGCTTTTTTAAGTTGCTCCAAAGCCAATTCGCGCGCCTTTAAGGCGGATTGAAGGTGTTGAACAGCTTGGTTAAATTCAGCTTCTGCGGCTGTGGCGGCTTTCTGGGTTTGCTCCAAAACTGCCAGGTTGCGTGTGCGCTGGTTCTGCATTTCAATCTGCCGCGCCTGGAGTGTATTTTGCTTCTGATTCAGGCTACCCGATTCGTGACGCGCGGACTGTAGTTTTTCTTCGATGGCACGCCGCTCAGCCTGGCTCGCTGTCAGCTCTGCCCGCGCCTGCTCCACCTGGTTACGCGCCTCTTGCAGGTCATCCTCAATAGCCGCGAGCTCCTGTTTGAGCACGACCAGACGATCTCCAAAAAGCGCCTGTTCCTCAACCTGACGTGCTGCTTCAATGTCTAAATTTTGGCTTTGTTCATGGTAAGAACGCTCACGCTCATCCGCTACAGCCAGCGAGCGAATTACTGCTTCACGTTGGGTATGCAATTCCGCCATCTGCCGATGCCACGAGTTCAAGCGCGCCCGCAAGGACTGGGTTTTGGAGTGCAGGTCCCCCACCTGTTCATCTAGGCCAAATTGCTCCCGACGAGTTTGATCCAGGCTGGTTTCACGCTGGTGAGCTATTTCCATGGATTCAGCCAGGTCAATTTGGGCTTTATGCCAGTGGTAACCATACCACTCACGCAAAAGCACCTTGAGATCAGATCGCACCTGGTCGTATTCCTGGGCACGTTTGGCCTGGCGCTCCAGGCTGCGCAAGCGGGGCTGTAATTCAGCCAGGATATCCTGAACACGCTCGAGATTGCGCCGGGTCGTATCCAGGCGGCGCAAGGCTTCTTCACGCCGGGTACGATATAGACCAATGCCGGCAGCTTCTTCGAATAAACGGCGGCGCTCTTCAGCTTTGAGCGCCAGGGCAGCATCTACCAGGCCTTGCCCAATGATCGTATAGGTGCGCTCTGCTAAACCGGATTGAGCCAGCATTTCAGAGACATCTTTCAAACGCACCCGCTGACCGTTGATCAGATACTCATTGGTCCC
>Ga0105100_10000036_pt1 | contig 66206 bp, 44 predicted proteins | sample PPLLak12cMay2015_2_FD_87033 | JGI IMG/M metagenome (GOLD analysis project Ga0105100, IMG submission 87033) | Freshwater sediment microbial communities from Prairie Pothole Lake near Jamestown, North Dakota, USA - PPLs Lake P8 Core (1) Depth... | ecosystem: Environmental > Aquatic > Freshwater >... | reverse complement strand
GTACATGTCTACATCCGTTGCCGAACCGACCGACTGGCCCGTTACCGTACTGCCCACCGATGTCGAAACCGCCTCGCTGATCTGGTCATCCGCGTCACCACCGCCACCACCGCCTCCTCCCCCATCTGTCCAGTGAACCCATATCTCCCATTCCTCAATATGGCCAGAGTCACCTGAAGCGTAATCTGCAGCCATTAGATACCATGTGCCATTAGGATTCAAACCATCCCAATCATCAAAACCATTGCATGTTCTGTCTAAATCATCATCTGAAGGATTAGGATCACCACCCCGGTCAAACAAGAGCTTATCGTACCATTGCTCATTTCTTTCCGTTGTTAGCCATACTTTGAGGTCGCCAACATACGTATGATCAATATTATAAAAAACATCCACATCTGTAATTTGCGCATTACTCGGTGCGCCGGAGAGATTTGTATCCCAAACGGCTCGGCCATCCCATCCTCCATTATCTGTAATATCTACTTGACCTAAATATGGGTGGGAATGCAAAGTGCCCGTACTTAGCAGCACACGAGGTTCAAGGCATTCAAGGCAGAGAGCACAAGTTCCTACTTCGAAAGACTTTTTCCGCTTTGAACCACTTTTATTCTTCAGTCGTTTTCTTAACCGTTTCATGACGACCTCCTAAAAATGATTGTAACCGTTCAGGCCCTTCGGGCCTGATTGTCCAGTTCGGCCAGTCAACATAACCAGCCACAAAATAACAACTTAGAACCAGTATATCCATTCTCGGACTGTTGTAACACGCGATTACCCGTTTTTTTAAGGGGAAAAACAGGATCTTTCGGGGTTGTAATTGGTAAACTCGGGTAAATTCCTGCAAGCTGCCGAGCAAACGATAATAGCAAAACTTACTCTTTTTACGGAAACGACTCCTATAACGGAACAAATTATTTACCAACACTTGATTACGCAACAGGCTCTATAGTTTATTTTGAATGTCCCACCTGCGAACCGCCCGCTGATGGTAGCACCCATTGTACCCCACCGGCCCCGAATTGCCAAGAAAAAAAGGGGGAAATCGTAATAATTTTCGGTTCAACTCCCATAAAGTTGGTGCTTTTTACACGGTTTTGCAAGTAAAACCTTGGAGTTTAACGCTTTATGGCCTCCGGCAGGCATGGTATAATATCCCAGCCTCGTAACGTAAGATGCTGCTTTTGAATTATTTTCTACCAACTTTATTGGATGAGAACCTGTTTTTCTTATAAACAAGTTGTCCACCGCGGAGGTGCCAACGGCACACGAAGCTTGGGCGAGTAGCTGAAATTTTTTTATTTTTCTCCCAAAAGAGCCGTTTTGGTCCTATATCTGGTCGCCGGTGAGGTGTTTATTGGCGGGACGGCTGGGGAGTTTTTTGTTGTCAGGTGGTGGGTTTTGACGGGTTTGTCGAAATTTTGTTCGTATCGGACCACGACTATGTTGGCGGCGTGCATCGGTTATGTGCACAGCGCTACACGGCGTATTCGGGGCCGATACAAGGCATGTTCGGGGTTCCTACACGGTTTGGATGAGGTTTCAAATGATGTGTCAGGGGTCGCTTCGCGGTATGTTCGGGGTCGATACAAGGTTTGTTAGGGTTTGCAACACGGTTTGTTAGGGTTCGCGACACGGTTATGTCGGAGGCGCGACACGGTTATGTCGGAGGCGCGCATCGGTTATGTAGGAGGCGCGCATCTATGCATCAAGGCCGTCGGCATTACTATCATAATCGTTATAACCGGTACGATCCCGCACTTTCTTCTGTGGGTTGTCTATAGGAAGAAGACGCAAGGTAATAGTAAGAAAAGAAGAGGATCCGCAGATTTACGCAGGATTGACGCAGATAAGAAAAAAAGAAGAGGAAAAAGGCCGCACGGCAAAGTTAAATGCCACGCGGCCTTAAAAGTCAGTGTATGCCCGATGGGCTGTGGGCAAGCCACCGGGTATATTATTAAATCGGTGGTACACCCTGTACAGTCAGCTCAGCGCCGAGGGTTCCGGTTCGCAGTGGGCCATCTTTACTGAAATGGGCACGGACCTGCAGGTTATAATTGGCATCCGGCAGGTTCGGGATGAGAAATACCAGCTCGCCGGGGCTGTTCTTTTGGATATTGGCCGGTGGGATCTGTGTCTCGGAGCCGTCGGCGGTATTGACGAAGAATATCCCCTCATCTGCCACCTCATCGTCGGTCCGCAGCCGGGCGCCATAGACGGTCCCTATGCTGCCAACCGTGACAGTGCTATTGACCTGGCCGGAGCCGAGATCAGCGTATCCCAGCGGGTCGGGTTTGGGCAGGATGGTTGCGTTTTTGGTAACTGTGGCCTGTTCCTGCACCGCCTTGCGGATGCGGGCCCCGGCGTTGGCGCCGACATCGATCGTGTGGCGGGCCGGGTCGAAGGTATCTTCCGGGCCGACGAAATTGCCCTTGATCCGCGGGAACAGCTCACACACACCGCCCATCTGTACGCGAAAACCCATTATCAGCAGGTTCTCGCAGGCCTGGCATAGGTTCTCCAGTACCGCCAGGATATCCGCCTTGCGGACGGTGGTGCCCTGATCGACGATCTGATCGGCCAGTTCGCTTAGCCCTACCGAATCGAGCGTCTGGACCCGACCGGCATACTCGTTTGGAGTTTCGGTTAGTTTGTTTTCGTACAAGGCATAATGAATAGGCATAATAAAAATCCTTCCTGTCCCTGTGGGACCAGCTTCCGCTAGAGGGGCTTATGGCTAGCTAATGGTGTATTAAAGAATAAAACAACACGAGCACTTTTTTTTACCGGTGAAGCTATCGGTAGTCAGGTCGCCGTACTTGAATCGCTACTTTACCCGTATGGCAACATAGGCAATCAGGCTCCCCCCCAAGAACTTCGTGTGCCGTTGGCACTTGGTCCAGCGAAAGCTGGTCGGCGGCCAGGTCACCGTACTTTAATCGCTGCGTTGTCCCAGACCCGCCGCGGCCAGGCCTGCTGTTACAGTCGGTCTTGGGTGGTGTGCCGGAGGTCGTACCTACCATAAATCGAACATGCTGTTATCCATTGGTTCGAACCAGCCGAGCATCATTTCAGTTGGTTTGAGTCCATCATAGTTTTGGCCGTCATAAGGCGCCATGGTCCCCGTATCGATATGTCCATCCGTCCAACCGATGTTGGCCTTGTCCCCGTGGCGAAAATGTATGGATGGAGAAGGATCACCCCATTGGGATTTGAGTTCACCGCCGGAAAACCAGTAACGCGGCTCCACAAAGGAATATTCCAGATAATATGCTGCTGCGTTTTCCAGTTTGGCCATAGCGGCATCGGCAAACATGACAGTCGCTGAGGGATGGCGAACTTCAGTGATTTTTGTCGGTTTGTCACAGGCCCCGTCGGTCTGCCAGGTGCGCGAACCAAGATAGGTCATATTATAGCCGTAGCCGCCGCAACCATCTTCATAGTTGTAGTCCCACGGGTCTAGATGCCGAAAATCCACCATTGTGGCGCACTGTTTAACCGCTCCGTCGCCCAGGTAATCTGCCAGCGGACTTCTAAGCGAATTAAACGGTTCGTTATAGGAATCCCTTGCTCCGTGCCAGCGATGATTATTGTTAGAAAACATATCCATAGCCGCCAGGGCGAAACAGTCATCATTTTCGACGGCATAGCCGAGGTTGGCAATAAGAAGTTGGCGCAGATTGCTTTTGCATACGGTACTTCTGGCCTGCTGACGCGCCTGGCCCAGGGCCGGCATTAAGATACTGAGCAGCAGTGCGATAATGCTTATTACCACCAGCAGTTCTATTAGAGTAAACGCTTTGTTTGTCCTTGTTTTCATAATCTTATGGAAAAATTGTTGTCTAAGAAGTTTCTCACTCGAGCCACTGACCGCTAAATACAAAGAAATCCTGCATGTTGACCACGTCGTCTTTCGGACTGGATATATCGCATCGATTGTCCCAGTTGTCGTCACCCGGCTGACTGAGCCATGCCTGCATCAGGATCGCCAAATCAAACGTATCGACCCAACCGTTTTTGTCCAGGTCGGCCGTTCGCATATTCATGACGCCGATCGCGTCCAGATCGAAGCCTGCCGAGCCTATCGTAGGATACGGATCATATATGATTCTGCCCAAGCTGTCGTAACAACTGCCGTCACCGACAATGTCAATTATGCGTATCCATTCGACGTTATCTACATTCAGCAATGACGAAACATCTCTCAGGTCAGCCATGTCAAAAGGTGTGCCGTAGCCCTGCCGATACTTTCCCGCCAGGCCCGTTATATCGGTAGTATCAATCGTTCCAAAACCGCCAACCGCCTCAGGCGTAAGACTGTTGCACCCGAAACGAAAGAAGTCCGTACCATTGCTTGAGACTTCGACGTAAGCCAACTCCAGAAACGTATCGTTGATACTGTTTTCAAAGACCGCAAAATCATAACCGTCACCGTCGCCGATACCACATTCGAAGGTCAAAGTAATTTCGCCTCCGCGGCCCAGACAAACAATCTCAAACGAAGTCCCCTGGGCCTGGCCCAGGGCCTTTTGCGGCGTCTGCCACTGTTGATCGCATTCGTCGCCGACCACATAGTTTTCCCAGCCGTCGGCCCAGGCGATGATATTGGGATCGTTCATGCCGACAGCGGTGGAACCGGGTTGTCCTGCCGGGGGCGCATAAGGCCCTGCCAAGCCCTGCGAGATGGCAACGCACACCAATAATAATGCGATGAATGGGCTTTTCCCCTGCATCATCGACACACTCACATTCTTTTACGTCCGAGCAACACTCCGCCCAGAGCCATCAGTATTATGGTTGCCGGTTCCGGAACGACGGTATCGATAACGAAATACGCCGGCGTGTTCATGCCAAAATCGCCGACGTCACTGGAATTGAGGGTGAATTCCAGGCTTTTTACGATTCCCAGAGATGACAAATCGACAAACTGCCAGGTATCTATAATGTAATCCTGGCTGTTATCGGAGAAACGATAATCAGCCAGGTAGAAATCGACGGCGCCAACGATGCTTTCTGAAGCATCTTTGCCGGTGACGGTCAGCGCGAACCAGTCTTCGTCATCGCCGCTGCTGCCGCCGAACTTCTTAGCCCAGTCATCTCCATTTAGCATCGAATAATATGTATAATTGTTGTTAGTCACATATAACCCATCGACAATAGTGGAGGCGGTCAGGGTGATGGTCGGAGGTTGGGCCCATCCGACAAAACCTATACCATAATTGGCAGAACCGCTCTGACCGCCGCCGGTGATGGCGTTATATTGTGCGCCAAATCCTGATGCAGCAGTATCGGTAATATTAGAGTATGCAAATCCCTCCCAGCTAGTCACCCCGCCACCCCAGTCGGTAAAGCTGTTGTTGAACATCGCATCTCCACTGGTAAAGCCGCCCGAACCGTCCGAACCGTTCCAGTAGCCCTGGCTGGCAAGCGTCAGATCGTCAAAATTTGCCAAATCCGCTCGGATAACGCCTGTTAACATCAACACCACAAGCGCACATAGCGCACAGTAACCAGAAAACCTCCTGCTTAACATTTTCCAGACCTTTCTAAAATAGTAACATATTGTTTCAAAAATTCTTACATCAACAAACTCACAAACAAACACACAATTGAAATACCAGCGCCGGCGTTAAACGAATAAAAAAAAGGCCTTACACTTCGTGAAAAGCATAAGGCCTTCTATTGCCAAAACCCACAGGGTGTAAGCACGACTCATTCCACGAAGTCATTTGCGAACTCATAAGCGACGTTTGGCAGGTTTTCTGGCTCTCGGGTCATCCTACTTGTCGGGCCTTCCCATCACGAAGGACAGTGGCTGTATTCCGACGTTCGTCTCCGATTACAGCGGCGGGTCCGCGACGGTTTTACACCGTCTTCCCTTTTAAGGCTCAAAATGAGCCGCCAAAACCGTAACTATCAAAAACAATATTCACTTGTCATTATGTTGGCATTTTAATAGTTCTACGACTTCTGTCAAGCATATTTTTAAAAAATATTCTTTTTTGTTATTTGGGTTGATTCCATCGGGTATTTGTGTGTCAATAGACTTCCAGTTCCCGGATGCCCGCTTGTTCCTTCGATTTTTCCATCACCAGGCGAAGGGCCTTAGCGGTGACCGGTTCTTCGAGGTTAACATTTAAGTTTTTGCCGATCTTATCACCGCTGGCTATCACCTGTCGATTTTCGTCATCGCCGGCTTCCAGCTTTTGATACCGACGGTTTCGGTAGTGCCTTCATTTATCACCACCCGGCTGAATTTGACAAGTTCGTCCCAGCTTAGTTGAACCCAGATTCCCTGTTCCTGTTCTTGGGCAATTTCTTTTTCTTGTTCTTTTTTGGCACTGCGCCAGGCTGACGCATATCCGTCTTCAATCTTGTCGGCCTCCGGGGCATTGGAGGAACCGCCGGCTTTTGCGTCCAGGGCCAGATTTTTAGGAGGTGTCGCGCATACTTTGACAGGAACACGTTCTGACGAACCGGTGTTATCTTCAATTTCGATGTATCCGGTCCATGTCGTAGTCGGGATTTTAGCTGAAATGGCCACGGTAGCTGCTCAGCCTCAAGTGCCAGCCGGTGGAGATCAAGTGATTTGTTTGTCGGTCGATTGCCGTAGTTGTGCAGCCCGACCACATTCCAGGCACCCCATGGTTTGGGGCACAACTACAGTACTGACCACATGGGCCATGCTTTCGGTATCGTCCCCACAGCGTGATCCATTGACTATCACCACGCCCTCCAGTGGTGTCGGAATACCCCATGACGTATTGATATACTTGTCCGGCCCCAGTACGTCGCGCACAATCTGCAGTCCCTTTCGCACGGATATAATCGGAGATGTCCCGCATGTACTGGTCGTCGTCAATCTGATACTGCTTGCGTTTTTGTCATGTTCTTGCATTATGTATCCTGTTTCTCTTTACGTTCAGGCTTGGGTTCGGGCATCTTCGCATCGATGGTTTTTCGCCAGTCGTGCAGTAGTTTTTTTAGTTCGGCCGTTTTTTTTGGCATCTTATCGGCCAGGTCGTGCTTTTCTGCGATATCGTCTTTCAGGTTATACAGTTCAACTCGCATATCCTGATAAAATTCGATCAGCTTATAATCTCCAACTCGTACTGCTCCGCTCGGCTGGCCGCCCTGATTGCTGCGGTGTGGATAATGCCAATAGAGCGACTGCCGTTGGAGACGGCCTTTCTGACCGAGCAATGGTACCAGGCTCACGCCGTCAATGTGCTGTTTGGGCCTGAGCGGCAGTCCGGCCATCTCCAGCATAGTGGGGTAGAAATCCGTGCTGGTCACCGGTTCACTGCACACGCTACCAGCCTTGACCACACCGGGCCACTTGATAATCATCGGTTCGCGGATACCCCCTTCGTAGAGCCATCCCTTACCCGCCCGTAGCGGCACATTCGATGTAGGCCTGCCTTCCGACGTTGACAGACCACCGTTGTCGGACATAAATATTACGACGGTATTGTCCGCCACACCCAATTGTTCGAGCTTATCGAGCACTCGTCCGACGCTTTTGTCCATAGCTTCGACCATGCCGGCATATACCGCATGATCCTGCACCTGGCGGGCTTCGTTCCTGGGTCCTTCCGGCAGAAATCGCGGCCCCTGATATGGCGGCAGTTTTTTGGCTTTTTGCTCGTACTTCTCGCGTAACTGCGGCATTATCTGCAATGGCGTATGCACCGAATAGTGTGACAGATACAACAGAAACGGTTTCTGATAATTCTCATCGAGAAATTTCAGTGATTCGTCGGTCAATCGTTCGGTAAGATATTCTCCTTCCGGGCCGTCTTTGAGGTTGGGAAATTTGTAGGGCGAGAAGTATCCTCCAGCCTGCGGCCCGCCTGCCTCATGACCGCCAATATTGATATCGAAACCCTGCTGCTCCGGCCAATACGGTTTTTTGCCCAGGTGCCATTTCCCCGCAAAAAACGTGGTATAGCCCGCCTGCTTTAATGCTTCGGCCAACGTAAATTCCTCCAGCGGAAGCTGATGGAGGTATTTTGGATTACCCGGCCCACCGATCCACTGAGTCAGGCCGATCCGCCCCGGGTACTTGCCTGTCATAATACTGGCACGGGTCGGGCTGCACACCGGACACGACGCATACGCATCGGTGAATCGCATCCCTTCGGCGGCAAGTTTATCGATATTTGGCGTTTCGTAAAACGTGCTGCCGTAACAACCCACGTCCTTCCAGCCCAGATCGTCGATGAGAATAAATACAAAATTAAGCTTTTTACCGTCAGGTCCACCCGCACATGCGATTTTCTCATTTAACATCGCCCCACCGGCCACTAAACCAAACGCCCCTTTACCCAATAAACTTATAAACTTGCGCCGATCTATCTGGTACATACCACAATCCCTCTTTGAAAAGTATTGGCCCGCGGAAAACAGACCCATCTGGTTCATGCCAAGCGCATACTATATTTCACAATACCAGACTGATACTCCATATTGCCAATTAAATCAATCATAATCCACAATCCACTAGCCGCACCGGTCGTTTCTGGTTTGCGTATCGGGACTTAACTTTCGCAGTTTTTTACCCAATTTTCATTCAGTATGGGTATCATATACTCATACACCCTGTAAATGACTGATCAGTGATTATGAAAGGACTGCCAAAATGAATGCAACCGTCAAACGATTTATTATAACGGTTCTGTTGACTGTGGGTTTGGCATATATTGAGACGGCGGTGGTGGTGTATCTGCGAGAGATTTTTTATGTAGGTGGCTTTATTTTCCCCATTGCCGATCAAACGGCTGATACACAGTGGCTCAAGTTGATACCGGTGGAGGTCGGACGGGAGGCGGCGACGCTGGTGGTGCTTTTTACCAGTGCCTGGCTGATCGGCAGTAATTTTTCCAGCCGACTGGCCTATTTCCTGACCGTCTTCGCGGTGTGGGATATCTTCTATTACGTATGGCTCAAGGTGCTGCTCAACTGGCCGGTCTCGATTATGGACTGGGACATATTGTTTCTCATCCCCGCTCTATGGGCCTCACCGGTCCTGGCGCCGGTGCTGATATCGCTGGCGATGCTGGGCATGGCGGCAGGGATTTTATATCGCCAGGGCCGGGCAAGACCATTGCGGGCGGGCAAAGCGGACATAGCGGGTTTTGTTATTATCAGCGTATTGATAATAGCTATGTTCTGCCGGGCGGGTCTGCACATTACACAGGTAAACTATCAGGCTTTCTTCAGTTGGCCGATATTTCTGCTATGCCTGCTGTCGGCGGTACTACTGTTTATCCGCTGCTGGTTCAAAAGCTAAGCCCCAATTGCAGCATTCCATTAAAGGGAGCCGGGAAATGAGTCATCGACCCTTTGTCGGGTCACACCTGATTTTCAGAGCATGATCTCACAGATGGTGGCTGCGGCCAAAAGGATGCTGATGATGCCGTTAATGGTGCCAAAAGCGATTTTGATGTTTTTTGTATTGCCGCCTCTGACGATGAGATGCTCGATAATAAGCAACAGTCCGGTCACTATCACCGCTGTCAGGTAAGTGGCGCCCAGATGAGCGGTCAGGGCCAATAGCAGCAGTAGCGTCACAGCCAGGGAATGGCATAGTCGGCTGATCCATAACGCCAGTTGCGGGCCAAGCCAGGCGGGGATAGAATACAGACCGTCACGGCGGTCCACCTCGATATCCTGAAATGCGTAAATGATGTCGAACCCCGCGGTCCACAGCAGTACTGCCCCACCCAGCATAACAGGTACTATGGAGATCACCGGCCCGGCCGGTGGGCTTATCGCAACCCACGCTCCGACGGGAGCCAGCATCAATGACGCTCCCAGCCAAAAATGTGAGGCCCAGGTAAAACGCTTGGTATAACTATACAAACAAATAAAGAACAAAACCGGTACGGCAAAGACCGCCGGCCAATAATTGCCATACCCAAACCATCGGCCGATCGGCTTATAAAACAAATACGTCCCCAAGGCAAAGAGAAACGAACATACATAAAGAAACAATAGTGCCTGATTTCTGCTTATCCGACCGATGGGAATGGCACGGTCAGCCGTACGCGGATTGCGCCCGTCAATTTGGGCATCGACAATGCGATTAAACGTCATCGCTACGCTGCGAGCCCATACCATGCACCAGACGATCAAGAAAAGCTTATCCCACCCGGCAAAACCGCCGCTGCCCCCACCACCGGCCAAAAACATCGCCATGATCGCAAACGGCAAGGCAAATACCGTGTGCGAAAACTTGATCATCCGCAAAATGGCAGTTATTGTCCTGAACATAACACTTTCAAGATTATAATATAAACAACCGCTGTACAAAATGAGATTACCGGACAAAAATGTTTTTAATGCAACATTTTTCGTAACCTCTTGAATTCCAAAGGATTGCGTTGGGTCGCCCACGCGGTCGGCAGGCTTTATGGTAATCCCCCAAGCCAGGAAAACTACCTTTATGTTTGAAAAGGTGATGTAAAAAAAATACAATGGTGTGGTTACAACTAAATGTACAGGTAATCGGCAATGATGCAAATCAAAGATATTAATACTGAATTCAAGCAGTTATACGACCAGGTTGTCGCAACGGTGGAAAGCACCATGGAGGATTATCTTTCCTATGAACCTGGCATACCGGAAATTCTGCACGAGGCTATGCTATACAGTATTCGTGCAGGTGGAAAGCGATTGCGTCCGGCCATGGTCGTCTTGGCCTGCACAGCTTGTGGAGGACGCAACAGCCTCGCTATGCCCGCGGCCGCGGCCATAGAGATGGTCCACACCTATTCACTGATCCACGACGATCTGCCTGTCATGGACAATGACGATTTTCGACGCGGCAAACCTACCAGCCATAAAGTCTTCGGTGACGGCATTGCCGTCTTGGCAGGCGACGCCTTATTGACTTGCGCCTTTAACGTTTTGGCCCTGCACGTAAAAAACAGCAATCTCACTGGGCGTTTGGTATTGGAACTGACAAGCGCCTCCGGCGCTGCCGGCATGATTGGCGGACAGGTAGCCGATCTGACCTGGCACAGTGGTCCCGGCGATCTCGAAGCTGTCAAGTATATACATGTCCATAAGACAGCCATGATGTTCTGCGCCGCCACCCGTATGGGCGCCATTTGCGCCGAAGCCGACGAGCGATTCGTAGATATGCTTGGCGATTACGGCTTGAAACTGGGACTGGCCTTTCAGATTATTGATGATCTGCTCGACCTGACCGGTACTCCCGAGGAGATGGGCAAGCAAACTCAAAAAGACCAGCAGGCCGGTAAGCTGACATATCCAATGGTCCTGGGCACAGACGAATCACAACGACAGGCCCAAAAACTCATGGACGAGGCAGTCGCTATAATTAGACCGCTCGGGGCCGCTGCCCTGCCGCTGCGCCACCTGGCAGGTATGCTGGTAAACAGAAAAAACTGATAAATTTAGCGCATAGGAATTTGTATTTAACTTATGCTTTCTCAATAAGTTAGCATAATACCGTCGGCTTAACACAAGCCGGTCCAGCGGAAGCTGGTAAATTTTGATGAGCCACCGGATTATTGAACAAACTGTATTTGCAAAACGTAGGTAAAGGATACAAGAAATCGGTTGACGGCCCGAAATTATTTGGAAACCTTGACCCTGCAGTCGCTCATAAAAAATGCCCTTATTTGAAGGCCATGCTGGATGAAATGTCAAATTTGGCTGGGAAAGCGGGGCTGTAGAAACGCGTGGATAATTGTCGCGGCATAACAACAGGTATGATAAACTAACAACAGATGTAACAAACTAATATCAGGTGTAACAAACTAATACTATGATAGGAAAACTACTCAGTACAATCGAGACGCCTGCAGACCTTCGCAAGCTTAATATGGAACAGTTGGCCCAGTTGGCCCATGAGATTCGTCATCTGATCAAAATCTCGGTCAGCCGTCACGGCGGCCATCTGGCCAGTAATCTTGGTGTGGTCGAATTGACCATCGCCCTGCACTATGTCTTCGACTTTTCCACCGACCGAATTGTCTGGGACGTTGGCCATCAGTGCTATGTTCACAAAATATTGACCGGTCGTGCCAACCGTTTTGACCGTTTGCGACAGGCCGGCGGTATCAGCGGGTTCCCCGATCCGCGGGAAAGCGACTGCGATCAGTTCATGGTTGGTCATGCTGGCACATCCATCGCTACCGCGGTGGGACTGGCTTTGGGAGCTCAGTTGCGCCAAAGCGACGAAAAAATCGTTGCTGTAGTCGGCGATGCCAGCATCGTCAACGGCCTGTCCTTCGAAGGCTTAAACAACACCAGCCTGATAAATCGCCAAATGCTGATCATCCTCAATGACAATTCCATGGCCATCGCCAAAACTCAAGGCGCCTTCGCCAAGTATCTCACTCGGGTGAGGCTCTCACGTCCCTACGAAGATATACAGCGGCGAACCGAACTGGCAGTTCGACGTCTTCCGTATGTCGGTGCTGCCATACATGATACTATCGATCGCATCAAGGGAGGCATCAAAACCACGCTGCTGGGCCGGCAAAAATTTGAACAGTTGGGTATCCCGTTTTATGGCCCCATCGACGGGCACGACATACCCAGCCTGATAAAAATATTGGCAGCTTTCCGCGAAGCCGATCATCCGGTTATATTGCACGCATATACAGAAAAGGGACGGGGGTTTATCCCTGCCAGCAAAAATCCACGTGCCTTTCACAGTCCTAAACCCTTTACTGTCGAAGGCGAAACAGCCAGTTTTGCCGATCGGGTGGACCGCAGTTTTACCGCTGTCTTTGCACACATCCTCGGCAATATGATGGCCGAGAACCCTCGCATCGTAGCCATTACCGCCGCCATGCCCGATGGTACCGGCCTGGCTCAGCTTAGCGGCATTTTCCCAGATCGGGTAATTGATGTGGGTATCGCCGAGAGTGCCGCGGTCGATATAGCCGCCGGCCTGGCCAAAACAGGTCTGCGGCCGGTAATAGCCATTTATTCCACCTTCCTGCAACGGACGTTCGATCAAATATTCCAGGAAGTTTCTTTACAGCGTTTGCCGGTCACTTTTTGCATAGACCGGGCCGGACTGGTAGGCGGTGATGGAGCTACGCATCAGGGATTCTGCGATATTACTCTGCTGCGATGCCTGCCCAATATGATATTGATGTCCCCCATGGACGAAATGGAACTTACTGGAGCACTGTCTTTTGCAATTCAATCTGATCAGCCATGCGTTTTGCGCTATCCACGTGACCTAGTGCCCCAACTGGAAGAGTTTTCGCTCGATCATCAACCTGTGCCGTTCGAATTGGGCCGGAGCGCTTGGCTGCGACAAGGCTCCGATGGTGTTATCCTTGCTTATGGTCGGGTAGCTTACGACGCTTTCCTGGCGGCGGAAAGCCTGGAAAACGAGAATATCAGTATTGGCGTAATCAGTGCCAGGTTTGCCAAACCGCTGGACGAACAGATGTTGCACAAACTTTTGGCTCCTGAGCAGAATATACCGATAATTACCGTGGAAGATCATGCCCTTATTGGTGGTTTTGGCTCAGCCGTACTGGAATTTGCCCAGCGACACCACTTGGATACGAGACAGATATATTGTTTAGGTTTGCCCGACCGATTCATAGACCAGGACACCAGACGCGGTCAGCTTGAACAAATAGGACTCACTCAGCAGGCCATTGCTCAGCGGATTACCGATATCTTAAGAACTCCATTGCATACGGCCACGCCAAAGATAAAACTGCGTACCCGTGTGTGAGCCGATGACAATCGGCATTCGGCGGATCGGTTAATGACTCAAAATGGCCGTTTTGAGTTAATAATCTGGTGTTTACCAGACTGAACATTTTACCGGGTTGCAACGATGGCGACACAAACTGACAAAAAACGAATCATTCTGGTGACCAACCCGCAAAGGTCTCGGGCCGATCAGGTCGCCCGTCAACTACTTGAATGGCTCACACCACGCTATCAGATAGTTGCCGAGAGCCTCAGTAGCCCATTGGACCTGACTGCTCTTCCACCGGCGGATTTCATCATAGTCCTTGGCGGCGACGGTACTATCCTTTCGACCGTTCGTGCTTTGGGGACCGAACAGATCCCATTGATCGGCGTCAACATAGGCAAACTAGGTTTCTTGGCCGAGTTCTCGCTTGAAGAACTGCAGGAGCAGTTCCACCAGATCGCATCTCAGGAAAATCCTTTTACTCGGCGGACAATGTTGAATTGTCGTATTATCAGACCTGACCGTTCTGATTTTGTCACCACTGCCGTTAACGAGATAGTAATTACCGCTGGTCCGCCCTTCCGCATGATTGAGATATCACTCAGCATTGCCGATGAGCATCTGGCCCGTTGTGCCGGCGATGGCCTGGTCGTCGCCACGCCCACCGGTTCGACTGCCTACAATCTCTCAGCGGGTGGACCAATCCTGGCTTCTACCGTGCAGGCGGTGGTGATTACGCCTTTGGCGGCCCATTCTCTTACTTTCCGACCGATAGTGGTCAATCTTGACAAACCTATTGTGGTACGGTCTCGTAGTATTCATTGGCAAAGTGACCCTGATGTTTCCGACAAATCGAAAATTGACACTGCCGTGGTGGTTATTGACGGACAGGACAATACACCGTTGAAAAGTGAGGATCGGGTTGTTATAACACGGGCGCAGCAGCAGTTTCTGCTCGTGCAGAACCCTTTGAGGAGCCAATGGCAACTGCTAAATACCAAGTTAAATTGGGGCACTCTGCCGAATTACAGTGGGCCGGACGGCCCCGGGGGGAGAGAAGGAAATTAGTTATCAAAAATCCAGAATTTTGCCGAGGATAGGGAAATGGAAACCAAAAACAATAGTATTTCTCGGAAAGGATTCCCCCATTTGTCCACTGCCGGTGACTGCCGGTTTAAGTCCTGTAAATTGGTTGCCAGTTTGCTTTCTCTTCTGCTCCTGATCGACGTGAGCTTGGCCCAATACCCTATTTCGCAGCAAGGTCATCTGCTTGACGCCAATCCGCTGATAGGCTCGTTCGGCTTAAACACCAATAACCGTTTCGATTCTCTGATACCTCGCGCAAACCTTTATGTTACCGGCAACGTTACCGGTGGTGCCAATTTTCAGGGTCTGGTCCCCTATAGAAGTCCACATGAATTCCAAGGCTATCTCGGAACCACTACCTTGAGCAATTTTCGCAGGGACTCCTTCGGAGAGAGTAACTTGTACAATCCTCTGGCTCCGCCTACAACTTATGTGGATACCTCCAGATCGGTGACTTTCAATCAGGGCGGCCAGATCTACAATACCGATAGCTTTAACCAGACCGGTATCGGCGCCCTCGGAGCTACGTCAACGCAACGGCTTAATTATGAATATGACTTGTCTTTTCGTCCCTTTTCAAATAACGACTACTCGCTCGGTTCTTCTTCCACCATTCCACAATTTAACCCGGTTACCTCCGGTGCCGACAGCCAGCCTGGGGAAATGCCATGGATAGTGAAAACGCCGTTGAACACTCCAGTTCCTGCCCTTGCGGAACCTGGTATTTTACCCCAACAATGGCAGGACCAGCAGGTGCTTTCACCGGAACAATCGGACCAAACCGATTATCAGTTCGACCCGGGAACCAACATTTCAGGCTTACCGCCGCAAACTTGGCAGCAGGAAGCTCTCGCTACTGCCGATAGAGTACCCCAGTCTGGCACTACACTTGAACCAGGGGATGGATATGAGCAAAGCGATGCTACCGGTCCGACCGAACTGCCGGAATGGATATTAGCGCAGCCATCTGTCGTTGGACCTTCGTCTCAGTCCTCTTTAACCCAGCCCATCGCTGGGTTCAATACCAACTTAGATGATGTGTACCGACAACAGTTTGATTACTACATGGCCAACGGTGAAAAGCTGATGCACCAGCAAATGTACTATCGGGCCGCAAGTGCATTCGGTACCGCAGCAATGTACAATCAGAAAAACCCCCTTGCTTTAATTGCAAAGGCGCATGCGCTTATGGGGGCCGGTGAATTTATGAGTTCTGCCTTTTTCCTCAACAAGGCCCTTGATTTGGCACCCCAGTTATCCCGACAAAAAATCGATCTGAGCCAAGTCTATTTCAGCAAAGAAAAGATTCAGGAACTGACCGACGAACTTGACGCATGGTACGAACGCACCGGCAACCCCATGCTCCTGTTCTTGAAAGGATACATACTTTGCCGTACCAACCGTGCCCAAGAAGCACATCAGGTGCTCACCGAGGCACACCGGCTTCGACCCACAATGCAATCGATAAAGCATCTGCTCGATGCCATCCCGGAAAAGCAAAACACAATTCCGGACACTACCAACACCGACGGAAAATAACATCAAAGTAATGTAAAAATCGCAACCTCGATCCTGCTTTGGTATTGGAATTAACTTTTAACAATTCTTTTGACGCTGGCATCATGGGCAACTATAATCGACACTATGTCTGAAATGCCGGCTGACAAAACCGATTCTGTTGCTTCCGATCCGCCCAATTCCGCCTGTGACGGCTGCCCCGGCGCCGACCGATGCCGTCAGGTCTGGTCTATGCCTAATCGCGGTCCCCTGACAGCAGGTGGATTGTCTTTAGCCGGCGCCGCCGCCTTCCTCTTACCGATACTCACTGCTATTATCGCTGGAGCTGTAGCTCACAGTTATCTGCCGAATTCAGTACTGTTTTGGCAGATCCTTGCCGTTGTAATCGGGCTGATCGCCGGATGCCTCCTGGCCCGAATGATAATGACACTTATCAGGAAACATTTTTATGACCGCACCCACCGGGAAGAAAATAATCCTCGCTATTAGTGGGGCCAGCGGTGCTGTCTATGGCCGACGGCTCCTTGACCTGCTGGACAGGGCTTGCTGCCAGGTTCATATCATCGTCACACCTTTTGGCCAACGAATTCTGGCTGACGAACAAGGTGTTGTGGAGCTTACCGCCCAGGCTCTTATAGGCCGGACCGGAGGCAATCTGATTTTTCACGAGCACGGCGATATGTTCAGCCCTTTGGCCAGCGGTTCTTTCCCTGTGGATGCCATGGTTGTCTGTCCCTGCTCTTCGCACAGTCTTTCTTCTATCGCCGCGGGCTTGGCTGACACCTTGCTGTTGCGCAGCGCCTATGTTAGTCTCAAGCAGCAGCGCCCATTGATACTGGTGCATCGGGAGACGCCCCTTACAGCCATCGACCTGGAAAATATGCTCAAAATCACACGGACCGGTGGTACCATTTGCCCCGCCTCGCCCGCTTTTTACAACGGACCGGAAACCATAAACAGTCTTGTCGATACCGTCGTCGGCCGCGTCCTCGATCTGCTTGGCATCGACCATGATCTGCCTATCCGCTGGTCGCCGTAAGGAAACAAAAACGCCGAAAATGGTTTACATTATCCGGACTTTGTTAGGAACTTGACATAAAATCACCATTGCCGAATTTCAGGGTTACATGGAGTTTTGCACCGTATCTCCTGAAATGCGGTTCTATCCAATCAAGATCGTACCGCCAAAGCCCGATATTACAAATAAAGGAACTTCTGCAGTTAGTCTCTCACGAGTAAAATTGTGCGAGAGGTGGTCACAAAATATTTACTTTACTACAAATTTTCACATAACTCTAATTTGGTTCCGGCCCTTGCCGGTTTGGTTCCAGGCCCTTGCCTGGTTAGGAGTATGTAATGAAAAAAGAAACACTGGATTTCAGCATTCCAACGCTGGGTAAATCAGTGGTACCCTCACCCATATTGCTCTCGAAGAGAAGCGACGATCTCATATCGAATTATGTGGATGATGACCAGTGCGTGCTTTACGATATCGAAACCGCCAGGGACGCTACAACCCACCCGGTCTCACAAAAGCATCTCCTCGAAAAAACCGGCCCACGCGAAAAGATATACTTCGACCCCGCCAAGGTATGTGCCGGAATCGTTACTTGCGGCGGACTATGTCCCGGCCTTAACAATGTGATACGAGCAATCGTTATGTGTCTGTGGTACCATTACGGCACCAAAAAAATTTTTGGTTTCCAGTACGGATACCGCGGCTTTCTTCCTCAGTTCCATTTGCCGATCATAGATCTGACGCCGGAAGTAGTCATGGACATTCATCGCGAAGGTGGAACAATCCTTGGCTCTTCACGCGGTGTCGGCGGACATACTGAAGAGATTGTCGATGCCCTGGAACGAATGAACATCAACCTGCTTTTTACCATTGGCGGCGACGGCACGCAGAAAGGCGCTTTAGCTATTTCCCAGGAAGCGATCAAACGCAATCTCAAGATCGCCGTGGTTGGTATCCCCAAAACCATCGACAACGATCTGAGTTTCGTACAGAAATCGTTCGGCTTCGAAACTGCGGTATCAAAAGCCGTGGACGCCGTGGCCAGCGCCCACGTAGAAGCACGAAATGCCATAAATGGTGTGGTAATCGTCAAGGTAATGGGACGCGAGTCCGGATTCATTGCCGCCCACACCGCTTTAGCCCTCAATGATGTCAATTATGTGCTCATCCCGGAAGTACCATTTGACCTCAACGGCGAAAACGGACTGATGGCTAATCTGGAAAGAAGGCTCGAAAACCGCCATCATGCTGTGATCCTGATCGCCGAAGGTGCAGGTCAAAACCTGGTAGAAGCCTCACAGGCCACCGACGCTTCCGGCAACATAAAGCTCACCGATATCGGCACTTTCGTCAAGGAAAAAATCGCTGAATACTTCAAACCAAAACAAATGGAGATCAACCTGAGATATATCGACCCAAGCTACATGATCCGAAGCGCCCCAGCCAATGCCAACGACTCCATTTATTGTGCCAGGCTCGGAGCCAATGCCGTACATGCCGCCATGTCCGGAAAAACCGCTCTGCTCATCAGCCTTCTACACGATCATCTGGTACACGTTCCAATTCGCCTGGCGGTCTCAAGGAGAAACTGTATCGATCCAGAAGGAGAACTATGGCGCGACGTAACCGAAGCCACCGGCCAACCGCTACTGCTGTGCGAACGCAGAGCAAAACCACGCAATTAACCCAAAAAAAACCAATACGCCGTGAAACAATAGGGAACCTCTTTTAGAGGCTCCCCATAATCGAGTTCGCCAGGAACATGGCCATCAAGTCCGAACGACACTACTAACTTGTTACTCGAAATATGATGCCGGCGTCAAATATGTCTTCCTGTTTCGGCCATGAAATCACGCCAATCTTGTTCCAACTGCCCGATCTCGCCGAAATATTTTTCAAAATCCTCGATCCGCTGCCGGGGCGCATAAGGCTTATCCGGCTGGCTTATCCTCAGTGACAGATCATAAATATAATCGAACAGTTGTTCGTGCTGCTGGTTGACCAGCCAGTAGAACAAAGCCCAGGCCGCCGCGTATGCATCGCCGGCCCTGGGATCGCTGACCTCAAGTATTTCGTCATTGGTAATCAACTCTTCAAGCGTTATTGCCCGGTCCAAAGAACCCGCTGCGAGAAATTTCTTCAGTCGATCGCGATGAAGCATCCCCGGCTGCTCCCATCCGCTACGATCCGGCGCCTCAAAATATATAGCCAAACCTTCCACAAGCCACTTGGGATTGTGGTAATATCTGCTGTGAATACCACAGGTATAGGCCAACTGATGGGTCCCTTCATGTATGGTAACCGTTATGTTCTGGTTGAGGTAAAAATCGCCCAGCCGGGCAAATTCCCCAGCCAACACATTTTCCTGCCGCTTCAGTTCCACCAGAATCTGATCCCGGTCAAACTTTTTTTCCTTACCGTCGCTGTCGGTGACGACATACTGCACCGCCCGATCGTTGTTTCTTATGACCTCTTTGCGCATCTCCTCGATTTTTTGCTGTTGCCCCTGCAGCTTCTCTTTATTGTCTCGATAGCTGATGTTGTTTTCCGAGATGGAATCATAAAAATAGCTTCTTTGCGCCTGATTGGAATAAAAACCGGCCGAATGCATCATCTGCGGAAAAACCTCTCTGGCATAACGGCGATACTCTTGAGCCGAATCGAACAGAATCACCTCCAGCCGATCAGTAAGCGGAGCCGGCTCAAAATTGCGGTCTTCGAAGAAAACCATGAACGCATCGTACAACTTTTCCAGACGCTCGGCGCTGATTTCCGCAAACACATCCACACTATTGTAACAAATTCGATAATGTCGGCTGCGCAGAATCCCGAACCCATCGCCCATATCGTCCAGCATTTTTTGCGACGCTTCTTTGTTGTCGGGCAGATCCGCACGATATAGTCTATATTCACGTAGCAACCTGCGGGCTTTGGGATGGTTGTGATCGATCAGCAAAGCGGTCCGTAGCGCCAAAATGTATTCTTTCTCCAGACTATTTTCACGAGCCCATTGAGCCAGCTCCACGCACGCCTCGGCATCGCCTGCGGCATTCTTCAGACGCCCGCCGAATATATCTTCCGCCAGAGCCTTCTTTTCCACATGCTCCACATCTTCGCCGCCAACTTCTATTACACCGCCCCGAAATTCGATCTTTAATCTGTCACCCTGCTGCGTCACCCGCCCTTCGAGCCGACCACCGTTTTTCAGATGGACGACATCGGCCCATACAGACCCCACGCCACTGCCAATCATCAGGCCGACCGACAATAATAAATAAATCAATTTGTCTCTGACGGTTCTCTGATACATCACAAGGCACCAGGGGCCGCAACCATTTTAGTAAAGCAGTTACGAATAACTTAACGAATACCTTAACTAAAATTCATGTTACAGGACAGTACTACAAACGAGCTTCTTCTCTTTTGGACACCAGATACACTCCAACAGCTAGTAATATGATGCCTACTGCCTGCATGACCGTGATAAGCTCGTCTAACAACAAAAAACCGAACGCCGCTGCAAACATAGGCGTCGTCAACTCCACGGAGGAAGCTTGGGCGGCTTTTATCCGCTTAAGTCCTTCATAATAAAGTATATACCCGACACCGCCGGTAACGCCAAGTAATATCTGGTAAATGTTGGAGATCGCCAATGTCGATCGGGACAACATGTAGGCGGCAAAAACGACGGAGGCAACCAAAAAACGGTAAAAAACAAGTAATCCCACATCGATCTGTGTGAGATATTTTCTCACTAATATCGCGGTTGTTGCCCAGACCAGCGTTGCCAGCAATACCAGAAGATCGCCGAGGGTGCCTAATCTTGCCATGAACAGGTTTTCGATGTTTCTGGTGGTAACGAATAAGCCGGCAATTATCATAATGAGAATGCCAAGGTAATCGTATCTCGTTAGCTTGTCTTCTTTTAGAACGAAAAACCCGATCAGGACAATAAAAATCGGCTGCAAATGTGCTATCAATACGGCATTTAGGACAGGGATCCGCGTTAAGGAATAAAAGAATAATGCCTCTGCCAGTACGGTACCGGCCAGACCGATGTAAATGATTATTGACAAATGCTTTGTGCTTATTTTCAGGCTTGTTTTGGTAGTTCTGCGGACGTATAAGAATGCGATAAATACGATAACTATTGATCTTATGGTCAGCGTTTGAAGGTAGTCATCGCTTCGGTAAGCGCATTTGGCGATAATCGGCTCGATCGCCCATATTAAAGAGGCGCCCAGTATTGCCAAGACTCCTATCTTCTTTATTGTCATGGTGTTATCGTTCCTTTTACAGTCAGCTTGTCGGTTGCGGCAGTTCGCCTGATCCTAATAAGAAGATGTGCACGGGCAATATGAAAATAGTGGATAGTTGACGCAGCCGTCGGCAGGGCCGTTATGGCAACACGCCCGACAGGATTCGGACCTGTGACCTACGGATTAGAAATCCGTTGCTCTATCCAACTGAGCTACGGGCGTAAATCATAAAACGCTATCAGATCAAGAGTTACAGTTTTTAGCATATTACCGCATTCAAACTTGTGTCACAACTTGTGCTGTTTTTACCCGATGGGCGGCAGAGAATCAACCGCGATTTTTTGCTGCGTGACCAGCGGGCCTGTATAAAACCTTTCATTCACTTGGGCCGTTGAGTGGGTTACAGCACCGCCGTCCATTGAAACCTGTAAATCATTCTGCGTAAAGCGAATTTTCCCGCATATTTTTCGATGCGGCAATTTGCCTGTCCGCAACAACCACTCAATACTTGATTTCTTTAGCCCAAGTCAGCCTAACTAGTTGATTTTTTCTCGGAACCTGGGTAAAATTCCCACTTATTGTTGACTAAAACTTGATTTGGGGTGTACAATTTAAGGAGCTTTGACATATTCGTGTCTTTTTGTCACATTTTAAGTTGTGTCAGAGGTGTAGAAATGGCTACAAAAAATGGTCGGCCCAGCGGTAAAAGAGGGTTAAGGGGCATTTTGTCGGAAGATAATTTCGTGGTTAATTTATGAGAATCAGAACACAACTTACGGTCTTTTTTCTGCTGATTATCACTATACCAATAGTTCTTATTGGGTTCTGGAGCTTTTTCCAGGCCAAAATGGCTCTTCAGCAACCCCAGTTGGCAAAGCTGGAGATTGTGGCCGATCTCAAAGTGGATAAGATCGAGACTTTTTTTCATGAGCGCCGCGGCGATATCATCGCAGTCTGCGATTATTTCAATATCAGAAGAAATCTTCCCATAGTTGTGAAATATGCTCAGGATAGGAGTCATCCTGAGTACCTTCAGGCGAAAAGCGAACTCGACAGTCAATTGAAAACTTTTCAACGTGTTTATGGATATTTAGATGTGATATTGACAGATCAGGGAGGCAAAATCGTGTATGTTTCTGATGAGAAGCATGCCATTGAGTTGGACAGTACCTTGTCGGGGCCAGAGGGTTTGGCATTTGAAGAAGGAAAGAAGGGATTATATTTTACTGATGTGTTCGTCAATAAGATAGGGCATGAAGGTTTTGAGATGATCATCTCTGGGCCGCTCCATGATTTTAACGGCGAGTTTATTGGTGTTGTAGCTTTTGAGATTGATATGGAGCCAATTTATGCTTTTGTGCAGGATACCACCGGTCTGGGCGAAACGGGTGAGACGCTTTTGGGTAAGAAAACGGGCGATTACGCGTTGTTTTTAAATCCACTGCGTTATGACAAGAACGCGGCTTTGAAGAGAAAGGTAAGATTTGGCGATTTAGACGCCCGTCCCATCCAGGAGGCCGTGCAGGGCAGAAGCGGCTCGGGAATATCCATAGATTATCGGGGCAGGGAAATAATAGCAGCATGGCGTTATCTTCCTTCTTTGGACTGTGGCTTGGTAGCCAAGATCGACACAGCCGAAGCCTTTGCTCCGGTTAAACATTTAAGGAATCGGGTGTTTTTTCTGGAATTGGTGGTTTTAGTACTGGCAGTTTTCATAGCTAACTTTATTGCCAAGAGCATCTCCGGCCCTATCAGGGCATTGCATAAGGGAGTGGAAATAATAGGTCGCGGCAATTTGGATTACAAGACTGGGATTGATGCCAAAAATGAGGTGGGTGCCCTGTCCCGGTCTTTTGACCAGATGACGACAAACTTAAAGGCGGTTACCGCATCCCGGGATGAGTTCGACCGGGAAATCGCCGAACGTAAGCAAGTGGAGGAAGAACTCAAATGGGAAATTGGCGTCAATGAAGCCCTGTCGAAGTTGTACGAACCATTGATTTCTCCTGCTTCCTCCATTGAGAACATCGCCAATACTGTTTTGGATCAGGCTCGATCTTTAACAAACAGCAGGTATGGTTATGTTTCCTCGATTATTCCTGAGACAGGTGATAGTGTGGTACATACCCTGACTGAGATGCTGAAAAACCAGTGCCGGGTTTCACATCATGGAAAAAAGATAGTGTTTCCACGAGGATCTGACGGACTATACTCCGGGCTTTGGGGTCACTCACTCAATACCCGAGAAGCTTTTTTCACAAATTCACCGGAAACACACCAGGCATCCAAAGGATTACCTGATGGTCATATAGCAATTCAACGTTTTCTGTCGGTGCCGGTGTTGCTGGGTGATGAATTGGTGGGTCAAATATCTCTGGCCAACAAGAAAAAGGATTATACTCAGCGTGATCTTGATGCGATCAGCCGATTGGCGGAGTTCTACGCATTGGGTATTCAACGCAGGCGAGCACATGACGCCCTGCAAAAGGTGCGGGATGAGTTGGAACAACGAGTGCAGGAACGAACATCGGAGTTGTCAAAGAATGTAAAGGCATTGCAGCGAAGTGAGGCTCGGCTTGCCGAGGCGCAACGTATGGCCCATCTGGGCAACTGGGACTGGGATATTGTCAAAAACACTCTGTGGTGGTCAGATGAAATATATCGCATTTTCGGATTAAATCCTCAGGAATTTGGGGCGACATACGAGGCTTTTTTGACCTGCATACACCCGGATGACCGGGAATTCGTGAAAAACTCTGTCAATGCAGCTTTATATGAACATAAACCATACAGTATAGACCACCTGGTTGTTCATCCTGATGGCGTCGAGCGGGTCGTGCACGAACGGGCCGAGGTGGTTTATGCTGCCGAGGGGAATCCCACTCGAATGATGGGTACAGTACAGGACATCACCAAGAGGAAGAAGGCGGAAGAAGAGCTTCTCAAGTATCAAAAGCAATTACGGTTGATGGCATCGGAATTGACCTTGGCGGAGGAGCGACAGCGGCGGAGCATCGCCGAAGAACTACACGATCAGGTTGGCCAACTATTGACTGCCGCGAATATGAAACTGGAGTACTTGGAAGGATCGGCCTCCACTGGTGATCTTAGTCAAGCCATCAGTCCGGCCCGTGAGTTGATCCAGCAAGCGATTCAATATACTCGAAGTTTAACCTTTGAACTGAGTCCGCCCAGATTGTACACTTTAGGCTTCGGGTCGGCGATAAAGTGGCTGGCCGAACAGATGGACGAACAATATAACATTCGATGTGATTTCAAAGACGATGAACTGCCCAAGCCAATGGCTGATGAGGTCAATATCCTGCTTTACCGAATAGTCCGGGAACTGTTGCATAATGTCGCCAAGCACGCGGCAGCTCGCAAGGCCAAGGTATCTTTGAGTAAAGTGGACAACAATATCCAAATTTGCGTGGAAGACGATGGCATCGGATTTGACTACTCCGAAATCGAGTCTGATCCAGACAGAGGTGGTTTTGGTCTGTTCAGTGTCCGTGAACGATTGAATTACCTCAAGGGAAATATGGAGATCCAATCCGGTCCAGGGCGTGGAACTCAGACAATTGTGACGGTACCACTCAATCCAATGGTGAAATAAGGAGCAAAAACCATGGCGATAAGAATTATCCTGGCTGATGACCATAAGGTTGTCCGTGACGGTTTGTGCAGCTTGATTGAGCGGGAATCGGATATGGAAGTGATTGCCCAGGCGGAGAATGGACGCAGGACCGTGGAATTGGCTAAAGAATTGCTGCCCGATGTGATTGTTATGGATGTCGGCATGCTGGAGCTGAACGGTATCGAAGCGACACGCCAGATTACATCCGAAAACTCAAAAATAAAAATTATTGCGCTATCGATGCATACCGACCGTGAGTTTGTGGCCGAAATGCTCAAGGCCGGGGCCTCCGCTTACCTGTCTAAGGACAAGCCTGGCAAAGAAGTCATCCATGCCATCCGTACCGTCATCAAGGACGGGATCTACCTTCCGCCGTCACTGGCCAGTGTGGTGGTTGAGAATTATGTGCGTAAATCATTCCAACCCAAAACAGGGGCATTCACGGAATTAACTGCCCGAGAGCGGGAAGTGCTTCAACTTTTGGCTGAGGGTAAAAGTATCAAACAAACCGCCGCACTCCTGCATGTAAGCATCAGCACCATCGAAACGCATCGAAGAAATATCATGGAGAAGTTAGAAATCTTCAGTGTGGCGGAACTGACCAAATACGCCATCCGCGAAGGTCTGACCTCCTTAGAAAAGTAAGTGTCCTGAAAAAAGGCACTTAAGTGAATCTAAATTCCGAACACACATTTCTGTCCCGATTTTATTGACAGGCAATTCCAGAATTTCACAGTCTTAAAATGGGGATTCCCACGATTTACTTTATTGGTAGTGAGTGCGTATTATAGGTAGCTGATTGATAGTGATAGACTCGATTTTGGAAAGGCAGCCGGAGCCCGGAGGGAGAGAGAGAGTTGTTCCGGCGATTTGGCCCACCTGTGGCAGGTGGGCCGTATTTTGCCTTGTGGTGACCAGGAAAATAGACAAGGAAAGAAAGGTCTGACGATGAGGACCGGGATCATTGAAAAAGTTGACCGTCTGTGCGAAGTGCTGGTCTATGCCATAAGTTTCGACCGAGAAACCATAGCAGACTTGAGTGATTGGTTCGGGAAGTTGAGCCGGTTGGCGTTACAGACCGATCAACTGGAGATGGCTGCCGTAAGCAAAGCTGCGGCACTTGTTTTGGAAAAAACGATAGCGGATGAGAGTACGGATAAATCCCCGAAGATTTTGCCACAAAAACCGAGATGGTTTCGGCCTTATGAAGTCAGCAGAGCCAAGGCTGACAATAAGGGCATAATCAAGTTGTTGCTCATAAATGAGTTAGAGAATATGGGGCATTTTTATACAGGAGATATGTTGTGTCAGGGAACACTTTTGAATCCAGCGGTGAAAAACATGTGGCGAGAATTGCTCGTTTAAAGCTTTCCGATAAGCACAAACATGACTTACAGGAGATACTGGCAACACCGGTGGCTTATGTCCACGATGAACGATTTCGCCGTCCTGTAGCTATGGCGGCAATTATGCAGCAGAATATCGATGTTTTGCCTGGTACGACTCTTACGCCTCAGGAGGAACAGATCTTGTTTCTGCGTTTGAATTACGCCAGGTATAAAATGGACCAGCTCCGCCGGAGATTATTAAGAGTCGCAAAATGGACCAAAAAAAACGTATTGGAATTGTTGGAGTTTAATCAGAAACAGCTTGATGTTCGCAGCAAGATCGCCGGCAGTAATTTGGGACTTGTTTTGGCCATGGCCAAACGCGTTAGCTACTATGGGGTGGAAATGGCCGATCTCGTCAGCGAGGGTAACGTGGCTCTTCTGCGGACCATTAACCTGTTTAACTGCTCCCGTGGCTGTAAGTTCAGTACGTACGCCTGCAATGCGATTTTGAAAAGTTTTTCGCGAGCAGCCAAACATAGTTACCGCTATCGCAATCTCTTTCCTGTCCAGTTTGAGCTGGCATTCGAAAAAAGCGATCATACTGACTGGCTGCGGCAGGAACGTTACCATGACCAGGTACAGGAAGTGCGTAATATAATGCACAACAACCTGGCGGATCTGTCGGAAATAGAACTATCCGTGCTGAGAAATCGTTTCCCCATAAACAAAGAAAACCCCGAACCTCTCACATTAAAACAGGTTGGCGAGCAGCTTGATCTCTCTAAGGAAAGAGTTCGACAGATACAGAAAAAAGCAATTACCAAACTACGGGAAATAGTTGAGCAACGCCTGGTCGCGATATAATCACCGATCAAAAAGAAGAGAAAAAGGCCATGACCTGGGAAACTCGGAGTTTTTAATGGGATACGCCTGCCACAACCACACAATAAAAAGAAGTCGGAGATCCATTGGGGCGGCGATTAAGCCCTGCGGCTCCAGTCTTCTTTTTTTTTCGGTGAGGACCTGCTCATAATTGGATGGAAAATGATGATGAACTTGGAAGTATGGGCAAAATAAAATAAAACTACTTTGTTCTATGGACAGGCGGCAGGGAGTACCACAAAATATGTTGCTTCAAACAAAGACGGATGGAATTGTAACGTTTATCTGTGAACTGAGACCGGAGGCCAAAGAAGTATATTTGGCGGGAGACTTCAACCAATGGCAACCGAGAGAAAGGCAAATGTTAAAAGCTAAGGATGGTTCATTTCGGGTGAAAATGAAACTACCTCCCGGTCTGCATCAATACAAATTTATTGTTGACGGAGTTTGGCATAATGATCCGGACGCACCGAGTCACGAGAAAAATAACTCGGGCGTTCTCAACGGTGCGTTTGTTGTGGAATAATACTGTATTCCACTGAGAGTAAGGAAAAATAAATTACGTTGAATTGTCCAAAAGTATAGTTATATTGTAAGTCAAAGTCCAAAAGAGTGTTCGGAAAGAAAGGAGATGTTTGCAATGGCTGATGTACTGTCAAAACGCCCTGCCGATTTAGTCGAGGACGAAATGGAAAGAATGATGAGAAGGTTTTTTGGAAGGCCGCTATCTTCAGCATCAGGCGAAGGATTCTGGCATCCGCCGGTGGACATTCATATTACAGAGAAGTCTGTGTTAGTGCGGATAGACATACCCGGGGCGGATCCGGACAAGGTCGATATCTCCATTGAAGATAATCGGCTTTTGGTTCGTGGTAAAAGGATACCATGTAAAGAAGCGGCAAAGAATGAACAATGCTGGTATAACGAGACAAACCGCGGCGATTTCCACAGAATAATAGATCTTCCTGAGTATGTAGATGGTGACAAGGCTTCTGCTACCAGCGAGAATGGTGTTTTAACAATAGAAATGCCAAAAAGGGAAGAAACCAAAGCAAAGATAATAAAAGTCCAAACGAAATAGTCTTTACGATAGAATGGGATGTTATGAAAGTTGCTGTCTTTAGCGCCAGGGCCTTTGACAGGGTGTTTTTGGAAAAATGCAATAGTTCCTACAGACACGAACTCGTTTTTTTTGAAGAGCGATTAACCGAACAAAATGTCTCTCTGGCCGCTGGTTTTGATGCGGTTTGTGTTTTTGTTAATGATCAATTGAACAGAAAAATCCTGATAGAACTGTCCAAAAATAAGACGCGATTAATAGCTCTGCGGGCTGCAGGATTTAACAACGTGGACCTTGTCACGGCTGACGAATTGGGGCTGACTGTTGTGCGAGTACCGGAGTATTCACCGTATGCGGTCGCGGAGCATACTGTTGCGCTTATAATGTCCTTAAATAGAAAGTTATGTCGGGCTCATTCCCGCGTGCGAGAGGGCAATTTCTCTCTTGAAGGTCTGATGGGTTTCGAGTTACATGATTGCAAAGTAGGGATAGTCGGTACTGGAAGGATCGGAAGAGTTATTGCCAAAATCTTAAATGGATTTGGTTGTGTCTTAATGGCTTCTGATCCTTCACCTGATTCCGAGTGCGAATCGTTCGGGGTCAAGTACGTTTCCTTTGACGAATTATGTTCGAAATCCGATATAATCACGTTGCATTGCCCCCTAATACCTCAAACTCGCCACTTGATAAACGCCGAGGTAATAAGGCGGATGAAGACAGGTGTGATGCTGATTAATACCAGCCGGGGCGCACTGGTTGACGCAAAGGCAGTGATTAAAGAACTAAAATCCGGCAAAATAGGCTATCTGGGCATGGATGTTTATGAAGAAGAGGCTGACCTGTTTTTCGAAGATTTGTCTAATCAGATTATACAGGATGATATTTTAGCCCGCCTGCTTACGTTTCCAAATGTCATAATCACCGGTCATCAGGCATTTTTCACTCAAAACGCACTTAAAAATATTACCGAAACCACACTCGCTAACATTACCAACTTTGAAGAGGGCCGAACGGGTATAAATGAAATTACAGCAAAAACTGTAATGAAGTAAGATTGTAAAAGTTTAGTAACCCCCCAAGCGGTATTCAATGTCGAGGCGGGTTCCGTTATCGACGGAGAGCACCGTAACATCTATGGACTGTGGAAAGGATAACCATCATGATAGGTAAAAAAATGGAACAAGCTCTGAACGGGCAGCTTAACGCAGAATATTATTCGTCTTACCTGTATTTGTCGATGGCGGCATATTTTGCCTCGATCGATCTGCCCGGTTTCGCCAATTGGATGCGAGTTCAGGTGCAAGAGGAAAAGTTTCATGCTCTTAAATTCTATGATTACATTATCGAACGTGGCGGTAGAGTGATATTACAGCCAATCGAGGCGCCGCCCGGTGATTGGGATTCGCCACTTGAAGCGTTCGAAGCTGCCATGACGCATGAACAAAAAGTTACCGGCTTAATCAATGACTTGGTCTATCTGGCTCGCGGTGAGAGGGATAATGCCTCAGAAATCTTCCTGCAGTGGTTTGTTAGCGAACAGGTGGAGGAAGAAGATAGTGTCAAGACCGTATTAGGCCAGCTAAAACTTATCAAAGGCAGCCCCCAGGCATTGTTTATGCTTGACAAGGAATTGGCCCAACGAGTCTTCACCCCGCCCGCGGCGGAAGGAGGCGCACAGTGAACAGTCTTCTATATATTCAGGCTTCTCCCACAGTTGATCGCTCGTATTGCATTACTGTAGCGGATGCTTTCATAGAAACGTACAGACAAAATCATCCGAATGACAAAATTATAACTTTGAATGTGTTCAATAACCCGATTCCTCATTTTGACGGACTGGCGGTCCAGGCCAAATATACAATCTTGCACGGGCAGTCACACTCGAAAAAAGAACAGCAGGCATGGAAAAATGTCGAGGAAGTGATTGAACAGTTTATCTCCGCCGACAGGTACGTCCTTGCTGTTCCAATGTGGAATTTCAGCATTCCGTACCGGCTCAAGCAGTACATCGACCTTCTCGTGCAGCCTGGCTATACCTTCAGCTATAGCCAGGAAGAAGGCTACAAAGGCCTTGTGGTTGGGAAACCCCTGTTGGCGGTGTACGCCCGAGGCGGTGAATACCCTCTTGGCAGCAAAAGCGAGATGTTTGACTTGCAAAAAAAGTATATCGAATTGATATTCGGCTTCATAGGTTTTGAGAATGTGCGATCTGTGGTTATTGAACCAACCCTCCAGGGCGGCCCGGAAGTCGCATCCGCAAAGCGGCACGAGGCTATTGATAAGGCAAAAGAAATAGCCCTTACTTTCTGAAAGTCTGTGTCAAGATGCCAAAAAGATGTAAAACCAAAACCAGTATAAAACCAGAAGGCCAAAGCGGTCTTTTTGATAGCCACAGGGGCAAGTGGGCAACGCGGGCAGTCATCCAGCACTTCCGATCAAATTAGATCGTAAACGGGGCACGCATCGCGCGAGACCGCATCCGGTTGGCTTCGGAATCGCCGACAAACTCAGCTTTGCGAAGATCGAACGTCAGATTCCGCTTCAATTGCTCGCAGATGTCTGCAGCCAGGCAGATATTCATGGACTGAACCATGACTTCAGGGTTCGCCACCGTAGAGCGGCGGGACCGGATACAGTCGAAGAAATCACGCACATGGTTCATCTGCCGTTGTGTCCGGGCCGTGTATTGGGCCAGCACTTTATTGTATTCGCGCAACATCCCCGGCGATGACACATCAGGGTGGGAATAACCGTCAGCGGCCGCGACCCATCCGTCTGGACCATCGAAACGCTCACCACAAGAGCCATGCCAGTACTTACACGGTGCCCATATGTCGCCGCTCGCTCGAAACAAAACCAACTTCACCCCGTTGGACAGGCGCGTCACCATGGTCTCTTCCGGACCCGCATACGCCAACTCGATGCTATGAACGTCCGCCATGTCAAGTCCGGCCAGGGCTTGGGCCACGGTATGCGCGCCCCACATCGCCACATTGGTCGCAAAATCATAAAAGTGATACCATCCGCCATTCACATAATCGCTGTTGTAAGGGTGCCAGGGACATGGCCCCAGCCAGATATCCCAGTCCAGTTCATCCTTGGGCGGTTCCGGTTCCGCCGGCAGCCAGTCATGGCGGTACCCATCGCGCCAACGAATATCGGCGTAAACCGTATGAATTTGCCCCAAACGGCCGGATCGCGCCATTTCTATCGCAAACACGTGATTCGACTCGCTGAGCCGCTGGGCCCCGGTTTGATAGATCCGGCCATACCGCCGTGCGGTCTCCACTACCATCTGCCCCTGCGCCATCGTCAGGCAGGCTGGCTTCTCACAATACACATCCTTGCCGGCCCGCATAGCCATGACCGAAGCCGGCGCGTGCCACCGGTCGCCGGTGGCAATCAACACAGCGTCCACATCCGTGCGCTCTGCCAGAAACTCTCGCATATCGCTATACATGACACAATCTTTATTGCCATATTTACTGTCCACCATGTTCTTGGCTGCTTGACGCCGGTTCTTTTGGACATCACAGACAGCGACCCACTGCACATCCGGCTCGTGCAAAATCCAATCCAAATCGTGAGAACCGCGCCCGCCGATTCCAATTCCACCCATCACGATGCGATCACTGGGCGCAACCGTTGCCCCACGCGCCAGAGCCGAGGCCGGAACATAATAAGGCAGCGCCGCCGCACTTGCCGCCATCACCCCCCGTGCCAGAAACCGACGCCGCGTAAGTATCGTACTATTGTCAATGCCCATAAGATTCCTCTCTTTCTATTCGATCTGACCTGCAAAATTCTTTTCTACCATTCGCGCCCTTTAGCGTTCATTACCCGTTCCTATTCTTTTCCTTCCGCCTTTTTCTTTTTTCTTCCTCCCCCTAGTGCCTCGTGCCTCGTACCCATTGCCTTTCACCTTTCCTCCCCCGCAATACACAATACGACATACGCATCACCCTTCTATACCACAGCCCACCCAAAATGTCAACTCCCCCCACCATTTTCTCTTGTAGATGTCTCGGCTTTGACGCCATCAAGGCCTCGTAAGAAGAAGCTATCGACTTTCAAGTTTCGTTTTATGGCTCCTCACAAGAATCTGTGCAGGATTTTAAGCCGAAAACTACTGTATCCTATTGGCCTGCAAGGAGATACCTTATTCATTTCAATATCCGAAAGCGACCACCTGGATTTATCGCATTGGTGTCAATCCCGGAGTATATATGCCGGTGGCTCTTGAGATTGCACCATTAGCAAATCAAAAGAGCCAAACTCCGGGATTGACATTAAAACGCAAAATCCTGGGGGGTTGCCGGCAAAGCCCCCATGAAAAAATCTAATGACTTTTTACAATATTCATGCACCGATTCTTATGAGGAACCTTATATATAATTGCGACACAGCCTATTCGCAGGAATGACAGAGTAAATGGGGGGGAAGAAATCGAGTTGCGATTGACAGGGGCGGGAGGATGTGGTATAATGCAGTGTCTTATAGGATTATGCGTAACATTGCTCCCTGGCCGGCGTGGGATTAAAATGCCCTTGCCGGCCTTTTTTGGGTTGCTTTTTGTGTTGATGGGACCATAATGGGCGGATATGAAGAAATCTTTAGCACATTTGCCGGAATATAAACGCAAAGAACTAAAGCTGATCGTTAAAATTATCCGAGGGCAGTTTCCCTCCTCACATTTGATAATAGAGTTTTGTTTAGAATAAATGGCTGAAAGGCACGAGGCACTAGGGGGAGGAAGAGGAAAAAAGAAGAGGGAAGAAGTAAAAGAACAGGAACCGACAATGAACGCAGATGAACGCGGATGGATGCGAATAGTGAAAAATGGAGTTGGCCTATGGGATTTGAATCATATCTAAAAGAAATAAATAATGCTTACCAAAGAGGGGATGCGACAGAGCACACGCATCGGTCGGCACTTGAGGCGTTGATTGAGGGGTTGGGTAAAAAGATAACAGCGACGAATGAGCCGCGGAGAAAGAAGTGTGGGGCGCCGGATTTGCTGATATCACGCAGAGAAAAGAAAGTAGATAAGAATATCGGGTATATTGAGACGAAAGCTATCGGTAAGAACCTGAGTCAGGAGCCGGAGAAGATTACAATACCACGGGAACTGGCGGGGAAAATGGCTTATAAATCGCAAATAATGCGTGATATTATTAAAGAGACATTTCTGCAGGAAACAGAGACGGGAAGTTCACACGGGCAATTCGAGGCGTTCAGGGATGTTTTGCTGCACGATCTAACGGAAGATCAGTTTGCGGATATAACCTAATTTTGCGAAAGTTCAGTAAGTAAGATTAAAACCGCTTTATATAGGAGATTTACGAGTGAAAACTTACAGTGTTCTTATTCTTGTCATTCTACTTGCCCCTTTTGCTTCGGCACAAACCATTGATTTTCAGGACTACTTCGAAGATGCGACCATGCGTATTGACTATTTTCATACGGCCAATGCGACTGATGATGAGATCGCCATCGATCAGATCTATATCAACGACATTTGGGCTGGAAACCCAAAGAAGTTGCTGGCTCCGACGGAAAACGGCAGATACACGATAAAGGTTGTTGACATAGCCTCCAATAAGCTCATCTACAGCCAGCACTATCTGGATATTGTATTCGAATACAAAGGTACAGATGCGGCTAAAGAAGGACGTAAACGAACCTATCATCAAAGCGCGTTAATCCCCTGTCCCAAACAGCAGGCTCTGTTCACAGTCGAACGCCGTGACAAACACCATATATTGTATCCTGTTTTTACCCAAATCATCGACCCCAATGACAGGGGTATTAAGAAAGAGCCGGCTTCTCCAATGGATAACTCCTTCACCCTTGTAAAAAACGGTCACCCTCATGATTTCGTTGACCTGGTCTTTGTGGCGGAAGGCTATTCAAGCGAGGAGTTCGACAAATTCAAAAAGGATTCACAACGATTTGTGGACTATCTTTTTACGATCGAGCCTTTTGCCGCGATGAAACAGAAGTTCAATATCTCCGGGGTGTTCCGCGCTTCGGCTCAAAGCGATGTGGATTTCCCAAGTGAACGAGTTTATAAAAATACGGTGGTGGATGCTTCCTACGATACATTTGGTTCCGGCGCATACGTTACAGTTTTTGACAATAAAACCATGCGAGATATCGCCGGCAAGGTCCCTTACGACCACTTAATCGTGCTTGCCAATACGACAAGGTACGGCGGCAGTGGCTTCTATAACAGTTACACTCTGTTTACCTCAGACAACGAACGCAGTGCGGAGATATTCACTCACGAATTCGGGCATGGCTTTGCCGGCTTGGCGGATGAGTATATTGCTGAACCATACTTCGACACCTATTATACTCGCGGTGTGGAACCGCTTGAACCGAATATAACCGCTTATCTGAATCCCAACAGTGTCAAATGGGCACATTTGCTCTCGCCGGGGATTCCACTGCCTACGCCGGCCGAAGAAAAATACAACAATATGGTCGGCCTGTTTGAAGGAGCCGGCTACACTAAAACCAGCATGTACCGGTCCTGCCTGCACTGCGTCATGGGCGCCGGCGGACTGCCTTACTGCAAAGCCTGCCAGGACGTAATAGAAAACGTGGTCAAATATTATAGTAACTAAAACAGCAACCTCGTAAAACCTGCCGAAAAACTAAAATCCTGGCGGTTCAAGGTATTTGGAAAAAATTATAGGCATCGAAAGAACTGAATTATATTATGTAAATAAACAGAAAATGCCAGGCAAGAAAAAATAGTCCGCCAACGGCGAATCAGAGAGGTTGACTGATGAAGCATGAATTCAGCAGACGAGATTTTTTGAAGACAGTCGGCATGTCAGTAACTGTGGCGGCTTTACCTGGCTGCCATTTCGCAGGGCGCCAAAGCCAAAGCGAAATTTTGCCAGGTGCGGCAAAGTGGTCTATCGCCGCCGAACTGCCCAATATCGTAGTTGTCTATACCGACGATCTCGGCTATGGAGATCTTTCCATTTACAATCCAAAGGCAGCCTACAAAACGCCCCGCATAGATCAAATGGCAAGAGAAGGTATTATGTTCACAGATGCGCACAGCCCCTCTACGATTTGTTCGCCTTCTCGTTATGGGCTTTATTCCGGCCAACAGATATACCGATCGACGGGCCGGGGCGGCGGAGCCTTTGAAGGCCCGGGTGGTCCCAGCTATCTTAAACCAAGTACACTAACCATCGGTGATATGCTTCGATCCAAAGGATATCGCACAGGTGTGTTCGGTAAGTGGCATGTGGGGCTAACCTGGTACGATGATGATGGCAATCGCCTCGGCGGTGGTTTTGCCAATGCCAAGCTAATCAACTACGAAAAGAGCACACCTCTGATAGACGGTCCCAACAACAGGGGATTCGATGAGTCATTTGTCACGCCCAATTGTCCCAACACCGACCCTCTTTATGTGTACATCGAAAATGGCATGGTCAAGACGCCGGCTACCGTGGTACATCAACGCAGTAACCTGCCCAACCTGGATAGATGGCTGTGGGATAATGACGAGGGATTCATGTCCGTGGGATACGATTTTGAAAACGCCGATAAAATTTTCTACGCCAAAACCATGAAATTCATTGCCGATCACCTTGACCGCCACCCGGACAAGCCATTCTTTGCGGTCTTGTCAACACAGATTGCCCATGCTCCGGTGTTGCCGGCAAGAGAGTTTTGGGGCAAGACCGAAGGAGGCCCCAGGGGAGATTTCGTCTGGGAACTGGATGCACTGGTGGGACGGTTGCTTGACGAGTTGGATCGACTGGGCATCGACGAAAACACGCTCATTCTTTTCAGCTCCGACAACGGCGCCGAAACAGTTCACTATCACCGGATGTTGCGGGAATATGGTCACAATGCTTCGGGCCGATGGCGAGGTATGAAACGTGACGGTTGGGAAGGAGGCCATCGGGTTCCCTTTATCGCACGCTGGCCCAGGGCTATTCCCGCTGGACAGGTTTCAAAGCAAATGACCAATACTACAGATATCTTTGCCACGCTGGCTTCGGTTGTCGGGTATGAGTTGAAGGATGAAGATGCTACGGACAGTTTTGATATGTTGCCTGTCATGCTGGGAATTCAGGATGACGATGATCCTGTCAGGCCCTATTTGCTGACACAGAGTTTTAGAGGGGAGTTTCAGATACGACAGGGCGAATGGAAATACCTTGATCACATGTTGTCAGGAGGTAACGACTACTCAAAGGGCATTATGGCTCAATACCTTCTGCCTGAAACGGCACCCGATGCGACTGGACAATTATTTAATTTGAGTAAAGATCCCGGCGAAACCACAAACCTTTTCTTCGAGGAATCCCGCAAACGCAAAGAACTCCAGGAATTGCTACGCAACTTGAAGGTAAGTGGACGCAGTGCACCCAAAGCAAGGAAACCCATTGGCATTGAGAATATTCCCGTGATAACCGTAAAAACTAAAAAATCCACCTTTTAACGTCAAAGCGAAAGAAAAACGATGAAAAAACTGCTCTCAATAACACTCGTCCTCATTTTTAATCTCGGATGTCTTGCCCAGAATAACGCTCGGACAGTTGTTCATTTGGAAAAGAACTGGCAGTTTATTAACAAAGATATTGCCGGCGCCCAAATGCCCGAAACTAATACCGCCGACTGGGAAACCGTTTCTGTTCCTCACGACTGGGCGATAAAAGGACCTTTCGACAAAGAGATCGACAAACAAGTAGTAAGGGTTACGCAGGATCTTGAAAAAGAAGCCAAGGAAAGAACTGGAAGAACCGGAGCGTTGCCTCACATAGGAATTGGCTGGTACCGGAAAAGCTTTAGTCTTGGGGAATATAAAAAGGGGGAAAAAACGCTTTTGGTATTTGACGGGGCTATGAGCGATGCCCATGTTTTTGTAAACGGCAAGGAAGTGGGCAACTGGCCCTTTGGTTATAATTATTTTTATTTCGATATTACGGACTACTTGAAAGGCGGAGAGAATCTTTTGGCCGTTCGGCTTGAAAACCCGCCTTTTTCTTCACGCTGGTATCCGGGCGCCGGAATTTATCGAAAGGTGCAGATTATAGTAAAGGACCAAGTGAATTTCCAGCAGTGGGGAACCTTTGTCACCACTCCATTTATCTCGAATGAAATGGCAAAGATTAACATCAAATCGGCTGTTAACGGTGAAAATGTAAAAGTTGTAATCGAGATTAAGGACGCTGATGGAAAGATTGTCGCCATGTGCGGTTCGGATGAAATGTTTGGAAATCAGATCGAACAAAACATTGGAGTTCCATATCCAAAATTATGGAGTCCCGAAACACCGTATCTCTACACAGCACATTCAAAATTATACCAGGGAACCGAACTAAAAGACGAACTGGCAACCCGTTTCGGAATCAGAAGTGTGGTTTACGATCGTGATAAAGGAATGGTGCTAAATGGCAAAGTAACAAAGTTTAAAGGTGTTTGTCTGCACCACGATCTGGGGCCCCTGGGAGCGGCAGTAAACAAATCGGCATTAAAACGACAAATAACCATTTTGAAAGACATGGGCTGCAATGCCATCCGATCTTCGCACAACATGCCATCGCACGAGCAACTGGAATTGTGTGACGAAATGGGGATTTTGTTTATGGCTGAAGCGTTTGACGAGTGGGTAACGCCAAAGGTAAAAAATGGCTACAATCGTTGGTTTAACGAATGGGCCGAGAAAGATGTGGTGAATTTCGTTCGGGCAACCCGCAATCATCCCTGCATTGTAATTTGGAGTTCGGGTAACGAAGTGCCCGATCAAAGTGAACCTGATGGTCCCAAACTTGCCAGGCGGCTGCAGGATATTTTTCATCGCGAAGACCCGACCCGGTCAGTAACTGTTGGAATGGACCAGGTCAAAGCAGTCATAGCTAATGGTTTTGGAGCGGTGTTGGATGTTCCCGGATTCAATTATCGGGTGCATTTATACGAAGAGGCTTACGAAAAATTTCCACAGGGATTGCTGATAGGTTCCGAGACCGCTTCAACGGTGAGTTCACGCGGAGTTTATAAGTTTCCTGTCGAGAAACTAGACTGGAAAACGTGGGATGACCTTCAATGTTCATCGTACGACATGGTATCGTGCAGTTGGTCGAATCTTCCGGAAGAGGATTTTGTTTTACAGGATGATAAAGACTGGGTAATTGGCGAATTTGTCTGGACAGGATTTGATTACCTGGGAGAACCAACCCCGTACGGCATGGAATGGCCTTCCAGAAGTTCTTATTTTGGAATTTGTGATTTGGCGGGTTTACCCAAAGACCGTTATTATTTGTACCGCAGTCGTTGGAATACGACAGACAAAACCCTGCATATTTTGCCGCACTGGAACTGGCAGGGCCGCGAGGGAGAAATAACCCCGGTATTCGTTTATACCAACTACAACAGCGCCGAGTTATTTGTAAATGGAGTGAGCCAGGGGATTCAAAAGAAGAATTTCGATACAAAACAAAACCGTTATCGCCTGATGTGGATGGATGTAAAGTACGAACCGGGAACAGTTAAAGTGGTGGCCTTTGATGATAATGGCAAGGCTGTCGCCCAAAAAGAAATTCACACTGCTGGTAAACCGCATCATCTTGAATTATCGGCTGACAGAAAAGAAATTGCCGCTGATGGAAAAGACCTCAGTTTTGTAACAGTTACCGTGGTCGATAAAGACGGGATTCCCTGTCCGACCGCGTCGAACCAGCTTAATTTTAAGGTTTCCGGTGCGGGCCGATTCAAAGCAGCTTGTAACGGTGATGCAACCTCGCTGGAAATGTTCCACCTGCCAACCATGAAAGCATTTAGCGGCAAGTTGGTGGTGCTTGTTCAATCTTGCGAAAATGGTGGAGACATCGAACTTGAAGTAACAGGCAAAGGATTAGAAACGGCGAAAATGGCTATAGCCTCAAAATAGAGAAATAAAAGTTTCGGACACTTTTACTGTCAGTATCGCTGTTTCCGATAGCGTAAGCGGTGAATATAGCTGGTGTGAAAAAAAACAGTATTAAATGGAAAATCTCAGATTATTAAGATGGGAGATGTCATGGCAAGAAAGGTATTTGGTTTAATAATTGTGACGGCGTTGTTACTGTGCTCAATGTCGGTATTTGGCGATGAGCCGGCGGGACAAACCTGGCAGGGTAATTGGGAGTCGCTGGATTCAAGACCTGTGCCCCAATGGTGGCTCGATGCCAAGTTCGGCATATTCATTCACTGGGGCGTCTATTCCGTACCCGCATGGTGTGATGGCTGGTATGCCGAGTGGTATTATCGCCTGATTCAGGAGGGAAACGGCGGCAGCACAACAATGATCGAACATCATAAAAAAACGTATGGCGAAGATTTTAAGTATCCCCAGTTTGCCTCGAAGTTCAAAGCTGAGAATTACAATCCAAAAGACTGGGCTAAGTTATTCAATGAGGCCGGGGCCAGGTATGTTATTCTCACCAGCAAGCATCATGACGGCTTTTGTCTGTGGGACAGTCCCGACAGCAAAGGATGGAACGCTGTTGATACAGGACCCAAAAAAGATTTGATCGGGCCGCTTGCCCAGGCGGTCAGAGATGAAAATATAAAATTCGGCCTGTACATCTCCATGATGGAATGGGACCACGGTGACAACCTGCCCGGCAACAGGTACCCTAAAAACAGTGATGAATATGTAGAAAAACACCTTATGCCCCAAATGAAGGACCTGGTAAAAAAATATCAACCCTCCATAATGTGGCCGGACGGCGAATGGGATAGGCCCTCTTCGTACTGGCGAAGTGAGGAGTTTTTGGCCTGGTTCGCCAACAACGCAGCCAATAAAGACCAGGTTGTCTGGAATGACCGCTGGGGCAAAGAGACCCGGGGCGAGCACGGCGGCTTCTACACCACGGAATACGGCAAACACGGCAAGGAAGGGGGAGCACATCCATGGGAAGAAAACCGCGGCATCGGCGGTTCCTACGGATACAATTCATGGTACGAAGATCGCGATGATCGTTACCCCAGCACCCAGGAATTACTGGATGTCTTTGTCAATGTCCTCTCGCGGGGTGGGAACTTCCTGCTCAACATCGGCCCGAAAGCCGATGGTACCATCATCGACGTCTTTCAGAACAGACTCCGGGACTTTGGACGGTTTCTCAGGGCTAATGGCGAGGGCGTTTATGGCTCGAATCTGCCGTTCAAATCAGAGCAGGGCGATGATATCAAATTCACATGTAACAAGAACAATAAGGCAATCTATGCGTTTGTTAAGAATAAACCTGGCAACTCGATTACCTTCAATGGTGTCTTTGCCAGAAAAGGGGAAAATGTCGTCATGTTAGCTGACCCGCAAAGGACGCCACTTGCCTGGAGCAATCAAGGCGACAATCTTACTATCGAAGGCATTGACAAGGTCAGTCAACACGGTGAGTTTTATTGGGTGTTTAAGATTCCCGGCGGATTCAATGCTGACCCGGATGCCCCACGCCAGGTTGCAGGATCCGATCTCTACGCCTATTACACGAGACTGGATTACAAGATACCGCTTTCTGAGATTCGTATGGACGTGCCTTTTACCAACCCAGAACAAATCCTGGCCTGGAAGAAACGTTGGAAAATCCCCGCTATTCCGTCTGGCGCGCCTGCGATAACCGGCAAGTATGCGGACATCGTGGTTCACATTGACGAAAACAGAAGGCTTGTTTTCGGACGAGAAACGTCCTATTGCCCCTGGCTGGAGACTGAGGCCGGGAGATTTCCCTTCAAACAACTCGTCGAGTGCCAACCCGATCCGATGTGCCTAAGCTCCTATGTACGCATCATCAAGAACGAACCAGACGAGGTTCTCATCCATTGGTGCCATGTGCCCGATCCGAAAAGTATCGTGATAACAGAAAAGATCCACGAGCTATTTGCTGTGACGTCTGATGGTATGGTTGTTCGCCAGGTTAAGGTTGGAACGCAGAGTCTCGAGGATTTTCAAGACCCGTCCAACCAAACGGTTCAGACGCTTCAACTGACAGAAACAGGTTTCAAAGAACTCTCGTTGTCAAAGCTTGAGCTTTCCGGAAAACCGGGCGAGGCGATAGATGGAAGTCCGGTTAAGAAGAATATCTCCACCTCGCCCGCGGCATGGCTGAAATTTGATGAAGGGCTACGCACGAGAGCCGCAACCCAGAAACAAAAGACACAAGAAAGTGTAGGTGGAACTGCCTGCACCATATCCGGCAACAAGGCCCTGTGGAAGCCAGGCGTGTCGGGTACTTCCCTTGCCTTTGATGGATACTTTTCAAAGGTAACGCTTCCAAGAGAAAAAACGCCACGCGTAACCGACGAACTTACGCTCGAGGCGTGGGTGGTTCTTGGCGCTTATCCCTGGAACGATGCGGGGATTGTACACCAGTCAGAGGGAGAACCGATTACGCCGGAAGCATACAAGCATGGCTATCAGGATCCATACACCTATCGTCCCTGGGAAATGAAAGGCTACATGCTCGGCATTGACCCCTACGGACGGCCGATGTTTAAGGTAAACGGCAGTCAGGTCGGCAGCGGAGAAGTCCCGCACGAAGCAACGGTAAGCAATAAGCACGTCATTGCGACCTACCGTTGGGTTCATCTTGCCGGTGTTTATGGCAACGGAAGCATCTGTCTCTACATGAACGGTGAACTTATCGATCAAAAAGCTGCGTCCGGTGCCATTGAGGTGCCTGACAGGGACGTGATGATTGGACTAAACGGTGATGCGCAGAGAATTTCCGATCCCGTATCCCACAGCGACTTTGCCACCGACAACAACATGCCCATGATTTACGGCATTGAAGGGCTGATTGACGAGGTGAAAATATACGACCACGCACTGTCCGACGAACAGATACGCCAATCTTATGCTGCCTTCCGGCCGTCCGCACAGGGCGTTGACAATCCATCTCTGGAAAGAAGAATCCTTCCGGGTGAAGTGACAGGAAGACCGGCCAGTAAATTTGGGGCGACTTACACGACCCTGGAGTATCACGAGCTCTGGGATAATCTATGGAGGACCAGTCCCTATCGGGATATCGTGGTCCGATTCGATGCTTTGCCGACAAGTGTTGTGTTCTGGCAAGGGACGAATTTTGGTTCCGGATGGGTGACGGAAAAGAATCAGTGGATGTCCGATCAAAGCGCCGAGATAGGAGGTCCCCATGGCTGCGCCGAACACATGGCGGACAAACGGGGACGGTTCGGCCACGTACGGCTGATTGAAAACACCGATGCCCGCGTGGTCGTTCATTGGCGATACCCGTCGATTGACGTGGGATATGTGTTTCCCTCTTCGGATGTGTGGGCGGATGAATACTATACCATCTATCCGGACGGCGCAGGCATACGGTATGTCGCCAGAGCCAAAGGCGGCTGGCATGACACCCAGTTCCTGACACAAGCCGGCACCACCTGTCTCGACAATATCAGCCTGACCGCACTGACCGTGGCAAACATGGACGGCGAAAGTGCTGACTTGACATGGGAGTTGCCGAACCGCGTGCCAAGCAACCCGATTGAGAATGCTTGTATCAAAGTCATCAATTTCAAATCGAACTGGAAAGTCTATGTGATTTACCAAGAAGGGGCTAAGATCGAACAGTGGGGCCAATCCGAACAATCCAAACATACACCCGATCCCTTTGCCGGGCCATGGAACCATTGGCCCGTTGGGCTTAACCCGTCCGACGGCAGGTACGCTGTATCACACGACCGGGTTACGCATGCGGCTATTGGTGGCGCCGGCAACGTAGGCCCCTTCATCATGTACGGCTTCACCGACCAGGCCGCAACCAGCCTCATCCCTCTCGCCAAATCATGGAATCGCCCACCGAAGCTCAAGAGTCCAAGCGGCTGTGAAAGCAACGGATACGAGCAGACCGAGCGAGCATACCGACTTGTGGCAAAAGCATCGTCCATGTCGTTTGACCTCGATGGCTCAGAAAAAACGCCGATTTACAATCCGTGCTTTGTCATCCAAAAGTGGACAAATGAAACCACGAGCCGACTTGCAGTCAACGGTAAGGAACTGGCACCCGGCAAATCCTTCAGGCAGGGAATCACTCGAAACACAGACGGAACGAAAATGCTTGTTGTCTGGCTGCAACTTGAGTCCACCTCACCTGTCAGATTCACGGTCGAGGCCGCGGATTGAAATAAAAGTGTCAGACACTTTTCTGATTGTCAGTATGTTCACGATCTCAATGTTCCGTGCATAAGGAGTATAGAAAAATGCTATACTGCAAACAGAAAACCAATAGACCCTTGAAACGCTTGAGCTTAAACATATTCGTATTTTTGCTTTCCATGACATGCACGCATCTTCAGGCTGATGAAGCAACGAAACCCGTGACGTACGTGGATGGTAGATTGAGCAACGGGATCATTTCAGTTGCGTTTGATTATAAACAGGGCGTCTTCTCCATCCATGATGCACACAACGAGGAGGTTCTGCTTTCGGGTGCACGGTTCGGGTTGCCTTCGGGGGAAACCACTGGAAGCGTCGAACTTATGAAAGTGGAGAATGTGCAGGACGCCCTCGGTATTGGTAAGCGTATCATCCTGGAAGTAGAGGACAGGAACCTGCTCCGTTACTACACGCCGGCTAAGCGTTTGTTTTCATATACACTGTATGAGAACAGCCCCGCTCTGGTGTTCGGTTTCGGTCTGAAGACTCCTAACTATATCAGCATACGGCTGATGGAAAGCAAACCGCTTGCAGGCGGATGCCTCTTTGGCGGCAGGGATATCGAACGCCCCATGACACTCAACGGCGCAGCAGGAGCGGAAAAGACACAGGTGACACCTGGACTCTCGCGCGGTTCCGCCAACAGTCTCATGCTGACCGGGCTGATCGAGGGGCAACGCCGCACTGCCGTCTGGGGAGGCCTCAGTTACAACGAGTTCGGTAAATTTTCAATCCTGCAGAATGGTTCGCCAGGCTTTTTCGCCGAAGATCCCGTAGGTCGGCTGGTGGATGAAGATCAAACCTATCTGGCGGCGGACACTTTTTATCTGGATGTCCACACGCCCCAACCCTTCGAGGCATTGGAACGTTACGGATTGGCCATGCGGCTTGCCAATAACGCGAGTCCCAACGTTTACGACTTTCCTGTACTCTGCGGCTGGAGCGTTGGGGTTATGAGTAAACTACCCGACGTCAATGACTCGGCCAAACTGATTGGGGAAATTAACCATGCCAACAACTGTGGATTGACCAAATACACGAAGGTTTCCCTACGTCTCGAACCGGACAAGTATCACTTAGATACAGAACAGGGTTGGTGGGACGATGCCCACATGCGCAAATTCGGGCATCTGGTTGAGCCATACGAATCCATCGCCAAGTGGAGCGAAGCTATGTATTCCATGAATGGAATTCCCTATATCTACATGCAGCTTGGCATGCCGTCCGATGATTTCGTGCGGCAATTTCCGCAGTACATGCTTTTCAACGACGGATCCGAAGTCGATAAACGGGTCCCCGGCACGACGTGGAAATACAAGCATCCGCACAATCAGCCTTATGTGACCTACGACTACACTGATGAGGAATTCTCGAAATACTTTGTCAAGGTCTGGCGCAAGTTGCGTGAAGATGGCATTCGCGGGGTGAAGGTCGATTACCCCGCCACGGCCTGGCGCCCCGAAGGAGGATTCGATGACCGTTACGCCACCTGCAATGCCGCCTACCGCCGGGCCTTTCAATTGCTGCGTGAGGCAATGGGCAAAGATGGCTTAATCGACGAGCGCAATCTTGGTGAATCTTCACGTCCTTGCCTGGATATGACTGCCGGATTGGTAGATACCCAGCGTACCTGGGAGGATTCCAACAAATATGAACCGGGTATGGTCTCCATCAGCGGGTTGCGCTGGTATAAGAATCGGACAGTCTTCAACTACTACTCCGATACCAAGGCCGTGCATGGCCTGTCGGAGGAAACGTTGCAGTCATTGATCACAATGAATTTCCTGACTAGCGGCCGTCTGGACCTCTCCACATCGTTTTCCTTTTTTACCCCCGAAATCACCTGGATTGTTTCCCGGAGCTACCCGCACTACCGTGAAGCAAAGACGGCTCGTCCGCTCGATGCCTTTACCGGCATACGCGACCCGCAGGTTTATGACCTGGAACTTACGCCCGACTGGCATCAGATCGCCCTTTACAATACAACAAAAGACAAGGCGGTGGTTTCCACTGCCATCAGCGGCGAACGTGTGGACAACGCCATTGGTCTGGATTCGGCTGCGCAATATCACGCCTACGAGTTCTGGTCCGACACGTACCTCGGCAAGCTCCCCGGAACCGCGAGCATCGAGCGAGAGTTGGGCACAAACCATTGCGCCATGATCTCATTGCGCAAAGCGCAACCTTATCCCCAGGTGATCAGCACCGACCGCCACGTTCTTCAGGGCTGGGTAGAGTTGAAAGATGTCCGCTGGGATACAGAAACAAAAACTTTGAGCGGTACGGCCAGTGTAATCGGAGGCGAACCCTTTAAAATCGTTGTCGCCAACAACGCAGCCAAGGTGCTCAAGGCAGATGCCCAAGGCGGCAGATCCGAACTTAAACCTCACCCAGTCGCCGGCCTCAGTTGCTTGACACTCTGGGCCACTGCCAACACGGATATTAAATGGATGCTAAAATACGAATAATGCAGAACAATACATGAAAGGAACATGAAATGAAAGTGAGTTGTTTCAACAAGAGCTTGTGGTTGGTCACAATGTGCCTGTGCCTTTATGCTTATGCGGCAGATGCCGCCAAACCGCTGAAGGTCTATATCCTGGCTGGTCAATCAAATATGGAGGGGCATGCCAGGGTCGAAACGTTTGACTACATCGCCGACGACCCTGCAACCGCGCCAATGCTCAAGGAAATGCGCGGCCCAGGCGGCAAACCACGCATCTGCGATAAAGTGTGGATCTCGTATTTCACCGGTTGGGAGACTTTTGGTGAAGGTTTCGGCAAGTTGACTGCCGGCTACGGGGCTAGGGACAACCCCGCCGAAAACGGCGGCAAGATCGGCCCGGAGTTTACCTTTGGCATCTACATGGAAAAGGCAACAGACGTTCCGATCCTGATCATCAAGACCGCATGGGGCGGCAAATCTTTGAACACCGATTTTCGTTCGCCCAGTGCCGGACCGTACCAATTTGACGAACAGCAATTGGAAATTCTTAAAAAGCAAGGTCAGGATATTGAAAAGATCAGGGCCGACAAAGCCGAAGCAACAGGTCGCTATTATCGAATGATGATGGACCATGTTAAAATGGTACTGAAAGATATCAAACGCGTATGTCCTGTATATGATGAAAAAGAGGGGTATGAGTTAGCCGGCTTCGTCTGGTTTCAGGGCTGGAACGACATGTGCGACGGCCAGACCTACCCAAATAGTGATAAACCGGGCGGCTATGACCTTTATTCCGAGCTGATGGCACACTTCATTCGCGACGTGCGCAAGGATTTATCGGCTCCGAAGATGCCATTTGTTATCGGCGTCATCGGCGTGGACGGCGATAAGGCGACTGGCGGGTTAGCCAACATACGGCCGGCCATGGCTGCTCCGGCGGAAATGCCTGAGTTCAAAGGCAATGTCATCGCCGTTGAGACCGCTCCCTTCTGGGATTATGCCATGGCGGCCGCGCAACCCAAACAGGAAGAGTATAACCAGATCGTCGATACGGCACATACGCTGAACAAAGATGGCACTATTGACAAAGGATCAAAATGGGAAACGTTCTGGAAGCCGATTGGCAAACCGCTGCCGGAAGACCGGACCTGGCGATTCATTTCGATTGATCCCCGGGAAAAAAAGGACAAGCTGGGCGAATATGCCGACAGGCGATTCCGTGACATTACGCTTCCTGCCGGGATGGAGCAGTGGTACATGCCCGGTTTCGATGACAGCCAATGGATGGAAGGCAAAGCCCCCATCGGAAAAGGCGACTGGAAACACAGCGGCATCACCCTGGACAAACACCGCTCCAACTGGGGTGAGGGCGAATTCCTGTTGATGCGGACAACCTTTGAAGTTGACGAGCTTAACTACGAGGCGTATCGCATAGCCATATTGGCCAGACAAGGATTCAATATCTACTTGAACGGACACAAGATTCACACCTACATCTGGTGGAATGACAAACCGTACTATCGATCGATCATCCTCGGAAATGAAGAGATACAATATTTGAAGAAGGGGGTCAACGTGCTGGCGGCCTATGCCAATGACCAGTACGGCAGGGGCTCGACAGAGCATTATGCCGCGATTGATCTCTGGGTTGAGGGCATTACCCAACCCGACAGGGAGAAGCTCGACCGTCAGTTGGAGGAAATTCTTCCGCTCAAGGACAGGGAAATTCTCAAAGGCGCTTCAAACGGCGATTACCACTATATGGGCAGTGCCAAGATTATGGCACAGATCGGCAAGGCCTTCGCCGAGGCAATGCTGGAACTGATGAAGCAGCCGAAACCGGCGGTAAGCGTGCAGGAAACGAAGCGGTTTGCGTCCAAGTGTCTCGAACTGCGGATCGGCGATGTGCAGGGTTTTGTCATCTTGCCGTTGGAGGCGGCCGCGGACGGTTCCAAACCGTGGGTCTGGTATGCGCCGTCCTACTGGCATGGATATCCCAACGAGCGGTTGACATGGTTGTTCTCACGCCTGCTGAAACAGGGCTTCTACGTGTGCGGAACGAATGTCGGCGACTCCTTCGGCAGTCCGCAAAGCCGAAATATCTACAGCCGGTTCTACGAGCACGTGGTCAAAAAATACGGACTGTCGCCCAAGGTGTGCCTGCTGCCTCAGAGCCGTGGTGGCCTGATGTTGTACAACTGGGCGGTCGAGAACCCGCAAAAGGTGGCGTGTATCGGCGGAATTTATCCCGTCTGCGATCTGACCAGTTATCCTGGGCTTGGCGCCACTGCCGGGGCCTATGGCATGACCGAGGCGGAACTGAACGCACAACTCACGCAGCACAATCCCATTGAACGCCTGGCGCCGCTGGCGAAAGCAAAGGTGCCCATCCTGCATTTACACGGCGACAAGGATGACGTGGTGCCTCTGGAGAAGAACAGCGGCGAACTGGTTAAGCGTTACCGGGTGCTGGATGGTCCTGGCGAACTGGTGTTGATCGCGGGTCAAGGGCATGCGGAGATTCCGGAGTACTTCGAATCCGAGAAACTGTTGGAGTTCTTTCTTAAGCATGGCAAGGCGACTCCACCACCCAGCAGAAGGTGATCAGCAACAGGAACGATAACCTCGTAAAACCTGCTGAAAAACTAAAACCTTGACGGTTCAAGGTATCTTGGATAAGATTATTAGCATCGAAAGGACTGAATTATGTTTTTTCACCGTGTAAATAGGGAAATCCCAGATTAGAAATCTCAGTTCATTAATGTACAGAAAGGAAAAAGACAATGGAAAGAACAATGACAATAATTGCTTTAGTATGGCTTATTGCTGTGTGCGGCTTCTCAACAACCTCGGCCGAAGAATCTTCAAAGGCTCATAGCCTGGATGACGGACTGGTACGGACTCCGCCGATGGGCTGGTATCCCTGGAACCAGTTTGGCCAGGAGCCGCAAAACGAACAGTTAATCAAGGAGATAGCCGATGCGCTTGTCAATTCCGGTATGCGTGATGTCGGCTACTCGTTTGTGGGGCCTGACGAGGGAATCTGTTTCTACCGAGACAGTAACAACGGGCTTGTAACAAACCAGAAACGCTACCCCAGCGGCTTACGCGGGCTTGGGGACTATATTCATAAAAAGGGGCTGAAATACGCGTTATATACAGATGCCGGCACGCTCACCTGCAGCAAAGCAATGCCTGGTACCAAGGGATATGAGTTTGAAGATATGAAACAATTCGCCAAATGGCGATGCGATTATGTCAAAATCGACTGGTGTAATACTGAGGGGCAGGATATTATAAAAACATACACAAAGTTGCATGATGCACAGCATGCTGCCGGTCGGCCTATTGTTCACAGTCTTTGCAGTTGGGGCGAAGGTGAACCGTGGAAGTGGGCGGCCTCTGTCGGGCATCTGTGGCGAACTACTGGCGATATCTGTGGGCCGGGCCGTGCAGACTGGGAACTAGCAGTAACAATAGCATTTGAAAACGAGAAGTTGTACAAGTGGGCTGGTCCGGGCTACTGGAATGATCCGGACATGCTGGTTGTCGGAATGGCTGGGCTGAGCGAGTCACAGAACCGCAGCCTCTTCAGTCTGTGGTGCATGATGGCCTCGCCACTCATTGCCGGCAACGACCTGCGCAATATGTCGGCGTCAACAATACAAATACTGACTAACATAGAGGCGATTGGCGTAAATCAGGATCCTTTGGGAATTCAGGGACATATCGTTCGAAGTGCCGGCAACGTAAGCATCTGGGCGGGCAAGCCTTTGTACGATGGAAGTCAGGCGGTGCTCGTCTTTAATCAACAATCATCGCCTGCGGACGTTCGCATTGAGTGGTCGGATATCGGAATCGACAAGAAAGATGCATTATACGTGCGTAATTTATGGACGCATAAGACATCCGGTCCTCATACTGACGGTATTTCGGTTCCTGTTGACGCCAATGATGTGGTTATGCTTCGCATTTCCAAGACCAACAAGTTCCCGCTACCGCCGATCATTGTCGCAGATTCTTATCTTGTGTCGCTACGTGCCACCGACACAACTGCCCAGTCACTCTCGGCAACGATCACTATAAGCAACAAAGGCAGTGATGACTTACCGCTCTGGAAAGTGCACAAGGAACTTCCGGGTTGGTTAACTGTAACGGTAAGCAAAAACGGCAATAAACAAACACTGACTAACACGATATCGACGTCGGGCCTGAAGAAGGGTCTATACCATGCAATCGTTCGGGCCGATAATACCGAGCCGGTTTCGGGTAAGCCAATGTCCGCTGTCTATTATGACGTTGAGTTGGAAGTTCCAGGAACCAAATAAATAGCTAAATACAAAACGTCCAACCTCGTAAAACCTGCTGAAAAACCAAAACCTTAGCGGCTTGAGGTATTTGGATAAGATTATTAGCGCCGAAAGGACTGAATTATGTTTTGTAAAAGTTTATATGCCAAATGCAAACAAACATCTCACAGGAACTTTTTGCGTTTAGCCGCTTTTATTATTGTTGGGATTGCGTTTTTCGTCTCAGCCGGCTGCAGCGAAACACAGATACAGCGGACAGAAGCTGCTGACCCTGATATATATGACATGTCAGTTTGGGGAAATATCGCACCTGGTATCTACTCTGGTTTCGGATCGGTTGATGTTGCCTATTCGAAAAGTATTCTTCCGGAGGGAAATATTGCAGAATCGATAAAACTTCAAGGCTGGAAAGGGCAGCGAGTTAGTTGTAAATTGCTGGTCTGGTCCACTGGTAGCGAAGAAAACATAACGATAAAAGCAAGCGGGTTTAGTAATGACACTTATGAAATTAGCAAAAAAAGTACTTCAATCTCTGTTATCAAATATGTCCTGTCAGATGAGTTCTTAAATGAGATATCAAGATCATGTGGCCCCAGGGATAAAGATAAAATTCCCGCCCATCTCAGCCCTGATCTGCTTAGCAATGCAAACAGTTTTACAATTGATACCCCCGGAACCCGCCCGGTATGGATATCTGTGGATATACCGCCAGAGACACCTGCTGGCATATATAAAGGAACTATTTCCAGGCAGTCGGCTTGCGGTACTGTAAATCATGTTATTACCCTGGAAGTGCTAAACAAATTGCTGCCTGATCCTTGTGATTGGTCTTTCCATCTGGACCTGTGGCAAAATCCTTATGCCGTCGCAAGATATCATGGAGTGGAATTATGGTCACAGGAACATATTAACCTATTACGGCCGCTCCTGAAAATGCTCGCTAATGCAGGACAAAAATGTATTACAACAACCCTGAATGATAAACCATGGGGGGATGATAAGCCATGTTATGATGATTTTGGTTCAATGATAAAATGGACCAGGAAAAAAGATGGCACATGGGATTATGACTATACAGTTTTTGACCAATACGTCATACTTGCAATGGAATGTGGCATTAAAGATCAGATTAACTGCTATTCGATGGTGCCTGTAGGTAACAAATTCTCATGGTTCGACGAAGAAACTTCTGAAACTATTGTAATGGAAGCATTTCCCGGGACAGATAAGTACGAAACTTTATGGCGAAACTTCCTTAATGACTTCAAAGTACATCTTAAAGAAAAGGGCTGGTTGGATATAACAACCCTGGCACTGGATGAACGAGAAGAAGAGGAAATGAAAAATATGTTCAGCTTTTTAAAGCAAACCGCGCCTGAGTTTAAAATCACCATGGCTGGATTTTATTATGAGGCTATTAACTCGTCAATATATGATTTCAGTTCTAACTGGAGGCACACCGGTAAAATTTCAGGAGGTGTTATAGAATCCAGAAAGAAAGCAAACCTGAAAACAACCTATTATGTCGCCTGCGATATTCCAAAACCGAATAATTTCACCTTTTCACCTCCTTCAGAATCATGTTACCAAGGCTGGTTCGCGGCGGCTAAGGGCTTTGACGGATTTTTGAGGTGGGCTTATAACAGTTGGCCCCAAAACCCCATAGTTGATTCCAGATATACCAAATGGCCAAGCGGCGATACATATTTAGTTTACCCGAATGCATGCAGCTCAATACGATTTGAAAGACTCAGGGAGGGTATTCAGGACTATGAAAAGATAAGAATACTTCGTGAAGAACTCGCTGGAAATTCATCGGCGACAGCGGTATCTGCATTCAAAAAACTCAATGACTTTATGGATTCAATTGGCAGCGATGCTCTTGAAAACAGGTCAGCCGCCGACGTTATCAATGAAGGAAAACAGTTAATATACGAAATCGTAAAATCGGTTTATCATGATCAACCTGCCAGTGCCGCTCAATCATTGAAGCAGCCGGGTCTTCAACTATTGGGGAACCGCTTTTTTACTTTCAACACCGTAGTGCGCGTCAATCAGATAGAAACATCACGTGATGTAGCTCATGGTGAAGATGAATCGAGTATTCACTCTCCGCGGGAAGCCAGTGCTTTTCGCCAAGCCGTGGAAAAGGGTTGGCCCGGTGCCCGCATTACATGGGCATTCAGTTGGCTTGCACTGAAGGATCAGCGTCCAAATTACCGGGATTTGAGGGACCTGGTTGTTTCCTATCATAAAAAATACGGCGATGAGATCACCTTTATCCCAGGCGCGTATTTTGCCAATATGTATAACACACGTCAGCAGGTTAATCTCGACTTACATGAAGGTTTGCAGATGGTTTCGGATATGGTCGGCTCCGGATACCGTCCTCAAAGTGTCATCGCGGGTTTTCTCTCCGCTGAAAATCTAAGATTCCTGGCCGAAGAAGAAGGGATCCACGTTTGCCAGGGCAATATCTGGAGCCAGTATGCCATCGACAATGGTGACGGTGAAGGCTCGATATCCTATCCCTACTACCCGTCACGGGAGCATTTCTGCAAGCCCGCACAGGGCAAAGAAGACTTCATCGATTGCGTCAATCTCGATGGCTGGACCATGGATTTTCTGAGTGCAAGGTATCCAGGCGGAAGAACTGTTGATGGCCAATGGTGCGGCAGTCGCCAAGGTGTAGGACCTATTGAGACCGTGATCAGATTAGGAACCGAACAAGGAACCAAAGAGATGCTTGCCGTCACAGCCGCCCATTTCGACAAGGGATTTGAGCTGAATAATTTTGCATGGGTAACTTGCATCTGGGAGTTGTGCCTTGTTGAAGGACGCAAAATATATGGCTATAAAGGACGCAACGGACTCGATGGCATGGCTATTTGGTTCAGTGAAATGCGGCGGCGCTGGCCGGATGCAAAGTGTATCACGAATGGCGAGTTTGGCATGCTCTGGCGCGAGCAGTTCAAAAACAATGACAATATCAACTATCGTTTCGTCCAGCGCGGATCGGGAGTGTGCGGGTCTGAACCGGAATTGGAAATTAAATGGTTTATGAACAAAGATTTCCGCCTGGCCCTTTTAAGAAACTGGCAAGCCAATACCCCCGAAGAACTCATCGATTTCACCCGCTACGACCTCAAGGCCCAGGAACCCACCGACCCAAAACCATCTCAACACATCCGCAATTGGAGCTTGCTCAACCGACTCAACCAGAAGGCAGTTCGACCGCAGGATAAGCCAATTTCTATCGGACAATTGAACGCCGACGAACAGGCGATAATCAAGGATCGATACCCGGAGTTGATAAATGGCGGCTCCAGGTAATTGGAGAAACAATGTCGGGGGCTGGTTTTGGAACGTGTAAAGAAATAAGGATAAAAGAGCATGAAACGAAGAGATTTTCTCAAAACTGCCGCAATAAGTACGACCATGCTGCTGGCAGACGGTTGTTTGCAAAGTGTTCGACGAGCTTCTGAAAAAAAACCGAATATCGTATTTGTCTTTGGCGATCAGTGGCGGGCGCAAGCCACCGGTTACGGCGGCGATCCAAATTTGCACGGCAAAACGCCCAATCTCGACAAACTCGCCGCTGAAAGCGTTAACTTGTCCAATGCGGTTTCTACGTGTCCGGTCTGTACGCCCTACCGCGCCAGCCTGCTTACGGGGCAGTATCCGTTGACCCACGGCCTTTTCCTTAACGATGCTCCCCTTAAAAACGAAGCGATCACCATCGCCGAAGTATGTAAAGACGCCGGGTACGATACCGCTTATGTGGGCAAGTGGCACATCAATGCGGGCGGCCGCAGCAATTACATCCCAGAAGATCGTCGCCAGGGTTTTGATTACTGGAAAGTCCTTGAATGTACGCATAATTACAACAACTCACCTTATTACGCCGGCAATGACCCGACAAAGCTTTACTGGAAGGGTTATGACGCTATAGCTCAGACTCGCGACGTTGGGGAGTATATAAAGGCCCATGCCGAAAACAACAAGCCGTTTTTAATGATGCTCTCGTGGGGACCGCCTCATGACCCCTATGGGACGGCTCCGGAAAAATACCGGCAAATGTTCAAAACCGAGGATATTCAACTGCGGCCTAATGTCCCGGCAAACAAAGCAAAAGCAGCAAAAAAAGAGTTGGCTGGATATTACGCGCATATTGCCGCCCTTGATGACTGCATGGGAAATATCGTAGAGGCTATCGACAAGGCAGGCATAAAGGACAATACGATTCTGGTATTCACTTCGGACCATGGCGACATGCTCTATTCGCACGGACACCGAAATAAACAGAGACCCTGGGACGAATCGGTCAGGGTGCCTTTTCTTATCAGATACCCCGCCAAACTCGGCAACAAAGGCAGGAATATTGATATGCCGTTTGGTTCCACGGATATAATGCCCACGCTTCTTTCCATGTGCGATCTGAATATCCCCAAAAGCGTCGAAGGTGTTGACTACTCGCGGGTCCTCGCCGGTAAGGTCAAGGCCCCGGACAACGCCGCTTTGATCGAATGTCCCTCGCCGTTCGGCCAGTGGCTGCGAATAAATGGCGGCAAAGAGTATCGAGGAATCCGTACGAAAAGATATACGTATGTACGCGACCTCTATGGCCCATGGCTGCTCTACGACAATCAAAAGGACCACTATCAGCAAAACAATCTTGCTAATTCTCCCCAAACAGCATCTTTACAAGAAAATCTGGATGCGAAACTGACGGCAAAACTAAAAGAACGTGGCGACGAATTCAAACACGGTAGTGAATATGTCAGGAAGTGGGGCTATGAAGTAGATGAGCATGAAACATTGCGCTATTCAGATTAATCCAACGGATGTTTGCTTTTTAACCGTGTAAATTGAGTTGCGAAAAAGCTGAACTGCCAACTCAAATGGAATTGGTTTATGAATGAAAATTTGACAAACACAATATCTTATTCACTGCTGCCAGGCGTAAAATCACCCGCTCAGTATATCGGCGGTGAGGTCAATCAGATTCGCAAGGAATACCGACCGGGTGATGTGACGGTTGGGTTGGTTTTCCCGGATACGTATGCTATCGGCATGTCGCATTTGGGCTTGTCTATTCTTTATACCATTCTTAACCGGATGGACTATGTAGTCGCCGAGCGGGTGTTTTGTCCATGGATCGATGCCGGCCAGGCCATGAGGGAGCAGCGGATTCCATTGTTTTCATGGGAGTCGCGACGGCCGGTGAGGGATTTTGATATTCTTGGCATCACTTTGCAGCATGAGCTGGCCTACAGCAATGTTCTTTATCTGCTGGATTTGGCGGGCATTACTTTTCGAGCCGAGCAGCGAAGTGAAAATGAACCGCTGGTCATTGCAGGCGGGCCGCTGGCTGACTGTTGCGAGCCGGTGGCTGACTTTTTTGACCTGGTGATCATCGGAGACGGCGAGGAATCGCTCCCGGCGGTGGTTACTGCCTTTGGTCAGTTGCGTAAACAAAAATGTTCTCGCCGGGAACTGTTACTGGAACTGGCCCGGCAGTTTCCGTTTGTTTATGTACCGCGGTTTTATCATTGTGAATATGACAGTGACGGATATTTAACTGCCTGTGAAGCTGCCGAGCGTGGCGTTCCTGCTTGTGTGCACCGAGCCCAGGTTGCCGATCTCGACAATGCGGTTTTCCCGACGGCGCCAATTGTGCCGCATATCGAAACCACGCACGACCGTATCGCCATTGAGATCATGCGAGGCTGCCTGCATCGCTGCGCGTTTTGTCATGCCGGTCACACCCGTGGTGCTGTTCGCTGCCGTAGCGTCGATCGCATTGTCGAATTGGCATGGCAAAGCTACTTGAACACCGGCCACGATACTGTATCACTGCTGAGTCTGTCCACCAGCGATTATCCGAAACTGGGCGAGTTAGTTGGAAAGCTTTATCAGAAGTTTGAAGGCCGTCGTGTTGGGATTTCTTTACCTTCGCTGCGTGTCGATAGCCAACTGCACGATGTACCAGGCCAGGTTGCCGATGTTCGCCGGGAAGGGCTGACCGTCGCGGTTGAGACCGCCGCCGACCGAATACGCAAGGCCATCGGCAAAAGCGTTACCGATGTCGATCTGCTGGCGACCATGACCAACGCTTATGAAGCTGGCTGGCACAAGGTGAAACTGTATTTTATGGTTGGTTTCCCTGGTGAGACGCCTGACGATGTGATGGCTATTGTCGATCTTGCCGGGCGGATATCCCGCCTGCGCCGTGAAATTGCTGGTCAGCCCGCTACGGTCAACGCGGCTGTGTCATGGCTGGTTCCCAAGCCGCATACCCCGTTTGCCTGGATTGCCCAGGAAAAAATCGAATACTTTCAGGACGCCAAACGCCGCCTGATAGACGCGAAAAAGCAGTTGCGTGGCGTATCGTTAAATCTGAAATTTCATCACATGGAACGCTCGATACTGGAAGCCGTATTCGCCCGTGGTGACCGCCGTTTGAGTCATGTGATCGAGGCGGCATATCGGGCCGGCGCCCGCTTCGACGCATGGGACGAATGTTTCAGTCACCATCGATACGAAGAAGCCTTCAAGCAGTGCGATCTCGACCCGGCTTTTTACGCCCACCGGCAACGCAGCGAAAACGAACTCCAGCCCTGGTACCACCTCGCCGGCGACAATCACGACCAACTGTACCGCCGCTTCCAACGCATAATGCAAATATTGAAAGTTGACTCATAAATATGAATTCGGTAATATACTTGTAATGATTGAGTTTTTAAGTTTTCCACAACAGATATCAACTAACTCAAACTGACCGCTTTACGCTGGCAAGTACGCATAACTACTTTACGGACACTTAGTTATAACGAATAAGTGCAACGTCGATCTCAAAATTACTAGTGCCTAGTGCCTATTGCCTTCAAAATGGCCGATTCGTTAGAATCGGTTAGTTTGAGTAACTAAGGTTTTTCAAAAGTCCATTTATTAAAGGAAAAGAGCAATGAGTAACGAACATCTACATTCTCGTTTGGGGCCGTGTGGCTGTTGTATGTCAAAGGCAGGCGGTGGGATAGATCGCCGTGAATTTATGGTCGGTCTCGGCGCGGGCGTGGCCGTGAGCGGATGGGCGATGGCGGCGATGGGAGCGGTATCGGATATGGTTGGTGAAGGAATTTATAAACCAGCGGCGCCGGTTCCATTGAAAGTGCAGCCGGTACTGACCTGCACACTGTTCAAACGAGAAAACCAGACCAGTTGGCGGTCGTGGGGCGGCCTCCACAGCGAAAAAGACATCGAAGATGAAAAACAGCGGATCGGGCGAGAACTAAAAAAACTGTCCGCCGAGTCCGAATTTCCTTTGGAGATTCTACCGCTGATTACGCTGAACAATGCCGAACAAGCGGCCCAGGTAGCCAAAGGCGACCACGATGTGCTGTTGATGTACGCGGCAAATTCGTGGCTCAATATTCTGGAAGCGCTTACCAATCCCGAAAAGTGGACGATTGTTTTCGTCAGGCACAAGTCCGGTCCGGTGTATCTATGGTACGAAATCGCACATAACCGTTATCTGCGCAAGACCGTGGATGAATACGGTCAGCCCGGTGTCGATCATCAGGATGTGGTGGTTGATCGGCCCGATGAGATTCAGTGGCGGTTGCGGGCGCTGTGCGGACTTAAAAACACGTTGGGGAAGAAGATCGTCGCGATAGGTGGACCGAGTGGCTGGGGCGCCGGTGGCCAAGAAGCGCCGGATATTACACGCAATTTATGGAAAATGGACATTCAAACGGTGGACTATGAAACACTCGGTCAGTTGATAAAGAAAGCACGGGAAAATACATCGCTGGTCAAACGCAGTACCCGCTCAGCCGAGCAATATCTCAATGCCGGCGGAGTTTCGCTGGAGACCGGTAAGGAATTTGTGATAAACGCGTTTGTTCTTACAGAGGTATTCAAGAGTCTTATCAGCGAGGCCCAGACCGATGCCCTTACCATCAACGAATGCATGGGGACAATCATGCCCATTTCGGAAACTACGGCATGTTTACCGCTGAGCCTGTTGAATGACAGCGGATATACGGCATATTGCGAGTCGGATTTTGTGGTTATCCCATCCGGAATTTTACTGCACCATATTTCCGGGCTGCCGGCTTTTCTCAACGATCCGACGTATCCGCACGATGGTATTGTGACGCTGGCGCACTGCACAGCGCCGCGGAAAATGGACGGCAAGCGCCACGAACCGGTAAGGATACTGACACATTTCGAGTCGGATTACGGAGCGGCGCCGAAAGTCGAGATGAAACTTGGTCAAAAGATCACGGTGATCGATCCGGATTTCGCCAGTAAGCGATGGCTGGGTTTCGAAGGTGAGATTATCGACAATCCGTTTCTGGACATCTGCCGTTCGCAGATCGATGTGCGAATCAACGGGGATTGCGATAAGCTCATAGCCGAGACTAAAGGCTTTCACTGGATGGTCTGCTACGGAAATTATCTCAAAGAAGTCGGTTATGCCTTGAAGAAGGTCGGCGTGAACTGGACGAACCTGACTTAATGGAACCTCCCTTAAGAACAAAGGTTTTGCAAAAGCCCGGTTGAAAGGTCTCCTTTCTTTTCGGTCGTCTGCGCACGTCCTATAATACCCTGCCGGATGTATTATACATCGTTTTATAGGTGTTTGTCGGGGGTAGGGGTGCCAATTGACAACAGCCACAAGCTAAGAGTGCCGATCTGTAATGCAGGTGAGTCAAACTATAAGACCATGATTTAAAAGTAGGGTGGCCAATTAAAGTTGGAGAAGTATTGATATGCCGATTTTGACTTCCCTTGCAGACCTAAAACCGGGGATGTGCCTCAGCAGTAACATTGTGAACAAGTACAGTGTACTGCTGCCTAAAGGTCACGAACTTACCGAAAAGGATATCGCTACCCTGGCGTGTCTGATTCCCAACCAGGATGTCCATGTGTTTGACCCGGATCTCGACGGTATTGTGGATTTCGAGGATGTCACTCACGCTCAGACGGTCTCTCGGATAGTTCGGGAAAAGTCCACCACGGTAATAGACAAGGTTGCTATGCTGGTCCGATCAGGTAAATCTCTCTCTCACTGTAACGTGGCCGAAATGAAAAAAACTATCCAGGATTCGATAAGATATCTGACAGAAAATTCAGTGACAATGGCACTGGTGGAGCAGAGCAAAAACTGGGAAAATTATTTACAGGAACACAGCTCGAATGTGTTTTATCTGAGTTTGCTTATTGGCAACAAGGTCGGCAACTATATAAAGAACGAACGCGAACGTCTCAGTGCCGCATCTTATGTTCACAACTGGACCGATCTGACCCCTTTGGGAACGGCTGGACTGTTTCACGACATAGGAATGGTACCGCTGTCATACCTTTACCATAAGGACGGCATACTAACCGAGACGGAAAAAGAAATGTTGCGATTGCATCCCCACACTGGGGCTCAAATGCTGCCGGATTCGATCAGTCCCATGGTTCGGCTGTCCATTCGTGACCACCACGAAAACTATAAAGGCACTGGTTATCCAGACGGATTGGCCGGAGAATCGGTCGGTATCTTTTCCCGGATCATTCGTATCGCAGACGCCTATTGTTCTGCCACTGCCGACAGGGCCGGTTATAAGGGCAGACTGGAAACTTTGGTTCTTTATGAGATGCTTTATGGCGAATGCAAACAGTTTTATGACCCCGAACTGTTAACGGTTTTCGGCTCTCTGATGCCGCCGTTTCCCATCGGCGCAAAATTAAAACTGCAGGACGGCCGATATGCCGTCGTTGTACGACACAACGAAAAATCTCCATTTCAACCCCAGGTGATCATTGCCTTCGCCGATTTCAACAGGCAACTGCCCAGAAATGAAATCGAGCCGCCATTCTCTATGGGCGACCGTAGAGATGTTAAAATCTCGTCTTTTGCGGGCGAAGACTTGTCATTTCTCAACGAGAGTGTTTACGACATCCCTTCGGAACCCAAATACGACAAAGTACTTAACTTCTCATATCCATAACCATCCATGCCCCTGGAACCAAATCGATTCTCAGGAATGCAATTCCTGGTTATAGTGTGAACCTGGTTATTTTGCTTTCTTCGTATCCGATGCGAATTGCCTTGGCCTCCAACACGTCACCGGCCTTAAGATTAATTGGTTGTGCGTAGAGCTTCCACCGGTCGTTATTATTCAGCCGATATCCGATCGAGGCGCCGTCGGTAGAACAGCTAATAGTAACAGTCACCGTTGCGTCTTTTGCAGTGCTCGTTTTTACCGCCGGTGGTGCTGTTACCGGCTGTTTTTTGCCCGGCCACATTCGCTCGATAAGCTCATCTTCAGGAACACTGCCCAAATCGCCCGTGCTGGTTATCCATTCCTGTAACTGCACGCGCATTTTCTTGATCACATCCTGATGTTTAGCAGAGTCGATCAGGTTATTGATCTCGTACGGATCGGCGACAATGTCATAAAATTCCTCGGGCGGCTTGGTAGGTTGAAAGAACAGGCTCGCAGCCCCTTCGAGTTTACCGGCATCGTTAAGCCGACGCCACTCCTTCATGATCGGCATCTTATCGCGGTAAGGGATCGGTTGGGCATAAGGTCTTTCCGGCATAAAATTGTGTATATATTTGTATCGCTTATCGCGGATACAGCGTATATGGTCCACGCCCAGCAGATCCATACGTTCACGCCCGGCGATGATATAGTCGGCCGGTTTGCGCTTTTGATCACCCAAAAACGCTTTCCCCTCCATATACGAAAGCACCTTAATCTGGGCGATACTCAGGACCGTTGGTCCAAGATCGACCAGGCTGACAAAATCATCGCATACGCTGTTTGGTTTAATCTTGCCGGGCCAGCGAACAATCAGTGGCACATGGATACCGGAATCATAAAGCCACCGTTTGCACCGGGGCAGACCTCGCCCGTGATCGGACCAGAAAAACACGACTGTATTTTCAGCCAACCCATCTTTGTCAAGCCTTTCGAGGATATCTCCCGCCTGTTTATCCATTTTCGTCACGTTATCATAATACCGTGCCAGGTTCTCACGAATGATAGGCGTATCGGGATAGTAAGGCGGTACGATCACCTTGGCGGGATCGTGGATGAGCGTCTCATTTTCTTTCGGCCAATTCTGTGACTCATGACTTATCGTCAGGTTGATTACGCTGAAAAAGGGCATCTCCCCAAGCCGATCCCGCCAGTCGCGACCCTCGTCCCATGCGGTAAACGGACTGTCGAACTGATAATCGGTTTTTTTATGGTTGGTGCAGTAGTAGCCGTTAGCACGAAGATATTCCGTAAAGCACTTCACGTATGGTGGCGGCACAGCCTCATAGCCTTTCATGCCGGTACGCATGTGCATGGTGCCGATGGTACTCGGATACATCCCCGTAATCACCGACGAGCGGGTGGGGGCGCACACCGGATAGGGCACAAACGCACTATCGTATCGACACCCTTGCCGCGCCAGCCCATCCAGATTAGGTGTATCGGCGTACTTGTCGCCGTAGCATCCCAGGTCCGGGCTGGTATCTTCACAGCTTATCCATAAAATATTGGGACGCGAGATCCCTTTCTCCACTGGCCCTTCACCTGCCAGCAGCGCCTGCGACAGCCCCGGCACGGCGATAGCCATACCTGCGGTCTTAAGAAATTCACGGCGTTGCATAGCTGCCCTCCTGTCTATGCCTTTGAATCATTTATTCTTTTTTTCTTGTTTTGCTTTTCGTTTTTCCTTCGGAGTAAGCAGAGCTTTTTTCTGGTCTTCTTTTTTGCCCTTATCCCTTTTTCCCTTATCACCCATATCTATCTCTCCTTGTGTCAAAATTTCCTCAATTTCGCAACTTTACCATTCCAGCGAGCGACCAACGGAAGCGGCCCTTTGCCAACTATCTCCAACATAAAAAGTGGCTATGCCACCTCCTTGTGTCAAAATTCCTTATATATACTCATAACGACTTAATTCTACCTGCTATGGTACCACCTCACCTTTTATTTGTCATCTATTAATTTCGCCAACAATTCTTTTGTCTTTTCGCCTATCGGCGTATAACTACTTTTTACTTAAAAGCTCAATTTCTTGTAATACCAAACCGTAATGGCTTCCGGGCGGATCCACTTTAATTACTTCGTTTCGATAGCCTGGGGAAAAATTCGCCGAATAACACAGCCATGCTTTCCTGCCATTTTCGCTGATAAATTTTGATGGAAAGTTGAGAAAATACCCTTGTTGACCAAAATCCTTCATATATACGACCAGTTTCCACGGACCGGTTACGTTATCCGATTCCAGTATGTATGAATTCATCTTTTCAACCGTGGGCCAGCCATCGGTAACGCACATCAAGTATTTTTTAAGTGGTGCGTTATACGTCATGGTTACGCACCCGCAATTGTTATTCCAATCGATTAACGGTTTTATAGAATCAAATTCGCTTTTCCAGATTGGATTATGACTTTCATCATATCCACAGAAAAATTCGTACTTGGAAGCATCGTTTATATTTTCGATACTTGGTTTTACCCGAATCAAGTAAATTTGGTCGCCGCTTATCCACGATAAATTTGCAAACCTGTATTTTTTATCGGGATATTCAGCTCCATGCCCGACAAGATATGCGTAACCATCGGGAGAATGTTCCATGTTCTGACCAAAATCAACAAAATGAGGCGCCCCGATCTTAACAGGGTAGCCATACATTCCTGTTTCATTAAATAGTGGTTTTTCGGGGGTACCGGGGCAATCTTTCCATGTCCTGCCAAAATCCGTTGAAGTTCTGAATCCGACAAATGGCCCCAGCCATGGCCAGTTATACTCTTCCCCGCCAAAAAGTGTGCCTCCGTCTGGAGACAGACAATAGGTTCCATAATACCATACTCCGTTATATACTAACGAACCACAAGGGTATCTGCCACCGTAAGGTTCTGGTGGAGTATGCGTTAATCCAAGACTATATATCTTCAAATTAATCGGATCGTCACCTTCAGCGATTGCCTGCCCTGTCGAGAATGGATATGTCCACGATCTCGAATGATCCCGGCCACCGTCAAGTCGGCCAACAGCGCCATCGGTAAAAGGAGAATATAATTTATCATCCGAAGCCCACGAAAAATACCATGTGTCACCTACAGGTGCGCCCTCTATATGAACATCATTGCACTTTCCTGTGAAACGCACACCGACTATATCTGTTGATTCTTCGAATGGACAATCGTCCGGAGGATCTGATCGCCATATAAAAGGTTTATAGTTGATTTGTTGTTTTACTTCATTGACCAACCCGCAATGATCGGCTGTATTGGTCCACTGAGGCCGTGTTTCGTTACAGCCTGCCAACATGCAAAAAGCAATTCCAACCACAGCCAAGGCTGCCAAACGCAAAAAACTCCCGCCGAACACTTGCCCGCATCTTCCATTTATACCTTTACAATACATAATTCAGTCCTTTCAATTCAATGCCGGTAATTTTACCAAACTCACCTCGAACTATCAAGACTTCTTTTTCCGAGCAATTTCGCCTTTTTCCCTGTCATCGCACCGCCAGCTAACCCGGGCCATGCCCGCCATTTCCCACGTCATTGCGAAGCCACTCCACAATTTTACATTCTACATTCTACATTTTCAACTGTCATTTCCGCGAACAACTGTCATTCCCGCGAAAGCGGGACACGAAGCGAAGCCCGGAGCCGCAATAGCGAATCCATCTTCCACCGCCCCGGCAATGCCCGCCATTTATTCTGTCCGTGTTTGTCCGTGTTGGCCCTCTTAGCCCACGCGGATTATCTTGTTTGGCCGGTAGGGTGGTGCTCTTATCCCACACAAACACCAAAACCTCCTCCTCCCCCCTCTACGTCCTCACCAGCCGCGTCACCCCTGCCACCAGCAACAGAGTCAACACCCACCCCACCGCAATCTCAATCCACAAAAACCAGCAAACCGCCTCACCGTAAGGCTCATTCCCATTAGGCAGCCAATACTTCACCTGTTGCAAATCTACCAAAGGCGCAAACGCATCCACCGAATAAGCCACCACGTTAAATTCCGGATGATTCTTGCCCTGCGTATGCTTCATAACACCCCCCCAATCGGCCAATTCAAAAACTACTATCCACCATACAACAATCACCGCCGCTACCCAAAGCGCCCGCCACGGCCGATACCCATACCCGATTATTCTACCGAAAAAGTAATACCAACACTTCTCAGGCCACGTCAATTTCTCCCGTTTCGCTCGATCCTCATTCTTCGCGATCAATATCTCCTCCGCTTCTTTATCTTTCCCTTGTCTTTTCAACACCCCCGCCAACTGCTCATAAGGCTGCGGCCGAAACCCATTTCCTCCCTGCAACCCCAGCCACTTCAGCCGCCTCTTACTGTCCGTTGGCGCCTCATCGTCTATTTCATCATAAACCAACCCATGCAGCCGCAACTTACCTTCCCCCGGCCAGCTTTTCTCCTCATCCCACAACACCCCAATCTTCGCCGACCGCAAATCCAGCTCCACCTCTTTTTGCGACTTAATACCCCACCACTGAAAGCCCCCACCAATCGTCGCCTTGATTAAACTTACTTTCCCCTCCACCTCAAAACCTCCCCGAAAAAAGACATGCCCCTCAACCTTCAACCCATCACCACTAAGTGCCCTTTCCTCTTTATTAATAAATTCGCTCCCATCACACTCAAGGCTTCCCCCGATCCTCGCACCCAGCAGTCGCACTTCCCCCTCCGCCTTGAAACCATTCATAAAATAAACACTTCCCTCAACCTTCAACCCATCACCACTAAGTGCCATCTTCCCTTCATTTATAAACTGCCCCTTCGTACACTCAAGATTTCCCCCGATCCTCGCACCGATCAGATTCACTTCCCCCTCCCCCTTGAAACCATTCTTTAAAAAAACACATCCATCAACCTTCAACCCATCACCATTAAGTGCCATTCCCTCTTCATTGATGAACTCACTCCCATCACACTCAAGGTTTCCCCCAATCCTCGCACCCGGCAGCCGCACTTCCCCCTCCGCCTTGAATTCATCGCGAAGAAAAACACACCCCTCAACTTTCAGCCCATCCGCCCAAATCCCCCGTGTGTGCGTACCCACCAGATACAACCCCCGCACCTCCGCATATTGCAAGTAGATATCTTTCCCAAACACACTCCTCAAGAAATCAATCGCAAATGGAATTCTCGCAAATTGCAATATCAACTCTCCATCCACCCGCGCCCCCTTAACCCCAATACCCCGATGCGTCACCAGTTTTAACGCCTTCGGGTCCGTGCACAGCCACTCAATCCGATCCGCTTCGATCACTCTGCCCGGCCCCCAATCCCCTGCCTTTTCCGGATCGTTATTTTCTTCTTTCTCGTCACTAAAGTCGGCAAGCTCACCCTTTGCCACACTTTCAAACAACTTCTGATCAACCGGCCCAAGCTCCTTCCCGCCCTCCTTCTCCCGCCCAAACCTTTCCCTGGCCAGCTCCACCAACTCCAATCCACCTGTTCGCTCACTCATAAATCAACCCCTTCATCTATTTTACCATCCCCCCACAAAACCTTTTTTTTTGGTTCCTCATAAGAATCTGTACAGAACACGAGGCTAAGAACTGCTGTATCCTATTGACCTGCAAGGAGATACGTCATTTGTTGCGACATTCGGAAGCAACCCTTGGATTTATCGCATTGGTGTCAATCCCGGAGTATACATGCCGGTGGCTCTTGAGATTGTACTATTCGCAAATCCCAAGAGCCAAACTCCGGTCTTGACCCCT